>Ga0182024_10026626_pt1 | contig 10151 bp, 7 predicted proteins | sample P32metaG_FD_120480 | JGI IMG/M metagenome (GOLD analysis project Ga0182024, IMG submission 120480) | Permafrost microbial communities from Stordalen Mire, Sweden - P3-2 metaG (Illumina Assembly) | ecosystem: Environmental > Terrestrial > Soil > Wetlands > Permafrost | place: Sweden: Stordalen...
CCCGGCCCCGTCCTGCCCCAGGTCACCCTCGACCCCCTCGAGGCCCACCCCCAGGCCCAGGCCTGGGAGGAGCCCGAGAGCCTGCAACCCGAAGTCCCCGGCCGCTACCTCTCCGTCCACCAGCGCCATGTCATCGCCGATACCCTCCGCGCCCATGGCCGCCATACCGTCACCATCGAGTCCAGCTACGGCGACCCCATCTCCCGCGCCTTCGCCGAGGAGCTCGCCGCCGCATTCGCCGATGCCGATTGGGTCGTCCGCGGCATCGACCAGCACCGCGGCCTCCCCCTGGCCTCCGGCGTCACCGTCTCCGCCGCCAGCTTCCCCCCCGCCCAGGAGACCCGCGCCGTCTACGAGGCCCTCCTCTCCGCCGGCATCCCCGTCACCCAGCAGCTCGACCCCAAGCAGCACAGCAGCGAGACCGTCGTCCTCGTCGGCGTACCCCTCTAATACCCCTCTAATACCCCTCGGACGCCCTCCTACACCCCGATATCCTCGTTCCAAAGCTCCGGCCGCGCCGCGATAAACTCCCGCATCAGCTCGATGCACTCCCCATCCTGCACAATCTCAACCCGCACCCCCTGCCCCCGCACATAATCCTCCGGCCCCTGAAACGTCACATTCTCCCCGATCACGATATGCGGAATCTTGTAAAGCAACGCCGCCCCGCTGCACATCGGGCATGGCGACAGCGTCGAGTAAAGCGTGCACCGCTCGTACACCCGCGCCGGCAGCCGCCCCGCATTCTCCAGGCAATTCATCTCCGCGTGATGGATCACGCTCCCCTGCTGCACCCGCTGGTTATGTCCCCGCCCGATGATTTCCCCCTCATGCACCAGCACCGACCCAATCGGGATGCCCCCCGCCGCGAGCCCCTTGCGAGCCTCCTCAATCGCCGCACGGAGAAAGATGTCGCTTTCCGGCATGAGCGCGCAGGGTAGCGGGCCCCCAGCCCGGGATACAGAGAAAACTGCTTGAGTTGGGACAAAGTTTTGCCATGTTAACCGCCCGCCGCCACCCGGGAGGCCCGGCAGAAAACCCTCCCCGCCCCCTGCCGCGCGCGAGCCGATTACGCATCGTTAGCTCAATTGGTAGAGCAAGTGACTCTTAATCACTAGGTTCTGGGTTCGAGTCCCAGACGATGCACGCGCTCTAAGTTGCTTTCTTGCCCGGACACTTTTCACATTCCACCCCGGGGAAGATCCCACGTTGCAAACAAACTTGAATTCAACGGAAAAATGTCGATTCAAATCCCAGGCGGGATTTTCTTTGATTTGCCCGATCTGTTTGGCGCTCTTGTTGAGCGCGGCCTCCCTGCTTGCGGATGATCAACCGTCCCAGTGGGGCGACTGGCCCAAATGGGGCGATCAGGGAGATGGCACCTACCGCAACCCCGTTATTCCATCCGACTATAGCGACGTGGATTGCATCCGGGTCGGTCCCGATTATTACGCCGTTTCCTCCACGTTCCAATTCTCCCCCGGCTTTGTCATCCTCCATTCCAAGGACCTCGTCAATTGGTCGATCCTGGGCCATGTCGTACCCGATCTCAGCGTCATTGGCCCCGCTATGACATATGCCGGGATGAACCGGTACGGCGCGGGCATTTGGGCCGGCGCCATTCGTTTTCACGAGAACAAGTTCTGGGTTTACTTCTGCACGCCGGACGAGGGTTACTTTATGTCCACCGCGTCCAATCCCGCGGGTCCGTGGGAACCCCTCCACAAGATGGTGCCAACGGGTGGCGGATGGGATGATTGCTGCCCCTTTTGGGATGACGACGGCCAGGGTTATTTCGTTGGCACCAATTTCAAGGACGCTTACAAAATCCATCTCTGGAAACTCACCGCGGATGGTCGCGATCTCGTACCCGCATCCGATCACGTCATCCACCAATCAAGAGGCAGCGAAGCCAGCAAGCTCTACAAAATCAACGGCGTCTATTACCACTTTTACAGCGAAAACCGGGGCGGGCAAGGCCGCGTGATGATGATGGAGCGATCCAGCTCCATTTTCGGTCCCTATACGGAAAATAAGCAACTCAGCTACGCGGAGAGGCAGTTCAATGAACCCAATCAGGGAGGCCTGGTCCAAAGCGCGAAGGGGGATTGGTACTTCTTCACCCATCACGGCACCGGCGCCTGGGAAGGCCGTTGCGACAGCCTTCTTCCCGTCACATGGATCGATGGCTGGCCGGTCATTGGACAACCCGACGAGAAGAAAATTGGCCACTTTGTCTGGTCCGGCAAAATGCCGGTGGACGGGACCCCCATCGTCACGCCGCAAACAAGTGATGATTTCAACGAGGCCAGCCTGCCCCCGCAGTGGGAGTGGAATTATCAGCCCCGGGACGGCATGTGGTCCCTTACGGAGCGCCCCGGCTGGCTCCGCCTGCATGCGTTCAAGCCGCTCCGGCCCGGTGATCTCATGAAAGCAGGCGATACACTTACCCAACGCTCCTTTCGCACAAGTACCAATGAGGTTGTCATCAAGCTCGATCTCAGCCGCATGGCCGATGGCCAGAAATGCGGCCTCTGTCATTTTGCGGGCAGCCACTCATGCCTCGGCGCACACCAGAACGGGATAAGACGCGAGCTGGAGTATGACAACAATGGGAAAATCACCATTGGACCCGCTATTACGGGTAATCAATTATGGTTAAGATCCACCTGGGGGCTCGATGGCAAAAGTCAATATGCCTACAGTTTGGATGGTCACACCTTTACCGATTTTGGCGATCCGTACCAACTCACATGGGGCCACTATCGGGGAGATCGCATCGGAATTTATTGCTTCAATGATGATGCGGAAGCTGGGTACGTGGATATCGATTCTTTTCACTACCGCTACGCCGGACCATCCGCGAAGTAGAACCTTCCCACGACTCGATCCTGCCTCCCCTGCGATCCCTCCCCTTTCGCCGCCGCGTTGCCCGGTCCCCCGCGAGCTAGAGCATTTTCGATTTGATTTGCCGCAATGATATGGGAGCGCCGTGGGTTGGTGCGGAGACTTTTGAGCGCAGCGCCTGTATTGATCAATACAGGCCAAGCTTGAAAGGCTTCGCAACGGCCCGCGCCGCCCCACAGCATGCGGCAAATTAAAGCGAAACTGCTCTAAATTACTCACAACCGCGAAAATGCCATGCCTGCGCGTCGAAAGCAACGCCGCCTCGACACGCGCCGGAGGACATGCAAAGCTTTGGCACAAATGTCAGCAACGCTTTTTGAATCCTCGCTCGTCGACAAGGTCGTCGCCGGCGAGCGCATCTCGCAAGCCGAGGCCCGCCAGCTTTACCGCCTTCCGCTCCAGGAGCTCGGCGAGCTCGCCAACATCCGCCGCAGGGAGATCAAGCGCGGCGCCTACGACGGCCGCGGCGCCGAAATCGTGACCTACATCGTCGACCGCAACGTCAACTACACCAACGTCTGCAACGTCTACTGCAAATTCTGCGCATTCTACCGCACCGAGAAGGACGAGGATCATTACGTCCTCACCCAGGACCAGATCGACGCAAAGCTCCAGGAGCTCGCCGCCCAGGGCGGCGTTCAGGTCCTCCTGCAAGGCGGCCATCACCCCAGGCTCGGCATCGATCACTACCTCACGATGCTCGCCCACATCCGCCAAAAATTCCCCCAGATCAACATCCACGGCTTCAGCCCCCCCGAGTTCAATCACTTCGCCGAGGTCTTCCACATGCCCCTGCGCGAGGTCATCGCCAGGTTCAAGGAAGCCGGCCTCGGCTCCATCCCCGGCGGCGGCGGCGAGATCCTCGTCGACCGCGTCCGCGACCGCATCTCCCCGCTCAAGTGCAAGACGGATCAATGGCTTGAGGTCATGCGCATCGCCCACGACCTCGGCCTCAACTCCAGCGCCACCATGATGTTCGGCCACGTCGAGACCGTCGAGGACCGCATCGAGCACCTCCACCGCCTCCGCGAGCTCCAGGATGAGACCGGCGGCTTCACCGCCTTCATCTGCTGGACCTTCCAGCCCGAGCACACAGTCCTCAAAGCCGAGCCCGTCGGCGCCGCCGAGTATCTGCGGATGCAGGCCCTCAGCCGCATTTACCTCGATAACATTCCCAACCTCCAGAGCTCATGGGTCACCCAGGGCCCCAAGATCGGCCAGGTCGCCCTCCAATACGGCGCCAACGATTTCGGCAGCGTGATGATGGAAGAAAACGTCGTCAGCGCCGCCGGCACCACCTTCTGCCTCACCAAGGAAGACATCCAGACCCTCATCACCGGAGCCGGCTACGAGCCGCACAAACGCAACACCTGGTATCAGTTGCTGAACTAACGCGTCAGTCCCCCTTTGCGTCTTCGTGCCTTTGCGTGAGGCCCATTCACATTTCTTCAGGCTGGACTGAATCCCCACCCGAGCGCGCCAGATTCAAAAACTCCCACCCGCCGAGATCGATACCGTAGCCGGCGGCGTGTTGACAATCGGCGCCGGCGTCTGCGATTGCAGCACCCGGTAATTCAGCCCCGCCCCCGCATTGAACCTGTCCCCCAGGCTCCACGTGAGCCCGAAGCTCAGCAGCACATCAGACCCATTCGAGAGGAACTGGCTCGCCTGCGCCGCCGTCTTCTGTTCGTGCGCCGCGCGCATCGTCACAGTCCACGCCTTGGCCGGCTGCAGCGATACCTGCGTAAAGTAAATATTCGTATTTTGCAGCGTCAGCGAAGCCGGGATGCTCGTATCCTGCCGCTGCACGCCGCCCGAGAGCGATGTGCTCGGCACGATCTTCCACAGCAGCGACGCGTCCAGGATCGTATTGTCCTTGTCATTGGCCGCCAGCAGCGGCGCCGTATCATCCGTCACCGAGCCCGCCGTGTGCAGCGTAAACGGGATGTACGGCAGCTTCTGATCGACCGAGGCCGTATAAAGATTCTCGTCCAGGATGCTGTGGTCGAAATTCAACGTCTCCTGCGTGCTCGCCTGCAGCTTGACCGTCGTCACATCCTTCACCGGCGTCCACGCCGCCTCGGTCCCGTACTTCGTCGCGTCGGAGTACCCCGGCTGCCCATCGGTAATGCTCCGCTGCCCCTGCACATACCCCGTCCATTTCAGCCCAAATGCGTCAATCTCGACGCTCCCTTTGTTAATCAGCGCGCTGGTAATCGCCGAGGTCGCCTCCTCGTCATCCCAGATCGTCTGGTCCTGCCGGAACGCATTCACCCCCGTATCATAGCCAATCGTAAACATGCTGAACACCGGCAGATGCCACCCCACGTCCACATTCTGATTGGCCGAATCCGCCAGTTGCCCCGTGGCATCCGGCGCACGCTGCGCCGTGAACGTCGTCGAGGATGTCGGCTCGAGCACCCCCGCGGGCGCCCTCGGCGCATCCGTGCTCGTAAGGATCGGCACTTCCTCCACCTGCCTGGGAACACCCGGGGCATAAATCGCATCCTGCGCGGAGGCAGGGAGGCTCACCGCGAGCGCGCAGCAGCAGCCGGCAAGCAATCCCCATTTCGACATGGCCGGGGAAGTTAAAGCGCCCCGCCCCCGATGACAAGCGCAGCCTTGCGCGCCTCTTCCGCCTTCCCGCCTCAGGCCGCGTAATACTTCGGATACCGGTAATAATAGTAATCCGGCATCTCCGTATTCACGCTGTTGAGGATCAGCCCCAGCACGTTCACCTGCCGCTGATACATCGCGTTCAGCGAGTTCCTCACCAGCCGCGCCGAGGTAAACTGCGCCCGCACCACCATCAGCGCCCCGTCAAAATTAGGCGCGATGGAAGCCGTGTCATCCGTCGCCAGGATCGGCGAGGTATTGAACAGCACGAGGTCGAAGTTCGCCTTCCACTCCTTCATCAGCGCATCGAAGCGCGGCACCAGCAGCAGCTCGCTCGATTGATTGGTCACCGGCCCGCGCGGGATCAGCGTCAGCGTGGATACCCCCGTCGGCTTGATCACATTCCTCCACGGCATCTCGTCCCGCAAAATCGTCGACAGCCCGAACCGTCCATCCACATTGAACAGCGACGCCAGGTCCCCCCGCCGCAGGTCCGCATCCACCAGCAGCACCCGCGTCCCCGCCAGCGCCATGGTAATCCCCAGATTGCTCGCGATGGTCGATTTCCCCTCGCTCGGGATCGAGCTCGTCACCAGCAGGCTCTTGAGCTGCCCCTGCCCCGGCATGAACAGCAGCGACGACCGCAGGCTCCGGAACGACTCCGCGAACGTATACCGCTCGTCGTCGTCCGTCAGCAGCGGCAGCCCCTGCTCCGTCCGGCTCGCGTCCACATTCGGGATCTGCCCCATGATCGGCTCGGTAAAATGCTCCATCACCTCCGTGGAGGACGACACCCGGTCATCCGCCTTGTCCATCACCGCCAGGATGCCCACCCCCAGCACAAGCCCCAGGATGAACCCCGTAAGAAGATGCCGCGCCGTCCCCGGATTGACCAGCCAGGGCCGCGTGGCCGGTTTGATGATCGACACCTCCCCGGGCGTCGCCTTCGACATGTCGATGCTATTGATATTCGCGAGCAGCTTGTCGTACGAGTTGCTCGTCCGCGTCAGCGCGTCCTTCAGCCGCTGGTATTCCTGGTCCTTGTCCCCCGCCGCCAGCGCCTTTTGCGTCCACTCCGCGATGCTCTTGTCGAGCACGGTCAGCTCCGTCTTGATCGCACCGATCCGCACCGCGGATGCCTCCCGGTTCTGCTCCTCGATGGTCGAGAGCGCCGCCTCGATGTGCGTGATGTCCTCCTTCAGCGCGATCAGCCGCGGGTGTGCCGGCTTCCACACCAGGCTCCGCTCCGCCAGCTCCGCCTTCTTCGCCGCCAGTTGCTGCGACATCGCCATGTATTGCTGGCTGTACTCGTCCGGCTCGGCCTGCCCCCGCGCATCGGTCGCCGGCGCCGGCTGCGAGAGCAGCTCCTTGTCGGAGAGCGTCTGGAGCCGGTCCAGCTCCGTCTGCAGGTTCGCCTGCCGCGTCTTCAAATCCGCAAGGTAACTCGCCGCCGTCTTCGCCTGCACCTCCGCGTCCGCAAGGTTGTTCGTCTTGATGAAGGTCTGCAGGTCCTGCTCCCGCTTGTCCTTGTCATTGCCCAGCCGCGTCAGCTCGGAGCCCAGGCTCGTTTCCGCCGAGCTCGTGATATTATGCAGCTTCTCGTTCTTGTACGCGATCGCCTGCTCCATGAAGGCCTGCACAAACCGCTGCGTATAAGCCCCGTTCGCCCCCATCCCCGCCACGGTAAAGAGCGCCGTCCGCGGCTCGAGCGTCGGGGTAATGGTCACATCGCACGGCATCAGGTCCGGCGCATCCAGCGCCACCCGCTGCCGCGCCAGGTCGGAGATATCCGGATCGGAGAGCAGCCGCAGTTGCGTCCCGTAAAACTCATCCGGATCGTCATGCGCCGTCGTATTGTCCGGCAGGTTCAATTGCTGCGTCACCATCAGCGTCCCGTCGCTTTCATACCGCACCGGCGTCCGGAAAAGATCCCACCCCTGCCACGCCAGTCCGCAGCTCACGGTCAGCAGCAGCAGCCACCAGTAGCGCTTCACCAGCCCCTTGTAGCGGAACACTTTGATTCCCAGCTTTGTGCTCCAGTCCTGCCTGCGCGGCAGGGGTACGATGTCCGCTTCCATGATGTTTTTTTTGGTTCCTTAGAAATTGATGATGTTCTGCGGCACGTTGATGTAATCCCCGTCCTGCAGCTCGATGTCCCGATCCAGCCGCCCCTTGGTGATGATCGATTGCACATCCACGGTGAAGCTCTCCGCCTTCCCGCTCAGCTTGTCCTTGCGCGTCACCTTCACGTGCCCGCCGTTCGCGAATTTCGCGAACCCCCCCGCCCGGATGATCGCGTTGCTCACGGTCGTCCGCTCGTTCGCCGGCAAATCCTGCGGTCCCGGCGCCAGCACGTTGCCGGTGATGTAAACTTTCCCGCGCGAGCTCAGGATATTCACCCGGTTGATCCCCAGCGTCACATCCGCCGCGTTGTAATAATCCGCCTCCAGCCGCCGCTTCAGCTCCGTCGCCACCTGCGCGCACGTCCGCCCGGCCACCGATACACGCCCGATCTTAGGGAACGCCGAGAAATCCAGCTCACCCGTATCGGTCACCTGCATCACCTGCGGAGCCTCACGGTCCTGCGCGATGGAAAATGTAACGATATCCCCGCGCCCCAGCGGCTTCGTCGGATCCGGCGCCCCCAGCGACCCCGTCTCCGGCTGCGGCGCGTACCCCCCGGGTCCCACCACCGGCTGTGCCACAGGGATACCCCGCGCCTCCAGCGGCTGCGCAGGCTGCACCGGCGTCGCATACGGCGCCGGCTCGGTGCCAAACTGCGATTGTGCCGCGTTGATGTTCGCCTGCGCCTGCACCTGAACCTCTGCCAGCCCCGCGATTCCCACTATCAAAAAGAGCTGTGCACAGATTCGAGATATCATGAGGCTTTAAAAATTGTAGAAGAGGCTGAGGAGGACCAGGTTCTGGTAGTAGTTGGAATCTGGCAGGTCAGAGTTGTTCAGGACGAATCGGTAGTCCGCCCCCAGTGTTACCGAAGGCGTGAGAGTATACCGCAGACCAAGATCTGTGCCAAATCGGTCGCCATTTTCCGTATCCCCGCCCGAAGCACGGTAATGCTCATAGAAAAGCACCGGGTCCAGCACCAGGCTCGGCGTCAGTTTCCAGTCCGCCGCGTACTCCACGTGCCACAGCTCGTAATACTGCGACGTGTACCCCGCCTCGATGGTCTTCGAAAACGACAGCCGCTGGTTGAAATAATCCGTCAGCCGGTTGTCGATCTCGGACTTGATGTAATAGCTGTTGTTGTCCGCGACATTCCCCACCGCCCCGCCCCCGTCGCTCAGGAAGTCCTGGTACCCGCCCTCCACGTACACCCGCGTGCTGTCCGTCACCGCCCAGTCGACGTACGGCCCCACCAGCACGCTGCTCCCGTTGTTGAAGAAACTGTTGTCGTACTGGATGTAGCTATACGACGCATCCAGCCCCAGCGTCACCGTCGGCGCCACCTTGACCGATGGCCGCACGAACACGGTATCGATGCTGTGCGACGCAATCTCCAGCGCCGGATCATCGATCGCCCACAGGTTGTAATGGTTATACCCCACCGTGATGTGCGTGATCGGGTTCATGTCATAATCCGCCTGGATCCCCGCCAGGTTCTCATACCGCCGGAATACCGCCTGGTTGCTGATCGTCGGGATCGCGTACGGATCCTCCTGGTACGAGAACCGGTCCCGCACGGTGATCGACACCTCCCCCACCATGATGGTCATCGCCAGCTCGGAGTTCGGCGAGAACAACACCCCCCGCGTATCATATTCCGTGTGGTTAAAATACTTCGCGTAGCTCAGCCCCATGGAAAACCGCAGGGTGTTCAAATCCGAGAGCTGCCACACACTGTCCACATTCAGCGACGGCCGGAAGATGATGTCGCTCTGCCGGTCGTGATCCGAGAGGTTCACGTTGTCGTTGAACTCCAGGCCCACCCCCGCCGCCATATTGAACCGCAGCGGCCCCACCGCCAGGTTGTAATGCTCATCCTGCGACGGGTTTAGCTGCACCACCGGCGCGATCTCGCGCGGGCTCTCCAGGTCGCGGAAGTAATCGTCCTGGGCGCGGGCATGCGGAGAAATCACGAGACCGGCGACGGCCAGAAGGATTCCAGGCAGGTTACTTTTCATACTACGGATCATGAGTTGGGTTGGGCGCACGCACGTTTGTGGACACGGCGGCTCCATTTTGGCAAGTCCAAACACCATTGCCGCCATACGGGAATCCCCTGAATCCAATACCGCCGGTTTCCAACCCCGCCCCGCAGCCGCTACGGCGTGTGATGCCTCGCGCTTTTGTCCTTGGTCATCTCCGGGGCCACGACGATGCGGAAGCCGTAATTATCCGTGGTCTCGTCCGCGTTGTAGTGGATCCGGCACGAGGAGAGCAGGCTCAGCTTCAGCGCCCCGTTGTACCACGAGCCACCCCGCAGCACCTTCGATTTCTGCTCCCCGTTCCACCAATCCAGGCACCATTCCCACACGTTCCCACCCATGTCGTAGAGCCCGAATTTATTGGCATTGAAACTCCCCACCGGCGAGGTCCACGCAAACCCGTCATTGTACCCTTTGATCGCTACATCCGAGTCGGTCTCCTCACCCGTGTAATTCCCCGCG
>Ga0182024_10026628_pt1 | contig 10151 bp, 9 predicted proteins | sample P32metaG_FD_120480 | JGI IMG/M metagenome (GOLD analysis project Ga0182024, IMG submission 120480) | Permafrost microbial communities from Stordalen Mire, Sweden - P3-2 metaG (Illumina Assembly) | ecosystem: Environmental > Terrestrial > Soil > Wetlands > Permafrost | place: Sweden: Stordalen...
ATCCCGAAGCTCGGCCTCAAGCTCACGCCTTACGACAACGAAAATTCCGTGGTCGAGGTCGCAGGCACGCCGTATCGGCCGTTCCCCCGTGGCGGTCACGATATCGAGGCGCGCTTCGCCGATATGGATAAGGCCGAGGTCGATGTGCACGTGCTGTCGGTTTCGCCGCAGACCTGGCTCTATGGCCAGGAGGCGGCGGTCGGCGTCGCCAGCGCGGCGATCCAGAACGACGAGATCGCGCGGCTCGTCAAAGAGCACCCGGATCGCTTTGCCGGCATCGCCACGCTGCCGATGCAGGCGCCGGACCAAGCCGCCGACGAATTGCGCCGCGCCATCCGCAAGCTCGGCCTGCACGGCGCGATGATCGCCTCGAACGTCAACGGCAAGAATCTCGACGATCCGAGTTTCGAGCCGCTATGGGCGGCCGCGGCCGAGCTCGACGCCTGGATGATGATCCATCCCGGCAATGTCGCCGGCGCCGACCGGCTGCGCTCCTATTATCTCGGCAATTTGATCGGCAATCCGCTCGACACCACGATCGCGGCGGCGTGCCTGATTTTCGGCGGCGTGCTCGAGCGCCATCCGAAGCTCAACTTCGTCATGGTGCACGGCGGCGGCTTCATTCCCTATCAGGGCGGCCGCTGGGTGCACGGCTGGAACGTGCGGCCGGAGCCGAAAGTGCATCTCAAACATTCGCCGCAGCCCTATCTCGATCGTTTCCACTACGACACCATCACACATTCCAAGCCAGCGCTCGAATTCCTGGTCTCGTCGTCCGGCGCCGGCCGCGTCTTTCTCGGTAGCGACTATCCCTACGACATGGGCACCGGCGAATGCGTGCGGCAGGTACGCGCGGCGAATATTTCGCGGGCCGACCGCGACAAGATTCTCGGCGGCCACGCGGCGGGAATCTTGAGCAAGAAACGCCGAGGATAAGTCATGGACAATTCCGGCCTGGTGCGCCTGCCGGCGCACGCGGTTCGCGCGTTGATCGAGGGATGCTTCGTCGCGGCGGGGCTGCCCGAGGCGGACGCCGCGCGCTGCGCCGAATTGATGAGCGAAGCCGATCTCACCGGCGCCGACGGCCACGGCGTGTTCCGGCTGCCGCAATATGTCCGGCGCCTCAAGGCCGGCGGCTTCAACAAACATCCGGACATCCGTGTAACGCGCAGCGGTCCGGCGACGGCGCTGGTCGACGGCGACAACGGCATGGGCCATCTGGTGATGACCCGCGCGACCAACGAGGCGATCGCGATCGCGCGCGAGAACGGCGTTGCCTGGGTCGGCGTGCGCCACTCCAACCACGCCGGGCCGGCGGGGCTTTATGCCGAAATGCCGACGGCGCACGGCATGATCGGCTTCTATGCCGCCGTCGCCAATGCCAATCACATGGCGACCTGGGGCGGCGCCGATTTGCTGCTCGGCACCAATCCGCTGGCGATCGGCGTGCCGTCGGGCGCGGGCCCGCTCGTCTTCGACATGGCGACCTCGATCGTCGCCTACGGCACGGTGAAGAAATACGCGCTGCGCGGGCTCGCTATGCCGGAGGGCTGGTTCGTCGATGCGAAAACCGGCGCGCCGATCACCGATCCAGGCCGTTCGCACGAAGGCCTGTTGCTGCCGATGGGCGAATACAAGGGCTCAGGGCTCGCGCTGATGATCGGGCTCCTCGGCGGCGTCCTCAACGGCGCCGCCTTCGGCCGCGACGTCGTCGACTTCAACGCCGACGACAACAGTGAGACCAATACCGGACATTTCATGATTGCCGTCGATATCGCGCGCTTCCTGCCGTTGACGACCTTCAAAGCCGAGGTCGACCGCCATGTGCGCGATCTGCGGCAATCGAAGCTTTTGCCCGGCGTCGAAGAAATCCGCTTGCCGGGCGACCGCCGCGCCGAATGCCGCGACGAGCGGTTGCGCGACGGCGTGCCGATCGCGCCCGCGCTCCTTGCTCAACTCGACAAGCTCGCCACCGAGCTCAAGGTCAAGCCGCTGCAGGCGCGGTGAAATCGTAATGCTCCGTCCCGATACGTTCGCGCTGACCTTGTTGCTGTCGTTTTTGACGGCGCTGGGCCCGCTGTCGATGGACATGTACCTGCCGTCGCTGCCGGATATCGGCCGCGCGCTCGACGCATCGACCGCGCAGGTGCAGTTGACGATTTCAAGTTATCTGTTCGGATTTGCCGTTGGCCAAATCTTCTATGGGCCGATCTCGGACCGTTTGGGCCGCAGGCCGGTGTTGCTGGCGGCGCTCGCGCTCTATGGCGTCGCCAGCATCGGCTGCGCCTTGACGCAATCGATCGGCGCCTTGACCGCGATGCGCTTCGTGCAGGCGCTCGGCGGCGCCGGCGCGATCGTGCTGACGCGCGCGGTGGTGCGCGATCTTTACTCCGGCGTGCGCGCGGGCCGCGAATTGTCGCTGATGGGATCGATCACCGCATTCGCTCCCATCGTCGCGCCGGTGATCGGCGGCGCGTTGCAGACCGCGTTCGGCTGGCGCTCGAGCTTCATCCTGCTGGTGGTTTTTGCCGCAATCGCCGCGGCGGCCGCGGCGCGGCTCTTGCCCGAGACTTTGCGGCAGCCGACCCGCGGCCCGTTTTCGCTTGCCGCCATGCTGGCGCTTTATCGCTCGGTGCTGGCCCATCGCGGCTTCCTCGCCCATCTCGGCATTTTGACCGCGACCTTTGTCGGGCTGTTTGCCTGGATTTCCGGCGCATCGATCGTGATGCAGGGCACGCGCTACGGCCTGACCCCGATCGTGTTCGGCGTGACCTTCGCGGCGTGCACGCTCGGATACATGTTCGGCACCACGCTCGCGGCGCGCATCGTGATGCGCTTTGGCCTCGATCGCACCATCGGCATCGGCGTCGTGGCGCTGGCGGCCGGCGGATTGGCGATGGCGGCGGTCGTGGCGCTCGATCTCACGCATGTGGCATGGCTCGCCGGCGCGATGATGGTCTATCTCGCCGGCCTCGGCCTGGCGATGCCGCAGACCATGGCGGGCGCGCTGACGCCGTTTCCGGATCGCGCCGGCACCGCGTCCTCGCTGATGGGTTTCACGCAGCAATCGGGCGCCGCCATCGCCGCCGCGGCGGTCGGGCTCTATCTCGGGCAATCGGCCTGGCCGGTCGCCGGCGTCGTCGCCGCGAGCGGCTGCGTGGCTTTCTTGATTTGGGCGTTCACGCGCCGCGCGCGCGCCGAGCGGTGATCTTTCGCCAATCGCGGACAATCGTCACAAGGGAACCGGCGGCCGCCTCAAAGATTGCCTTGAATAAAGCAGGGGGGATCGGCGTTAATAGCTGAGACCCACTCCACTGCCGGGAGGTCGGCTATGAGACTTTTACTCTTCGTGTCTGCGACTCTGCTTGGAACGGTCATGATCGGCACGCGCGCGCAGGCGCAGAATTATCCGTGGTGCGCGCTATACGGCGGCGGCGCTACCGGCGGCGCCCAGAATTGCGGCTTCAGCACCTACGGACAGTGCATGGCGACCGTAAGCGGGATTGGCGGTTTCTGCCAACTCAACACCCTCTACGTTCCACCCGCCGGGCCGCACCCTCAGGCGCGGCGGAAGCCGTCCTGATTTTCAGCGGGCGTGCCGCGTGTCCGGCCTCTCACTCGACCAGTTCCGGCCACGGAACGATGGTGGATTTGACGGTCTTCATCGCGATGGCGTCGGCGACGGCGCGGCCAATTCCTTCCTCGGAGAAGGGATACAGCGTCTGCATGTCGAGCCAGGGATATTTGGCGCGCGCGCGATAAAGCATATCGACGCCAAGCGGCAGATCGTTGCCGGTAAATCCCCATGAGCCGAGGAGATTAACGTCCTTTGCGCAGAAGCGGTGCCATGAGGTCGTGATCGAGCCGGCATCGGTGAACTGGCCCATCTCGACATAGGTGCCGCCGTCGCGCAGGAACTCGATGCCTTCCGGGCCGGCGCTCGGATGACCCGAGCAATCCATCACCAGATCGGCGCCGAAGCCGCCGACGATGTCGCGCACGCGCTTGATCCGCTCGTCCGCGGTTCTGCACTCCTCGATATTCACCGTCGCCTCGGCGCCGAACTTGCGCGCGAGTTGCAGCCGCGGCGCTTCCGGTGCGCCGACGCAGATGACCCGGCCGGCGCCCATTTCCTGTGCCGCCGCCACCGCAAGAATCCCGATCGGCCCGGAGCCCTGGATGACGACCGTGTCGCCCCATTTGAATCCACCGATGCGGATGGCGCGATTGAATGCGCGAATGCATGACGTCAGCGGTTCGGACAAGGCACCAAGCCGCAGCGGCATGTCGTCGGGCAGCTTGTAGATTTTCGTGCCCGGCAGCATGTCCAGATCGACATAGACATATTCCGCCCAGCCGCCCCACAGATGCGGCGGCTTGTCGAAGCCGAGATAACGCCCGTAATAGACCGGGGTCAGGCACTTGTTGGCGTTTTCCGGATAATGGATGCAGTAATAGCAATGCCCGCACGGCATCAGCGGCGGAATCATCACCTTCGATCCCACCGTCAGCGGTTTGCTCATGAAATCTTCTTTGAACTCGCTGCCCACTTCGACGAGCACACCGCCGAGCTCATGTCCGAGCGTGAACGGCCAGGGCAGCTCTCGCGGCCAGTGACCCTTGAGGATATGCAGATCGGTGCCGCAAACGCCGCAGGCGCCGATTTTGATGAGCGCGGCCTTCTTGCCAATTTTCGGCCACGGCACGCTACGGATCACCGGCTTGGCGCCGGGGCCGGCGAATGTGGAAACGCGGATCTGTTCCATGCAAGCCTGCTCTCATCCATACTTCACCAGCGTAGCCCAATTATCGGACCGAGGGGACGGCAACAAATATGCTCCTGAAAAAACTCATGCCGCCGTTCGCGGCCGCCTTTTGCCTGATCGCGGCCGCAACCTCCGCGCCGGCGCAGCAATGGCCGCAGCAGCCGATCAATATGATCGTCTCCTTCGGGCCGGGTGGCGGCGCCGACATCATCGGCCGCATCCTCGCCGACGCAATGCAGGACCGGCTCGGCAAGCCGGTGATCGTCGAGAACAAGCCGGGCGCCGGCGGCATCCTCGGCAATGAACTGGTCGCGCACGCGACGCCCGACGGCTACACGCTCGGCATCATGACCGCCGGACAGATCATCGCCGCGGTCACGCGCAAAGACATGCCTTACGATACCGCCGCGCTCACGCCGGTGGCGCAAGTCGCGAGCGCGAGCTTGCTGATCGCGACGCGTCCGGATTTTCCCGCCGACAATGTGAAAGAGCTGGTTGCCGCCGCCAAAGCCGATCCGGGCAAGATCGTCTTTGCCAGTCCCGGCTTTGCCGCCACCCAGCATTTCGCCGGCGAATTGTTCAAACAGATCGCCGGGGTTGATTTGCTGCATGTGCCGTTTCGCAGCTCGCCGGAAGCGATCAATGCGGTGCTCGGCAAGCACGCCGATGTGCTGTTCGATACCGTGTCGGCGTTGCTCGGCCAGGTTCAGTCCGGCGCGCTCAAGGCGCTTGCGGTCACCGGCAAGGATCGATTCCCCGCCGTGCCGAACGTGCCCGCCGCCGTCGAATCCGGCGTGCTGCCCGGCTATGACGTCACCACCTGGTACGGCGTGTTCGGTCCGCCGGGCGTGCCGGCGCCGGTCGCCGCCAAGCTCAACAAAACGCTCAACGAGATCATTGCCGACGGCAAGGTGCGCGAGCGCCTGGTCGCGGTCGGCGTGGTCGTGCGTGGCTCGACCGCCGCCGAGTTCGGAAAGTTCATGGCGGATGAATACAAAAAGTGGAACGCCGTGCGCGAGGCCGCCGGCATTCCGCAGCAGTAGCACAGCGCCAAGGGGAGCAAGCGATGGACGAGAAAGAGCTTCACGATCGCGGCCTCAAGCTGCGCATCGACATGTTCGGCCGCGATACCGTAGAAAAGCGGATGAATGCGTTCGGCGAATTCGGCAAGCCGCTGCAACACATCATCAATGCCTATGCCTATGGCGATGTCTGGCAACGCGCGGCGCTGTCGCCGGCGACCAAATCGCTTGTCATGGTGGCGATGATGGCGGCGGCGGGACATCCCGCCGAATTGGGCGTCCACATCAAGGGCGCGCTGAAAAACGGCTGCAACGCCGAGCAGATTCAGGAAGTGCTTTTGCTGCTCGCTCTGTATTGCGGAATTCCGGCGGCGAACGAGGCGCACCGCATCGCCGCCGACGCGTTGCGCGAGCACGCCGGCGGCTGAGCGGTTTAACGCGCCGGCGCAGGCTCCGGCATCGCTCTGCGCGTCAGTCGACTTGCGCGCCCGACGCCTTGATGATCGGCGCCCATTTCGCGATCTCGGTCTTGACGAAATCGGCTGTCGACGCGGGCGTGCTGCCCGGCGTGGGATCGATGCCGGCCTTTTGCAGGGCGCCGGACACCACGGGATCGGCAAGCGATTTGTTGATGGCCGCGTTGAGCCGATCGACGATCGGCTTCGGCGTGCCCGCCGGCGCAAGGACTGCGTTCCAGGTATAGCACTCGTAACCCTTCAAGCCCTGCTCCTGCAGGGTCGGCAGATCCGGCATTGCCGCCAGCCGCGTCGCCATCCCCGCGCCGACCGCGCGGACTTTGCCCGACTGCGACAGCGGCAGCGAGGTCGGCGTGGCGTCGAATGCCATCGTAATCTGGCCGCCCATCAAGTCGGTATCCATCGGCGCGGAGCCTTTATAAGGCACGTGCACGATGTCGAGCCCGCCGGCCAGCGCTTTGAACTCTTCGCCGCACAGATGAAGGATCGAGCCAAGCCCGGAGGAGCCATAATTGTACTTGCCCGGGTTTGCCTTGATCAGAGCCACCAGGCTCTTGACGTCGGTCGCGGGAACGGACGGGTTCACCATGAGGATCGTTGGCGTTACTCCAACTCGTCCGACCGGTGCGAAATCGCGCACCGCGTCGTAGGGCATGTGTTTGTACAGTCCGGGATTGATGGCGTTGGTGGACACCGTCGCGAACAGCAGCGTGTAACCGTCGGGCGAAGATTTTGCGACGAAATCGGCGCCGATATTGCCGCCCGCGCCGGCCTTGTCCTCGACCACAATCTGCTGTCCGAGCAGCTGTCCCATCTTCGCTCCCATGATGCGGCCGACAATGTCGGTCGGGCCGCCGGCGGCAAACGGGATGATCAATTGCACCGGCCGCGATGGATAATTGTCCTCGGCTTGCACGCCCGCGTTCGTCAGCGCCAATGCCGCGACGGTGGCGGCCAGCACGCGATGATGTTTGCTCATGAAATCCTCCCCAGGGGTTCATGAACAGGATAGCACCGCGCCGAAGCCGGATCACCGCTGACACAGTGTCGCTTCCAGGCGCGTTTGGCAGTAAGGTAGGGCCGTTATGGTCAGGCGTAGCAGCAGAGCATTGAATTGGCGCGCGTTTCTTGTCGTCGCCGCGCTCGCCGGTGCAGCAAGTTTGACGGCGCCGGACACGGTGCGCGCCCAGGGGTTTTTTGATTTTCTGTTCGGGGGCTCGCAGCGGCCGCCGCCATCGCCCAGTCCCGAGCCCGCGCCGCCTCCGGACGTCGGCCGGGTGGCGCCGGCTCCGCTCGGGCAGGAACGCGTGAACGAGGGCGCGGGCTCCACCGGCCACGCGGTTGCCTTCTGCGTGCGGCTCTGTGACGGTCAGCATTTCCCGATGGAGCAAATGGCGAGCGCCGCGCCGATCGAAACCTGCCGCGCGATCTGCCCGAGCAGCCAGACCAAGGTCTATTTCGGCGCCGAAATCGGCGGCGCGGTCGCGCGCGACGGCGCGCATTATTCGGATCTCAATACGGCGTTCCTTTATCGCAAGCAGCTCGTCGCCAATTGCACGTGCAACGGCAAGGACGCGTTCGGCCTGGCGCCGTTGGACGTGAAGACCGATCCCACTTTGCGGCCCGGCGACATCGTCTCGACCAAGGACGGCCTCCAAACCTATAGCGGCAAAAGCGGACCGTCTTCGGCGTTCACGCCGGTCAGTCCTGCCGCGCTCGGCCCGCAACTGAATTCCGTAGCCTCGCCGCAGCGTCCCAATCAGCCCGCGCAACAACCGCAGGAAGTCGAGGACGAACCGGGGACCGTCGTGCATCCGCAGGCGGCGCCGCCGCAAAATACGACACCCGCCGGAACTCCGCGCGGTTCGACGACCAGGTAGAGAGCCGCATCGGATGTTGACAATGATGAACGCAATTCTGGCGCTGGCGGCGTCCGCGATCGCAGCTATGCCGGCGTCGGCCGCCGATGAGATTCGTGCCGGCGCATATGCAGAACTTCCGGGCGTGAAACTCTGGTTCACGGATACCGGCGGATCGGGTGTACCGATTGTTCTACTGCACCCGAATTCGGGCACCAGCGCTGTTTGGGAAAGCCAAATCAGCAGCTTTTCGCGAGCCGGTTACCGCGTCATCGCTTTCGACCGCAGAGGCTGGGGCAAAAGCCTGGCCGATCCCGCGTCCGGACCGCAGCCGGGCAGCATCGCCGGCGATCTCGATTCACTCGCAAATTATCTGAAGCTCGATACGTTTCACTTGCTTGGTGTTGCCGGCGGCGGTTTCACGGCGCTGGATTATGCGGCGTGGCATCCGGAGCGGCTTCGCAGCCTCATCATTGGCGGCAGCACCGGAGCCGTGTCGGATAAAGAAGTCGCGGATTTCATCGCGCGCATCGAAATTCCCGAGATCAGAAAACAGCCCACTGTCTATCGGGAAGTCGGACCATCCTACCGAGGCGCCAACCCGGATGGCACCAAGCAGTGGATCGAGATTGAGGAGCATTCGCGCCAGCCGGGTGTGCCCTTTCAGCCGCCGCTGCGTACCCCGAACACGTTTGCGAAAATCGAGGCCATCCCGACGCCTACGCTCGTTATTGCCGCGGACGCCGATCTGCTAGCGCCGCCGGCCTTGATGCGCATTTGGGCGGCACACATGAAAAATTACGAATGGGCCGTGATACATGATGCCGGCCACGCCATGGCATGGGAGCAGCCGGGCAGATTCAACGATATCGTTCTCGATTTTCTCAGGCGGCACTGAAAGCGAGCGCAGGCAGCGATGCAAAACATTCCGATCTATGAGGGCCATGAACCGCCTCACGCAAATACTCACATATTGCCGTGCCCGCGCTTGATAGTCTGGCGGATCACCGGCGCCGTGACCTGATCTGAGATCTGGATGTTCCATATTTCGCTTTCGCCCTGCGCAGCGAAGTCGGCGAACAGCTTGGGGATGACCGACACATCGCGTATCTCGTGGCCGCGCAGGCCGAAGCCGCGCGCGATGTTTTCGAACGCGGGCCGGCCGAACACAGCCAAGCTGTCGTCGAGGCCGTCGGCGCGCAGCTTGTGAAACTCCGAACCGTATCCGCCGTCGTTCATCGCGCAGATCAGGATGCGAAATCCTTGACGCTTGAGCGTCTCGAGTTCCTGGATATGGAACAAGAGCCCGCCGTCGCCTTCGAACAGCACGATCTTGCCGTCGCGGCCCTGCCGGCGCGCAGCCGCGACCCCAAGCGCATACGACAGGCCGTTGCCGACCGCGCCGAATTCACGGACCGTCGTGTAGCGCTCCGCCGGCCGCCCGCGCATCTGGGTGTTGAAATAGGCCTGATGGCCGCCGCCGACGACGCAGTCCCAATCTTTTGGCACGACCGCGTCGATGGCCCGGATCACCTCGCGCGGATCCAGCACCCCGGGCTCGATGTCGAATGGCATCGAGTCTGGCGGCTCGGTCGCGATGCGATGCACAAGCTCCTTCGAGCGTATCGCCGCCGCCGTCGGTTTGCCGGCGCCGAGCTTCTTGTCGAGGCCGGCGAGGATCGCCTCGACCCCGGCAAGCGCATCCGATCTGACGTAGATGTCGGCGGCTTTCTGTCCATCGCGCAAGCCGCGCGGGGCATCGTCCAACTGGATCTTGCAGGCCTTTCCCCAATAGTGCCCGCCACCGACGTAGTAGGACAGGCTGGTGCCGACCGCGAGCACTACGTCCGCGGACTCGTACATCTCTCTGCCCAACGACGTGAAGTAGCTGCCGGTGGTGCCAAGCCCGAACGGATGGTCGTGGAAAAGACCGCGCGCAGGCAGCGTGTTGGAGAGCAAGGCGCCGCAGCGATCGGCGAGCTTGATCACCGCATCTCGCGCGCCGGACCACAGCACGCCGCGGCCACC
>Ga0182024_10026629_pt1 | contig 10151 bp, 13 predicted proteins | sample P32metaG_FD_120480 | JGI IMG/M metagenome (GOLD analysis project Ga0182024, IMG submission 120480) | Permafrost microbial communities from Stordalen Mire, Sweden - P3-2 metaG (Illumina Assembly) | ecosystem: Environmental > Terrestrial > Soil > Wetlands > Permafrost | place: Sweden: Stordalen...
CTTAGCATCTTCGATGCGAACCTGAACGATGTGCGAGTTGTTGGGTATCACGTTGCCTTCGGCGATGGTGAAGCAGCCTTCACCGGCTTTCATCTGGACGCGGTGATTGGCGATGCGGAGACGGATCGTGAAGCCAAATGCCTTTGACAGCCAATCGGCCGCTGGGCCGGGGTCGGGGTAAATGAGTACAGGAATTACGACACAGGGTGGCACGGATCGGTTGGATCGCATCTGGGCACTTTACCACTCAGCAGTTCAGAGTCCGCGCCCTTCCCCGTGCCGCAAGCGCAAATTGTTACGGGGCCGGTTCGATCAGCCTCTAATTATTTCCAACACCCGTAGAAATCGGCCCAGGCCGAAGGAAGGTTCATGAATTCATTCGTCGTTTTGAATTGCACATACGATGGCACCAGTGATGACCCAAACACGAGTTTACTGGCTCTTTGAGAGATGGCGGAGAGGGTGGGATACTCACCCAGTCTCTTCGAGCATCCTGCAATCTTTTCAGCAACATGCATGAAAAGCGCATGAATACTGGCGATTTCTCCGATTTCTACTGCTTCAATAGTATCAAGATTTTCAGTTGTTTGGTTCTAATTCTCGCCCTAAACAGACACCAAAGACACCAAGGCAGCCATCGAGCAGGCCGGACGCTCATTCGCACATTGTAGGTACACACGAGAAGGGCGCCCTGCTTCCGACCCATAGAAGCCCGTTATGTCCTAGTCTTCGAGACCATCTACTAACGCAGGACGCCGCCATGAGCACCAACCTCGACACAAACGATATCGTAAGGATGTTTCAAGTACGCGCCACAGCCGAACTAGGGCGAGAACTCGATGAAGTTAAGTGGTGGGAAGATCGGGTCCGTCGCGGCCTCGTAAAGCGAGAGCATGCCGAAGGCTACATTCAGGCATCAAAACGCATTATCAGAACAAAGCGGCACATTCTAGGCTTTCCCGAATTCCCTTGCTAACGGCCCACGACAAAAGCAAAATCGAGCCTGACCGACGCGTGACGCGGTCGAATGGATTAAAGAGGGAAACGTCGCCAACATTCTAAGCGACTGCAAACTTGCTCTTCGGGCGGTATTGGCCCCAACTCCATCGCGGTTGCAAATGCCGACGCGGTTTGTCACATCGTCTGCTGTTCTCGGAAACTTGCAACAGCCGCAGTTTCAGTCGGACACGTTTCGAATATCGGCAGTAGCCGTGCGATTTCCAACGCTTGCCTCAAGTTCGGTCCGAGATTACAAAGCTTGAGGCCCCCACCTTTGGCTTTTGTCTCTCGATGCATCTCGATGAGCGCGCCGAGGCCAGCGCTGTCAACATAGCGGACGTCCTTTAGATTAAGGACAATTCGTATGACGCCGGATGCCAGGAGCTTGTCGATCATTGTACGCAACCCGCTGCTCTCATGTCCCAGCACAAGACGCCCTTTGAGCGCTAGGAGGTAGATTCCGTTCATCTCACGCTGCGTTATTTCCAAAGGCATTGTTTCCCCTCCAAGGAACATTACGCGGATTCGCGAATGAGTCCATAATAGCCTCCGGGACTCCCGATACAAAAGGCTAACGGCAGCAAACGACTTATTTCCTATGGGTCAGGCTGAACCTTGAGCCTCGGTGCCAGTGCAATCTCGGCGTGAGCGCGATGGCTTTTTCTGACTGCCGTTTCCGCCAATCGAATCCAATCCTTCACGGAGTTCCATTCTGCGTCATCCCAAACCAACAAGTACTGCTGAGGACAGTACGGGCATTCGATCAGGCATCCGTTATTCGGGTTTATTTTGCGATTGTCTGAGAATTTCTGAAGCAATGCGGCCATGACTCTCCTTTGTAGGAGAGGAAACGGGAGGGCAGGATACCACGGCCCGGATCATGGTTCGCTGGCACGAAGAAGTATTAGGGAATCGCCAAAACCTTCGTACCGCGCTTGCCGATCAAACTAAGCTCGGAGTCCTCATCAGACGATGAAAGAGAAATTGATTGACCCGCGCCCGTTTCGTAACTTCAGTTTGAGAATTCTCCACATGCGGTTCGGCCCGCGCAAGCGTTCTAGATTGACGCGGATTTTGACAATCCTAGAATCTCTCTGGTACCTCCCAAACTTATTTGTCGATTTTCCTGGTTGACACGTCCGGGCGAGGATCGCCAACAAATCCGTCCCGATTGGGCATTTTCACGCGAGGCAGCGTCGCTTCGTTCAACTCCGCTTTTTTGTCGACAATTCCGTTCAGGTACAGAATGAACGCTGTAACCGCGTAGGTCTCGTCGGGCGTAAGACTTCCTGGTCGATGATACGGCATCGTGCGATGTATGAAGTCCCACACCGTCGTCGCGTAAGGCCAGTAGCTGCCTACTGTCTTCACCGGGTTCTTGCTCCGCAGCGTGCCTTGGCCTCCAACAAGCGCGGGGTATTGCGCTACTCCCTGGCCGCGATCGCCGTGGCAGTTCGCGCAGAGGATCTGATAGTCGTGCCGTCCTTGCGTGACCGTGCCGCTTCCCTTGGGCAAGCCAGAGCCGTCCGGTGCCACGGAGATATCGAGTTCGCGAATTTCTTCGGGCGTCGCCGGTCGTCCCAATTTGTATTGCTGGCTTTGGCCGAGCGTGCCTACGGACCCAGCGATGACAAAGTAGATGATGCAGAAAGCGGCTTTATTCACGGCTTACACTCCCATCCGCATGGACGTACCAGATTTTGATTCCGTTGTAGTGATCGGTTGCATTGAGTCCGCGAACCGCAACGAGTTCCTCTCGCGTTGGCTGGAGATAGCCGGTTTCGTCCGTACATCGCGATTGGAGGGAAGTCTCTTTCCCGTCCCACCACCACGGAAGCCGGAAGCGAGCGAGCGCCTTCGGCAAAATCGGCTCATTGAGCTGTGCGTCCTGCCAGCTTCTGCCGCCATCAGTGGAGACCTCAGCTTTTGTGATTCGTCCCCTGCCAGACCATGCCAACCCGGTAATCTCATAGAAACCAGTAGCCGATAACTGCTGGTCTCCCGCGGGGCGCGTGATCACGGACTTGGCTTCCATCACGAATGTGAACTGTCGCGCAGTTCCATCGGGCATAAGGTCCGTATAGTGGCCCGTTTCGTAAGCGGTCATGTAAGGTTGATCGACGACTTGCACGCGGCGGAGCCACTTTATATTCGTATTGCCCTCCCAGCCTGGCACGATCAGCCGGACGGGGTATCCCTGCTCGGGCCTGAGCGCTTCGCCGTTTTGCCCGTAGGCCACCAATACGTCATCAAGTGCCTTCTCAAGGGGGATGCTGCGCGCCATCCTGCCCGCGTCCGCCCCCTCCGCGACAATCCAAGTCGCGCTTGGTTTCAGCCCCACTTGCTCCAACAAAGTTCGCAGCGGCACGCCTGTCCATTCACTGCAACTCAAAAGGCCGTGGCTTCTCTGTGGATTGATCGCGGGCCGTCCAATTTGCTCCCCGCCACTGTTACCGGCGCATTCGAGGAAATGAATTCTGGAAATGGATGGCAAGCGATGGAGATCCTCCATCGTGAAAATCAACGGCTTCTCTACCAAGCCATGAATCATTACCTCGTGACGGCGAGGATCGATTTCAGGCACTCCAGAATGATGAACCTCGTAATGCAATGCGGAGGGCGTGATGATGCCGAACAGATCCTGTAATGGCGTTCTGCTATAGCTTGATGCCGGTGTGATTGACTCTGGAAAGAAACGAACAGGTTTTTCGAACGGCGACCGTTCCCCGTAAGCGCGTCGTGGCGCTCCCAATTCCTGCGGGAAACCAACCGAAGGGGCAGCCGCGGCCCCGAGGGTTGCGCTCGCGGTTGTTAGGAACGCTCTTCTGGTGAGTCCGCGCCTTTTCATAGATTCCTGTAGAAGTCGTGTCCAGGGAATTCGGAGCACTGGAGACAAGTCACGCAGGCAGTCTCTGGATTGCGATCTACCGGTCTCTCTCCTTGCGTGTGCGGGCTGATTTTGAAGTTGAGCGTGCACAGGATGCGATTTGCCTGTCCGCGACGCAAGGGCAGCAACCACCGCTTCGCCGCTCATAGGCAACGACGCCACAGCGACTGTCCAATTCAATTTCACAGCACTGCAACAGCATGGTCTTTAATTTGCGTCGTGCACGTTGAACCCGAGTCTTCATTCCTGAGACCGAAAGGCCGGTCTGCTTTGCGGCCTCCGACTGTGCCACACCTCTTAGCTCGGTAAGACGGATCGCGTGCCGATATGACTCTGAAAGAGCCTCAATCATTGGCTCAAGGCAGTGAGCGAGCTCGTTCAATGCAGAGTGATCAATTCCAAGCTGTTCGGTTGGAGCAGGCAAATCGAAATCCTCGGCAAGACCCTCCGCAGTCCTAGCATTCTTACGAAAATAGTCCACAATCGCATTGCGTGCGATTTTGAAGACCCATGCTGGCAGCCGCGCCTCAGTCTTCACAGTCGAGAGATTTCTGTGAATACGGAGGAAGATTTCCTGCACCACATCTTCTGCATCGGCGGGCTGCTTCACGCGGCGTGAGACGAATGATCGAAGACGCCCATGAAAATCCTCCCAGACGCCCTGAGAGTCGGTGTTCTCTTGCGCTGTGTTCATTGGTATCCACAAGTTGCAGCCGTGCCCTGATCACCCGAACCACAACAGCTCGATTTCTCGGATGGCTCACAGCAACGTGTCTTTTCCTCAGCGGCGCAATATGATTCTGCCGCTTTCTTTGCTGCCTTTGCTTCAAAGAAATGCTTCAAGTTCTCTGATAGTTCGAACGGACGACTGGATGCTGGACGGTCAGCACTCTGACGGTCGTAAATCTCCGATAAACGTGCGTTTACGATCAGTGCGACGGGAGCTTCGGTATATTCCTTGCCTTCGTGGACCCATACTCGACAGTTTACCCCGCCGTCACAAGCACAGGCTCCGGCGCAAGAGTCGCACGGCGTTTCACGAAACTCGAGGGCAATGTCACGGCCATTGATTCTGATAGTGGGCGACGACAGAAACCTGAGTTTCCTCGCGGTTTCTTCCGAATCCACAAGCACTTTGCGCGTCGAAACATCCGTTCCAGAGGCCTGGAGAACCTCTTGCACTATGCGAAGTGCCGTTTCAAGATTAGCATCAGTCCCCTTACAGCGGGTGCAGACGTCCAGATCAAGATACAGGAACTCGATTTCGACCTGCTTTTCCCCGTCAGTTTTTGAAGCTCCCATTGTTTACCCTCCTTGGGAACCGTCTTCATTAGTAGAGACGATACACTTGGGAAAAGGACGCAACACGCAACGATCCGCCGAATTGTCAATTCGGATGGTCGGGGGCGGAAAGCGTGGGCGGGCTGCCTGCGCCTCTCACTTTTTCCCCGAAGTTCCAAGTACTTAAACGACTTAGTGGCGGGTCGCCGATTCGCCTGTAACAGAGTATTAATATTCGCCAAAGCGAATCTATGTATTATGGCCCTCCGCTGCCCGGCTTATACCGTGTCGGGCAAGGAGGGACTCCATGTTTCGAAATCACCGTTCACTGACCCTACCGGCACAATTGCGATCATAATCGCCCTTTGTGGTAGCGGTTGCAGTTCATCGTCGGACTCAGGGTCCGAAGGAAGTTCGGCGATAACGAACGCCATCGGCGGATCTGGCAGCACATTTGTCGATCCTTTAATGAAGCGCTGGATTATCGGTTTTCTACAAGCTCATCCGAAGATTCTGGTCAACTATCGGGCGAACGGTAGCGGAGCGGGAATCGATGAATTGAAGAAAAGCATTACAGAGTTTGCTGCCAGCGACGCGCCGCTCAGCGATGACCAATTGAAGGGAGCGTCAGCGGTTATTCAGGTACCCGTGAGCGCAGGCCCAGTCTGCATCATCTACAACATTCCCAGCTTGAAGAGCCCGCTTCGGCTAAGCGCTAAGTCCTTGGCGGATATCTTCCGGGGACAGATTGTGAATTGGAATGACGCGGCGATTGCACACGAAAATCCCGGAGTGAGCTTGCCTAAAGCGGCCATCATCGTCGTACATCGTGCCGATGGGAGTGGCACAACGAGCATCCTCACCACATAGCTCTCCAAGGTTAGCCCAGAGTGGTTCAAGAAGACCGGAGCTGGACTATCGGTCGAGTGGCCGGTTGGGCTTTCGGGGAAGGGCAGTACCGGTGTTATCGACCTCGTAAAACAGGCTACTGGAACAATCGGCTATGCCGAACTGAACTATGCAAAGCAGGAAGACCTCAGCGTTGCTTCAATCCAAAATCGAGCCGGAGACTATGTAGAGCCGAGCGTCACAGGTGCGACCGCAGCGTTGGATTCATCCAGTGAAGCAATCGCGAAGGACGTTCGGACACCTATCGTAGACCCGCCAGCTTCCGCGAAAGACGCGTATCCAGTCTCCGGCGTGACGTTCATTTTGATTCCGAAAGACGGCACGGCTGAACTGGATCGGAAAACACTCGAAGACTTCGTTCAGTACGCGGTCACCGACGGTCAGGGGGCGACGGAAGGTCTCTACTACGCGAAGCTGCCGAAATTGCTCCAAGACCAAGATCAAAAATTGCTGGCCGAAATGACGGTTGCAGGCCAGCCGCTAAGTGAAAGAAGAGAAACGACGCCCAGGGGCATTCAAAGCCAGTCGCGTTGTGTCGCTAGAGTGAGGACCCTCTGACGAATGTCGTCCCTGATCTTGCGAACAGCTTCGGTTGGCTGTCCCTTCGGATCGGGAAGATTCCAATCGAGTTTTTTGAGGCCAGGCACATAAGGGCAAGCATCGCCGCAGCCCATCGTGACCAGCAGCGTAGCCTCCCGGGCCAGTTCCTCGGAGAGGAATTGGGGCTTGACGCCTGCCACGTCAATACCTTCCTCGCGCATAACCTCGACGACCTCTGGGTGAACGCGCTCTCCTGGCTGCGTACCAGCCGACATGGCGCGTGCCTTCGTGCGGTCGCAAATCTTGTTGAACCACGCTGCAGCCATCTGAGACCGGCCTGCGTTGTGAACGCAAGCAAACAGAACGACATCCATTGGAACTGTCCCTTCTCTTCCGCAAACCAAGGAACGGAATCGCTAAAGAGCAAAAAACTAGATTTCAGCAGCCGTTGCGCTTTGGGTTGGGGTTGGCAACGCAAAGTAGCGGCGTCGCAACCACAACGCGACGTTCACGAGTCCGATGAGTGCAGGAACTTCGACGAGCGGACCAATCACACCGACGAAAGCTTCTCCAGAATTTAGACCGAATACAGCAACCGCGACAGCAATTGCCAGTTCGAAATTGTTGCTCGCAGCGGTAAACGAAAGCGTGGCTGTTTTCGCGTAATTCGCTCCAAGGGCGCGGCCCATCCAGAAGCTCACCAGGAACATGATCACGAAGTAGATGAGCATGGGTACGGCGATACGCAGGACATCAAGAGGAAGACGGACAATGAGGTCACCCTTCAAGCTGAACATAACGAGAATGGTGAAAAGCAGTGCTACAAGTGTCAAGGGACTGATGCGCGGAATGAATTGCGTTCGGTACCAGGTTTCTCCCTTTAGGCGCAGAAGTACAAATCGCGTCAGGAGCCCTGCAAGAAAAGGAATGCCAAGGTAGACAAAAACGCTCTCGGCGATCTGACCGATTCCAACATTCACTACGCTGCCTTTTAGGCCAAACCAAGTAGGCAGGACGGTTATGAAAACCCAAGCGTAGAGGCTGTAGAAAAGAACCTGGAATATGCTGTTGAACGCTACGAGTCCAGCAGCGTAGTCTGTGTCGCCGGAGGCGAGTTCGTTCCAGACGATGACCATGGCGATGCAGCGTGCCAGGCCGATCAGGATGAGACCACGCATGTAGGCGGGCTCTCCGCGAAGAAAGGTGATCGCCAAAAGAAACATCAGGATCGGACCAATCACCCAATTTTGGAGCAGTGAAAGACCCAGAATCTTGCGGTTACCAAAAACCTGGCTCAGCTTTTCATAGCGGACCTTGGCGAGGGGCGGATACATCATCACGATGAGTCCGATAGCGATGGGGATGTTGGTAGTGCCGTAGCGAAATCGTTGAACGAATTCTCCAGTGGCCGGAAGGAAATGACCCAGGGCCACTCCAATAGCCATGGCGAGGAAAATCCACAGAGTGAGGAAGCGGTCGAGAAATGAGAGCCGGGTTCGCGGTAGTGGGGCACAGATCGCGGCGGCTTGGGTATAGGGGGCAGCGGACATCATGACCTCGAAATGGATCAACAAGAATTCTGCGGAACGGCGACGCGAAGCTTCCGCCGCCTTGATAGTATATGCGGATTAGCGAATATGTCTAGGGTCGGCCAAATTGACGAGATTAGCGTGGTAGCGGCCCGTCTCGTTCATGAACCTTCCACGGCCAAGACATTCCAGTTACAATCGCCAGAGTCAACGAGCGACTATGGCACAAACGCAAGTCAATCTAATGTTTCGTGCTTTCTCCGATCCGACGCGGCTACGGATTCTTCATCTCCTGTTGGATGGAGAACTGTGTGTTGGTGACCTCGTCAAGATTCTGAAAGTTCCGCAGCCGACTGCATCTCGCCATCTCGCCTATCTGCGTCGTACTGGCCTAGTTGCGACGCGAAGAAACGGGCTTTGGAACTATTACACCTTGCTGCCAGCAAAAACCGACTTTCATCGCAACCTCATGAAATGCCTACGCGGTTGTTTCCATGCTGTTCCCGAAATCTCGAAGGACTCCTCTCGCGCTGCATCGCTCAAACGATCCGGCGGCTGCTGCCCAACCTAAGTCTTAGATGGCCTTTTCCCTTGACTTATATTCGCTCATGCCTATATATGGCTATGCGAATGTATATATTCAGCCAGTCCAAATCCTGAACATTGGTCTCGCCTTCGCTTCGCTCTAGGTATGGCTCAGATGTTCGGCGCGGTGTTTTCGTTCGCCTTGGTGTTGGGGTTGGGCATTACAGCTGTGTCTCTAGCTTCAGTCATCGGCACGGGATTGCTAACAGGCCTCAGTCGCTTCCTTTTCAAGAGGAAGGGCTCGACCCTCAGGCTCAACTAGCCTTATGGAAAACTTCATCGGACTTGGAGAAGGGTAATGAAAAGAGACTTGATACGACTACTAGGTTTTCTTGTGCTTGCCGCAGGCGTGGTCTCGTGTCACAACAAGGCCGAGGAACACTTGCCGGTCACGACGCCCGACTCAATCCGTTTGAATGGAGCAGGCGCGACGTTCCCTTACCCGATATATTCCAAATGGTTTGACGAATACCGGAAGCAGAATCCCCGCGTAGCGATCAACTATCAGTCCATAGGATCGGGCGGAGGCATCAAGCAATTCTCCGAGGCAACAGTCGATTTTGGAGCCAGTGATGGTCCGATGAACGACGAACAGCTAGCGGCCTTCGAAAAGCAGCAGAACGCCGTGGCACTTCATTTTCCGACGGTTTTGGGTGCCGACGCACCTTCCTACAATGTTCCCGGAGTCACCGAGGAGTTGAATTTCACTCCGCAAGCCCTAGCAGGAATCTACCTGGGCAAGATCACGAAGTGGAATGACCCCGAAATCGTAAAGGCAAATCCGAAGGTAAAACTTCCCGCCGAAGACATTGTGGTCACCCATCGCTCCGACGGGAGTGGCACCACCTATGTTTGGACCGACTATCTCTCGAAGATCAGTGAGGAATGGAAAACAAAAGTAGGCAAAGGCGCGTCGGTTAACTGGCCAATTGGTCTTGGGGGTAAGGGAAACGAAGGGGTGTCGGGTTTTATCAAGCAGACTCCAAATTCGATTGGATATCTGGAACTGAATTATGCGGTACAAAACCACTTGGGTTATGGGCGTGTCCAAAACTCGTCTGGAACTTTTGTCAAAGCTGAACTCGCGAGCGTCACTGCCGCAGCTAGCGAAGCGGCTAAGTCAATGCCGGATGACTTCCGCGTGTCAATTACCAATCCGCCGGGAGTAAACGCCTACCCCATTTCAAGCTTCACTTGGCTCTTGATATCCAGCAAGATCGCCGATTCCGAAAAGCGAAAAGCCATGACAGATTTTCTCCATTGGATGCTTACTCAAGGGCAAGACTTGGCTGAACCGCTGTCTTATTCACGGCTTCCCCGCGAGATAATCGAGAAGGAAACGCAGGCCATCTCGCGGATTGAATGACGTGCGCTTACGCCTAGTCCTGTGTGTTCGTCGGGTAGTTCAGCTTGGAGTGGTC
>Ga0182024_10026630_pt1 | contig 10151 bp, 5 predicted proteins | sample P32metaG_FD_120480 | JGI IMG/M metagenome (GOLD analysis project Ga0182024, IMG submission 120480) | Permafrost microbial communities from Stordalen Mire, Sweden - P3-2 metaG (Illumina Assembly) | ecosystem: Environmental > Terrestrial > Soil > Wetlands > Permafrost | place: Sweden: Stordalen...
CGACTCAGAGTTGGTCTTTATAGGTAATTGATTTTGCGAAGGACTGTCAAGACAGTAGCGGACATACGCGCATGTAGTTGCACCATGATCTGGGCATTGGTCCGTCTGCCGTCCCGATCGGCCACGTGACGGGATGGCGCAGGCAAGCAGAATGCGCGCCGTACGCGATCTTCGCCGGAGATGGAAAGCTGTTCCATATCGTGGTGCTCTCGATCACCTGGGGCCAAGGCGGAAGGTGAAGCCGCTGCTGATGCGGAGGTCATTCTGAAGGTTGTTCTGTGCGTTCGGTATGTAGGAGTGCACCCAATCTGCCTCGAAGATGGTCCAGCCGAAGTGGGGGTTGAGCGTGGCGCCGAGGCCGCCGCCCACGCTGAAGGCGGCTCCATGGAGATTTTGTGCGGTGGCATAGCTGGAGAGTTCCTGCGAACCTCCGCCGAGAATCTGGCCATAGGGCAGATAGCGTTTGAAGACCGGGCGAAAGGTGTAGCGCGGGCCGAAGAGATAGTTGAAGACGGTGATCGACTGGGAGGTAGCGCCAACCGTGTTGGAATGGACGGCGGCGAGATCGGCAACGGCGGCGAAGTTGCGCGGCAGATGGAATACAACTGAGCCATAACCTCCGTTTGCCGAAAAGCAGCCGCACTGGCCGGGGGGCGCGTTGGCGTGAATGAAGGTGTAGCCCACGCTGGTTTCCAGCACGGGCGTCTGCCCGGGTTCGACGCCGAAGGGTTCCTGGGCGCGCGTCTGAGCGAAGAGAGACTGGGCAAAGAGTGTGACCGAGAGTGCGATGAAGGCGGTGAGCGAAGCTGTCTTGTCGAAGCGCATCTGTCATCTCCTACTGCACGGTCAGGCTGATGGTGGTGGATTCCTGGAGCGTGCCGCTGGTTCCGGTCACGGTGATGGTGTAGGTCTGTGGAGCAGGACCAAAGTAACCTCCGCCGCATCCGCTAAGTGCCAGCATGGGAAGGATTGCCAGCGCTGCAAGACCCAGAAGCATCCATCGGAGACTGGACCTGCGGAGCCGGCGGAGGTTGCCGGCAAGACCCATGAGGGGGAGACCGGCGAACAGTGCCAGCAGAGGCAAAGACCTCTGCCGGTGTGGTTCGGGGAGGGCCATACGCGCGAGGCCCGAGGACGTTTGGATGGACATCACGCTTGGCGCGCCTGCGCTGCCGGGAGTGACGGCGGGTGGCAGGAAGGAGACCTGTGCTCCAGCGGGAAGCCCTGTGGCGGAGAGCGTGACCAGATTATTGAAGCTTCCTCCCAGCGGTGCGACCACGAGGTTGAACTGAGCCACGCCGCCAGGCTGCACGGTGGCTGATGGAGTAGCAGAGTTGACGACATACGTACCCGCGCTTCCCGTGCCGGTGATGGCGGCGGATTGCGGGGAGCCCGCGGCGTTGTCGGCGACGGTGACGGAGGCTGAAAAGCTAGCCGCCGAGGTTGGGGTAAAGCTGACGGTGATGGTGCAGCTTGCTCCGGCGGCGAGGGAGGCACCGCAGTTGTTGGTTTGGCCGAAGTTGCCGGCGCTGGTGCCGGCGATGGAGATGCCGGTGATGGCAAGTGCGGCATTGCCCGGGTTCGACAGCGTGATGGGCAGTGGTGTCGCGGGAGTATTGATCGTCGTGCTGGGGAAGGCGAGCGGGTTCGGGGTCAGCACGGCCTGGGGTATCAGTGGAGCGGTTCCGGTTCCTGTGAGGGTGGCCGAATGCGGCGAGCCGGAGGCGTTGTCGGCGACGGAGATTGCGGCGGTGAGGCTGGCTGCCGAGGCTGGAGTGAAGCTGACAGTGATGGTGCAGGTTGCTCCGGCTGCCATCGAGGCGGGGCAGTTGTTGGTTTCGCCGAAGCTGGTGGCGTTGGCGCCTGTGACGGAGATGCTGGTAATGGTCAGTGCAGCGGTGCCCGGGTTGGAGAGCGTTATGGGGAGTGCGGTTGCGGACGTGCCGACGGTAGTGCCGGGGAAGGCGAGCGGATTCGGACTCAGCGTAGCCTGGGGCGCGGTGCCTGTGCCGGTGAGCGCGGCAGTCTGCGGCGAGCCGGTGGCGTTGTCGGCAAGGGAAAGCGTGGCGCTGAGACTGCCCGCCGAGGCGGGAGAGAACGAAACGGTGATGGTGCAGGTTGCTGCCGCGGCGAGTGACGTGCCGCAGTTATTCGATTGGCTGAAACTGCTGGCATTGGTTCCGGTGATGGAGATGCCGGTGATGGTCAGAGCCGCAGTTCCCGGATTCGACAGCGTCGTGGACAGGGTGCCAGCCGAGGTGCCAACCGGCGTGGCTGGGAAGGTGAGTGTGCTCGAACCCAATACCGCCTGGGGAGTTGGTGCTGCCGTTCCGGTTCCCGCGATCGTAGCCGCCTGGGGTGAGCCGGAAGCGTTGTCCGCGACCGAGATCGAGGCGCTGAGGCTGCCGGTTGAGGCTGGGGTGAAGGTGACGGTGATGAGGCAGGCGCTATCCAACGCGAGGCTCGCGGGGCAGTTGTTGGTCTCAGAGAAACTGCTCGGGTTGGCACCGGTGATGGAGATGCCGGTGATGGTGAGGGCCGCACTGCCGGGGTTGGAAAGAGTCATCGTCATGGTCGCCGACGAGCTGCCAACGCTGGTGCTGGGGAAGGTCAGCGGGTTCGGGTTCAGTACGGCCTGAGGTGCTGGCGCGGCGGTACCGTTGCCGGTGATGGTGGCCGCCTGGGGTGATCCGGAAGCGTTGTCCGCGACTGAGACGGTTGCGGTCAAGCCCGTGGTCGCTGCAGCCGGGGTGAAGGTGACTGTAATGGTGCAGGTGGCGGCCGCCGCGAGCGAGGCGCCGCAGTTATTGGTCTGGGAGAAACTGCTGGCGTTGGTGCCCGCTACCGAGATGCTGGAGATGGTGAGCGCCGCGGTGCCAGGATTCGACAACGTCATCGGCATGGTCGGTGCGGAGCTGCCGACGTTGGTGTTGGGGAAGGTCAGCGGATTGGGGCTGAGAACAGCCTGAGGCGCAGCCGCGGCGTTACCGGTACCGCTGACCGCGATGGATTGCGTGGCGCCAGATATATTGAGCTGGTTGTCGGTCAGAACGACGTTGCCGGTCAGGCTTCCTGAAGCGGTGGGCTTGAAGTTCACCGAAACGTCACAGGTTGCACCCTCAGCCAGAGGCGTTCCGGAGGCACAGAGGCTAGCGTCGGAGATGTTCACCAGGAAGTTGGCTGGGTAACTTGGATTGGTTCCCGAACTGGGGACGACGAGGGCGAGCGACGTATTGCCGATGTTCGATACCGTTACCGTCTTCGCGCTGTCTGTGCTAATCGATCCGACATTTGTGGCGGCGAAGCTGAGGCTCGGAGGATCGGCAACGTCCACCTCTATCACCTGGTCCTCATAGGTGTTGTCAATGAAGACGTTTCCGCTGCCGTCCACCGCGACGCCTGATTCGGAATCGAGGCCAGTGGCGACGGTTGTCTGCGCACCGTACGTAGTCCCGTTCCACGCCACCTTGACTACCCGGCCGTTCGGGGTATCGGCGACGTAGACATCTCCGTTACCATCGAGGGCAAGCCCAGTTGGGATTGACAAACCGGTCGTGGGCACGGTTGTCTGGGCGCCGTAAGTGGTGCCTGTCCACGCTATCTTTACTACGGAGTTAGTGCCGGCGTCGACGACCAAGACGTTGCCGCTGCCGTCCACCTTTATGCCGATAGGATCTAGCACGCCGGTGCCCACCGTCGTCTGCGCGCCGTACCCGGCGCCTGTCCACGGCACCTTCACGATGTTGCTGGACAGTGTATCGCCGGTTTGCTCGGTCATGTAGAGGTTACCGTTTCCATCCACCGCTATTCCTTGCGGGTAGATCAGACTGGTGGTGGGCACAATGGTCTGGGTGCCGTATGCGCTGCCTGTCCACGGCACTTTGACCACGCGATGGTTCGTGCTGTCGGCGATATAGAGGTTGCCGCTGCCGTCGACGGCCATGTCCCAGGGATTTGACAGGCCGGTGACCGACACAACCGTCTGCGCGCCATAGGTGCTGCCTGTACGCGGCACCTTGATTACGCGGTCGTTGAGCCGGTCGGGGATGTAGACGTTGTCGCTCGCGTCCACTGCTATACCAAAGGGCTGCTGCAGACCGCTGGTGGGCACGGTCGTCGATGTGCCGGGAGCGAAGACGATCTGCGGGCCGAGTCCGGTACCCGGCAGATAGGTTGTGGCAAGCGCGTTGCCGCTGCTATCGGTGAGCAGCACTGCGCCGGCGCGGGCTCCGGCGAACTTGGGGGTGAAGACCACGTTGACGGTGCAGGACTGGCCGCTGGTGTAGAGGGTTCCGGTGGCGCAGGTTCCGCCGGGGGCCGCGGTGAAATCGAGACCCGCTGCGCCCTGGGTCAGGACTTGAATCGAGTTCAGGAGCCCGGTGTTTGCGATGAGTAACGTGACGGCCTGTGCGGAGAGGGCTGTCCCAACATTCGATATGAAGGTAATGCCGGCGCCGCTGAGGGCGGCGGTGTGGGGCGAGCCGGTGGCGTTGTCAGTGACGGAGACCGAAGCGCTGACGCTTGCAGTGGAAGTTGGGGTGAAGGTGACGGTGATGGTGCAGGTGGCTGCGGCGGCGAGCGAGGCGCCACAGTTGTTGGTCTGGCTGAAGTTGCCGGCGTTAGTGCCACTGAGCGAGATGGCGGTGATGGCGAGGGCGGCGGTGCCAGGGTTGGAAAGCGTCATGGGCAGGTTGGTGGATGCGCCCACGATGGTTCCGGGAAAGGCAAGGGGGTTCGGGCTGAGGGCGGCTGCGGGTGCGGCTGCCGGGAGTCCGGTGCCGTTGACGGTGAAGGTGACCGGCGGAGGTGGCGTGCCTCCACCAGAGCTGGAGTAGGGAACGGTTATGGTTACACCGTTGTAGGTCTGAGCGGCGGTTGGCGTGAACGTGATGTTGAGGTTGCAACTCGCGCCAACGGCAATGCCGGCGCTACAGGTGCCGAGCGTTACGCTGTAGGCGGAGCTAGTGGAGGTGATCACGCCGACCGCTGCGAAGTAGAGGTCGCCGGTGTTAGTCAGGCTGGCGGTCTGCGCGGCGCTGGTGGTGTTTACGATCTGCGGCGCGAAGGTTATTGGATCAGGTGTCTCGGTCACGTACACGCCGTAGGCGAATCCGGAGAGGGCGACGGTCTGGGTTGCGCTGGCGGCGTTCAGGGAGTTGCTGGTGATCGTGAGAGTGCCGGTGAAGGTGCCTGCGTGGGGCGGCGTCAGGGTTGCGGCGATCTGACAAAGCGCGCCGGGTGCGATGACGATGCCGTTGGTGCAGTTGTTGGTTATGGCTATTTGGAGGGCGAAGCCTGAGCCGGCGATGGCGATGTTGGAGATGGTCAGCGGCTGGTTGCCACCGTTGTAGATCATTACGTTCTGGGGGGCGCTGGCGGTGCCGGAAGACTGTTCGCCGAAGGCGATGACGCCCTGTGATCGATCTACCTTGTCCAGATTGGTGTAGTTGCCGACGTAGAGCGTGCCATCCGGCCCCACCGACATGCCGAGCGGCGAGGAGCCGAGGTCGAGCGCGGCTTCATATGTTCCGTAGCCTGTGGCCGGCAGTTCAGCAACGCCAGAGGTTCCGGTGTAGCGTGTGGCGTAGACACTGTCGGCTGCGTCGGTTCCAAGGCCATCTCCCGCGCCATTGGTGTTGATCTGTGTTTGCACGCCGCCCGAGGTGATCTCGTTGATTTCATAGCCGCCGATGAAGACGTTCTCGTTGCTGTCGACGGCCAGGATATAGCCCTGGGTGATGGCGGGATTGATGGCCTTGGTTCCAGCAGTACCGGTGCCGGTAATGGGTACCGTATAAACGTTGATGGCGTCGGTCTCATAGATATTGCCGGTGTTGCCGACGGCGATGCCCTGCACATAGATCGAGGGAGCGGCGAAGGGAACGGTTGCCTGGATGCCCTGGACCGTGTCATACGTGATGGTCGGGCCATTGTAGGTCTGGTCGGCGATATAGAGGACACCTGCTCCGTCGATGCCGAGGTCGCGCGGCGAGTTCAGGCCGGTGATGGGCAGCGTCGTAACTACGCCGGCGCTGGTGACGCTGACAATGGCATTGGCTTCGGTCTCCAGCACATACGTTGTGCCGTTCTCGTCGACGATCGAGGTGTAAAGATAGTTCGGACCGCTCAAGATTGGGTTGGTGACGACGCCTGGCTGCACCAGCGCAAACGGCCCCTGGCCGATGCCATAGATCAGCACTGTCGCCAGTCGGGTGGCGCCGTTCATCAGGAAGAGCGCTTCCCTGCGTCCGCCGGGATACTGCGGCTGGAAGGTGATGGAGACGGTGCAGGTTTCGGGGCTGGGGCCGCCGGTGCAGTTGACCGCCCCGGCGGTGTAGCTCAAGCCATAGTGGAGCTTAGCCGTGGGGGTAAAGGTGCCGGAGTAGCCCGAAACCTGGAAGGACGCAGTAAGGGTCTGCGCCGAGGATAAGGAGACGCCTATGCTGGCTGGATTGAACACCATGGTTGTGGAGGTTGGGGTCGCGGTTTGCGACAGGGCCGGATTGGCCGCCGAAAGGGCGAGAGCAAGGATGGCTGTTGCCTGCGTTGCGCGAAGCCAGATGGGACGGAATGCGCGAGTGACCGGGTTCTCTTGGCACGGATTCGTGGGCATCGCCTTCGGATCTTCGGTTCTCATGGCAACTCCTTCTCGGGGGCCCTTTTCAGCGATTCGGAACAGATGAATACGGTCCCGCCAGGGGATTCCTGGAAATGAAGCTTGTTTTCATCGAGCAAGCGGTAGATTTCGCGGGGCGAAGCATGGGTTGCCGCGGCTGCCGCGTCTGGGCTGAGCATGAGTACGTCCTTGCCACACTGCTCGCACCGCCTGGTGACGTTTGCCGGCGGCTGGTATACGACCGAGGTCACTTCGCGCTCGACGGTGATCTCAACGCGGCGATGGACGACCGTCGCGTTGAACGGTTCGTCTCCGTCGGGTGAGGTGTTGTGCAGCAGCGGCGTCATTTTGGGACTCCGGCCGAGAAGGGTTCAGTTCTTCGTTGAATGTGAAGGCACTAGACACTGCCGGACGGTTTGAAGTCATCAATGCAGATCAAGAGTTATTAATTGTTCTTTTGGGGAGTTATATGGCTGATCAGACAGGAGATGAATCGGCTATCCGCCGGATGGATTGCAGCCCTCGCCGGCTCGCGGGGGGGGGCACTGGCATGCTGCGCGCGGCCGCGTGCCAAAGGGACTTCCTGGCCGGATGCGGTGTCGTAACGGGACGGCGCCTTCGATTCCTCGTGGAGTGCCCGAGTCAAGTAACATAGATGAGAAGCAGTCGTAGCATTGAGACAACACACCAGCGAGCGTCATCGGCACCCGCGCGATGGCGGCGCGGAGCGTAGCGAGACACCCGCAGGCGGCAAGGCTGAAGGAGATAGACGTTTGAAGAAGGCGCTTATTACTGGAGTTACGGGGCAAGACGGGGCTTATCTGGCGGCATTCCTGCTGGCCAAGGGTTACGAGGTGCATGGGATCAAGCGGCGGTCGTCGCTGATCAATACGGCGCGCATCGACAGCATCTATGAAGATCCGCACATCCCGTCGCGACATTTCATTCTGCACTACGGGGACATGACCGATTCGTCGTCATTGATCCATATCGTGCAGAAGGTACAGCCGGACGAGATTTACAACCTGGCCGCACAGTCGCACGTGCAGGTCTCGTTTGAAGAACCGGAGTATACAGCCAACTCGGATGCGCTAGGGGTATTGCGGCTTCTGGAGGCGATCCGCATTCTCGGCCTGGAGAAGAAGACGAAGTTCTATCAGGCCAGCACCTCGGAACTGTATGGCCTGGTGCAGGAGACGCCGCAGAAGGAGACGACTCCGTTCTACCCGCGGTCGCCGTATGCGGTGGCGAAGCTGTATGGCTATTGGATCGTGGTTAACTATCGCGAGGCTTACGGTATGTATGCGTGCAACGGGATCCTCTTCAACCACGAGTCGCCGATGCGCGGCGAGACGTTTGTGACGCGCAAGATCACGCGCGGCCTGACGCGCATCAAGGTGGGTTTGCAGACGCAACTCTTCCTTGGCAATCTCGACGCCAAGCGCGACTGGGGCCATGCTCGCGACTACATCGAGATGCAGTGGCTGATGCTGCAGCAGGAAAAACCGCAGGACTATGTCATCGCAACCGGACAGCAGTACAGCGTACGCGAGTTTGTGATGCGCTGCGCCCAGTTGCTGGAACTCGATCTTAGCTGGTCGGGCTCAGGAGTCGACGAGCAGGCCGTCGACAAGACTGGGAACGTAATCGTGGCCGTTGACCCGCGCTACTTCCGCCCGACTGAGGTGGAGACGCTCCTGGGTGATGCGTCGAAGGCGAAGCGCGAACTTGGCTGGGAGCCTCGCATCAGCTTTGATGAACTCGTCCGCGAGATGGTGGAATCTGACCTGAAGGCCGCCGAGCGCGACGCGCTGGTGCGCCGCCATGGTTTCGACGCGTACAACGTGCGCGAGACCTGATTGATTGGGTCCATGCGGCGGAAAGAGAGACTTTTCCAGCCAAGCTGCCTTATAATGTAAGTACTGGGACAAAGGGTACCTGGGACGCGATCCGGCTGCGGCAGAGTGGTCGGACCAAGCGGACGTCGATGCAACCATCTTCGATCGAACACTGGATCATTCGAGAGTCTGCGTTGTCGAGGTGAGCGAAGTGGTTGCGTGGTGTTTTGAAACGGAGCTGTGCCATGGCAACAATTCCTGATACGTACCTCGCACTCGATGAGGCCGTTGACCGGTCGCAAGTTGCGATGGTCGTTCCGACGTGCAATGCGAGGAAGTATTGGACGGCGTTTTGCGATGGGCTTCGTCTTCAAGGGCTCCCGGCAGGCCAGATTTTGATTGTGGATTCGAGTTCCGATGATGGGACGCGTGAACTTGCGGAGGCCGAGGGCTATCGGGTCTTTTGCATCGAACGCCGCGATTTCAATCATGGCGGGACGCGGCAGCTTGCGCTGGACTTAGTCCCATGGGCCAGCATCGTGGTCTATCTGACGCAGGATGCGATTCTGGCGACTCCTGATTCGCTGGATCTGCTGCTGTCGGCTTTCGAAGATAGACGTGTAGCCGCGGCCTACGGAAGGCAGTTGCCGAGGTCGGGCGCCGGCCCGATCGAGGCGCACGCGAGACTATTCAACTACCCTGCGAAGAGCGATGTCCGCGACCTGGAGAGCCGGCACACAATGGGGATCAAGGCAGCGTTTCTGTCGAACAGCTTCTCCGCCTACCGGGTAAACGAGTTGCAGGAGGTTGGCGGCTTTCCCACGGATGTGATTATGGCTGAGGATGCCATTGTGGCGGGAAGATTGTTGCTGGCGGGCTGGAAGACAGCGTATGTCGCAGAGGCGCAGGTTTATCATTCCCATCCGTTCACCATCGGGCAGGAATTTCGGCGTTACTTCGACATCGGGGTGTATCACAGACAGGCAAGGTGGCTGAGGGATGAATTTGGCGATCCGGGCGGCGAGGGCAAGCGATTTGTCATGTCGGAGCTTGCCTATCTGACCCCCCGGCATCTTCACCTGGTGCCGTATGCGTTGCTGCGAACGGCGTCCAAAGCGATTGGGTATCAGCTCGGTATCCGAGGGTCATTTCTGGGTGTAGAGCGGTCCCGAAGGCTCTCGTATCATAAGAGCCACTGGGATAAGGTAAGGATCCTTCAATAACGGCGAGCCTTGTGCCCTTGAATTTGGGCTTAACGCCGTCTCCAGCCGGGAAAGCCTACAGGAAGCCAGACTTTTGATGAAAACGGTTGTTTTATTCGGTGGCACAGGGTTTATAGGAACCCATCTGGCGCAGCACCTGTTGAAGCACAATTTGGCCGAGACCGTTTTTCTTGTCGACCTGAACGGTCCGCGCGAAGCTCCATACACTCAGGTGCTTGATTCGGGGCTGGGATCCGGTAAGGTCATCTTTGTTGCGCACGACGTGCGAAAGCCAGTTCCGCTGGAAATTCTTCCTGATAAGGCAGATATTGTCTTCAACCTGGCGGCGGTCCATCGCGAGCCTGGACATACCGCCCAGGAATACTTTGAAACCAACCTGCTGGGAGCGGAGAACGTCTGCGCGTGGGCCAGCGCCGTGGGATGCGAAATGGTGGTGTTCACCAGCAGTATTTCGCCCTATGGACCATCTGAGGA
>Ga0182024_10026631_pt1 | contig 10150 bp, 12 predicted proteins | sample P32metaG_FD_120480 | JGI IMG/M metagenome (GOLD analysis project Ga0182024, IMG submission 120480) | Permafrost microbial communities from Stordalen Mire, Sweden - P3-2 metaG (Illumina Assembly) | ecosystem: Environmental > Terrestrial > Soil > Wetlands > Permafrost | place: Sweden: Stordalen...
CGAGGCTTGGCAGGATGCTCTGCTTTACGGGTAACCCCCGACTGTTGGGGTGCGCCTGCCTCACGCTGCCGGAGATCGGGCTAGCTGTCGCGCGGAAGCGGATCGCTTTGGCGCGACTGCAAAGTCGTCACGCCGTGGATCTGAGTATTATGCCCGCCAATGCGTTGATCGTTCGCTGGGCTAGTTGTGAACCGTAAGGCATACCGATTGCCGTACCTAGCCACACAGGAATCTTTTGCGGTGCCGAGGCAACGCGCTGTCGCGATTCATCGACAAATCCGTCGTCGTGCTCGAAAACATCTCCGGCATCTCGAACTGACCGGCCAGCCACCCATGATCGGACCGGCCGCGCAAAGGCCTCGGCGCCGGGGCTTTCATTTTATTTCCTGATGAAAGAATGAGAGACTGGCCGCGGCATCGGCATCGAGAGTGCCTCTTCCTTCGATCGAGATACGATTTTTATAATCGATCTGCTTGAGATACGCGAAGAAGCGGCCATACTCCGGATCTTCATCTGGATTTTTCGGCCAGCGGCGCCCTTCCGGATTGGCAAAATGAATGTGGGCAATCTGGCCGGCCGCTTCTACCAGGATTTTGGGATCTTCCTTCTCGGATCGGAGGTGGTAATAGTCGATCATCGTTTTGACATTCGGATGATTCACTTCCTGCACCAATCGCAAGCCTTCCGCTCCGGTGTTAATGATATTGCTGTCCGGCCTGCGAAGAGGCTCGATCGCGATGACAATACCCTTGGATCGGGCAAGGTCGCCGGCATACTGTAGAAATTCTTTGATCTGTTGCCATGCAGTTTCTCTGGAATAGCCCTCCGGCACATTGCGCGAGCTGGCGCTTCCCCATACCACGATCTGAGCCCCCAACTCGCGGCACCGGTCCAGCATTCGATCCATGTACATCTTCAGAGCATCGGCCTCCACGCCGGTTCCTACGACTTTCAGGGACCGAATGAAGTTGTTGCAGCTATCGCAGCGGATGCGCGAAGCGAGGACCTGCTTGCGAACATCGGCAAAAGCCTGATCGCTGAGCACGGAAAGCGCCGCCACCGAAGGCTCGAAATAATCGAAGCCCACGGCGTCGGCCTGGGCAAAGCCGTCGATCGCTCCGCACACTCCGATTTGAATGCCCTTAATTTTCGCGAGAGCGGGAACAGCACCGGCGGCCAATGCAAGCAGAACATCGCGCCGGCTCGGGACGGATCCGGAGGAATTCCTGACCATACACTGCAACTGTACCTCCTTAGAAACGTCGTCGGAACTTCGATCTGGTCCGTGGAAAAGGGCTGCTCGTCGGCACGAAGCCCCCCCTCTCTCTTCTCACAAACATTTGTGGCGGAAGGGTAAGTTTTCGGGAATAGGAAACGCGCATCATGTGCTCCCTTGCCCGGCCGACAGCGGATCGACTGGCCCGGTGGTACGGAGACCACCACGCCGCTTCTTGGATTTCCGCCAACTCCTGTTTTACGGGGCGCACTTCGCAACGTTGACAACCATTTCATAGCTTCTCAGAAACCCGAATTCTTTGGACGGCTTCGACCCTCTGGATCAGGGTCCCGTCTGCCTGCACCACGTCGGTCTTGTTAATCGGAACGAGCCACACATGTTTTTCAAGAAAAGAATCTACCCCTGCCAGATCCAGCGTCACGACCGATCGGAGTCCTTCCACTTCGATTGAGTAATGCGAATGGTCGCTTGACGGATGACCATACCAACCCGCCGTCACCAGGAATCTTTCGAGACGTACACCCGTCGCTTCCGTTGTGGCACCGTGGTCGTTGAGAGAGAACGTGTGCATCGAAAAGCCGTCCAGACTTATTTTTACTAATCCGGTGCTGAGGCGTGAAGGGTAGTTCACCCAGACAGACGGCATTTGCACCGGTGCGGCTTCTTCGTAGGCTTCCGCAATCACGGCGAACGTTGGACCAGGACCATCAGCCGCCCCGATTTCGATGGTGAGCATGAACGGATCTCTCTTGAACGCTTTGACAATCCCTGAAAACGTGACCTTCGCACCCGGAGCGATGGGTCCCTTGTAATGATCTCTCCCCTGCTGGTCAATCAGCTTCAACGTCACTTCAGGATGGATTTTGTCCGACAGCGCAAGGACAAATTCATCCGGTTGTTCCGCTGGGCGACTTGAGATAACGGTTCCCATCAAGGCGTGGACGCCATTTGTTCCACCGGGCACCAACGAATACTTCAGATTCGATTCAAAGAAGAGGTCGCCGTTCTCTGAGAGAAGCGCCGTCTTGATCGCACTCCACATGGCAGAGGCATCGAACGCGGTTGGGTTCTGACCCAGGGCGAACTGGGCCGGGATAAGAACGGCGAGAACCAGCAGAATCGGAATGGAGCGGAGACGCATTTAGCCGCCTCAATTCTTCGATGGTAACATCGAACACGGAAAACACCCTTTACCGACCACCCCGGGTTCAAATCATCACAGCCCGGATAGCTTCCAGGAAACCGCCCACGTCGTCCGGGCTGTACAGCGTGGTCTGGGTATCGGCGACAATTACCACCATTCTCTTTCGGTTCGTGACGTACCATGTGTGCATTCTTTTCTGACTGAATAACGCCGACAGCCCGTGAAGTCGAGTTGGCCTCCTGCGCTGAGTCGAGCTCCACCATCTAGTCCACATGGAAGCCTTAGACTAAAGCGCGGGCTTCCAGCCATCGGATGGATCGTAATCCGTCATGGCTGCTGCAACCTCGGCTGTCTTTTCACCCAGGTCCTTTTGATAAACGATGCCGTCCTTGCCCACAATGAAGGTCATGATCCCGGAATTCCTGTAGCTTGACGGGTAGGCGAGAAACGCAAACCCGCCAGTCATCTTTCCGTCCACGATGTAGGCCTTCGCGCCACCCTCAGCCTTGTCTCCCTGTTTGGTGAGGATCCGAAAGTAGTAGCCATCGAACGGCTGCGGTTTGGCGCCCGCATTGGTGTAACCAACAGCTTTGGCAAAATTACGAACGTCCTCAAGTGGGCTCGATGACTCGCCTTCCGAAACCGGCCAATACAAGCCGTTTTGCTTGCCTTCATCGCTAATGAGTTTCTGGGCGTATTGCTTCACCCCGTCGCGATCGTGCGTCTGGCCGAAGTATTGCTGTTGAGCGTCCGCCAGCGCCTGGCAGGCTGCGAGCGCCGTCAATTCGCCCTGACCAATGTGCCGCGCAAGAATCTCATCCTTGCCTGCTGTGGTGTCGAAGTACCACTGGCCTGATGGATTTTGTCCCAGCGGAATTGGAAACGGATAGTTGTCTGCGCCTGTAAAAAGCATCGCACCGCCTGCTTTGATCTCCCGCCAGCGATGCATCTGGTCATACGCGGCAACGAAGTCTTGCAAGTCGTCTTTGTCCTTTACCGCATCTCCCGAAAACAGGACATCTTCGCCCCCTGGACCGAAGATCGCAATCAATGCATTATGATCGCCAGATTTTGCCGCTTCCACAAATGCAGCGCCTCCGGCATCGGGCGTCGCAAACGTCTTTTGAACAGCTTTCTTTTCAGTGGTGATGTTCGCCAACTTGTTGCAGGAGACCACACAGATAGTAAGCGGATAAAGAGCCACGAACGTCGTGAACCGTGCAAACAGTACTTTCTTGCTACGACCCGCGTACCGCATATGCAATCCTCCAAAATCCATATTTCATCTCGCGTCACGACCGGTAGACACTAGCGTCGCCCACTGAATCCACCGCCGCCGAATCCGCCTCCGCCGCCACCAAATCGACCGCCGCTGAATCCACTGGAGCGCATGCTTCCCCAGCCGCGGCTGCTCTCGGCCCTCGACGACCAGCCTCCCGAGCTCCCGAATCCCCCGGAGTGTCCACTCATGCCGCCAAAAGCATCCGATTTTGCGGCTCCGCTATTGTGCTGGGCCCAGGAGTTCGAAGCCGAGGAGCGATTGGCGTTGAAGTTCTGGCCGCTTTGCTTGTTGACATTCACTGTGTTTCCGCTCACATTCCTGTTGAAGCTGTTGCCGCTGTTTTTGACATTATCCGCGGCATTGGTGTGGTTATAGGCGTTGTTATAGCCATAGCTATTGTGGTAACCACCGTTGTAGTATCCCCCGTGCCACGCGGAATTTCCGTAGTACGCGCCGCCGTGATACACCACAGCGGTTCCGTGCCAGCCACAGTTCCAACTGCTATATCCCCAGGAACAACAGCCACCGCCCATCATTGCTCCGACAGCGATACCGGCGCCGAATCCGACAACGGCTGCGGCGGCTACGTCGCCACCGCTGTACACCGGAGCCACATACGACGGAATCACGTAGGGAGTGCCGTAAATGATCGCGGGGTTGTATTGCGGAACGTACACGATCTGTGGGTTAGCGGGTTCAATCACAATCGTTTGGGGAGCTTGTTGCAGAACTTGAATTTGAGGGCCGGACTTCAGATTCCCAGCCGCCTTCGCTTGCGCCCGCAACGTCTGGATCGCTGTCATCACTTCAGCCTGCTGGTGGTGATAAGCCTCCCCGAGCGAGGAGGTCCAGGTGAGATTCTTCGCCAGGTTATCGAGCACGGAAGGAAATTCCGTGAGCGCTTTCACGCTGGGGTCCCATGATTCTTTGTCAACGGCCTGCATCAGGGCACTTCCGGTCAGGCTTTTGTTCTGTTGCAGCCAGTAGTTTCCGATCGCGACCTGGTCCGGAAACGTCGCCGCCGTCAGAATCTGCGCGACCAGGGAATCTGGATAGAGTGCGATCGGCGCCACTAAGGCCTGGAGTTGGCTCGAGTCCATTGGCGCAGGCTCGGTGGGACTTCCAGTCTCCGCTGCGGGACCTGCTGTCGAACTACTCCCCGCAGCCTGGAAGCCGTACAAAGTGTACGGCGATGCAATGGCCAATACAAAGCTGAGGACCACTGCGACCGTTGCCTTCATATTTCTGCTGACGTTGTTCCTGTTCATTTCACTGCTCCGTCCACCGTAAATTGTCAACGGCAAACCGCATCTCCCTAGGCCCCTAAATCGCTCGATGGCGAGTCCACTGCCCGGTCGATGCCGGCATGGCCACGGTGGTTTCCTTTTTTTTGCAACGAAGCGCCACTGAAGGAACATTTAATTAGATCTGCGAAGCCATTCGCTGCATCGCGCCTGGTCTAGTCCCTATCTCACGCCGTTGTGAGGAATGAGGATTTCTTCGTAACGTGCTCAGACTCCGGTTTGCTGCCTGAAACTTTATTAAATCCACCCATCCGAGGCTTTCATCGGCACCGTGCGCGTCAGGACGCAAGCCAATGACGCCCGGAGGTACGTTCCCGTGAGCCTGATTGAAAACACTTGAGAGAAACCCCCAATGACACTACCAGATTTTCCGCAACTCGACGTGTTCTCCGCCGGTGTCAACGCCCTGTATGGCATTCTCCTTGCCGGCCAACCGTCACACAACCGTGACTACACAGCCGCCTCGAAGGAAGAAAGGTTCCGCACCAGGATGGCCTGGTGCAAGTCTTTCTCTCTGCCCCGGTATGCGGCCCTGGGCGCCGCGATCCTCATTGGACTGATCGCGACCACGGCGGGTGGTGTGTTGGTCGACCTGTTTTCCGGCGTCACGCCGGAGATCGTGAGGCCATCGGAGCAGCTCGTCACCACGGCGCTGCTGACAAGCACGGTCTACTCGATACTCGCGGTGCAAGAGATCAAGAGCCTCACATTCTTTCCCGTCACTCTGATCGCGGTACTGATTGGGTTCCTCTTCCGTGTGGTTGCCGTCCGGGGACACTGGCCCTCGATTGTGCTGATCGATGCACCTGCCGCGGGCCCACACGCGGTGGCGTGAACCCGTTCTGATTGAAAGGCCGCTCATTAGAAGAAAAGAGGAATGTTATGGACAACATGTGGGTGCGTATCGGAACTGACTTGGTCGACCGTGTCAGCGGACCGATGAAATTCAGATTGGTGCTCCAGCCGCTCATGGCGGCGTTCTTCGCCGTTCGCTCAGGCCTGGCGGATGCCAGGGTTGGCAAGCCGCCTTATTTCTGGGGACTCTTGTCGGATCGCGGCCAACGCGAGGACATGCTCAAGAATGGGTGGAAGAGTATCGGCAGGGTATTCATTCTCGCGATCGTGCTGGACGTCGTGTACCAAATCATCGTGCGACGCTTTGTCTATCCGGGGGAAACGCTCATCGTCGCCTTCATCCTGGCTATCGTGCCCTATCTGATTCTGCGGGGGCTGGTCACGCGTCTGGCTCGAAGGATTGAGGTGCACCGTCAACGCGATCGGCCGGCCCCCCTCGGTACGTCACCGCGAGTCTAATAGCAACCGGCTTGGGCCCTTACTCAGCATGGTTGGCCATCGCCGGAGAAATTATTGAGTCCACATGCCCCGTACCGTCATCTTCCCTGCGCCTGCCCTAGTCCTTGCGGGAGTGGGAAAGTTCCACTTCTGCCACGGTAACAGCACGCCCGACTCGCCCTTCAGCCGGCTGGGTTCCGAGAAGACTGCGGCGCCAAAAACGCCAAGCCTCACCCGTACGAGCGGAAAAAGGAGAAGAGGTGATGAAAACTTGAACAAGGGATTGGACGAAGACCGGTAGGTAAAGCCCGCACCACTGGCGAGCACTGCGTTTTGCGTGCTCACAATGGCTGACGTGTGACGCGGAGCAGTACCGGTCCAAGATCACCTGTCACCGCACGGCATCGCTGATATTGCGAGAAGTCTTCGGCCTACAAGAATGATGTGGCTAGAACTGGCCGTTGACTGTCCTATTTTATTGGGGCCGCCCGCACATTCAGTGGGAGGCCATTTGTTCCGTGTCACCAGCGTGGCCATCTGTGGCGTCGACAGCGAAATGATTCGGGATCGGTGTTAAGTTCCTATGCACGCTCTCTTAGGTTTTGAGCCCGATGGTTGGGATTACGCGGCGCTCGCGGCCATTCTAGCGCTAGTCATAGCTGGATTGACCGTCGCGGTGTTCGTTCTCGGTTTCCCAGGCCGCATCGCCATTGCCCGCAAGCATCCGGAAGCCGAGGCGGTCAACTTGATGGGGTGGGCGGGCTTCCTGACCGTGGTGCCTTGGATCAAGGCCCTTGGATGGGCTTTCAAGCCGACCAACGTCGTCGACGTTCGTTACTTCCCGGGGCAGGAGCAGCGGAATATAGACGAGGAGATCGCGAGACTCAAAGGAAACCCTCGCGCGATTCCCGCGGCGAAACAAGAGAATCCGGAGTGACGCGATGGCCGTAGTGCTACTGATTACCTTCCTGTACTGCCTCGCCATATGGGTTATTTTCTTCAAATTCAAATGGCTCAAGTTCAGCCCGGCTTGGGGTGTCGTTTCCGTCTTCATCGGGGCTCACCTCTTCCTGACCTTCATCGTGGGGCTGCGGTTTGTGACACCTTACTCGGCGAGCGCGAAGATCGTACAGCATACGATTTCGCTAATTCCTCGTCTGCCGGAGCCGACTCTGGTTACCGCTGTTCTGGTCGCTCCTGATGTGCCGGTGAAAAAGGGCGAACCACTGTTTCAGTTCGACCGCCGCCCTTACGAGCCCAAAGTCAAGCAACTGGAGGCGGAGGTCAGAGGAGCGGAGGCCGCAGTCCTGACCGGCGAACACAAGGTCGACGGAGCGAAGTACAGAGTCATCCAATTGCAGGCGGCGCTGGTTGCTGCGAACTATGACGTGCGCATCCTCGGACAGGATGTGGAGGCGGCCGGCGAAAAGGTTTCCCAGGTGAAAAGCGGACTGGAGTACACCAGGCTACAGCAACAACGCTATAAGAACCTCGCGCAGCAAAACGCTGGTCCGGTGGAGGATGCCGAGAAGTGGCTCGCCCAGATGCAGGCAGATGATGCCGGCCTCAAGGAGGCATCGGCTGACGCACAGCGATCGCAACTCCGGTTTGACTCGCAGTTGAATGGCGTGAATACCATCGTCGTGAGCGCGGCCGCACGGCTGAAGGAGGGAGAGGCCGCGGTCCAAGAGGCGCAGGCTTCGCTCCAGGAAGCCATCGCGAATGTATCCAGCCTGAAAGCTCAACTGGCAATGGCGCGCTACTACCTGGAGCAGACCACCATCGTGGCGCCGGAGAACGGCCACATCGTCAACCTCCAGGTTCGTCCAGGTATGGTGTCGGGCATCGTGCGCATCGGAGGCATCGCCTCGTTAATTTGCGATGATGACAGCTACCTGCTCGCCACGTACTTTCAGGAACACCTCAAGTACGTTCAGGTTGGCCAACCTGTTGAAGTAGCGCTGGACTTGTACCCGGGTCAGATCTTCAAAGCGAAAGTGGATGCCATCTGGTGGGCAAGCGGCGAAGGGCAGTACTTGCCCAGCGAAACCATTCCTACCTTTTCGGCCGAGAACCCCAAACTGCCTCAAGGACAGTTTGCGGTGAAGATCGGCCTGGACGTCCACGATAAGGCGAGATTTCCCATCGGCGCTCAAGGTGGAGCGACCATTTATACCAGCGATCACGGGGGGTTCGTCGTGCTCCGACGGATCGCGATACGCATGACGACGTGGTTCAATTGGCTGTATCCGATGCCATTCTGATGAAACTCGGACACCAGCTAAGTAGGCGACCGACTTGGCCCTTGATTGCGGTTTTGAGCTCGACAGCCATTCTTTCCGCCTGCCTTTCCAAGGCGCCGCCGCATGCCAACGTCTTGAAGGACGCCCTCCCGAAAGGCACGACGATTCCAGAGGTCTGGACCGCCGGTTCCAGCGCGGATGGCGGCGTTAACGATGACTGGCTGAAGACCTTCCACGATCCGAATCTTGATGCCATAGTTGCGGAGGCGATCGCCAACAACCTTGATCTGGTCCAGGTGGCGGCCCAGGTGGAGGTGGCACGTCAGAACGTCATCGTGGTCGCCTCACAATTGAAACCCCAGATCGGCCTCGCCTTCGGGGCTGCCACGACCCGCGACAAAAGCCAAGATAGTAACGCCAACGCCAGTGACGTCAGGTCGGGGATTGCCTGGGAGCCCGACATTTGGGGCCGGTTGCGCGCGCAAGGCGCCGCAGCCAGGGCGGCCTTCGAAGCTACCACCCTCGACTACGCCTGGGCACGGCAATCGCTCGCGGCCACGGTGTCGCAGGCCTGGTACCAGGCGGTCGAACTGCGAGCCCTCGAAGCGATAACAGCTCAGGCGGTCAAAGACTATCAGGACCTGCTGCACATCGCCAAAGTGAAGCAGGCCGCGGGCCAGGTCGCAGGGCTCGACGTAGCTGAGGCAGGCGCAAAGCTCGATTTAGCCCAAAGCGAGTTGAGTAGCATTCAGGCACTCTTCGCCGCGGCCCGGCGCAACCTGGAAGTGCTGCTTGGCCGCTACCCGGCGGCCGCGGTAGAAATCAGCCGGGATCTCTCGCCGGTGCCGCCACACATCCCGTCAGGCCTGCCGTCCTCGCTGCTCGAGCGCCGGCCCGACATCGTTGCGGCGGAGCGCTTGGCGCTGGCCGCGTTCCGCAATCTGGAAGCCGCCAGGCTCGCGCTGCTACCCACGTTCACGCTCACCTTCGACGTGGGCCGTATCGGCGACCCGGTACTTTCGCTTTTGAAATTGAATCCGTGGTTCTACCGCGTGGCACTCGGTATGACCGTACCTATCTATACCGGCGGTCGATTGACGGCCGAAGTGAAGATCGAGACGGCCCATCAACAGCAGGCGTTGGCCCGCTACGGGAGCGTCGTGCTGAAAGCATTTGATGAAGTCGAAACCGCTCTAACCAACGAGAATCTGTACGCCAAAGAGTTCGAGCACTTGGACAGCTCTTTCAAGGAGTACAGCGACGCCGTGCGGATAGCTACGATCAAGTACAAAGCTGGCGCTTACGACATGCAGCAGGTGCTGCAACTTCAGACCGCACAGCTTGCGGTGGAAGAGGACCTGATCAAACTGCGAAACGCCCTGTTTGCCAACCGCATCAATCTGCATCTGGCCTTAGGCGGCAGCTTCGAGGCTGCGCCTGCAGTTCCAATCACAGTTGTACCGATCAAATGATTGGTGCCAGAACGCCTTTCCGTCCGCGTGCGTAGGATGCTGTTGACTAATCGGGTGACCCCAGTTTTGCGCCCGGGAAGCAATTTCTAGCCGGTCTCGGTACCCAGTGGCGTTCGGCAAATTTGGGCACAACGAAGGAAAGAGGAATCATACGAAAAACGAATTTGGTTTGAC
>Ga0182024_10026632_pt1 | contig 10150 bp, 4 predicted proteins | sample P32metaG_FD_120480 | JGI IMG/M metagenome (GOLD analysis project Ga0182024, IMG submission 120480) | Permafrost microbial communities from Stordalen Mire, Sweden - P3-2 metaG (Illumina Assembly) | ecosystem: Environmental > Terrestrial > Soil > Wetlands > Permafrost | place: Sweden: Stordalen...
CGATCCTGTCTCGAACTGTATTCTCGGTCTCATTCTCTTGGATAAATCCCAGCCCGCCGAGGCCCAGCCTCATTTTCGCGCGGCATTAGCAGTGAATCCGCGTTATGCCGAGGCTCTGTTTGGTCTGGGGAAGTCGGAGTTGGCGCTGCAACATCCGAAGGCCGCGGTTGAGCCGCTTCGCAAAGCCATTCAGGTCGATCCCGATTACTTTGAGGCCCACTTTGTTCTCGGCACGGTTTTGCGGCAGCTAGGCGAGACCGCCGAGGCGGCGAACGAACAAAAAGCAGCGCTCGCCATCCAGGAAAAGCACAGGGCCGAGGCTATTAAGAAGAACGAGAGCCAGTGAGAAGCGCGTACGAATTATTGATACCTGCCGGATAGTCGGGAAAAGCAAAAGCGCACGCCGAGGCGTGCGCTTTGCGGTGATGGCCAGCTCATGGTTAGAAGTTGATCTTGGCTCCGATTTGCATCTGGCGCGGAATGTGATATCCGTTGACTTGTCCAAAGGAGGAGCTATCGACGTTTGTCTGAATCGAGTTGGGGCTGCCGTGGTTGAACGTGTTGAACGTCTCGAGGCGAAGCTGCAAGCTGGCACGCTCGCCGAATTTTAGGGTCTTATACAACGAGGTATCCCAGCGCTGGAAGCCCGGTCCCAGAACTACTCCGGGAGCCGCAGTGCCGAAATGTCCCACCGCATCGGTAAACGCCGCGGTGTTGAAGTATTCGTTGACGGTCTTGGGACCGCTGGTGGAAACGCCACCGACGCGATCAGCGCGAATGCCCTGATTGCCGGCCCCGGATGGCAGACCGATACCTCCAGGGTAGAGCGGGCAAGTCGTTGTAGTTGCGCTAATTGTGCAGGCTAGCGTTGAGTTGGTCGTCGTGACCAGGCTCCAAGGGTCGTTGTCCTGGGTTATGATTTGCGACTGCCCAGATTGGAAGTTGACGATACCCGCTAGCTCCCAGCCGCCCAACACCCACCCCGCCGCGCCGTGCTGCTGCTTATACGGCAGCTGATACACATAGCTGAGAACCAGGATTTGCGGCGTATTCAGCGTTGACAGCCCATAGCTTTGCTTTAGGTCGTAAGTATCATAGGCGAGCAAGGCCCGGTCCAGAGGATTGGTGGTAAGAAGCTTGGACCAGGTATAGGCCACGCCAAGCTCCAGTCCATGACTCATCCGCCGATTGAGCGAGGCTTGGAGTGAGTTGTAATTGCTGGTGAACACTGGAGCGCGTGAGGTGATCCCTCCGTAACCGATATAGGGAGCGATGGCATTTATACCCACACCAGGATTGGCCACGCGAGTTGCCACGGTGGGCTGATTGATATCAATGTCGCCCAGCAGGTGCGTCCCTTTCGTGCCCACATAGCCGACTTCCATCACTGTGTTCCGCATGACCTCATGCTGCACGGAGACGTTGTAGTCCTGGTAGCTGGGAACTTTGAAGACCGGAGGTTGGTACAGCCCGCCCGCTCCGGTGGTGGTGAGGCCGCTGGGGCCAAGGGGTGCGGGTGCGGCCGCTCCGACTTGATAGTTGTCGAACAGGTTCAGGCTTGAGGTGCCATTGTTGGTGACGGTTGTGGTCTGAACCAGCGGAGGATCGGAGAACGCATTCTGCTCCCAGATGCCGTTGAGCGAGCGGTCGTAGAAAACTCCGTATCCGGCGCGGACCGCCCACTTGCCGTCCCCGAAGGGATCATAGGCAAGACCGAGTCTTGGGCCCCAGTTGTTATTAGAGTTGGGATTGACCAGCCCGCCGTACGGAGAACACGCTGCCAAAGGCGCAATCGCCTGGGCGGCGCTGCAGGTTGCGCCGGTGGGAAAAATTAACCCATTGGCATAGGTTGCCGCATTTCCGCTCGCGAAGTTCCCACTTGGAGCACCTGTCGAGGTTACGATTGTAGGGGCGTTGCTCGCGTTATAAAGGGCGGGATCGAAGTTGACCAGCGTGTGGTTGCTGTCGGTAGGCGACGGGAAATAGCTGTAGCGGATGCCCAGATTCAAGGTGAGCCGCCGCGTCACCTTCCAATCATCCTGCACGTAGAATTCGAAGTTCGTGTAGTTGAGATGCGGGATCGTATCTTTGCTTGGCTGCGAGTAGCTGTCCGCCTGTCCCAGCAGGAAATTGGCGAAAGGATCGTTGCCGTTAACCCCGCTGCCGAAGTTGAAGGTGGCAAAACCGGAGGTGGCGTTCTCCGTCTTCGTCATCCACATCGCCGTGACCCCAGCCCGGATGGTGTGGTTCCCGTGCTGGATGGACAGGTTGTCGAAAATATTTTTGTCGATGTTTCTCTCGAAGTAGGGTCCGTTCCCGTTGCTTAAGCCGGTGTAGCCGGCGATTTCGGCATTCGGAGCGCGTCCGTAAGGATCCTGATAGGCGGTTTTGCCGGTGAGTTGGCTGGTGAAAGATGGAGAGTTTTCATAGCCACTGAGCGCAGCGTTAATCGCTCCCCAGGAGTCGGCGAATTCCACTTCATTCACCACCCTGGGCGAGATGTTCACGGTAGCATTCACGACTAGATTGCGGCCCGGAGCGTTGAGCGAGATCGCATCGGCGCCAGGATAATTCGCTGTGCCCCACAGTCCGAAGGGGAAATTCTCCGGCACGCTGTCCTGCATGTAACGGCCAAACAAGCGGACCCTGTCGCCAACGTTCTGGTCGAGACGGACGATGTCTTGGTGGAAATTGTTCAACGCTGTGTAACTTTCATTAAGTAAATTTGTGCCGACATTGGCCGGATTGGGCGCAATGAAGGCCTTTAGATAGGCAGCGGAGTTCTGGCTGTAGCAAGTGGGGTTGATGGTCCAGGTTTCATTCGCTGCTGTCCCCGCCGTGGTTACGCACCCTGCCGGAGCTACCGGAACTGGACTGGTTTGGCCGGTTTGGATTTGGGCGGCGGTAAACACGCCCCCAAGCTGCGCCGTGGTGGGCACGGAGATTTCCGTGCTTCCCGGTAGACTCGAGTGCCGCCACTCCTCCGACCAGAAGAAGAAAGTCTTGTCCTTCACAGGATGGTAAAGTTTGGGGATCTCGATTGGACCGCCGATGGTAAAGCCCCAGTCGTTGTAACGTTCAACCGGAGTTCCGTTGGGCGTGAGGCCCTTGGTGTAACTTTCCTGATTGGAAACGTAGCCGTTTGGGCTGTCAGCGATGGACTGCCGGTTCTCAAAGTTATTCGCATTGTAATAATTATTGCGATTGAACTCGTACGCGGTGCCATGGAATTGGTTCGTTCCCGACCTGGTCGCAACCACGACTTGGCCGCCGCCACTGCGTCCGAACGACGCATCGTAGTTGCTGCGCTCCAAGGTAAACTCCTGGATGGCGTCGATGCTGGGCGTGTTCAGCAGAGTTCCGTTCGAGCCGCTATCGTTGATGTCGGCGCCGTCCACGGTCCAGTTGTTTGCTCCCTCGCGCGCGCCATTGATCGAAATTACAGTGTTGCTGCTGAGGCCAAATCCGGGTTCATCGCCCAGTTGATTCGATACGCCGGGCTGCAGCAGAACAAGCTGCTCGAAGTTGCGGTTGTTCAGCGCCAGGCCGCGAATCTGCTCGCCGGTGACAGTGCCGGATTCTTCCGCCGTGGTGGTTTGAATGGGCGTGTTTTCCGCCGTGACTTCGACGGTTACACTGGCTTTGCCGGTCTGCAATTGCACATCCAGCGTGTGCTTTTCCGCGACGTTCAGAATCACGTCTTTCGCCACGTAAGTCTCAAATCCGTTGTTGGTAACGGTTACGGTGTAGCGGCCCGCTGGAAGGTTCGTGATGTTGAAACTTCCGGTGTCGGTGGTGGGAACCGAGCGGATATCCGTGCCTTTGTCTTCACTGTGGACCCGGACGACTGCGCCAGCCACCACGGCTTGGCTGGAGTCGGTGACGGTGCCAGTGAGCGTAGCCGTCAGTTCCTGCGCAAGACCCGTCGCCGACAGAGTAAGGAGTACGGCGCAGACCGCCAGAAATGAGGCGAGTTTCGGCAGAACTCCGCCATTGCCCTGGGTTGTGTCTTTCCGCCTATGGCACGTCAATTTCGTCATGGCACGCCTCCTCAAGTCTGTCCCAACTCAGATCACAAAACGGCCCACTAATCTAAACGCACTATGCTATATAGCACGCGAGGTGACGTAGTCAAGGAAAAAAGACAGCCAGCCTCAGGAAATTGTTCAATCCGCCACCCGCTCGATCCATCCCTCGGCTCGATCTGGATCGGTACTGTAGGAAAGTTGTGAGCTCGAACCGCCAACGGATAGGAAAAGCTGGTTGATTGCTGCGAATATCCGAGTTGGCCCGCTCCGGCGCTCAATTAGCTTCGGGACACGCCATTTCCTTCCCCAGTTCTGCGATACCCTGAGGAAAGAATCTTCCACACCACCCCTTTTTAAAGAATTGAGCTTTACATCACCGCTTCGATCAGCTATATAGCATAAGGCGCTGCCAGCGGCAGCGTTCGGGAGCAGGCGTGTGCGCAGCCACGAAGCGGGGCACCCTCCGAGAGATTCTGGAAGCAATAAAATATGTCTGGAAATCATCGCAACAGGACCCCGGCCTATAAACGGATCCAGAGCGAAATCCGCGACCGCATCGCCTCCGCCAGGCTGAAACCGGGGGACGCAGTTGCGTCGGAGCGCGAACTGGCCAAGACCCACAAGGTGAGCCTCATGACGGCGCGCCACGCCTTAGCTGGTCTCGAGCACGAAGGAATCGTCGAACGCCGCCTCGGGGCGGGCACCTTCGTCGCGGTACCCAAAATCCACTTTAACAAGTTGATGAGCTATACCGAGCAGATGTCGAGCCGCGGGCTGGCTCCACGTTCTCGAGTGTTGGTGGCAAAGGTAATTGAGGACGAGCCAGAAGTTGCGGCCCGGCTGGGGCTGCCGGCAGCGAGTCGAGTACTAAAGATCCAGCGTCTGCGCCTTACCGGGGAAGAACCGTTCGCGCTGGAAACCTGCTACTTGCCGGCAGCCGATTTTTCAGATCTGGCGTCGGCCCCGCTTGGAAGAAGCTCCTTGTTTTCGATTCTCGAACAGGATTATAAAACCAAGTTGGCATATGCCGACGAAGAGGTTGACGCTACCTCGGCAGATGCGAATATTGCGGAGATGCTGAATGTACCCAAGGGCGCCTCGCTGCTGCGCATTCGCCAGACCATCTATTCGGCGAAGGGCAAAGCTACGATCTACGGAGTTGGTTTCTACCGCTCGGAGCGGCACACTCTGTTTATCCGCCGCCTGCGCTAATAACTACACCATCGGCAAAATTTGAAGGGCAGGCTGACTTTTTCAAGCCAGCCTGCACGGTGATTCGTTTCAGCGAACAGCCTCTCTCGCTAGCGGCCCAGTCCAGTAGCCATGGTTTTCACCATGGTTCCATTGGCGTCGTCGTCTTTCAGTGCCCAAACATAAGCTCCGCCCAGACCTCCCGGGACTTTGAGGTTTATATAGATCATCTTCAGAAGCGCCGTCGCGGGATCATCGTAGGTATAAAAGGTGCCACCGGACGGATCGTATAGCGATACCGCAACTCTTCGCGGATCGAAGTAGTTGCTGTAGCCATTGGCGGTGAGCGTAGAGAGCGTCGAATAAGTGAGCAGTCCGGGAGTCAGCAGGGTGTCGCAACCCGGCGTGTTACCGCTGATGTCCGGACACAAACCTGTTCCGTTGGCCCACAGCACTGGAGAAGGTCCAGTTGAGTTCTGATACAAGCCATGGTTCACGTTGGGCACGCCCGTCCAGCCGGCTCCATATAAAGGCAGGCCCATGGTGTACTTCGATGGCGGCACACCGGCCTTGAGATAGGCGTTTACGGTGTCATCAATGTCGAGCTGCTGGCCATACAACGGATCCTGGCGCGAATCGAACAGTGGCGATGCATCATTGGTTTGCGTGACCCACGAGCCGGAATAGTTGTAGCCGTCGATCGTAATGAAATCAACTTGCGCGGCGGCTTGCTGAAGATTGATGTTGACATAGTTCTGCGCGCCTGCCGGGCCATCGAACGACAAGGTATATTGCTTTCCCGTGGTTGCGCTCAATGTATTCAGTTGGCTGCGGAACTCGGTCAACAGGGCTGTGAAGTTCTGCGTGTCGGTCGCGGTGGGGAATTCCCAATCGATATTGAAACCGTCAAACAATCCGGGCGCGGTGATGCCCGGGGCGATGTTGCCCTCGATAAACATGTTGATGCAGGAAGCGGCAAGGGCCTCGCGTCCAGCCGCAGTACTCGCAGCGCTGACGAAGGCTGCGGTATTGGTGGCCGACGCTCCGCCCAAAGACATCAGCACTTTCAGGTTGGGATGGAGTCCTTTGAGTTGTTGAATCGCCGCAAAATTCCCATAGAGTGGCCCAGGATAAGCGCTCCCGTTCACGCTGGGCAGATATGGGGATTGATAATCAGCCCACGTATCGGCGATGGCGCAAGCCGGCGCAGGAGTGGTTGTGACATTGCCGAAGGCATAGAGCAGGTGGGTCAGCTTAGCGGCTACTCCATTCTGTTGCAGATTGGCAATGTTATAGCCCGCGTAATAGATACTCCATTCTTCGAAGTATCCTCCGAGAATCTTGCCTTGATTGTAGTGTTGTGCAAATGAGGGAGAGATGCATGCAGCGAGAGACAACAAAGTCAGTAAAGCTACTCGGAGCAGGCGCGGCAGGAAATGTGTCGACATGGCAAACGCCTCCAGAATTCGTAAAATACGAACCGGCGGAGTATAGAGCTATATAGCGGAACTTGCAATACCATATTTTTGGGCACGACTTTTTGGCGGTTCTGGCAGGCCGGCATAAGTGCAATGCTCGGCATGGATCATCCATTCAAAAAGCAAAGGCAGGTTGAGTTATCAGCCTGCCTTTGTGGCTATTCCTGGCACCAGTCTCTATGGGTTGAGATCTGCAGCCAGGGCTTTGGTGAGGTCTCCATTCGAGTCGTCATCCTTGACCGCCCAAACGTAGCCGCCGCCTAAGCCATACTCTTTGATGTAGTTCACTTTGCACTGCACCGATTGAGCATTGTCATAGCTGAAGGCGGTGCTGGTGGTTGCGTTGAACATGCGGGCCACGCAGCGGGTAGAGTCGTAGCTGGAGGTGAACCCGTTGTTCAACAGATTTACGATGGACCGGTAGGTCGCCAGGCCGTCAACCAACAGGAAGTCGCATCCCGCAGTTGGACTGGACTGGTTATCACCGGTTGGACAATTCCCCACACCGTTGATATTGGGAACCGGAGACGTTCCGTTCGGAGTCATAGCCCCCGTCGGATCCGTAACTCCGGTTGCATTTTGGTACATGCCGCCGTTCGCCGAGGTCAGGCCTCCGGCCCAACCCGCACCATAGAGCGGGAAGCCCATGGTGTACTTGGCCGGTGATGCGCCGTGCGCCAAATAGTACTGTACGGTCGCGTCAATCGTGTCACCTTTTCCGTAAAGCGGACTGGCAGCTTCGTCGTACAGCGGAGACGCGTCATTGGTGGCATTCGACCAGTCTCCGGCATAGTTATAGCCGTCGACATTCATGTAGTTCAACACCGCATTCAGGCCCGAGATGTTGATCGTGTCATAACCACCGTCGTTGCCCGAATCTTGTGCCGCGCCAGGCGTAGACGGACCAGCAGCCAAATCGGCCAACACCTGATACGTCCTGCCCGTCGTTCCCGACAGCGTGGTCAGCTCGTTGCGGAACTCGGTCATCAACGCCGTGAAGTTGGCCGTATCGTTTGCGTTGGGGAACTCCCAGTCGATGTCGAAGCCATCGAAGAGAGTGCCGGTGGAGACACCCGAGGCGATATTGCCCTGGATGAACATGTTGATGCACGAACCAACAAACGCCTGGCGTTCGGCCTGCGTGCTGGCAGCGAGGTCGAAGAGCTGGTTGTAGGTGGGGGGATTCCATCCGCCAATCGAGATCAACACTTTCATGTTGGGATGGAGTTGCTTGAGTTGCACGAGCGTGCCAAAATTCCCCTGCAGCGGGGCCGTGGCCGGAGTAGCGCCAGGCACCTGCGGGACGACCTTCTGGTAATCGGCATAGGTGTCGGCGAGCGCGCAATTCACGTTGCTGCCATTCGCGATGGGCTTGGCAAAGGCATAAATGAGGTGCGTTAGAACGCCGGCTACGCCATTGTTCTGCAGGTCCGCAACGTTCGCGTTGGCGTAGTAAGTCCCCCACTCTTCATACCATCCGCCCACAAAGAGAGTGCTGAGGGCGGTTGTGGTCACGTTCACGGCCGAGCTCGCGCTCGACGTTCCGGCATAGTCAGTTGCTTCAACCGTGAAACTGTAGCTGGTCGAAGGCGAAAGATTGGCCGGTGTATAGGACGTGGTGGTTGCAGTTCCGATCGCACTTCCATTCTGCAGCACCGTGTAGTTGGTGATGGTGCATCCGTTAGGAGGAGTGACCGCATTCCAACTGAGGTTTGTGCTGGAATCGGTGGTGCCGGAAGCCGCTAATCCCGTTGGAGTGCTCGGCTTGGTTGTGCACGAGCTCGCTAGAGTCGTTACATTCACCGCCGAACTCGCGGCTGATGTGCCGGCCGCGTCGGTTGCCTCGACGGTGAAGCTGTAAGTTGTCGAAGGCGTTAGACCAGTCACGGCATCGGACGTTGTAGTTGGGGACGCGATCGTTGCTCCGTTCTGCAGGACTTTGTAGCTCACGCTGCATCCTGCAGGCGGGTTTACCGCCGTCCAGCTTAGGTTGGTGCTCGATTGCGTCGTTCCGGAGGCCGCCAATCCAGTTGGAACAGCCGGGGCAGCCGAGCAAGTCGAACAAGGTGTGGTCGCAGTCCAGGGTTCGCCGCTGCCGGCTCCGCCGTTATTGGTCGTTGGATTCTGGTTCTGCGTCCAGAAATTGGCAACGTAGTTTTCTCCACCGACGCTCGCCGTCGTGCCTGCGGTGTAGACCGCAGTGGCGCTCCAGGCCGTGGCGCAGCCGCCACCGCCGGCCAACGTCGTTACACTCACGGTGCCGCTTGCGGAAGACGTTCCCGCCGCGTCCGTCGCTTCCACCGTGAAGCTATAAGTGGTCGATGCCGTAAGTCCGCTCACAGCAAACGACGTGCCGGTTGCGGTTCCAATCGACGTTCCGTTCTGCAATACGGTGTAACTGCTGATGGTGCAGCCCGAGGGAGGCGTATCCGCCGTCCAACTCAAGTTGGTGCCGGAACTGGTTGTACCGGATGCAGCTAATCCAGTTGGAGCACTTGGCTTGGTCGTGCACGAGTTCGCTAGCGTCGTCACATTCACCGCTGAACTTGGGCCGGAGGTACCGTTCGCGTCCGTCGCCTCAACCGTGAAGCTATAAGAGGTCGAAGCCGCAAGTCCGCTGACGGCAAACGTTGTGCCGGGTGCGGTTCCAATCGAGCTTCCGTTCTGCAATACGGTGTAACTGCTGATGGTGCAGTTCGCAGGAGGAGTATCCGTGGTCCAACTCAGGTTTGTGCCTGAGCTGGTGGTGCCGGATGCCGCCAGACCAGTTGGCGCGCTGGGCGTCGTCGTACAACTGCTGCCGCTTCCGCCAGTTCCACTGAGAGCAGATGTCTGCGGACTGTTTGTGGCGTTGTCGGTCACGGTCAGAGTGCCGCTAGCCGCGCCTGACGCGGTCGGATAGAAATACACGTAGATTGGACACGAGCCGTTGGCAGCCACCGAAGATCCACAATTGCTGGATACGACGAATGGGCCGCTGACGGTGACGTTACTGATACTCACGGCAGAGCTGCCGCTGTTAGCGAGTGTAAACGTTTCCCACGCCGTGCCTGTGCCGACCGCGGTGCTGCCAAAGTTGTAGCTCGACGGACTGAGGGTAACTGACGCTTGCGCCAACAGCGAAACCGACATAAAGACGCAGAGTAGGGGGAAGAAAGGCAACGCTCGCTTCATTGGGGCTCCTTGATTCGGGGGGACTTACCAGAGGATCCGCCCGCGGTTGGGTGATTGAGAAAAGAGTCCGGCTGCGGTGGCATCGGACTCCACGTCGTGAGAGTCAGCTGAATTCAGCAGTCATTTTCAGCACTCGCGGAAGATTCGCAACTTCGCAACTGCTCTATAGCACTAACGCGAGGGAGATTACTCCGCTTGAACATGGAGCAGTCGAGGAACTTTTTTTCTGTTCCGCGATCCGAACTAGAGCTTAGTCAGCGAAACGCTAACCACTAGAAA
>Ga0182024_10026633_pt1 | contig 10149 bp, 5 predicted proteins | sample P32metaG_FD_120480 | JGI IMG/M metagenome (GOLD analysis project Ga0182024, IMG submission 120480) | Permafrost microbial communities from Stordalen Mire, Sweden - P3-2 metaG (Illumina Assembly) | ecosystem: Environmental > Terrestrial > Soil > Wetlands > Permafrost | place: Sweden: Stordalen...
ACCGTTCGACAACCCGATCCACAGAAAGGCGATGAGCAGGATTCCCTCCAGGCCGAGAACCCAAGGCCATGCGGTCTGCCTGGTGGTCCGCGTTACCGAGACCAGAAGGGTGGCCGCGGCCGCAGCAATCATGAATACGGGAATGGCCAGCGCCTTCAGGAGAAAGCCCGCCTCGTGCACGACCGGCTCGGTGCCGGCGATCACGAAACTGCCGGTCACCTGCGCGACGAACATGCCGAATAGCGCCAGAAACGTGCAAGCATCCACATAGCCGGCCACGAAGCTGAGCAAGAATACAAGTATCCGCTGCAAATTCGCTGGCGGGCTCATTGCACTCGACATTGCGACGGGCGTCCACGACGGCACTCAATGGTTGCGCTCGCGGCGAGCTCGTTGGACGTCGCTGTCGTCATCACACTGGCCCCGCGCTGCCTGCGCGGACCTGCACCTTGCTGCCATCGACGAGGTCGACTGAAGGGTTGAGGATCACCTGATCGCCGGGCTTGACGCCGTCGCGCGCTTCCACCTCGGTTCCGAGGTCGCGCGCCACCGATATCTTGCGGATATGCGCAAGACCATTCTCGACGACCGCGACCTGCAACCCGTCGCGGTTGAAGATAATGGCATCGGCCGGCACTGAAAGGCTTGGTGTCTTGCGCGGGATCTGGAGCTCGATCGTGCAGTAGATTCCGGGGGTCAGAACGCCGTCGGGATTGGGTATATCGATTTCGGTCAACAGCGTCCGCGTGCCCGGCTGCAGCGCGTCGGCGATCCGCGTCACCTTGCCGGGGAAGGTGTGGTCGGGGATTTCGGGGACATGCACCACCGCGTCCACCCCCGGCTTCAATCCGAACGCCTGATCCTGCGGAACGAAGACCTGGGTGCGGATCACGTTGCTTTGCATGATCGTGAACATGAAGGTACCGGTCGTCGTATCGGCTTGCACAAGGGTGCCGATGTCGACGTTGCGCTGGGTGATCACGCCATCGAACGGGGCTACCACGCTCTGATAGAGCTTCTGCTGATGGAGAACCCCCAGCTGGGCCACCTGCGCCGTCACGTTGGCTTGCGCTACGCCCACGGCCGCCTCCTGGGCCTTGAGGGTCTGCACGTCGACGCTCCCCTGCTGGGCGGTCACCCAGCCTTTGCTCACCAACGGGCTGTCGCGGTCCCAGGTCACCTTGGCGAGGTCTCTGTTCGCCTGCGCCTGCTGCAGCGCGGCCTTGAGCTGGCCGAGCGTCGCCTCACCTTGCGCAATCTGTTGATCGAGCTCGGGAGCGACAATTTCGACCAGCAACTGGCCTTGCTTCACATAATCCCCGATATCGACCTCGCGCTTCGCGATATAGCCGCTGGCCCGGGCAAAGATGTTGGCGGTCGAGAACGCCAAAGTGGTGGCCGGCAAGCTGACGGCGACGATGCCACCGCTCGGCTGCACCGTCGCGACACGAACGCTCGGCACCAGGTCGCTGCGGGCCTGGGCGGCCGCCGCGACCTCGCTGAACTGCGCATAGTGGCTCCATGCGCCGAAAACGAGCGCCCCGATCAGCCCAATCACCACGGCGAGACCCATGAGCCGGCCTCCCCGTCGGAACCGTTTGTCAGCGCGTTGCTCCGGCGGATGATCTTTCGTATCGCGGCCGGTTGCGGGCCCGAGCGGCCGATCCAAGGGTTCAATGTAGTTCATGCTGAGCCTCGTCGAATACGCCGTGAGCTGTCTTGCCGTCGTTCCCCTTGCGCAGCAGTGCGAACAGATACGGCACGACCAACAGCGTGGTTGGAGTTGCAAACAGAAGGCCGCCGATAACGGCGCGCGCCAGCGCGGCATTCTGCTCCTCGCCTGCTCCCCCCATCGCCATCGGTAGCATACCGACGATCATCGCTGCCGCCGTCATCAGCACCGGCCTGATCCGGGTATGGCCGGCGTCGATCGCTGCAGCGAATGCCGTCTTGCCGGCGAGCTGCTGCTCGCGCGCGAAAGTCACCAGTAGAATCGAATTCGCGGAGGCGACGCCGACCGCCATGATGGCTCCCATCAGGGAGGGAACATTGAGTGTCGTGCTTGTTATGAACAGCATGGTGAGAATGCCGCATAGCGTCGCCGGCAGAGCCAGGATCACCACGAATGGGTCGCCGAAATTCTGATAGTTCACGACCATGAGCAGGTAGACGAACACGGCGGCAAACAACAGGCCTACGGCGAGATCCCGGAAGGCATCGTTCATGCTCTGGATCTGGCCGATGATTTGGATCGAATTTCCCGGTGCCAGCTGCTTCTGCTCTTCCGCCACGATCTGGCTGATCTGGCTCGAGACGCTGCCGAGATCGCGGCCCTGGACGCCCGCGAAGACCTCGTAGACCGGCTGGATATTCGCCTGGTTCGCATTGGTGGGCACGCTGTCACGCTTGAACGTCGCCACGTTGCCGAGCAGTCCGGGCACCGAGCCGTCGCCAGCCGAGATCGCGGAAGAAACCGGCGTATTGCCGAGGTCTCCGAGCGAGCTCACATCGTGTTCGGGCGTTTGGACCGCAAGGTAATAGGGAATTCCCGACTTCGGATCGGTCCAGAAATTGGGCGTGACCTGCTCCGAGGAGCTCAGGCTGACATTGAGATTGGTGGCGATGGTGCTCGCATTGAGTCCCAGCTGGGCTGCCCGCGCCCGGTCGATCGTGGCGAAGAACGCGGGCGCATCGACCTCCTGCTGGAGATGCGCGTCGGCCACCCCTTGAATTGCGGCAATGCGCTGGCGAAGTTCCTCCGCGACGCGCAGGTTGGTGGCCCGATCGTAGCCGACGGTGCGCACGTCGATCTGGGCCGGAAGTCCGAAATTGAGGATTTGGGTCACGATGTCCGCCGCCTGGAAATAGAACACGACGTCCGGAAACGCCGCCGGCAGCGCGGCGCGCAGCTTGCGCACATAATAGCCGGTCGGTGCGTGGCCCTCCTTGAGCTGCACCTGGATCACGCCATCATTGATACCGATGGTCGAACCGTCGGCAAACGCGAGGTTGTAGGCGCGCGCCGGCAGTCCGATATTGTCGACCACCAGCTGGCGCTCGTTCTCCGGCACGATCTCGCGGATCTTGTCCTCTACGGCCTGGAAAATGCGCTCGGTCGACTCGATCCTGGTTCCGGCCGGCGCGCGCACGTGCAGCTGGATCTGACCGCCATCGATGACAGGGAAGAAATCGCGGCCGACCAACGCCAGCATCGCGGCTCCGAGCCCCAGCACCAGCACCATCGCGGTCGGAACGATAAGCCGCCGCTTGAGCAGCATCGTCAGCAGTTGGGCATAGCCGGCGCGCATGCGCTCGAAGCCGCGTTCGAACCCGCCGTGAAAACGGGAAAACCAGGAGCGCCACCCCACCGAAGGCCCGTCCGAGGGACCGTGATGCTCATTCTTGAGCAAAAGGCCGATGGTGATCGGCGTCAACGTCCGCGACAGGCCATACGACGCCAGCATGGCGAACACGACCGCAAGACCAAGCGGGGTGAACAAGTATTTCGCCGGCCCCTCCAGAAAGACGACCGACGTGAACACGCAGCTGATGGCGAGGGTCGAGACCAGGGTCGGCACCGCGATGCCGGCCGCCCCGTGCAGCGTCGCCTGCGGCAACGGCTGCTTCTCTTCGATGAGCAAGCGGTGGGTATTCTCGATCGTTACGGTAGAATCGTCGACCAGGATGCCGACGGCGAGCGCCAACCCGCCCAGCGTCATCGTGTTGAGCGTATCGCCCAGGAAGTACAGCACGGTGAGCGACGACAGGATCGCGAGCGGAATCGAGATCATGACCACCACGGTCGACCGCCATGATCCGAGAAATAGGAGGATCATCAGCGCTGTGAGACCGGCCGCGATCGCGCCCTCGCGCACCACGCCCACGACCGCCTGCTTGACGAACACCGATTGGTCGAACAACTCATTGATCTGGAGACCGGCGGGCGCCGCCGCGCGCGCGGTCTTCAACGCTTCATGGACCGCGTTGACGACCTCGAGCGTCGAAGCGTTCCCGTTCTTGATGATGCTCAGGAGGACCGAGCGCCGGCCGTTCTCACGGACGACATTTTGCTGGACCAGCCAGCCGTCGTGGACCTGCCCGACGTCCTTCACGAACACGGTGGCGCCGTTCACGACCTTGATCGGAATATTGTTGAGATCGTCGATAGTCGAAGGCGTCGCATTGGTGCGGATGGTGTATTGCTTGTCGTCGATCTTTGCGGTGCCCGAGGGCAGCGTGAGATTTTGGGTGTTTACCGCATTCACCACGTCCAGCGGGGTCAAGCCTTTTGCGAGAAGCTTGGACGGGTCGAGATCCACCATGATTTGGCGATATTTTCCGCCGGCTGGGGTCGGCAGCGTAATGCCTTGGATCGGAGCCAGCTCCTGGCGAATGCGATAGATCCCGTAGTCGTAAAGCTGCTGCTCGTTGAGCGTGTTCGAGCTCAAGCTGATCTGCAGGACCGGCACGCTCGAGGCATTGAATTGCACGACGATCGGCGGCTGTATTCCCGTCGGCATGAGCGCACGAATGGCATTTGTCGCCGAGACGATCTGAGCGATCGCCAGATCGAGATTGACGTCCTGCTGGAAATAAATCTTCTGAATCGAGAGGCCGTTGAGCGTCTGCGCCTCGATATCCTTGATGCCGTTGACGTTAGCGCTGATCGAGTATTGGCTGTAGGTGGTGACGCGTTGCTCCATTTCCGGCGTGCTGAGGCCGGTATAGCTCCAGATTACCGTCACCACCGGAATATTGATCTCCGGAAAAATATCGGTGGGCATCGTGCGGATGGCCGCAGCGCCGAGAAAGACGATCAAGGCCGCCAACACGTAGAACGTGTGGGGAAATCGGAGCGCGAAACGAACGAGACCCATTTGCCACCTGAGATTTCGCCAAAAAAAATCGCCTTAATGGCGGAACTCTACTTAGCGCTTTCGTCTCTCCCGCCGGCCCCTGACTGAGGATTTTTGCCCGATGGAGTCTTCTTCCTGTTTCGGAGCGTCGAATTTCGGTGTCGAACTCTCCCGGAGGTGTGGTCAGCCTCGTCGGATGTCAACCTATTGTCGGAAATCAGGGCGCCGGTCAGCTATGCGCTTTGGGGCAGAACTTTGACCCGTGGCCTTTTTGCTCCGCGCAGAGCGAGTCAAGAACGCCTCGCCAGGCGCTCAGGGCAGCGCGCCTGCACCGCCTGCGCCGGCTCGGTGCGCTCGTCGCCGATTTGTCGCCGTCTTCGATAAGGCATTTCGATACAGTCGAACGTCATCGCCGCGCATAGCCGGCGGAAGACGGGGGCCAAATCTTCGCAAACTAACAACCGTCCTTTCGATTGTGCTTCTGCTGGGCACCGTATCGGCACCTTCGGTCCTCGCCCAAACCAGCAGCTACCACGTAGCGCAGCTGCCTCGGCACGCCAGCGAGTCGCTCGTCACTTCCGGAAGCGACGCGCGTGACAGCTTCGGGGTGCAACCCGGCCAAGATCACCTCCCGGGTGAAGCACCCGCTCTTCCATTCACCCAGGACCCGGACTCCCCCGGAGGGTGACGACGAAAGGGACGCCTGCCGGCCGCCCCCTTGGCTTCGCGGCTGGTCGCGGCCGGGCCCTCGAAAAAGACGACCGACGTAAACACCCAGCTGATGGCGAGAGTCGAGACCAGGATTGGCACCGCAATGCCGGCGCGCAATGCCGGCGGCCCCGTGCAGCATCGCTTGCGGCAGCATGGACGGGTCGAGGTCCACCATGATCTGGCGATATTTTCCGCCCACACGGGTCGGCAGGATAATGCCTTGGATCGGAACCTTCCTGGCGAATAGGTTGCATCTGATTTTCCTCAATCATGGCCGGCGTCCCAGATTCCAAGCTGAAAATGGTCTAGAATGGATTAGTATCGACATCTGTTGGGATGCATTGTGATGCGAGCGGCTTTCGCGACAAGAGAGAGGGATGAGCATGGGAAGTGTTCAGCAGGAGATCTCAGCGGTGGCGAATAGCGGGAGCTTTTCGCGGCGCGGTCTGGTGCGGTCCGCGGCCGCGCTCGCTGCGGCCGCAGCGATGCCGCGCTCTATCCGGGCAGCCACCGAGGACATCAGCCCGGTGATGGCGAAGCTCAGCACATATATGAGCGAAGCGGGCAGCCGTGCACTGCCGGATCAGATCGTACAGGAGACAAAATACCATATCCTCGACACCCTGGCGGCCATGGTTTCGGGATCCGAGTTGGCACCCGGACGTCAGGCGTTGCGGTTCGCTCGCGCATACGGTGGTGAGCGGGTTGCGACGGTTGTTGCCTCGGACATCCTCGCTGGACCGATCGAAGCGGCCATGGCTAACGGGGCGCTTGCCCAGTCTGATGAGACCGACGACAACTACAGTGCGGGAGGAGCGCATCCCGGCTGCGCGGTCGTACCGGCCGCACTGGCACTTGGCGAGACATTCGGCATCGATGGGACACGCTTCCTGCGCGCAGTGACACTCGGCTACGACGTCGGGATGCGTGCGATGAAGACGGTGCTGGCCGGGACCGTGCTGACGGACACGCACAATGTAGTGGGGACCTTCGGTGCCGCGGCTGCCGCGGCATGCGTCGTGGATCTGAACGCTCAGCAAATGCGCTGGCTGCTCGATTATGCGGCGCAGCAGGCGGGGGCCGGTTTCGGCGCATGGCAACGCGACACCGAGCATATGGAGAAGGCGTTCCTGTTCGGATCCATGGGTGCGCGCAATGGCGTCACCGCCGCCCTCCTGATCCAGTCGGGCTGGACCGGCGTAGGTGACGTCTTTTCCGGCCATGACAATTTCTTCCAGGCCTACGCTCCGCAATCCAACCCCGCGGGTCTGATCGATCAGCTCGGCGAGCGCTACGAAGTGACGCAGACGATCATCAAGAAATGGAGCTCGGGGGGACCCATCCAGTCACCCCTTGACGCGCTGGTCGACCTGCGGAAGCAGCACCCATTCGAGGCCGATCAGGTCAGGAAGATCGTGGTGCGTTTGTCCACGAGCGCGGCTCCCAAGGTCGACAACAGCCAGAGCCCCGATCTCTGCCTGCAATACCTTTTTGCGGTGATGCTGCTCGACAAGACCCTCTCCTTTCGCGCGGCGCACGATAAAGCGCGCATGCAAGATCCAGCAATCCTGCGCGAGCGCGCCAAGGTGGAAGTGATCGCGGAGGAGGAGCTGGAGCGCTTGTTGCCGAAGCGGGTCGCCGTGGTCGATATCACGCTCGCCGACGGGACGCACCTCAGCGAACGCAACGACACGGTGCGCGGTACTCCCGAGGACCCAATGAGCAAGGACGAGATCGTCGCGAAAGCCCGCGACCTGATAACGCCCGTGCTGGGCGCCGAGATATGCACCAAGCTCATCGAAAAAGTGTTCGGGCTCGAGCAGATGAAGGATGTTCGAGAACTTCGTCCCTTGCTTCAGCGCACTTGATCGGGCAGCGCCGTCGCTGTTGCCCCAACGGGCAACGTGAACTGAAAGGTCGCCCCCCGTCCTGTGTTGGGGCTCGCCCACAAGCGGCCGCCATGGGACTCGACAATCCTGCGGCTGATGGACAGTCCCATGCCGGTGCCTCGCGGCTTCGTGGTGAAGAATGCCTCGAAAATGCGATCGGCTTTATCGATCGAAAGCCCGATACCCATATCACTCACCGAAATCAATGGTTGACCATCCTCGGTCCTCTTCGATGCGACGGTCAATTCACCACCCGTGTCTTGCATCGCCTCGATGCCGTTGAGCATGAGGTTCATCAAGACCTGCTGAAGCTGGACGCGGTCTGCTGTCGTCGTCGGAAGCTCCTGATCGAGGTCGGTGCGGATTGAAACAGTGCTCCGATTCGCTGAATCGCCCAGCAACACGCCCATCTCTCGAACGAGTTCGTTGAGGTCGACCAATTCCCGCTCCGGCGTGCCTCGCATGTAGAGTGAGCCGACCCGGTTGATGATGCCGCCGGCGCGCGTCGCGGCGGCGACCATTGCCGAGGCAGCCTCCGATGCTTCCGTCACGTCGGGCACGTCGCGATGGAGCCATTGGGTGCAGGTCTGGGCGTGGATGACCGCGGCAGCAATCGGTTGCTTGATTTCGTGGGCCAGCGAGGCGGCCAGCTCTCCCATCATGCTGACGCGGTTCATATGCGCGAGATCCGCCTCGAGCTGGCGCAATCTTTCGCGCTCTTCTTCGGCGCGCTTGCGCTCGGTGATATCCATTACCGCCCCTATGAAGAGCAAAGTCTCAGGGTCGTCGCCGGCTGCGCGATGAGCCACAACTCGAATGTATTTGACGGCGCCGTCGGGCATCATCAGGCGCCGCTCGGCGGTAAAGCCGATCCTCTCGGTCGAGGCGCGATCAATGATCTGCCGGAGATGCATCCGGTCGTCCGGGTGAGTCCGCTCGATCGCCAGGCCCATGGTGGGCTTCGTCGTAAGTTCGCATCCAAATATTCGATATGTCTCATCGGACCAATAGAGTTCCCCGGTCAAAACGTCCCAGCCGAAACTCCCGGTTTGGCTTAATCGCTGCGCCTGCGCCAAATACATTTCGCTCCGGCGAAACGCCTCCTCGGCCTTCTTGCGATCGGCGCGTTCTCGGGCTTCACGCAGCGCGCGTTGCACGGAGGGCACGAGCCTCGACAGTCGCGACTTCACGACATAATCCGTGGCCCCGAATTTGACCGCCTCGATCGCCACTTCTTCGCCGAGCGAACCGGAAACGAAGATGAAGGGCAGATCGGCGCGGGCAGCGAGCGCAAGCTTCGGGGCGGAAATACCGTCGAAGGAAGGAAGTTTGTAATCCGCGAGAATGAGGTCGATTCCGGCGATAGCGAGTCCGGCGACGAACTCGGCGCGCGTTTGAACGCGGTTTACCTCACAGACGAAATGATTGGCTTCAAGAAGCTCTTGAATGAGCTCCGCGTCGTGGGTGTTATCCTCCAGCAACAGAATCCGAAGCGGAGATGTCACTTCTTCACGCTGCCCGGCGGCGGCTCGTTTATGACCGCCCAGAAAACCCCGAGCTCCTTCACCGCGTTGACGAACTCGTGGAAATCGACCGGCTTTACGACATAGGCGTTCACCCCGAGGCTGTAGCTTTTCATCATGTCTTTTTCCTCGTGGGATGACGTCAGCACCACCACGGGTATCATCTTCAGGCGCTCGTCGGACTTGATCTGCTGCAAGACCTCCAATCCACTGACCTTCGGCAGTTTCAGATCGAGCAGCATGACAGCGGGATTGTCGGTGGAGCGCGTGTTGAATTCCCCCCGGCAGTAGAGGTAATCCAGAGCTTGTTGTCCGTCGCGGGTAACCACGACCTCATTTGCCAGGTTATGGTCCATCAGCGCCGTCAGGGTCAGCTCCACGTCGTTGGGGTCATCCTCGACGATCAAAATGCGTCCCAGTGTGGTCATGGGGCGTTCTCCGTCCTTTTCGCTGCACGTTGCGCTTGCGGAAGCGAGAAGTAGAAGGTCGCGCCTTGATCTACCGCTCCCTCGCCGCGGACCTCCCCGCCATGGCGGTGGATGATACGCTGAACGGTGGCCAGTCCTATTCCGGTGCCTTCAAACTGTTCAGGCAGATGCAGACGTTGAAAGACGCCGAACAGCTTGTTCACATACTGCATGTCAAAGCCGGCGCCGTTGTCCCTCACGAATAGCTCGACTTCTTTTTCATTGCGGTCCACACAGCCGATCTCGACTTCGGCCGGACTTCGCATGCGCGTGAATTTGACCGCGTTGGACACGAGGTTGACGACGACCAGTCTCAGCATGGAACGGTCTCCGTAGCAGACCGGAAGCGCACCGATCTTCCAGGCAATGTCCCTGCTCTTCGTGTCCTGCCCGATTTCCGCGACGACCTCCTTGACGAGCTGCCCCAGGTCCACCTTCGTCTTTCTGGTCTCGGGCCGCCCGATTCTGGAAAACGCCAGCAGGTCGTCGATCAGGTTGCCCATTTTTTTTGCTGAGTCGAGAATCGTTCGTATGAACCGCTGACTCTTATCGTCGAGCAAAGACGATGCCTGTCTTTGCAGCAGCTCCGAGTACCCGACCATGTGGCGAAGTGGCGCCCGCAGGTCGTGGGAGACGGAATAGGCAAAAGATTCCAGTTCCTTGTTGCTCGCTTCGAGTTCCGCAGCCCGGTTGCCGAGTTCCT
>Ga0182024_10026634_pt1 | contig 10149 bp, 8 predicted proteins | sample P32metaG_FD_120480 | JGI IMG/M metagenome (GOLD analysis project Ga0182024, IMG submission 120480) | Permafrost microbial communities from Stordalen Mire, Sweden - P3-2 metaG (Illumina Assembly) | ecosystem: Environmental > Terrestrial > Soil > Wetlands > Permafrost | place: Sweden: Stordalen...
ACCCGTTCGACCTCGAGCATCCAGCGCGAGGTGATCCAGGCCCACGGGCACAGAGGGTCGAACCAGAAGTCGGCTTCGGTGTGAGATTCGTCCATAAACTGGTCAACGCCGGGTGGGACCAGCATGTTCCCGCCGCAACGCCGGCTGAATCCCCGAGCGTTTGACTGAGCCGGCATAAAGGTGGGACGGGGGGGCGTCCGAGACACGGCAGCCTTCGTCACTCAGGGGGCCGCACCCCGAACCGAGTAGAAAGGCCGGTGAGGCTACATCCGTACAACCATCAGGAGCTGAGCGTGGTCATCGTGGGAGGGACATTCGAGGTCGAGCCCGACCAACGGGAGGAGTTTCTCGCTGACCGCCATGACATGATGCGCAAGTCCAGAGCGGAGCCGGGTTGTCTCGAGTACACCTTCAGCGCCGACCCGATCGATCCCAGCCGGGTGGTGCTCTTCGAGCGCTGGGCCAGCCAGGAATCCCTCGACTCTCACCTGTCCGCACTGAGAGCAGTTCCCGAGTCGCCCATGATCGAGGTGAGACCCAAGACGGTCTCGATCGTGATCTACGAGGTCGCTGGGGAGAGGGCACTCGGGAATTGATCCCCTCTGGCAGCGCTGTTCAGTGACACCGGCGGTACCAGGGGAAAGCAAGGCGACGACGCCTATCCCACAGCGCACCGAACCAGGCAGGCTGGTTGCGCCGCGAACCGGTGTCGATGAGCACGGGTTGCTCACCCAAGACGACGGCCGGGTTTGAAGTAGACGAGAGGGGCTGCCCAAACGACCGGAACTAGTGGAAGGTCGCATTGATTGCTGGGTTCAGGCGCTTGCCGAGCGCAACAACAGGTGCAACGGTGAGTCGGCCCGTGGGCGGGGTTCTACTAGGTGTGGGCGTTGAGTGCTGTCGGACGGTGCCGAACCGTGTTGACCAGGGTCTTCTGAGTCGCCCGTAATTCTCAGGCGGGGAAAAGTCGCTCCGTAGTAGGGACGTTTGTAGGGATGTTTTCCGGGGACTCCTCCGTCTGGCGGCGGAAGGACGCCTCATTGGTCGCAAGGGGGCGAACGCCATTCATCGTGAGATGCGTCGACTCGGCTTTTGGGATACCAACGTACCTTTTCCGCCCGCGAAAACGGGATGCGGCTCAGGATTTCAGGACTCGACCCAAGTCCCGGACTGCCGATCCCACGAACCGACCGCCGTGCCGTTGAGCAACGGATCGATGAACGGGCGGACCACGGCGAGCGCCTCGTCGAGAGTGCCGGCGGTGTCGAGTAGGGAACGACGTGCCTCCGCCGGGTACCCCGTTTCCCACAGCGCACGGTCCGGGACGTCGAATCGGTCGGGCAGCTTCAGCCCCCGTCGTTCGAACTCCGATCGCAGTGCCGCCGCCTGGGCCGCCGCAGGGACCGACGTGCCGGTGACGATCGCGACCAGATCCACAAGGTCGCGGTAACGAGTCGACGGTCGCCGGTCCTGCCCGTGCCGCTCGTAGGTCGCGGCGATCTTGTCGGCGACATGGTCCACGAGCGGATAGGCCCGGTAACCCCGCTGTTCCACCTCCGGGATCACCCCGCGCGCCAGGGGCGGTACGTCCTCGGGTTGACCCGTCATTCGACGATCCGACCCGACGAGGTCGACGTGAAACTCGACCCAGGTCGTGGCACCGATGACCGCGTTGACCCGAAGCCGGACGGCGTGGTCGCCCATCGGCGTTCCACCGCCGATCTCGAAGCGGAACCAGTCGCCCACGTCGGTGGCCGCGGCCCGACGCAGCTCGTCCTCCGCCACCTCTCGTGCCACCTCGCGGTAGAGATCGACGTCGAGGCTCCCGCGCACGCCGATGCCGCGGGCGAGAAGTGCGGTCGCCCCCTTGACGATCCATCCGTCGTCGATGAGGCAGAGCCGCTCGATGAGGCGGTCGTACCCGACCTGCCGCTGCAGTTGTTGCAAGGTCCATCGACCTTCCTTGGCGGCATCCTTGAGTCGGTCCGTCAGCGCCCGGCGGAACGCGGCCGGGGTCGCGTATCGATCTACGGCTCTCACGTCTTCGCTCCGGTGGCGCGATCGACATGCGCTCGCGCCTCGTCCATCCATCGATCCCTTTCGGGATCACCGGTCATGTCCAGGAACCACCGCAGAAGGGCAAGTCCGTCCCCCTTGCGCAGTCCGAACCGGGCCGCATGAGGGGCGAAGCTGTCCGCGAACGTACCCGGATAATCGTAAATCGGCCGGATGGCATCGGCGATCAGCCGGGCCACCGCCTCGGGATCCTCATGGTCCCACAGGAGATCCGACGCGATGCGCGAAGGTCGGGTGACGGGGAGGCCTCTGAGGCCGATCCACTCCCCGTCCTCCAGCCGCCGAACGTGGATGCGAACGTCCGGTCGACGGGTCTGCCGTCGCTTTGGCAGCGTGAACTCGTGCCGGTCGGCGGGGAGATGGCCGAGCCCGTATACCGATGCCGCCGACCGGTGGGAGACGACACCCTGGTCCGCGGTCCGCTCCCACGCCGGGACGTCGGGGACGAGCTGAAGCCAGGCGGCCCGCAGGTCGAGGTGATCCGGGATCGGGGCGACGACCAGCCGATACACACCGGTCGCCACCCGTTCGAGGCTTCCTTCCGACGAGGTCAGGCGCTCCAGGGTCGTTGAGCCGATTCCTTCATCCTCGATCTGCCGGCGGGTGAGAAGGCCCCACTGTTCCTGGGCGAGCTCCTGGAGCCGGGAGAGTGGTGAGGGTCGAGGCATTGCTCCGTTATACCCCTTATACGGGGGGTATTGAAGCATGAGATTCGTGTGACCTCTTCGTTTCCCCCCTTATACGGGGGGTTTTGAAGCATATCACTACCCTTCAGCCGAAACGAGACGCTACAGGACGTCCACCAGGCACTCTGGGCAGGTTAACGACCGCCGCGCCCAATATCGGCACCTGGAAGGCGGACGCCGAGCCGCCTACAGTGCCCACTGCACGGTGTCGGCCGAGGGGATCCGGATTCCCCGCCAGGGGATCGCACTGCCAGGCCAGGGAATTAAGAGAACCGGTTCGTATTCTAAGCCTAAAAACAGTTATGGACCCTGGCCTCTAAGGCTCTGACCAGGGAAAAGACGGTGAGTCGGCCTGTAGGCGGGGTTCTGTCCAGCCTCTGTGAGGCCTGTGTGACCATCCATCTACGCGGCCTACCTGGGGACTGCTCCCTCCGAGGAGAGAGCGGGGCGGGCAGCCCATGTCCCACGCTTGGCCTTGCTCCGGGTGGGGTTTACCGAGCCGCCCTGGTCACCCAGGACGCTGGTGCGCTCTTACCGCACCGTTTCACCCTTACCTGTGCGAGCCGAAGCTCGCCATCGGCGGTCTGTTCTCTGTGGCACTTTCCTGCGGGTCACCCCGACTGGCCGTTAGCCAGCACCCTGCCCTGCGGAGCCCCGACCTTCCTCGACCCGGTCCCGTCCCGGCGAACCGGAACGGCCCGAGCCGCGGCCACCCGGCCGACTCACCGTCCCCCCCAGTCTGCCAGCCAGGGACAACGGCCGTGGCACGGTCCGCCGTTAGGGTGTGCGCCGTGGCGCCGGGTATCGACGAACTGGGGGTGGGGGAGCGGGCCGACGCTCTATCCATCGGCGAACTCTACGGAGAGGTAGGCAACGCCCTCACCACGGTTTTCCCTCGCCAGCGCGAACTGTGGGTGCGCGGGGAGATCCAGAACCTGACGGAAGCTCGCAGCGGCCACGGCTACTTCGATCTGGTCGATCCCGAAGGGAACCACGACCGGAACACCCCGGTGCTGAAGGTGAACTGCTGGAACTCGAAGTGGGGTCCGATAAAGCGGTCGCTGGCCGAGGAAGGGATCATCCTCGAGAAGGGCACCGTCATCACGCTGCGAGGCCGGCTCGAGTTCTATGCACCCCGGGGCCAGATCAACCTCATCGCCGAAGAGGTCGACGTGACGGCGTTGCTCGGCCGGTTGGCGGCCCGGCGGGCCGAGCTGCTCCGTCAGCTAGCGGCCGAAGGTCTGCTCGAGGCCAACAAGGCGGTGCCCGTCGCCGCGGTGCCGCTGAGAGTCGGGTTGGTCGGGAGCCCCGGAACCGAAGGATGGCGAGATTTCCTTAGCCAGCTCCTCGGCTCGGGTTTCGCCTTCGATGTGCTGGGCGTGCCGACCGTCGTACAAGGACCTGAAGCCGCCCGTGCGCTGGCCAGCGCCATCGGGGCACTCGGGCGGAGAGACCGTCAGGTCATCGTGGTGGTGCGCGGCGGGGGGTCCAAGGCCGACCTGGGTGCATTCGACACCGAGCTGGTCGCACGCGCCATAGCCGGTTCGCCGGTGGCGGTCTGGACCGGCATCGGCCACACCGGTGATGAGTCGGTGGCCGACATCGTGGCCAACCGGTCCCACATCACTCCGACTGAGTGCGGCCGGGAGCTGGCCTTGCGAGTTGGCCTGTTCTGGGAGGGCTCTGTGGTCGGCCCAGCGGCCTGGATCGCTCGTCGGGCCAGTGAAGTGCTGGGTTCGGCCGAGCATCGGGACCAGGTCGCCCGGGGCCGGCTTTGTGCCACCGCCCGGCACCTCCTCACCCTTCGGGCCGAGCGGCTTGGGGCTCAGGCCGACAAGGTGGCGCACTGTGCCCCCCGCCTGGTCGACGACGCCGGCTCGACGATGGCCCTGCGAGCGGGCCGCCTCGTCCCCCTCGCACTCGGTCACGTCGAGCAGTCGGCTGGGCGGATCGGCCAGTGGCGTCGCCTGCTTGTGGCTTACGACGTCGATCGTCAGCTCGAGCGCGGTTACACGCTGACCATGGACACAGACGGCCGCGCGCTCCGCAGCGTGGCCGGCATCGAGCCCGGGACGTTGCTCACGACGCGATTCGCCGACGGCGTGGCGCGGTCGGTCGTCGACGCGATCAACGCTGGCGTAGAACGCGAGGAACAGGAGGTCTGATGGCAGGCGAGGAGGGATCGGCAGTGACCGGCCTCAGCTACACCGAGGCCAGTCACGAGCTCGATGAGATCGTGGCGTTCTTCGAGCAGCGCGAGGTCGATATCGACCAGTTGGTTGCCCGCCTTGAACGAGCGACGGCGATCGTCGACGAACTCGACCGGCGCCTCCGGCGAACTCGGGCACAAGTCGAAGAACTCGTGCCCCGGCTGGCCTCGGTCGTTGGCGAGGCTCCCGAGGACGAAGAGGGGGAACTCGATACGGCCGACGCACTGGTCGCAGAGATTGACGAGGTGCTTGATGACGAGCCTGGGACGCCAGGACTCTTCTAATGACCATGCCGGAGAGTTCCCAACGCCTCTACTTTCGCCAGTTCCTTTCGGGGCGCGATTTCGCCACCGGCGACCAGTTCGCCCGTCAGATGGTCAACTTCGCCTACGCCATTGGGGACCGCGTCACCGGTGAGGTCCTTTTGGTCGACCCGGCGTACGCCGTAGGTGAGTTGCTCGACGCCGTAGAGGCCGACGGCATGCGATGCGTCGGGGTGCTCGGGACCCACTATCACGCCGATCACGTGGGCGGAGATTTGGCCGGCTTCCCGATCGAGGGTGTGGCGGCCCTCCTCGATCGGGTCCAGGTCCCCGTCCATGTGCAGCGGGCCGAGGTGCCCTGGGTCGAACGGACGAGCGGTGTGGGGGCCGACGACCTGGTTCCCCACGACAGCGGCGATGTGGTGGCTGTGGGCGAGATCGGAGTCGAGCTGCTCCACACTCCCGGGCATACCCCCGGCAGCCAGTGTTTTTTGGTGGAGGGACGCCTGGTCTCGGGCGACACGCTCTTTTTGGACGGTTGCGGGCGCACCGACCTCCCCGGGAGCGATCCCGAGGCGATGTACGAGTCGTTGACCACGCGCCTGTCGCGGGTCCCCGACGATGCCATCTTGTTCCCCGGTCACCTCTACTCCCCTGAGCCGTCTCAATCAATGGGCGAGACCCGCCGCAACAACTTCGTGTTCCGGCCCCGTTCCGCCCAGGAGTGGCTGGCCATGTTCGGCCGGTGAGTGGGATCCGAGGAGGCGATCCGGCGTCCCCGTTGCCTCCCGATGGGTCCGTCGCTGTGGTGGGCGCGTCCCTGGCCGGGTTGCGGGCCGCCGAGGCGTTGCGGAGCGCGGGGCACCGAGGGCGGTTGCAGCTGGTCGGCGACGAGCTCCACATGCCCTATGACCGACCGCCTCTCTCCAAACAAGTATTGGCCGGCAAGTGGCCGCCCGAGCGGGCCATGCTGGCCGACCGGGGCAAGCTCGACGAATTGCGGATCGAGCTCGTGCTCGGTCACAAAGCCACGTCACTCGATGTCGGGGCCCGCCGTATCAGTCTCGATGACGGCTCGACCATCGAAGCCGACCGGGTCTTGGTGGCGACCGGGGCCAGGCCTCGCCGGCTCCCCGGGACCGATCGCCAGGTCGGAGTGATCGTGCTGCGGACCATCGACGATGCCGCCGCCTTGCGCCAACAGGTGCTCGCTGTCGGGGAGGGTTGTCGGATGGTGGTGGTTGGTGCGGGCTTCATCGGATCGGAAGTGGCGTCGACGTGTGCCGAACTCGGGTGTCAGGTGACGGTCCTCGAGGCGCTGCCCACTCCTCTGGCCCCAGTCCTCGGTGTGCTGATCGGGGGGGCGTGCGCCCGCTTGCACTCAGAGCACGGCGTCGACCTGCGGACCAACACTGCGGTGCGCGCAGTGCATCCACCGGGGGGCGAGGAGAACGGTGGCGAACCGAGTGGGGCCGCAGGACGGGTCGAGCTCAGTGACGGCTCGTCCCTCCCGGCCGACGTGGTCGTGGTCGGCATCGGTGTGATCCCGAACGTCGACTGGCTGGAGGAGTCGGGACTCACCCTCGACAACGGACTGGTCTGTGACGCCTCCTTGTTCGCCGCCGACGGAGTGGCGGCAGCCGGGGACCTGGCCCGGTGGGATTTCCATCGCGACGCAGCGTCGGAGATGGTCCGCATCGAGCACTGGCAGATTGCGGCCGAGATGGGCGCCGCCGCGGCCCGCAGCCTGCTGGCCGGGCGCGCCGACGCGGCGCGTTTTGAAACGGTGCCGTACTTTTGGTCCGATCAGTACGGGGTTCGCATCCAGGTGATCGGACGACCCGAGCCGACCGACGACATCGAGGTGGTCGACGGCTCCCTCGTCGACGGGCGTTTCGTCGCTCTCTACGGCCGGGCCGGGCGGTTGGCGGCGGCCCTCGCCATCAGCCGGCCACGCCAGCTCATGGCCTACCGACCTCTGCTGGCTGCCGGGGCGAGTCTGAGCGAAGCCCTGGCTCTTGCCCGGAGTTGACCGGCCCCGCCCGCTCGGACCGAGGCGCCCGGCGAAGGCGCCGGGCGCCGGCGAGCAGCCGGCGTTGTTCGGCCCGGTCTGGTTGGACACCGAGATAGGCGGCCCGTTCCGCCGCCGAGGCCAGGGCGACGGCACTGGGCGCTGGCGGTCCGTCGGCGGGGGGCCAGCAGGCGTCGAGGCGGGCGGCGAGTACCAGCAGGGGCTCGCCGACTTTGGCATCGAGCCCGGCCCGGCGAGCCGCCTTGTCAATTTGTTGGGCGATGGCGCCGGCCCAGCTGGTCGGCCGCCGGCGCAAGATCACCACGATGCTGAGCACCAGTGCGAGCAAACCGGTCACGACGGCGACGGGGATCGGCGGGACGCTGCGGACCAAGCCCGACAGGTCGTGACCGATGGCGTCGGCCGGCGTCGGGTTGGCGTTTGGTACCAGAGCGGTCGGGTCGAAGCTCTGCCATCCGTAGCCGGGGAACCAGACCTGGACCCAGGCGTGGGCGTCTTTGGCCTGGACCTCGTAGAGGTCGGTCAAAGGGTTGTAGGGGCCGGGCACGTAGCCGACGGCCTCGCGGGAGGGGATCCCGATGCTCCGGAGCATCACCGAGAGGGCGGTGCTGATCTGCTCGCAGTACCCGCGTCGGCTGTGGAAGAGAAACTCGTCGACGGTGTCTTGGCCTGGCTTTAGCGCCGGGATGTCGGTCGTGTAGGTGGTGTGGGTGGCGATCCAGTGCTCAAGAGCGAGGATCTTCGCGTAGGTGGTGGGGGAGCCGGCGGTGATGCGCGTGGCGAGGGCCGCGACCTGCGGGTAGGGATGGGGCAGGCGGAGATAGCGCGCCTGCTCGCTCGCCGTGAGCTGGCCGCCGGGGACCGGGCTGTTCGTCGAAGCCCCGGCGAGCTGGGTCGGGGTCGCGGTGTTGACCGTCGACAACACGGTGTAAATGGAACCGGGTCCCATCGATGTCCCGGCCCGGATCGTCCCGTCGGATGCGACGAAGAGGCGGTGGGCGGGAAACCACACCTCGTTGGCGTTGGCGGCATGGAAGACCAAGTTCGGTCCGGCCACGGCCAGATAGAAGGTCTGGTAGTCGGGTGCACCCTGCGGCGCCTCACCCGAAGGCAGTGGGACGTCGAAGGGTGGTCCGGAGACCAGTTCGCGCCACTGCGACGTGCCGGCGGGTGGCGGCGTGGCCGCCCAACTCTGCCCGTCCCATTGGTCGAAGGTCTCGGCGACCCAGAAGCTCGGTCGGTCGGCCCGCACCCGGAAGACCACCTGATTGCCGAGCGACCCCCGGATGGCCGTGTCGAGTGGTCCAGAGAAGCCGAGGAATCCGCCGACCCGTGTGGCCCCGCTCGGCGAGCCGGCGTGCACCGGTTCGTTGCCTTTGGGTCCCGCACCGACGAGCCCGGCCGGCTCATTGACGGCGGCGTCGCCGGCGATGGCCGAGGGGAAGACGAGGTTGCTCGCGGCGTGTGGTGCGGGTAGCACGGCGACGATCCCGGTCCCCACCACAACAACGCCGAGCGCGCTTAACACAACGGTACGAACTCGGATCGGTCCGCCGCCGGCCATCGAGGACCACATGGCGAGAAGCGCGATCAAACCGAAGCCGGCCCAGGCGACCACGTAGAGGGCGAAGGTGGTGTTGACGGCCTGGGCTGCGGCCACCGCCATCAACGTGGCCGAGCCGGCCACAGAGAAGCCGAGGTCGCGCCGCGACGGCACGTCGAAGGCGTGGGTCGCCTGGATGATGGTGAACAAGATGGCCAAGGGGCCTTCGACCGAGGCAAGATCCCCGGCGCTCGCGGTCTTGGCGATGGTGGCGAAGAACCACAGGAACGAGATCACCACGGCGAGGGCGAGCACAACTTTCAAGAACGGAAACGGGTTGTTCCGCCGCAGGTAGCTGAAGACGTTGCCGATCACGACCAATGCGATGGAGCCCGCGGTGATCCAGCCGGGCAGCTCGGCCTGGGCCCAGCAGGCGGCGATGGCCACGATGACCGACCCGGTGGCGGCCACCCGGAACGTGATCGAGTTCTCGGGGGCCCCGGGCTGATTCGCCTGCTTGATCAGGCCGTAGAGGCTCACAAGCTCGCAGCCGCCTTCGCGGCACGCCGTTCGGCCCGCGTCCGAGGCACCGCTGCCGGCCGGGGCAGGGCCCTGGCCAGGCGTCGCCCGGCGTCGGTCAGCCCGTCTACACCTTCGTCGACCACCCCGGCCGATTCGGCGGTGATGAGCACCACAGAGCGTCCAGCGGACAGCAGCTGGGCCACCGTGCCGAGGGCGACTTCGGCCGCCCGTTCTGCAGCAGCCGGGTCGTCGGGGAGGAGGGCCAAGACCCGCAGGGGCGTCGCACTCGGGCTCTCCATCTCGCGAACCATGAGCGAGCCGGTGTGGGCCGTGGCCGGCCAGTGGACCCAATGGCGGAGGTCACCTGGACGGTACCCCCGGACTCCCCGGGGCTCGCCGACCCGGGAGTCGACGCGCCGGACGTCTTCGCCGGCCGAACCCCGCTCGCTGATCGCCCCGTGGTCGGCCGGTCCGAGCCGGGGAGCCACGAGTAGGGGACGGGGCAGTTCGACCACCACGCGCTTGGTCCACCACAAGAGCCCGAACGGGGCGGCGCTGGCCACCTCGATCTCACAGCGCTCGACCACGCCGCGCCGGTCGGGAACGAGGGTGAGCGCGAGCTCGTGTCGCCGACCGGTGACCTGTTCGGGTCCGGGTGGGTCGAGCGGCCGGAGCCGGAGAGGCGAACCCACCACCAGGGCCACCGACACCGGCGCGCCGACGGTGGAATCGACCGGCCCTGCCTCGACGCGGCAGCGCGCCCGCCTGACCACGAATCCCGGTGCGGCGAGCCCGATGAAGAGGAATGCCGCCAACA
>Ga0182024_10026635_pt1 | contig 10149 bp, 11 predicted proteins | sample P32metaG_FD_120480 | JGI IMG/M metagenome (GOLD analysis project Ga0182024, IMG submission 120480) | Permafrost microbial communities from Stordalen Mire, Sweden - P3-2 metaG (Illumina Assembly) | ecosystem: Environmental > Terrestrial > Soil > Wetlands > Permafrost | place: Sweden: Stordalen...
GCGCGATGCGCGATTTCCGATTGGGCGTCCGCCGACGGTGGAAGATGTGGCCGCTACCGTGAGTTTTTTTGCCTCCGAAGAAGCGGAATATGTGACGGGCCAGGTGATGAATGTCAGCGGCGGATGGATGCTGTAGGAGATTTGTTCAGCATCGAGTGGCAAGCGCGCGATAGTCAGATCATCCGGTTTCCAACATGAAAGCCTTATCGTGAAAATCTCACCATGAAAGCACTCACCGCAGCGGAAATGCGCGAGGTCGACCGGTTGACCACGGAGCGTTTTGATATTTCCGGGTCGCAACTGATGGAGTCGGCGGGGCGGCGGGTTTCCGACGCGATCTTTGAACATTTGTATGACGGAACGGATCGCGTACCGGGGCAGGAGTCGCGAGGAGCGCGCATTGCGATTTTGTGTGGAACGGGAAACAACGGCGGTGATGGGCTGGTGGCAGCGAGGCATCTGAAAGTCGCGGGGGTCGAAGCAAAAGTTTACGTGTTTGGCGACGCGACGAAATTCAAAGGGGATGCGAGCGAAAAGTTTCACCGCTGGAGAAATGGCGGCGGCAGCGTTGAGGTGGTAGGAAACGAAAGCGACTGGGTAAAGGTGCGGGCGGCAGTTGCAGATGCCGATGTCATCGTGGACGCACTGCTTGGAACGGGAGTGCGCGGCGCGCCTACGGGCGTGTTGGCCAAGGCCATCTCTGGAGTGAACGAGTTTTCGCGTAAGGCGACAGCGGCGCGCCCAAGACTGATTATTTCTGTGGACATGCCTTCGGGGCTGCCATCGGACGGGGAACCTGCGGAAGGACCGGTATTGCAGGCTCACAAAACCGTGACATTTACCGCGCCTAAGGTGGGGCAACTCGTCAGTCGAGATGCCTCGGCAAGCGGAGCCTTGGAAGTGCGGCAGATTGGCTCACCCGCGGAACTGGTGAATGAGATTGGGCAAAGCGACGTGCGCTGGGCGGATGCGCAGGAGTTTGCGAGATTGCCCCTGGTGCGCGCGGCAGATTCGAACAAAGGCACGTTTGGCCATGTGTTGCTGGTGGCCGGTTCATTGGGAAAAAGCGGTGCGGCGATTCTTGGCGGCCGCATGGCGTTGCGAGCCGGAGCAGGTCTGGTGACGATCGCGACGCCATCGGTGGTGCTACCGGTGGTGGCAGCAGCGCAGGCGGAATATATGACCGTGCCGCTCCATGCGACCTCCGCAGGAACATTGGCGTCGACTCGCCCGGAGGGGGAGCATTGGGCACAGATTGAAAAAGGAAAGACAGTGCTGGCAATTGGTCCGGGGCTGGGAACAGAGAAAGAAACGCAGGAGAGTATCCGGGCGTGGGTGAGGACGACTGAGTTGCCAATGGTTCTGGATGCAGATGGATTGAATGCTTTTGACGGGCATGCCGACGAGTTGAGGGAACGCAAGAGTGAATATCTGGTGATTACGCCGCACCCGGGAGAGATGGCGCGACTGCTAGGCGAGTCGGTACGCGAGGTGCAACACGACCGGTTCAAAGCGGCTCGCGAGGCCGCGAAGCGGTGGAACGCGCACGTGATTTTGAAGGGATTTCACACCGTAGTTGCGTCGCCGAAGGGCGATATTCTTGTGAGTACGACCGGGAACCCGGGGCTGGCGAAGGGTGGGACTGGAGACGTGTTGACGGGGCTTTTAGCGGCGCTGACGGCGCAATTCAAGACCGACGAGTGGCTTCGGGTGCTGACGCTAGGCGTTTACTTGCACGGACTGGCAGCGGATATTGCGGTCAGGGGCACGGATGCTTCCGGCCTGCTTGCCGATGATTTGATTGCACTAATACCCGATGCGCGGGCGGAATTGTTACGGGAGCTGCAGCAGATTGGCTGAGATGGCTATCACCAATTCCGCGGAAGAAACGACGAACTGGGGGCGACAGTTTGCAGCACGGCTGAAACCGCCCATACTGGTGCTGCTTTCGGGCGAATTGGGTAGCGGCAAGACCACGCTGACAAAAGGGATCGTATCTGGGTTGGGGGCGGCAAGCGAAGACGAGGTGACCAGCCCGACATTCACCCTCGTGCATGTGTACGGAGCAGTGGCCAAGGTGTATCACGCGGATTTGTATCGTATTCAGAGTTTTAACGACTTCGAGACGCTGGGCCTGGAGGATGTTTTTGAGAAGCCGGCGGTGGTCATTCTGGAGTGGGCGCAGCGCTTTCCGCTGAGCTCCCCGTGGCCTCAAATAGGGGTACGGCTTGAGCATTTAGAAGGGGATAAAAGACGCCTAACGGTCTTGTCCGCGGCGGATTCGGCTGGTGATTAGCGGGGCACTAACTCTCAGGCAACGGATATAAGTCCATTCCTTGCCGCTTTCCGCTGCCGCGCTAAACTGGGTAAAAGTGTGTTTTGGTGAGTGAATGTTCAACGAATCCCTTGCGCTTATCCCGGGGGAAACGCCGCGCGTAGAACTTAAAAGCTACAACGTCACCATTCCGATGGCGTCGTTATCCATTGGTGTGGACAACATTCACCATGACGTTTTCCTTAGCCCTAAGTTCGTGCAGGCAGCGCGTGACTTCTTGTTTGACCTGATCCGCCAGCAGACCAAGGCCACTTATTTCCCGGGAATTGAGCTGCGCACTACCCGCGGTCCGGACAACGCAGCCTTTCGTAAACTTCTCATCGACCTGCTGCAAAGCGCTTTGACGCAAGCGAAATACCACAAAAACATCGAGATGGATTTGCTGTTCCGGCTGACACTCCTGAAGTTTCTTATCGCGGAAATCGGGAACCAGTTTTCCAACCTGATCTTGGAAGGGAAAGAATGGATCCGGCAGCGCGGCGAACATTTTGAACGGAGCCAGCAAGCACACGTAATCAAGGCGAGGCTATCAGAGTTGCAATCGGTGCGCCGCACGGTAATCCGCATCGTGGGGCAGCATGTGGCGCAGATGATGGCGGATGTGGACGAAAATGTGATTGCCAAGACGCGGCGGGCGCTGTTCGGGGACGATTTTGCGCCGTTTTATGACTTGATGAAGAACCGCATCGTCTTCCTTGACGGCGGCAAAGACGATTTTTATTTCCTAAATCACTACGTGCTTCTGGGAAATTATGCGCGTGACCTCGATCGCTTTGAGGCCATGGACGTAATTTTCCGGGAACTGCTGCGCAACGCCGGATTGACCATTGAGCCGGAGCCCGCGCACGCCGAGGCGAAAAAGGAATACGAATCGCTGCTGGATCAAGCGGCAGCCACGAGGGAAGACATTGCCAATCTGGAGGAGCAAGCCAGCAATCTCCGCAAAAAACTGGAACGAGGTGAGGGATTCATTACAAAATTTCTGACTTCCGGGGATCCAGCGGACCAGAAGGCTTCACTGACGGATATCGAATCGCGACTGAAGCACCAGGAAGGTAAGCTGGAACAGCTAGGTCCAAAGATCGACGGCGCAAAGCAAAAACTGGATTTCTGGGATAAGAAATTCGAGAGCCATCTCGGCGATTACCTGAACAACAGCGACACCGCGAAACTGCTCTTCGATGCTACCGGCACACCAGGCGTGGAGGGGCAGGCGCGCGCACGGCTTTTGTCGCAACTTGTGAATCGGCTGGAAGAGCAGGAGTTGCTGTTTCCCGTACTGGCGGGGTACGAGATTCGTTCGCTGGCAGCGGACTACAGCCCGCCGGTGCACTTGCAGCAACTGCGTAAAGCGGTGGTGTCGAAGGATGAGCTGAAGCGAGTGGCGCAGGTGCTGAAACACGTGCCGGCGCGCAAGCTGTCGCTAAAACCGGTCGAGGAATTGGCGAAGAAAATTCGTCGCTACTCTCGAGAAGAAATTAACGCACTGGTGCTGAGGTTCGCGGTAGATTTTCTGCATTTGCGGCGTGATTTGCGCGATGCCGAACATCTGATGGCATGCATGGAGCGCATTCACCTGGTGACCACGGAACAAGTTCGGGAATTATCGCGCTTGAACAACCGCTTGTACGAATGCGTGATGCAGGAAGAGGCCAAGCCCAAGCAGGACCACGTGGTGTCGCACGTGATTATCAAAGCGGATGTGCGCGGGTCGACGCAGATGACCCAGGATTTGTTGGCGCGCGGGCTGAGCCCGGCATCTCACTTCAGCTTGAACCTGCACGAGCCGGTGAAGAAACTGCTGGACCGTTTTGCGGCGAAGAAAGTGTTTATCGAAGGCGACGCGATTGTGTTGGCGATTTTCGAGACGGAAGCCACACGCACCTATGCGCGCGCCGTGGCCAAGGCTTGTATTTTAGCCCGGCAGATACTGGCCGTTTGCAGTTCGTTCAACGAGCGGTCGGCGGCCAATGATTTGCCAACGATAGAGTTGGGAATCGGAGTGGCGTATCAGGGATCCGCGCCCACCTATTGGATTGATGGCGATTCGCGCATCATGATTTCGAAAGCGCTGAATCTTTCGGATCGCCTGTCAGGTTGCGGGAAGTTAGCCAAGAGGATGCTAGCTGGCCAGAAGTCCGACTTTTCGCTGTTTCAGTTTCTGACGGCGCTAGAAGGTGCCTCGCCAGAAGAACTGGACGAGTTTCTGGTGCGTTACAACATGAACGGCATTGAACTCAACGATGAGGGGTTCGAAAAGTTGAGTGAGGAAATTTCTCTAGATTCCATCGAAACAAAACTGGATATGCCGTGGGGCAAAGAAACGGTGACGTTATTTTTTGGCGAAGTGCCCATGGGCGAGTCGGTGGAGTTGCTGGTGCTGCGCAGGGGTCACGCGCGGCATCTCCTGCCGGACGGAAAAATTGGTGTGGTGTCATCGCATCCTTACTACGAGATATGTACCAATCTGGGGCTATACGAACTGGTGGCGGCGCTGATTCGCAGCCAGCAAACAGCCGCGCTTGGAGAGGCCGGGACGCCAGCGCAGCCATAGTCTAAGCGGTCGAGTCTGTGCCTCTCGCCCGTTTTTTCATGTTGCTCATCGTTTTCCTGTTAAGCGACCTTCCTGAACGACAGCAAAAATGGATTCGAGCACGGCGCAGTGCGTGCGAGAATGCCATGCATGGCTTTGACGAATGATTAGACGCGCGCTGTTGGCCCTAGCGGAACCAAGTATCGCGCACAACGTGCGGCACTGGATTTACCAGTTGGGCGGAGTGGGGCTAATTCCTCTCGGCCTGCTGGATGCTTCGGTCGTTCCGATTCCGGGCAGCATGGACGTATTGACGATCGTGCTGGCGGCGCGCGATACGAAGTACTGGGCCTATTACGCAGCGATGGCGACACTAGGCTCGGTGGTGGGTGCGTATGTAACGTTTCGAGTGGCTCGCAAGGGTGGCGAGGCCATGTTGAAGCGGCGAGTTTCGGCGGCGCAATCGCGCAGAATTATAAAACTTTTCTCGCGATGGGGATTCGGGTCCATCGCTATCGCATCATTGCTTCCGCCGCCGGTGCCCATGGTGCCTTTCGTGATCGCGGCGGGTGCCACGCAGTATTCCACGAACAAATTCCTGGCCGCTTTGACGCTGGGGCGCGCGGTGCGGTACTCGATTCTGGCGCTGCTGGCCGCGCATTATGGGCGACAAATCATCGGGTACGTGACCCATCACGGGCACCCCTATTGGTACGCCGGGATCGCCGCGGTCATCATTATTGGAATAATTTTATTTGTGGTGCTTTCCGCACGAAAAAGAAAGTCGGCGTAAGCAATTTCAATAAAACTTTTGGATTATTTTGCTGTGTGGCACCGACGCAGTACCAGGCCAAGGCCCGTAAGTTTTTTTGCGTGGCGTTTCAAAGTAAAACTGATTCGCTTCAACGCAGAAGCCACTATTTTCTAAACGGAGCGCAGAACTGAGCTTGATCCGCCAGTGGTCTATACTTTACGCGGAGGCGAAAATGGTCCGGTGACTGTCGCGGCCTTCAAAGCCGCTGATTCGGCCCTTCGCGGATCGAATGGTGGGTTCGACTCCCACACGCCTCCGCCAATAAATAGCCATTGTTTATGCTAGTTGCCGAGTGATTGACCTGTCGTGCTACGCGATGCTACACTTTGAGGGTCGATTACGGAGGACTTCATGGCCAGTTTGTATACCCGTGAGAAGGTTCCTGTTCCCCAGAAAGACGGCCAAATGCGCCTTTTATGGCGCTACCAGCGCGTCCGTGAGGGCCGGGGCGTTAAGACGGCGGGCCTATCCGGCCCGTTTTACTCTCGATCAAAGATCAACGGAAAGACGGCTTGGACGAGGCTAGCGGAGGAAACCTTCACCGCTGCCAAAGCCGAAGCCGGGGCGCGCATCGAGGATGCGGAGCGTGCCGTTTCCATCACGGGGGACCGTACGACGCTGGAATCGGCGGTGGAAGCGTACTTGGATCAAAAGTCCGGTAAGGCTCGCAAGACCGTCTTGCAGTACCGACGCACCTTGAACGAATTTGCAGAAGCGGTAAAGGGGCGGGTGCGCTTCATGGACGAGATCACAACGGAGGTCTTGCGTCAGTACAAGAAATTCATGGAGGGTGAGGGGTACGCTGGGAAGACCATCGATACCCGCCTGAACATCGTTTCGTTCTTGTTAAAGAAGAATGGCGTGACGGCCAGAGTCCCGCGTGACGAAATGCCCATCGTCGAGACCGATCCGGCGACGCCATATTCTGAGGCGGACTTAAAGAAGTTGTTCGCAGAAATGAATGAAGAGGAAACCCTTCTGTTCAAAGTTTTTCTAGGAACCGGTTGTCGCGACAGGGAAGTGACGTTTGCATCGTGGGCGGATATCAATTTCGAGAAAAAGACGTACACGGTTCGAGGGAAGGCTGACGTAAATTTCCACGTCAAGAATCATGAGAGCCGGACGGTGCCTCTGCCCGACTCGCTCGTCTCGCTCTTGAAGAAAGCGCACAAGAACAAAAAGCATGATCGGTGGATTTTTGTTAACGGTGACGGGAAGCCGAGGGACCACTCCTTGCGTCGCTTGAAACAGATCGCCTTGGACGTGGGATTAAACTGCGGCCATTGCAAGACCACGATAAACGTAGGCCGGTATAAGCCAGATATCCGCGGGGTCTCGTGCAAAACGCACCCGACGTGCGAACACATCAAACTTTACCGACTGCGAAAGACGTGCGCGACCCGATGGCACACTGCCGGGATTCCCATGCGCACACTTCAGCATCTCCTAGGCCATAAAAAGCTAGAGACGACGATGCTGTACTTGGGCATCGAGGATTCAGAAGCGTTACGCGACAAGATCAATGAGGCGGCAGGGGATTAAGGGGTCTCGCGGACCTAAACTGATGGAAAGGGTTTTTATGAGCACGAATCGCACACCTGAAATACTTCCTGAAATCGCCGCCGATTACATCCATCTCGCTCAGGAAGCAGATGGAAATATCGACCCGGCGCGCCGCAAGCGGTATGACTGGATCATGCGCCTTGCCGAGTGCCAACTCCCGGCGGTCCCAAGCCGACAAGCATGGGCTGAGCGACCACGAAAACCTAAGACCTAACCGTTTTATCGATAAGCTCGCGGTGCGGAACCACGATTACTGCCGATCACCCCTTGCCGAATTTTGATTCGGTTGGTCGGATCGTAGCTTGCGTGCCCAGTGGAGAAGGTCGTCGTAAAAGATGATCCTCCGCTTTCCCATCCATACGAACGGCAACGAACCTTCGCGCATCTGCTCTTCGATGAAGCAAATCGTCGCACCAGTGAGGCGGGCGGCCTCGTCGGCTCGCATAGAAATAACGTTTGCTGTAAGCGAAAGAGAAGGAAAATAAGGCTCAGTGGTAGAACGAACGATAGATTGCGATTTGATTTTTGACACGTAGAAATTCTTCGGAGCGTGAAGCTCCTTATGATTTCCAAGGACTCTCGGGGGGAGAGATTCGCAGGTAAACAATGCATGGAGATCGACGCATCCGTTAACGCCGTGGGCTTTCTTGAGAGTGATAAGATTGATTTCCACGTCTCATCTTGGTCTGACGATCAGATCATCGCGACAGCCGTAGCTGGCTTGTGCAAAGTCGGGCGACAACTGGTGATCGACTTACCCAGTAAGACTACGATTTTGCGTGAATATCCCACAGAAGTAGCAACAGCAGCCGATGATCCATGCGCTGCTTTTAATGATAGAACTAGCTACGTTTTGCACGGCGGTCACTGGCAATTGCAACCGATGGCACCCAAGGCTACTGACTGAATACGCGGTCGATGCTTGAAGAACTGCCATTACGAGAGAAACGTTCGGCCACGGACAGGGCGATGACGGACAGCGGTACGTGACCATTACGTGGTATCGAGTAGAGGACTGAAAATGAAGACCTGCTCGCTAAAAATGGCGATCTTGGCTACGGGACTTTTAAGCATGGGCGCGGTATCCGAGGCCCAACAACCGCACGCCACTCTAGCGGAGCAAAAGACGTGCGCTGCTCAAGCCAGTACATTTTATAAGGAGAGCACGGACTTCGCTAACACGAAGAACGCAACGAAGAACGAGTTCACCAGTCATTATGATCCGGCCACAAAAGCCTGTTACGTCAGGATTAACGTTACGGTGTTCGAGGATAAGAAGGCCGCTGTCAGCAGTTATATCTTTGACGCCTTTGAAGGGCGCTCGCTTGGGACTTACCTGTGGTTTTCGTACCCGCAAAAGAAATATTGGGAGGTCAAACCAACGATGTGCAACGTCAAACCCGCTGGAAGCCCGAAACAATCATGCACTTCGACGGAAGAGTTCGAGGCGCTGGTAGATAAGTTCTTTGGACTGGGAGAATAAGACTACGTGAGCAAGCGCGAATACAAACCCTACCAAAAGCCAACTCCCAAGGCTCAGTTCTTTTTGGTGCGCCACGGCCCTCACAAATATTTCGTGAAGGCAAGTAGCGAGCACTGGTATTGCTCATGCCGGGAGCAACACTGCGCGCACGTTAAAACGATAAAACGCCGGGATCGCGCTGGCTCACGAATATCATTTAAAGAGTCAAACGAAAAAGGGCTTTGATGGATTCAAAAGAGATGTTCTGGATAGCTGCCTTGCACTGGTGGCGGAACAAACCCAAGATTGTGTTGGATTTCTTTGGACAGAATCCGCCAATCGCGGACACATTTACTGCCACCGTAGTGACCATCAACGGCGACACTATCACGTTCAAAAATGAAAGCACTGGCGAAGATAAACCAGTTAATTTTTTGGGGACCGAGATGCGACTTGCCAGTTATGACCCCGAGGATTCAACAAGTGCCTTTGTCGCGCTGTGGGAAGATGGGCTTGAATCTGTCAAATGCGTTATGACTGAGAAACGATAGCCATCGGGGTCCCGGCGGGCATTTTTAGTACAGGCTCCAGCTAAGAAGTCTTAGTTCGTCTAGATACTAGTTCTTTTTGTTTTTCCCTTAGCAGCCGCATCTTTGCGTTGAATATGCGGCTCGTTGCGCCGACCGAGACCCGAATATAGTTTGCAACGGCTTCCGGCAGCCGCCTGACAGGTAGGGCAAGGCACCGAAAATATTTGTTTGGGCGTTAGCTTGCTGCTTTTCATTGCCCGACAATAACAAAGCCTTTGGCACATCATGCCAGCTAATTGTTGGAAGCCGCCCATCAGTTAAGTACGCCAAACTCAATTGTTGGATCAAGACTGTTTGTGCCAGACGACTCGTATCCCGTGTGCCGTTAATTGCGACAGCGCGCTTGCCTCTTTGATCGCTTCGTCGGTGTAGTCCATGTAAACAATCTCTGGCACTTCGTGTCCGCGTCCCACTAGCCCCAACGCGAGTAAGTCTCGGACTTCAGAATCCAGTTCCTCCGCCGTTCGAACCTTAAAACTGCGACTCTTTGTCAAAGGTGGACACCTCCGTATTCCCAGCGAAAAGGTCACCGAAACTCGTACCGCATCTATTTAACAGCGTATAAGTCAACGCAGCAGTAATAATAATAAAAGGAATTGCCGTGATAGGAGCTAAATGGACTGATACGCTAAACGGCGGAGCTTCGAGAAGGATATTCTGCCGTGGTCCCCTGCCAAATGCCCTACAACACTTATGCGATAACGCTCTGTGCCTCACCGTTCTACAAATCGCCTCTTTCTACTTTCTCAAGTCTTCTCTTCGCGAGAGTCTTGCGCTTTCGTCACCTTTTCATCTCCCAGTGTCGTCTGTCGTGCTCTACCGCACAGCTCCGGTGCATCTCGACACCGCGCC
>Ga0182024_10026636_pt1 | contig 10149 bp, 8 predicted proteins | sample P32metaG_FD_120480 | JGI IMG/M metagenome (GOLD analysis project Ga0182024, IMG submission 120480) | Permafrost microbial communities from Stordalen Mire, Sweden - P3-2 metaG (Illumina Assembly) | ecosystem: Environmental > Terrestrial > Soil > Wetlands > Permafrost | place: Sweden: Stordalen...
AAATAAAGTCGGGACAAAGTGGGACGACAGTGATCATCGTCCTGCCCAGCCGCTCCGTCTGCGGAAGCTCCAAAAAGCCGGAAAGCTAGGTCTCAGTGCACGCGGAACAAATGATCGAGCAGGAAGAAGACTCCAGCGCCCACGAAGACGAGTAAAGCCATCTTCATGGCAGGTTCTTTGTTGACCTCGGGAATCAGGTCGGAAGCCGCGACGTAAATCGTAACTCCCGCAGCGAGCGGCAGTCCCGCGCCTACATGATGACGGAACAGTGCCATGGTCAGAATACCGGCAAGGGTTGACCCGCCCAGAACTACCGACGCACCCCATGCCGTGCCTCGGCTGCGTCCGCTGGCCAGCATTACGGAACTTACGGTAAAGCCCTCGGGAATCTTGTGCAGAAAAATCGCCAGAAAGATCAGCCATCCCAGCCAGTTCGATACCAGAAACCCAGAGGCGATTGCGATGCCGTCGAAGAATGTATGAATGATGAGGCCGAGCAGCACGGAGTATCCCTTGTGCGACTGCATGAACTGATCGCGATGGGTTTCCTCGCCAAAGTGAAAGTGCGGAGTGACCGTGTGCTCGAAGAAGTGAATGATCAGATAACCCAGCAGCACAAGAAATGCAGCGGACCTTCCGCGCAATTCGAGGCTTTCTGGAACCATCTCAATCAGAGCCGTGGCCAGCATAAATCCTGCGCCCAGCGCGACAAAGTAGCGAAGATAGCGCCGCTCCCAGTGCCGCTGCACAATAATCGCCCCGCCGAAAACGTTGGCGGCGGCGGCGGTTAAGCCGAGAACAAGACTGGTGAAGATGGGGTTCATTTGTTCCGGGATGATAGCAGTTCTCAGTTCTCAGTTCTTGTGCTGGATGCGGGCGAATCTTTTGTGGATGCACCATTCTGGGAATTGCACATCAGTGTATAGGTTCGATGTTCACTGGTCACAGCCAGATGCAGAGTTCGAGTCCAACCATCGTTTCTAGAGGAATCGTATGGGGAAGTCTTACAGGGATCTGATTGCGTGGCAAAATGGCCTAATCGCGTCAATAAAACAAGCGGCCTAGACTTGCAAGGAGATGCGGTTGTATTAGCTTTTCTGAGAACTGAGAACTGCTATCCGCTATGACGAATATGCATCACGTCGCCGTCTTGCACGATGTAGTCTTTGCCCTCCAGGCGCAGCGTGCCTTTGGCGCGGGCATTCGCTTCAGAGCCGGCTTCGAGAAGCTGGTCCCAGCGGATGGTTTCGGCGCGGATGAAATGTTTTTCCAGATCAGAATGGATCGCTCCTGCGCCCTGTTGGGCGCGCGTGTTGGCTGGAATCTGCCAGGCGCGGCACTCATCTTCGCCCGCGGTAAAGAATGAGATCAGGCCCAGCAACTTGTAGGTCGTGCGGATGAGGCGAACTAGGCCGCTCTCCTTGAGACCGTAACTGGAGAGAAATTCCGCGGCGTCGGCATCGCTCATTTCGGCGAGTTCGGCTTCGACCTTTCCGCAGATGGCCGTCGCCGCCGCGTTGGGACGCGCGGCGATCTCCGTGAGCTTGTATTTGCTCACAGCTTCTTCGAGTTCTTTGCCCAGTTCTGTCGACTCGCCGATGTTGAGCACATAGAAAACCGGCTTCTCGCTCAGGAACATGAAGCCGCGAAGACGCTTCTTGTCTTCGGGCGTCATCTCCATTTCGCGCAGTGGCTTCTCCGATCCGAGATGTGCATTGGCACGCTTGAGCAGCTCGAATTCTTTTTCGAGTTCCGGGGTCTTCATCTTCTTGAGATCTTTCTCCAGACGATCTAGACGTTTTTCGATCTGGCCGAGATCGCTGACCATGAGGTCGAACTCGACATTCTTGATGTCGCGCAGAGGATCAATTTCCGCCACCAGCGGCACCGCGGGATCCTCAAACACGCGCACCACATGGGCCAGAGCGTCGACCTGGCGCAGGTGCCCGATGTAAGCAGTTTCCTGCAGCGCGTCCTGGCCAATGGCCCCGACGTCGACGTATTCCACCGACGTGTGCGTCAGCTTCTTGGGATTATAGAGCGCGGCCAGGCGGTCGAGACGGTCGTCGGGGACTTTCGCGACGCCGATGTGTGCTTCGCGCGGGTTGGCTTGCGCGGAGAGATGCGCCTTCGTCAAAATTCGGAACAGAGATGTCTTGCCTACCTGGGGCAGGCCTATAATGCCAGTTTTCATAAAGGGCTCTTAAGCTTTTAGCTCTTGGCTCCTAGCCGATGCTTCTTTGGATTTAAGGACAGGTTTGACGGTACGCTCAGCAAGCGTCGGACGACCTTTTAGGATAAATGATCGGGTGGGGATTGCCCAAACGAGCTCGCCGGGAGCTTTATCGTTTTTCGTGCGGAAAATTCAGCCGCAATCCTACGCGATACAGAATCGGCGGCCCGATGTTGAACAGCGATCCGGTGGCGGTGGGAGTGTTCGCGACGTTGTAGCGTTCGTCCGTAATATTTTCCGCGGCGGCAAAGACTTCCAGGTTGCGGGTGACGTTGCGCCCGACTTGTAGATCCATGGTGTAGAAGCGGCCCAGCGGGTATTGGTTTTGATCGTCATCGAACTGGTTGCCGACGAAGCGCCCTTGTACGCTGAGCATGAAGCGCGAGGGATTCCAGTAGCGGGCTTCCCAGGTAAAGACATTGCGTGGGACCTGCGCGACCCTGTTTCCCAACAGAGAGATCTCCCCGGGCGGGACCGTATAGTTGACCACGGTCGCTGCCGTGAAATCGTAGCCAGCGGAAAGCTGAACATCGCGGCTGATGTGCACCACGCCATCAAGTTCAACCCCGCGTGAGCGGATGCGCCCTAGATTTTCTTTTTGACGGATGACTGGGGAAGATGTCGCATCGGTCGTGACGTTCTGGACGGGGTCCACAATGTCACTCCAGAAAAATGTTCCGCGAAGATCGAGCTTGCGTTCCAGCGTGCTGATATTCACTCCTGCCTCAGCGCCGGTGAGACGTTCGGCATTGAGGTAGGGATTGTTCAGGGTGAGAACGTTGGCGAGGCGAAAGCTGCGGTACAACTCGTTCAGAGTCGGCGCGCGAAAAGCTCGGTACATCGATCCCGTGACGGAAACATTTTGGCTCAGAGCGCGCAGCACCGAGAGTCGAGGGCTGAAAGCAAAATCACTCCGGGATGGATACAGCACGCTGGGGGATGAAGTGCATGTGCCGGAGAGGGGCGTGCAAATCGAACTGGCGTTGAAATTGTTCCAGTCGTCGAAGCGTCCGGCGAGGATGATTGTCCAATTGTTCAACCGGACGAGATCCTCCCCGAACCCTCCGAGAATGCGCTGCCGCCCGCCGGATGCGTTGTTTCGCGTGCGCGTGCCTGAGGAGAAAAGTTGTTCATCGCTCGCGCCCATCACTTCCATCAGGTCCATACCCGCGATCAGCGTCTGATGTTTGCCAATAAAATGCGTCCCCTGCGCCGCGCCTCCGCCAACCTGTTCGGGAACATATTGGATATCCGTAAGCGATTCGCTGTTGCGGTTGGCTGCGACGGAAGAGAATCGCTGATCATATCCCTGTACCTGACCATAGGCGCGGAAAGTAAGAGAATCGCTGCTTCCAAATTCCTGATCCAATCCAAACGCGCCTTCGCCCATGCGCGTGTCGTTGGTCTGGATCGGCGTGCCATTGTTGCGGAATTCGGTGTAGAAGCTGCCGCGCCCGAAGACTCGTCCCTTTTCTCCGAGCTTATGGCCGACGGTCAAGTCAACAGTTGCGTCCTCCGAATTGGCCGGTGCGTCCACGCTTCCGCGCTGCCATGTAGGAACGATGATGTAGCCGTCGGTGCGGAACATTTCAGAAGCGAGCGACAGGTCCCACCGTCCGGCGCGCGTTCCGGTCCAGAAAGAAAGATCGGGCGTGCGTTCGTTGCCGTAGGAAGTCTCCAGTGTGAAAGCTGGCCGCTCGGGTTGACGAGTGATGAATTGCACGACCCCGCCGAGCGCGTCGCTGCCGTATAGATTCGAAGCGCCGCCGCGGAATACTTCGACGTTGGCAAGGGACGCTCGCGGAACGCGATCCCAGTAGACCCAGCCGCCAAAGGCATCGACCAGCGGGAGTCCATCTTCGAGCACCAACGCGCGGCTGGCGGCGGTCCCGCCCAGACCCCGCAGCGACACCCCCTGATTGGAGGCGTTTGCCGTGCGGCTATCGGATCGACGAAAGAGCGAAAATCCGGGAACCTGTCGAAGCACATCGTCGACGCGCAACGCGGGAGTCGCGGTCACATCGGTATTGGTAAGCAGAATCGTGCTGCCCGGGGTTTCGGAAAGGCGCACCTCCGTGCGTGCTGCGGAAACGGTGACCTGTTCGCTGGCCGTAGCAGGTTGCAGGACAATTGCGAGACTGACGTTCGTGGCGGAGCCCAGATTCCAGGATTGGTGAACCGGGTCGAATCCTTCCTGTCTGATCTCCACGGTTCCTGAGGTGGACGGAACAGCGGGAAACAAGAAATGTCCACTGGCGTCGGTTTTGGCGGCGGCTTGATAGGACCCGGAGTTTAGAACGACTGATGCGTTTGCAATCAGCGCGCCGCTCGTGTCGCGAACAGCGCCCTCGACACGAGTGGTCTGCGCGGATAGGCAGGGAAGACCCACAGCCCAAAGGAAAAAAATCAGCAGTAAGATAAGTCTATGATTCAGCATCGGCTGAGCGGAAGGTTGATTGAACCTCTTAAGTTCCCGCCTGTTTACCCTGGAACAGCATAACTGATGCAACGACGCTGAGGGCCCTCGTAGATGTGGACTACCCTGAGAAGCCTACGATACTGTCGGAAGCATCACATTAAATATTTTTCAGGTGGCTGAGCAGTCCCCGACCTGGGTTCTAAACTGTCGAAGGGTCCGCCTCGAGTTTTCGGGCGACGAATTCAATGAAGCTGCTAATCGTGGAAGACGAAGCACGCATGGCCGAACTTCTTCGCAAGGGACTGACAGAGGAGGGCCACACGGCGACGTGCGCGTCGGATGGAGTGGAAGGCCTGGCCATGGCGAAGTCTTACGAGTTTGACGTGATTATCCTTGATGTCATGATGCCCAAGCTCAGCGGATATGAGCTCGTCAAGCGTCTGCGCGCGGAAAAAGTTCGGACGCCCATCCTGATGCTGACGGCCCGCGATTCCGTGCCCGACGTCGTCCGTGGACTCGATCTGGGCGCCGACGACTACATGACCAAGCCGTTTTCCTTTGACGAACTGGTAGCGCGTCTGCGCGCCGTGAAGAGGCGCACGCTAGTGGCGCAGGACACGAATCTGCGAGTTGGCGACCTGGTTCTCGATCCTGCCAGCCGGGAAGTTGTACGCGGCGCAGAAAGGGTCGCACTGACGCGCACGGAATACAATCTGCTGGAGCGCCTCATGTATCGCGCTGGCAAGGTGGTTTCCCGCCGCTCCCTTATCGAATCGGTGTGGGGTTTTGACCGCGACATCGAAGAAAATACGCTCGACGCTTTCATGCGACTGTTGCGCAACAAGATCGATCCGCCAGGCCGCCCGAAATTGATTCACACCGTGCGCGGTGTGGGCTACATGATTCGTCCGGATGGTCCGTCATGAGAAGACAGGCATGAGAAAACTCTCCATTGGCGTGCGGCTCACGCTCTGGTACCTGATATTTTTTGCTGTCGCTCAGCTGTTCTTCGGCGCTGGCATGTGGTTGATCCTGCGGGACAATATTTATGATCTCGTGGATGACGGTCTCGAACAACAAATCGATGATCTAAAGAGCTTTCTGCAATCTCAGCCTAAGGATCGCTCGATCGCAAAGCTTCAGGAGGAAGTGAACGAGACGTACGCCATTGAACATCCCGGCGATTATCTCGAGGTCTATGCGGAAAACGGCGAGCTGATTTATCGTTCCCCGTTCTTGCAGGCGCACCAGTCGGTAGTGTTACCACCGGATCAAGTTACGCGGCCCATCCTGAAAAGCCGCAAGATCAATGGCCGGCACTTTCGTTTTATCCTGCAGAAATTGGATGTCAACGGTCACCTCTACACCGTCGAAATGCGCACTCCGGCCGAAGATGCGGTCGAGACTCTCCATTTGTTCCGTTCTTATCTGCTCATGTTTGCTCCGCTGCTGTTGCTGGCGGCAGCGGCCGGCGGCTACTGGCTGAGCCGGCGAGCCCTGTCCCCCGTGGATGCGCTGGTGCGAACGGCGCGCGAGGTCAGCGGAACCAACCTCAACAGCCGGCTTCAGAAGTTGGAGACTGGGGATGAACTCCAGCGTCTGTCAGACACGTTGAATGAAATGCTCGACCGGATTGAATCCGCATTTCTACGGATCACAGAATTTACAGCGGACGCGTCCCACGAACTCAGGACGCCGGTATCTCTCATCCGCACGGAGGCCGAACTGGCTTTGCGCCGGTCTCGGGGGGAGGCCGAATACAAGGAGTCGCTGCGCCACATTCTGTTGGAGGCGGAGCGCACCACGGCTCTCATTGAACAACTGTTGTCTTTAGCTCGCGCAGGCCCGGGCCGCGAGACGCTCCGCCTGCAGCCCGTCGATTTGCGGCAGACTCTCCGCAGCGTTGTCGACGGCTGGCAGCAGGTAGCCACCATTCGCAACCTGCAATTTTCGGCAAGCCTTGACGTCCCAGACTTTCTTGCCTTTGTCCTGGGCGATGAGACCTTGCTGCGAAGGCTGGCCGACATCCTGCTCGACAATGCATTCAAGTACACTTCCCCGCCGGGCTCGGTGCACTTGTCGCTTGCACCGAAAGGCGAGAGTGCTGTCATCACGGTTCGGGACTCAGGAGTGGGGATCGCCGAAGACGAGCAGAGCAAGATCTTCGAACGCTTCTACCGCGTCGATAAGGCGCGAAGCCGCGCGCAGGGGGGTGCCGGTCTTGGTCTAGCCATCGCGCAGTGGATCGTTACGCAGCACCGCGGCTCGATCGAAGTAGAAAGCCGTTCGGGCGACGGCGCCACCTTCCGCGCAGAGTTGCCTATGATAGCGGCGCCCGTGAAAAACCCGCTCCCTGCGTGATCATATTCAAAATTCGCAACTGCTGCCGTACAATGGAAAAGCCTTCCTGACGCCGGGATGGCGGAACTGGCAGACGCAGCGGACTCAAAATCCGCCGACCTTCGGGTCTTGGGGGTTCGACTCCCCCTCCCGGCACCAGCACTTAAGTCTCTATCGCGCGATGGTTTATGAGGCCTCGTGGTCCCACGGTGCAGACGACGGGAAGTGGCCGCAGAATCCTCAACTTGATGCAAACGTGATGTGACCGCAGAGCTTCCGGAAGAACTCGCTGGTGTTTCGCGTTGATGACCGCTTTGCTGTGAGCCAACGTTGATCGCTACCGCCCCCTCCCCTTTCGCGACAAGGCCGACTTCCAATCGTTGCCGTTGCTCGTCTTGGCTCCTTTCCAACATATCCATGGCATCGGCTACGTCTTGGTTATCCACGATCGCGTACCGGTGAAACACCGAGGTTGTTTTCCAGCCTCCGACCTCCATCGCGACCTTTTCCGCGACGTGCCCCCGACGCATGTTCCGAGCAGCGGTGCGGCGCAGATCGTGGAAGTGCAGCCCTGGCAGACCTGCCTCATTGCATACCTTCTCCCAGCTTCCGCGGAAGTCTTTCACCGGCTTGCCATTTTCGCGCGTGAATAAGTAATCTTCGGACCTTTTGCCGTTGATGCACTGGATCAGCAACTCCCGCACACGGCGGGGCATTGTGACCTCCAGACCCTTCTTGTTTTTTGTCGTTCCCGGTTCCAACCGAATGACATTGGCGTTGGCATCGGGGCGAACACAGCCATCTTTAGCTTAGTGAACTCGGCGCTGTTCAAGTCGGTGCCTGCTGAAAATCCGAATCAGCTCGTCTCCATCTTCTTCGGCGACCCTGAGGGGCACGGTCTCAGCAACCATTCCTACGCCGATTACTTGGACTATCGCAAGGAGTCCGGTGATGTGCTGTCCGGGCTGGCAGCATATACGACGCTCCCTGCGAACCTCGTCGTGGGCCAAGCTACCGAACGCATCAACGTCGGTCTTGTTAGCGACGATTATTTTTCTGTGCTGCGGCAAGAAAACGCCGAGCTGGCTGGGCACGTTCGGCGTTTGGTCGACAGCCCTGAGGTCTTACGCGGAAAAGATCAGCCAAGTCGTCCTGGCTAAGCCAGCTGCATGCGCACCCAGCCTGCGGTGCAGTTGGCGAAAGATCGACCCGTGGGGAAGCTAACGGAAGCCGAGGGTTTCATCGCTTTCCCCAAACTAAGGAAATCGGTGTCCCTGCCGATAAGACTTATGTATCGGACCGAACGTAACGAGACCTCTCTGGGAAAGCCAGTTATCGCCCCTGAGTCCCCAGCGAAAGCAAAAATGAGTAGTCGACTCGTACCTGCGGCGCTCACGTTTGCATTACTGGTCCTTATTTCTCGCGTAGTGGGGGGTGGGGTACCGGGGTCTGAACGCAATCGATAGTCTCTCTGCGGACGCGCGAACAATTTCCGAAACACACTGGATAGGCGTGCAGCTGGCTAGTGAGGAGCTCACCTATTCCAGTCGAAATAGCCGGACCAAAATGCAAATTGTTGTGATCAGCGACCAACGGGAAACCGATTCGCTTCTCGTCGATCGAGCGAAATATCGTTTCAGAATTTCTGATCTTCTCCCGCGGCTGCAATCTCGAGTGGACTCTGAAAAGGAGCGCGAGCTTCTCAACGCGACCGTTGAGGCTAGGACCGACTACGTCCTAAGCTACAAGCGAGTGAGCGATATTTTGTTAGACCAGAAAAATACGGAAGAGGCATGGCAGCGGCTGATTCAACTGACGTTCCCGCTGTGGTTGAAGTATCACCCGGCGTGGAGCGATTTTGTCCGGTTTCAAGCTGATGATAGGGACGAGCAACTGAAGAGGAGCGCGATCAAATATGTTGCAGTCCGAACCAGGGCTATCTATCTCATCGTTCCTTCGGTCCTGCTGGCATTCGGTATTACGGTCGTTGTAATCCACAAGCTCATGGCCGAAATTCTTCGGCGCCAGAAAACGGAGAGCGGCATACGGCGAATGAACGAGGACCTTGAACTCAAGGTGCTCCAAGGGACTGCTGCCGTCGACCAATCCAACCGAGACCTCATCGCCGCGGTTGCTGAGCATAAAGAAGCCGACGAAGCGAGAAGCCGGTCCGACCAATTGTTCCGTTCTATCGCCGAGAACAGCGCCGATTTGATTGCCGTCGTCGACCAGAGTGGCCACCGTATTTATAACAACCCCGCGTATGGGCGCCTGCTGGGCTACACCGCAGAGGACTGAAGAACACGGTTTCCTTCCAACAGATCCATCCCGACGACCGTCCCCTGGTGACCCGGGCCGCACAGAAAGCGGTTGAGACTGGCGTTGGCCAGATCGTTGAATACCGGATGCGACGAAAGGATGGAACCTACGTCACTCTGGAATCTCACGGCAGTTTCATCCGTGATTCTCGCGGCGAGATCGAAGCGCTTGTCATCTCCGCTCGCGATATCAGCGATCGCCGGATGGCGATGCAGACGGAGAAGCTCTCAGCGATCGGACAACTCGCTGCCGGCGTTGCTCATGAACTCAACACACCCGCGCAATATGTCTCGGACAATCTTACCTTCCTCCGCGACACATGGAGGGAGCTCGATGCTGCCATGGTCTTCTGCCTGGCTCCGGCGCAGGCCTCGATCCCTTCCGACTCTGGTTCTTCCGACGGCGTTATCTTCGCCGGCCCGCCTCGGGATTGGGACTGGCTTCGGAAGGAAGTTCCCAAGGCCATTTCACAGTCTCTCGAAGGGATCCGACGCATGAGCAAGATTCTCGGCGCGATGCGGCGGTTCTCTCACACCGGTGGTGGAGAACGCGAGCAGGTCGATCTCAGCGAAGCGCTCGACGCAACCATCACGGTCGCCCAGCACCAGATCAGGGATATTGCCGATGTTCAAACCGACTACCAGCCCGATCTGCCCCGCGTCGAATGCTACTGCGATGAGTTGAATCAGGTCTTTCTGAATTTGATCGTCAACGCCACGCACGCCATCCGTGACGCCTCGACGGAGGGAACACGCCATCGCGGAAAGCTCACCATCCGTACCCGACAAATCGACCAGGATGTGCAGATCGAAATCCAGGACAACGGGTCTGGTATCCC
>Ga0182024_10026637_pt1 | contig 10148 bp, 7 predicted proteins | sample P32metaG_FD_120480 | JGI IMG/M metagenome (GOLD analysis project Ga0182024, IMG submission 120480) | Permafrost microbial communities from Stordalen Mire, Sweden - P3-2 metaG (Illumina Assembly) | ecosystem: Environmental > Terrestrial > Soil > Wetlands > Permafrost | place: Sweden: Stordalen...
CGTAGGGGTAGGTTAGCGGCTGCGTGCCGAAGGCACCCGAATCCGATCAGAGGGCTATAGCCCGATTTTAACGCTACCCCGTAGGGGTAGGTTACCGGCTGCGTGCCGAAGGCACCCGAATCCGATCAGAGGGCTATAGCCCGATTTTAACGCTACCCCGTAGGGGTAGGTTACCGGCTGCGTGCCGAAGGCACCCGAAAACCAAAGAGACCCTTCGCGGCGCTCAGGGCGATGGCAGAAGCCATCGACTAAAACATGTCCATAGACCAGGCGCAAATGAGCGGCGACCCCGAGGCCTCGTCCGGCGAGCCGAAGCACCGCCGGCGGCACCACAGGAGCCGGCGGCACCACCGCCACAAGCAGGCCAAGGTCGCAATGCGGATGGGGTACTTCGCGGCGGGATGCCTGCTGGCGGCGCTGGCGGTGGTATTGAACCTGCACGATGCGAGCATCCGCCGGCCCGACACGGATGACGCTCCCGGCGACCCGCCGACCTTTTTCCTGCTGTTGGCCGTCGTCGCCGCCGTGATGGCGGGGTTCTGCCTGATTCGGTTGGTGCTGCTGATGCGCAAGAGCGGAGAGCGGTGAGCTGCCTACGAAGGGCACTAACCCGGATGATGCACAACGGAGACTCTGAGGGCACGGAAAGACAAGACTGGCAAAGAAGTTAAAGTGTCTGATCGCACAAGCGGGAAACGTGCAGGTTGCGCCGCTTACAGTTGTTCTGTTCTTCTGTTTTCTCCGTGTCCTCTGTGTCTCCGTGGTGAGTCCTGGATTTTCCGGGTTAAGAGCCTGCCCCCGAGTATTTCGAAGGGACACTCAGGGCCCCAAATTGTGACGAAAAGGGAAAAATTTGACATTTGGGGAGGAGATTTCCGATAGTGCAGCTTCACTTCTGGAGGTTGCAGATGAGGGCTATCGGAAAAAAGCGGTCGCGGTTTGGCTTCAGTCTGATCGAATTGATGGTGGTCACCGCTATCATCGCGGTGCTGGTCAGCCTGTTGCTGCCGTCTCTCAGCAAAGTCCGGCAAGCAGCGTGGGCCGTGGCCTGCCAAAGTAATCAGCGGCAGCTCATGATGGCGTTCCGACAGTTTGCTCTCGATCATGAGGGCTCATTGCCCGGCAACTACTTCGACTCGATCCACCAGCAGCCGGTCGACGCGTACAAACGCGATTGGTTGCTGGGCGATGACCCGAATCAAGGCAACGGAGCGCTGCAGTTGCTCGACGGACCTCAAAAGGGGACGATTTTCCCTTACGTGAATGACCCAAAGCTATACCTTTGCCCGGCTTATGGACCAAGTTTCCTCAATGCCGGAGCCGGAAGCAACGGTCACTTTGACTACGCGGCTACTCTCGTTCTTGCCGGTGCCCACCTGACAAGCGTTAAGCTCGATTGCCAGTTCCGCTACCAAGACGGGGCCATCACGAACGACGTGTATACACCCGTCATTGTCGAAGAAGAACCGCAGGGTGGCATCAACGGCGGGAACGTCGAGGGGGGGCACTGCAACACCGACAGGCTCGGCCACTACCACAACGGCGGCGGGTATTACGCAACGATTGACGGCAGCGTTCACTGGTTCCAGGAACCGCTCGGTCAAAACTCGTTGTCCTGGTACTCTCTCGCCCCGAGCGGACGGTACAAGACGCTTGGCATGATCGTGTCGCCTTCCTGGGGTGCCTGGAGCAAGCAGTGATATTCGAGCAGAAAACCACAGCCGGGACGGCCGTGCTACGAAAAACTCACACGCGCTCAGAGCGACGGCTTGCGCCGTAGGCTAGGCGCGACGGCTTCAAGCCGTCGATTTTTCTCGAAATCTGCATTGACCGCAGTGGGCGAGTCGATACAATGGCCGTTTGGTTCTCACCATTGCCGCGTCCGAAAAGGGAAACTCAAGGTGGTTGTTATGAGTGCATGCACATTGATGTTCCGGCTGAACCGGAAGTTCGTCGTCCTCGCGGCCATGGTGGCTGTCTTCGCGGGCGTACACCAGGCCAGTGCCAAGAGCGTGAAGTCGGCCATTGTCGGGCCGCTGGTGCCAACGAGCCTGATGCCGGCCAAGACGCCGGTCACCAAGCCGGTCACCTGTACCGTTGAGAAGGGCAAGCTGGAGATCGTCGGGCGCGACCGCAGCGGCCGGCCGGACTACGCCATCGTGTTCGACGTGCATCTCTCGGCCCTGTTCGGCGGGCAGTTCGAGTTCGACTACAGCGAATCGAGCACCAAGTCCGGCGACAAGGAATACCAGTTGTTCAACAACCAGGAGGCGCGGGTGGGGACGCACAGCACGGATTTCCAGATCCTCGTGCCGATCGACGTGCCGTTCAACCAGTACAACCCGTCGCAGAAGGTGACGCTGAAGATTTCCAACCTGGAACTGAACGGGAAGCCGCTGATCACCAGCGGCCCCAATCAGCAGGTGATCGTCGATGACAACCCGAATACCGGCCCGTAGGCCGCCAGTACGATCCAAAAATCCTGATCGTTGATAAACGGTAAGCGGTCATTTGACCGCTTACCGTCGTTTGTGGGCCAGCCGATTCCATGTCGAGCAATGCCTGGAAAACCCCGGGAAAGCGAGGCGGAGCACGCCCGGGCAAGCACCGCCGCAAACCCGGCGGCGGGGGAGAGGCGCCGGGTGCCATTGCCGAGCGCACGCCGGTCGTCGACCTGGCGATTGAAGTGGTGATGGTGTTGATGCTGGCGTTCGCGCCGTTCGCCTTCGGGGGAGTGGACGCCTGGGCCGAGGAAGTCGTCATTGCGCTGGCGGCGCTGGCGGCGGTGGTGTTCGCGGTCCGGCTGTGGGCCTGCCCGCGATTGCCGCGGGCGTGGGTGTACGTGCCGGTGGGGCTGTTCATCGCACTGGCGGTGTTCCAGTTGCTGCCGCTGCCGGCCGGGGTGCTGCGGGTGATTTCGCCACGAACGGTTGCCCTGCGCGCGGACCTGCTTGCCGCCCGGGCAGCGGGGCCGGCCGGCGGGGGCTGGGCAGCGTTGTCCATGTATCCCGAGGCGACCCGCCACGACCTGCGGCTGCTGCTGGCGGCCGCCGCGGTCTTCGCGATCGCGATGAACGTATATGCCCGGCCGGCGCCGCTGAAGCGGCTGCTGGTGGCCGTCGCGGTGATCGGGGCGGCGATGGCCGCTCTGACGCTGGCGCAGGACGCCAGCGGGACCGATCGGATCTACTGGTCCATCGAGGGCGTCCTGGAGACCGCCCGGGCGGGCAGCTTCGTCCACTACAACTCATTCAGTCAGTTCATGAACATGACGTCGGGAGCGGCCCTGGCCTTGCTCCTGCTGGCGTTGCGGCAGGTGCTGGAGGCCCCAAAGGGCCGGAGCGGGGGCTCGGCGGGTGCCATGGGGCGCCGGCTGGGGCCCAGGCAATGGCGCGCGGTGATCGGGTGGGGCATGGTGGTGGTCGCCAGCGCCGCGGCGGTGGTTTTTTCGCTCAGTCGCGGCGGCACGCTGTCGCTGCTGATCGCCCTGGGGGCGACGGCGGTGGCGATGGCCGCCAGCCGGCGCTTCAGCCGCGGTGTCTGGGCGGTGATCATCTCGGTCGGCCTGGTGTTTGCGATTGCCGTATACTTCGGCGTGGACGTCGTGTTCGACCGCCTGACGACGGTGCTGCACTTCACCAAGAGCTACGACGGCCGCTGGGTCATGGTGAAGAACATCCTGGGTAACTGGCGGCGTTTCCCGGTCCTGGGCAGCGGGCTGGGGACGCACGAGTACGTCTACCCGATGATCGACCGTTCCCTGGACGCTTCGATCGCCACACATGCCGAGAACGAATACCTGCAGGTGTTCGAGGAGACGGGGGTGGTGGGGCTGGCGATCGCCCTGGCGTTCATCGCCGGGATTCTGGCCAGCTACTGGCGGGCGGTGCGGGCGGGGACGGCGCGGTCGACGCCGATTGCCCTGGGGTTGGGGTGCGGCCTGATCGCCATCCTCATCCACAGCTTCAGCGACTTCGGGCAGCACCTGCCGGCCAACGCCATGCTGACGGCGGTGTGGTGCGCGGTGATGTGGAACCTGGGCCGATCAGGCCAGCCGGCGGAGGCACACGCCCCTGGCGCTTCGGCGGCGCCGGTCACGCCGCCGATGTTGTCGCGGCGCCGGCTCGTGTACCCGTCGGTGCTGGGCGCGTGCGTCCTGCTGGTGTGCGGATGGTCGATCGTCGGGGCGGACCGGGCCCGCCGGGCCGAGGATGAATGGACGGTGTCGCGGAAGCTGGTGATGCTGTTCGAGCAGACGCCGGAGATCGCGGCGGTTGCGGCACAGAAGCTGGGCGTGAAGGCCCGGGTCAATTCGCCGAATTGGCTGGTCGACGACAATGCCTGCGCCCTGCTTCTGGCGCACTCCGGCGCCGCCGTCGCCCACCAGCCGGGCAGCGTGAAGTACCGCTATTGGCACAACGTTTACCGCTGGAAATCGCTCGGCCGGGCGGTCGACCGGGACACCGGTGCGCTGCTCATCGATGACCGGATGGTCCGGGAGGCGCGGGACATCGTGTCGAGCCTGCACCAGGCGGAGAAACTGTGCCCCACCTTCGGCCCCGCCTACACGCTGGCCGGGCAGTTGAGGTGGATCGTGCTGAAAGACCCGCAGGGAGATGCCGAAACCGAAACGGGCTATGCGCTCAGCCCCGCCAATCCCACGGCGTGCTTCGCCGCGGCCGAAGCGGACCTGCGGCGGAAGGATTACGACGCGGCGCTGGAGAAATTCACCCGCTGCGGCGGGATGGGCGGCGACTTCGACCAGATCGTCGGGACCTATCTGGACGGCGGAGGTCCGCCGGAGAAGACGGTGACCCTGGCCGGCGACGACCTGGACCTGCAAGCCCGGCTTGCGGCCGTGCTGAAAGCCATTCCCGGGCAGGCCGGCCTGGCCACGCGCTTGCAGGCGTCGGCCGACGCCGGCCGCCGGGCGAAGCTGGAAGCGGATTGCCGCTCCGGCGACGCGCCGGCTGGCTCGCTGGCGGCGCTGGCGGCGCTGTGTGTGGCCGACAAGGACCTTGACCGTGCGATCGCCCTCTACCGGAGGGCGCTTTCAGTGGAATTCGGGCATGATGACTGGCGGCTGTCGCTCGCTCAGGCGCTGGCCGAGACTCACCAGACCGGCCCGGCGATGGCCGAGGCGCGCACTTGTCTGCGGAACCAGCCGGACATGGCCGCCGCCCGCAAGCTTGTTGGCGAACTGAGCGCTGCCGCAGATCGGGAGGAGAAGTCAGGTCCGTAACGTTTCAGACAGACGCCCAGGGCGGGGGCAACGCGCAGCTCGCCGGTCAATTGTCGGTTTAGCCAGGCGGGCCTTCAAAGCCGTCAGCTCCGCCTCCAATTCCGCAAGGCGCCGCTCAGCCTCGGCGCAACGCGGACAGGCGGGAATGTCAGACTTCATGTCCCTTGGTGCGTCCATGCCGGTGGCACTATTTGCAAGAAATGTCAGTACCCTGCCAGAAAAAGCGCTCCGCGGAAGCGCAAGACTCCCGCCGAGTTTTTGCCACAGTTTTTGCCAATTCTGAGGTATGGAATCGGAAATGAATAAGGATTAAAGACTACCACTGAATTACGCCCGCGGGCTCCATCGAAGTGTAACTCGCCTGTCGGTCAGGTCAAGAGCGTGATGCGACGTCGCCCGCCACCCGCAGTACGCAAGGACGGACCATGCGGGTTGAAACCCCGCCGGTCGTGTCGTAAGATGGTTCTCCGCGCCGCGGCGGTAGTCGGCGTCAGGCACCTTTAGCTCAATTGGATAGAGCGTCGGTCTACGGAACCGAAGGTTGCAGGTTCGACTCCTGCAAGGTGCAATTATAGAATCAGAAAGCATTTACTGACGAAACGGCCTCCGCCAAAACGGAGGCCATTTTCGTCTTGGTTTCACCTCGCAGAACCGCCTTCCTACACGCGCGCCAGCAATTCCCCCGCCGCTTGCCGGTTACCCAGTTGGCGCGAAACTTACCCGAGATCGAGCCCCAGGTTGACCCGTGCGTGTTCTGGCGGGCTGAGACGGTGCTTTTGCGATGATTTGCCGTCCAGGCATGGTTGTTGCAGTTGAGATGGGGCAAAGAGCCCATTAACGGAGCAAGCCATGAACACGATGATAGATCTCAGCACCGAACTGCTCATCGATCGCTCAAGGATCCAAGACCCGTATCTGCGGCTGTTGCTGACGGCGATCGGTGAGGAACTGGCCAGCGGCTCACCCTGGGTCGCCGTGAACAAGGCGATTGCGTCAAAGTACAAGCTTGCCGGTCAACTCCTGGTCGCGCCGAGCCGGAACGGCGTGGCACTTTGCGTCTGATGGCGCGTGGTCGGCCTCAGAAAGCGGTGGTGGGTGATGATACAAATGCTTGCCTCGGGCATCCGACTACTTGTACCCTGAGGGTGTGAACTTCGAAGACATCCGCGACATCCAGGGCTGCTTGAAACGCGGTGGCGTCCCCATCCGCGACTTGTACGCCCTCTTCGCACTGCGGCAGCCGGTGCCGGAACCGTCGGCCACGGTGGGCAGCGAGGCCGTTGGGGTCAGGCAGCTCCCCTGGCTCCAGGACGATGTGTCGCTGGCGCTGGATTTCACGACCTGCGCCCTGGAAAAAGAGGAGTTCCTGCTCGTCTGCGACGTGGCACGGGAAGCGTTTCGGCATTGGGGGACACACGCCGACGACGCCGTCCGAACCGAACTGGTGCGCGTCCGCATCAATTACGCCACCGCCCTGGCCCGGCTCGGCTTCGCGTTCGAGGCGCGGGAGAAGCTGGAACCCTGCGTGAGCGACGGCTATCGGCCGGTGCTGGGCCCGCGGCTCAAGGCGAACATTCTGCGTCGGCTTGGCAACATCCTCCGCGACGAATCGCAACAAGCGTCCACCCGGGCGGGGAAGCTTCAAAAGGCGGAAGAAGCACTGGTCTTCTACAAACGATCCCTCGAACTCGAGCCTGAGCACCTGGAAACGCTGGCCCTGACTGCCGCCGCTTCGCTGTTTTTGGATCGGCCCGAATCGGACCTGCGCGAGCAGGCGTATGAGAAGGCCCGGCAAATCCTGCAAATCGCGCGGAAGCTCCCGGATTCCGTGCAGGCCAACGTGCAAACCACCCGCTGGCGGGCCACCGCCCACACCGTCCTCGGCGAAGTCGATGCCGCCGTGCAGGCTTACGGCCAGATGCAAAAGGCGCCCGGCGTCACGCCGACGGACCTGGCCGACGCGCGCTATTACGCGCAGTTCCTGGCCGAAGCGCTGGGCAAGCCCAGGGATTTTTTCAAGAAGGCGTTCCCGCCGCTGCAGTTGGTCGTGTTCGTGGGCCACCTCCCCGACCTTCCCGACCAGCCGGCCCGGTTCCCGGCCAGCTCCATCGAGCAGGTGCGGCGGAACATCCGCGCGAAAGTGGAGGAGATGGACATCCGCGTCGGCTTCGTCAGCGCGGCGGCCGGAGCGGATTTGCTGTTCATCGAGGCACTGCTGGAGCGCAACGGCACAGTGCACATCGTGCTCCCCTGGACGCGGGACGAGTTCCTCAAGACCAGCGTTCTCCCCTATGACCCGGCGGGAGCCGGTCCGGTTTGGGAGCCGCTTTTCAACCGGGCACTCAGGGAGGCCGCGACGGTCCGGGAAATCGGCCAGGCCTACGAGCCCAGCAGCGACGTAAACTGGCGCTACATGATGGAGGTGACCGCCGGGCTGGCGTTGCAGACGGCGCGGATCTCCCGACTGGATGTTCAGCCGCTGGCGCTGTGGGACGGGCTGCCGGGATGGGGGACGGGCGGTACGGCGGCCTTCGCCGAGTTCTGGCGCGACGATCTGGCCCAGGAGCTGATTACCATCGACATGCCGGCGCCGCCAACTCCGCCGCGCCGGCGCACGGGCGGCATGCGGAGCGCGCGGAGCGAGATCCTCACCATGCGCCATGAAGTCAAAAGCATGCTGTTCGCGGACATCGCCGGCTACAGCAAGCTGCCTGAAGGGGTGATCCCCAAGTTCGTCGAAATCTTCCTGTCGCGGGTGTCGCTGCTGGTGGCCCAGAGCAAGCACGCCCCGCGCAGCGTCAACACCTGGGGCGACGCGATCTATGCCATCTTCGATTTCGCCCGCGATGCCGGCGCTTTCGCCCTGGAGCTCACCGACATGATCCAGAAGGGCAAGCCGGACTGGCTCCGCGAGGGGCTGTACTGGGAAGAGCACCTGGCAGGCAATCCCGAGCCGGTGAAGCACCCGCTGAACATCCGGGTCGGCCTGCACACCGGGCCAGTCTTCCGGCACTACGACCCGGTGGTCCGGCAGTTGGGGTTCACCGGCGCGCACGTCAGCCGGGCGGCACGGATCGAGCCTGTGGCCAAGCCCGGAGAGGTCTACGCCAGCGAGCAATTCGCCGCTCTGGCGGAGCTGGACGCCGAGCTGGGCCGGCCTGCGGGCAAAGGCGGCGCTCCGGCCGCCGACATCGGGTTTGTCTGCCAGAATGCCGGCACCATGAGACTGGCCAAAAACTACCCCGGCCGGTTCCGAATCTACCGCGTCCTGCCCAAGCGCGTCTTCGCCGTCGAGGAACTGGCCCGGGCCGCCCACGAACTCTATTGCATCGAATGCCAGGTGCGCGGCGAGACGCCGGCCGACAATGTGGCGATGCGTCCCTGGGAGGAGCTGACCGACGACCTCCGCGAAGCCAATCGCGCCCAGGTGGTAGACATTCCCAACAAGCTGCGCGGCCTGGGCTACGAATTGTCCCCGAGCTACGGCCTGTCCGCCTCGGAAATCGAGCTGCCCGACGCCCGCGTCGAGGAGCTGGCCATCTTCGAGCACGACCGCTGGATGAAGGACCGGCGCGACCACGGCTGGACCTACGCCCCGGCGCGCGACAACCGCCGCAAGTACCACCCCCTGCTGGTCCCCTGGGAACAGCTCAGCGAAAAAGAGAAGCAGAAGGACCGCGACACCGTGCGAAACCTGCCACGGCTCATCGCCAGGGCCGGCTTCAACGTGAGAAAAATCGTCGAGGATATTTAAACAGGAGAATTGATCCGCCGGGCGGCATCGAGCAGGTCGGCGGCGATGTAATCGACAAATCCGAAGTCCTGGTCCCGAGTATACTGCGACGGGACGGCAATCACATAAGCCCCTGCGCGCTTGCCGGCCAGCGCCCCGTTGCTCGAGTCCTCCAGCACCACGCACTGCTCCGGCGTCATGCCGAGCCGGCCCATCGCCTTCAGGTAAATCTCCGGGTCCGGCTTGCCGTGGACGACGTCATCCGATGTCTGGACCACGTCGAAGCGGTCGAGGATACCGAGCTTGGAGAGGATCATTTCCGCGTACCGCAGCGGTGCGCTGGTGGCGACGCCCAGCTTGTACTTCGGCCGGAATTCGGCCAGCACCTCAAGCAGTCCCGGCATGGCCGGCACTCCCTGCCGCATCGATTCCAGTGCGATCCCATCGCGCATTTCCAGCAGACGTTGCGGCGATTCCGACAACCGCAACTCCTCGGCAAACACCCGCATCGAATCGATGGGCGAGCGCCCCATCATCCGGCCCAATGTCTGGTCCGCGACAGGCTTCCCGAACCGCCGCGCCACGTCCCGCCCGGCCGCCCAGTAGAGCGACTCGCTGTCGATCATCAGGCCGTCCATATCGAAAATAATCGCGGCCAGGGCCCTGGCCGTGCCGGTCAGTGGAGAATCCATGGCGGAAGGATAGCCGCGCTTGCGGGCCGAGTCATTCGCGCTCCGCGCGGCGACCGGATGACAAGGTGACAAGGTGAGGGGGTGACAAGGTGAGGGGAGGGAGGATGACAAGGTGCAATGTGATTGCGGGCCTATGGCTTCTTAATGACCCAGGTCTCGGGGTGGTTGATCATACCGACAATGGTCGCAAGAATTTGGTTGTAGCACTTGTACAATCGGGCGGCGACCTCACGGTTCACGTACTTGCATTCGACAGCGAATTCGAGCCAGACTTGTGTCTCAGCGGCCTCGCTCTCGGAGTCGGAAAGTTTGCTGATGAACGCTGCCTCGTAGCGTCGCTTCCGCCAGGCCTCGGCCATATTGGAGCAGACCGAGCGGGATGACCTTCGAATTTGGTCAGTCAGCGAATAGGTTTCATCTTTCGGAAACGCCTTCGATACGGCGAATATCTCCATCGACGCCGCAAACGCCTTCCCGTAAA
>Ga0182024_10026638_pt1 | contig 10148 bp, 6 predicted proteins | sample P32metaG_FD_120480 | JGI IMG/M metagenome (GOLD analysis project Ga0182024, IMG submission 120480) | Permafrost microbial communities from Stordalen Mire, Sweden - P3-2 metaG (Illumina Assembly) | ecosystem: Environmental > Terrestrial > Soil > Wetlands > Permafrost | place: Sweden: Stordalen...
AGAAATTCGCAATCGCCGCTGCTAAAACCATTAATCTGGCGCCGGGCCACTACGATAATGCCGAAAATATCGCTTTCCGACCGCAGTGGAGCGGCAATCACCGAGCCCAGGCCGCCCTTCAAAAGCCTCCTTGGAAACGGAAAATCCAGTTGAGTGAGGTCGGGCTCGTAAACCAGATGGCCGCTAACGCAGCGCGCAAGGCCGTTCTGATCGACGACGATGCGGGCCTGCTCGGTCATCGTGAGCTCCACCGCCAGCGCCTCGCTGTTCAGTCCGACACAACTGACCGTGAGCGTCTCGGTATCCGGATTATAAAGGCAGACGCAGCCGAAATCGATCGGGAGATTATCTTCAAGCGTACGCACGACGACCTGGAAAATGCTTCTCAGGTCCTGCCGCTCACCGATGGCGCGCGTGATCTGGTCGAGCAGGCTGAGGCGCCCCAACTGCTTGTGCAGGGTTTCCTCCAGTTTCGTTCGCCGCACGATTTCGGATTCCAAACCTTCGACGGCCTGGGCCAGATCCTGCGTTCTGCTCCGCACTCGCTGGTCCAGTTCCTCATTGGCATCGCTGAGGACTCCGCGCGCACGCCGTTGTCCGATGGAAACCTTGCTGATCAGCGCCGAGACACCAAGGAAAAGGATTATCCTGGTGGGATCGATAGCAAGCCGAAAACTGTGAGTCACGGCGAGCGGAAGGCCGACCGTTGTGAGCAGGCAGGCAATCGCCCCGGGAACGTAACCTCCGTACCAGGCCACGACGAAGACTGCAACCAGGTAGAAGAACGCATAAGGAAAATCCACGCCCTTTGCTACAACCAGCGACACCGCACCCTGGGCCAGCATGGCAGCGATAATCGCTCCAAATGGCAGGAGGTACCGGATAAGTCGGGAACGGATCGGCTTCCACATTTTTCAGAACTCCAGCCGTGCCCCGAACTGGATTTCACGTGCAGGCGCCGCAGAGGTAATCGTGCCGAAGGCCGGCGAATCGATGGAGTTTTGCGGCAATCCGAGATTAGTATGATTCAGCGCGTTGAAGAATTCCCCGCGGAACTGCAGCCGCCGCCTCTCCGCCATCCCCAATGGAATGGATTTGGACAAAGCGAAATCCAGGTTCGTTGTCCCCGGTCCGCGCAGGATATTCCGCCCCGCACTGCCGTACTCTGGCGTCGAAGGGATGGCAAAAGCGGCAGTATTGAACCACTCCGCGGTAGATTGCGCGCCCGATGGCAGCGCGCCGCTTGCGGGACGATTCGGCCGGCAGTTATTGCCCTCCGCGTTGACATCCGCGCAGTTCATCAGAACGCTGAAAGGCGTTCCGGTTTCCGCAGTGAAGATTCCGCTGAGTTGCCATCGTCCCAGAACACTCCTCGCTATAGCCTCGGCTCCGGAGCCGGGTGCGCCACGCCCGAACGGGATTTCCCAAACCGCATTAGCCACAAATACCTGTGCCCGATCGAAGCTGGACAGGCCACGGTCCAGACCGGGATTCAGCGGATCCTGCGGATACTGGCCGCTCGCCGTCACATTGTCGGTACCGTTGCTCTGATCGTCGATGGACTTCGACCACGTGTAGGACCCGAGGAAGTACAAACCGCGCGAAAACCGCCGTTCGTACTTCGCCTGCAGTCCGTGATAAATCGAATACGCGGTGTTGGAGAGTTCCCGGACTTCACCCAGCGCCGGTCCATAGGGCTGCCGCGTCGTCGGGGCGGTTGTGCCGGGAAGCGCGGCGTTGATATTGTTCGCCGTCAGGAGCCGGTTGCCGCTTGTGCCGACGTAGGCGATCTCGATCATCGAAGAGAGATTCAGCGCACGCTGAACGCCGACGGTCCACGTCTGCGAGTACGGATTTCTGTCCGTCGGCACGATGTAGCGCTGATTACCAGTGGGCGCCGTCGCCGGAGGTATCACCAGAGCGGGTAGCCCGCCGCTGAGCGTATACGTGGGAGCGGTGAACGGAAACAGCGTGACGTTGTTCACATAGTAAAAAGGAGAGTTGAATTCATTGCTGTTGAGAATTCCAGCTCCGCCGTACGGGTCCACGAAGCCGATCCCGTAACCGGCGCGAACCACGGTCTTGCCGTTACTTCCCGGCGTCCAGGCCAGCCCCAGGCGGGGCGCGATGTCCCTGTAATCGGTATTGACCAGAGTCTGGCTGGTGTTCTGGCCTGCAATCAGCATGGTTCCGGTGGCCGGGTCGAAGTTCGAAAGCCGGTTGTGCATTTCCCGCGGGTAAGGCATGACGTCATAACGCGCGCCTATGTTCACGGTCAGCTTCGGCGTCAGCCTGATATCGTCCTGCGCGTAAAATCCGTAGCGATGCGAAATGAGCCCCACCATACCCGGTGGAAACTCGTCGCGCAATACCTGATACGGAGCGCCAGTCAGGAAGCTGGCAAAAGCGTTACCTCCCGGCGTTCCCACCAGGCTGCTGGTCGTCAGATTCAGAAATGTGTAAAAGCCGCGGCCGTAGACCAGATAACCCGTGCTGCCCATCCCGTACTGATAGTCGAATCCGACCCGCACCACCTGCCGCCCGCGCACCCAGGAGACTTTTTCGCTGAAGCTCCCGTCTGTGGTCGCAAGCTGAAGAGGCGTTAGAAGACCGTCGCCAACGCTGAAGAGTCCTGCGACATACAGCGTCGAGAGACCGGAAGTCTGGGGACTCGTATTTACTCCCGGAATTCCGAATTGAGCCGAGAGGTTCTGGCCATAATCCTGTTGCGTCAGCGAAGTGGTCTGGCGGTTCAGGCCGATCCGGATTTCATTTAGCACCGTCGGGCCGAACTGATGGATGTCGCCGATAGCCGCATTCTGATTACGCGCCAGCGTTGTTCCCGCGCCTTCCAGCGTGCCACCGAGAGGCGGCCCGAAGAGCGAAGGCACAGTCGCGTTCGTATTCTGGAACGAGTAGCGCGCAAAGGCGGTATTACTCCCTGAGAACTGGTGATCCACGCGAATATCGAACGAATTCAAATCCTCGATACTTGCGCGCGTCACAGCATAGTTATTGAATGCCGGCGGCAGACCGCCTGCGCCGAGCTGGTTCGGCAGGGGTAAAAGAGCGCTGATCTTCTCCGCCGCCGGGTCGATAAGGCTCTGCGGAATTATGTTACCCGGGAAAGGCGTGCGCGCCAGCGACGCTCCGAACGGGTTGTATACAGGGACTGGCGACAGCCCGGAAAAATCGCCCGTCCGTTGCGCGCTAAGCGGCACGCTGCTCACCATGGGAGTCGAGCTGTGTACGACGGTACCCTGGTAATCGGCGAAGATAAACGTCTTGTTCCGCCTGATGGGTCCGCCTGTGGAGCCGCCGAACTGGTTGTATTGCAGCGGATTCTTCGGTTGCCCGGTGGCATTGGAGAAGAAATTAGCCGCGTCTGTCGCGTCGTTGCGGAAAAACTCGAACAGCGACCCGTGCCAGTCGTTTGTGCCCGACTTCGATTGCAGATTGATCACGCCTCCGGCAACATCGCCATATTCCGCGGAGTAAGGTCCGGCCTGAACGGAGAACTCCTGGACGGCATCGAGAGGAATGTTGAAATCGTTGCCGCGCCCCTGCGCGGACGAAGTGACCGATATCCCGTCAACCAGAAACAAATTGCCTTTTGTGCGTTGTCCATCCACATTCACCGGATTGGGGGAGCCGCTCTCGCCCGGCGCGCCGGGGTTGACGCCGGCGCTCAGCGTAATCAACTGCTGCCAGCTGCGGCCATTCAGCGGAATTTCGGCAACCTGTTTGCCGCCAATAACCTGCGAGATCTCGGCGCTCTCCGCCGCAAGCAATTGCTCTGGCGCGGCTTTGACCTGGATCGACTCGGTGACCTCACCCAGTTCAAGCGCAAAGTCTACGCGTACGGTCTGGTTTACCTCAAGGAGAACGGGGCCAAATACTTCGGTTCTGAATCCCGTTCTCACCGCGCTCAACACGTACGAACCGGGGATCAGGTTGGGCGAGACGTACAAACCCTCGCCATCCGACTCGGCGGCCGTCTGCATGCCGTTGTCGGCGGATCGAATCAGAATCTTTGCCCGGGGCACGACCGCGTTCGACGCATCCCGAACTTCACCCCGAAAAGCACCCCCGGAGATTTGCGCCAGCGCCAGGCCAGCCATCACAAAGGCAGCGGCCAGAACGCGTCCAGCGCGCGCCCGAACCTGGCTGTACCCGACGCGTCGATGCCCGACGCCTTGATGAAGGAAAGGGGCGAATACGCTGATGGACGGAAGGTACCGTGTAAGGGACGTAGTCTACTCCTTTTTTTTTGCGAGGCATAGCGCTGCCAACGATAGCCGTTGGGCAATCGCGGACAAGGCGCGCTACTCTACAGTGTTTTATCGGCGCGCCACAGGGGAAGCTTTAGTGTTTTGGCCTGAGATGGCGGTCTCAGCGCGAAGGTCGGAGGTCGTCATCGTGCGTTAAAATACATCTCTCGTGGCCGGTTGACGGCACTTCAAGGCCGTCGTCCGTTCACAGGTATAACCTGAAGATGGACTTTTGCCTTTTCTCCGGCATCCCCGGCGCGACAGCCCGGACCTGCAGCGTATGAATTCAGCAACGCAATCTACCGTACAGGATCTGCCGAAACCTGAGCGACCACAGAACGAATCGACCTTCTTCTCCAGCGAGTCTGTTCTCAATATTCTAAGTTTGATTCTTGCCGGATCTCAATTATCCGAAGTACTGACGATCATCGCTGAACTGGTTGAATCTCAAGGCGAGGGCACGTTGTGCACTGTTTGGCTGCCCGATGCCGACGGAACGCACCTGCACTGCGCAGCCGCGCCCAGTCTCCCGGGATTTGCGGCAAACGTAGGACGCATGTCGGTTGGCCCGAATGGCGCATCCTGCGGCACAGCCGTTTATCGGAGGGAGCCGGTCTATGTTGCCGACATCCTCCAGGAATCTATTTGGGACGATTATCGCGACCTGGTCTTGCCTTACGGTATTCGTGCCGTTTGGTCACGGCCCCTTTTCACGCGTGAAGGAAAGCTCCTGGGTACTTTCGCCATCCTTTATCGTGACGTGCGCGAACCCGACGCCATCGACCTGCAGTTGATCGAAAATGCCGGCCACATTGCAGGGATTGCCATTGAGCGGCACCTTCATGAAGAGGCGTTGCGCCATGAACGCGACCGGCTGCGATTGCTTTTGGAAATTACCAACAGCACGACGTCGAAGCTCGACCTGCCACGCCTGGTCGAGGCACTCTCCACAAATCTGCTGAGTGTAACGCGATGCGATTATTGCGCGTTGCTGCTGCCGGAAGCCGATAGCGGAGAGTTACGGGTGACAACCCTCTACAATCCGGAGGCTCGGGGCTCCCTCTGCGACGGGGCGATTATCCCGATCCATGGTTCGGTCCCCGGCAAAGCCTTCCGGACTGGCAAGACGCAACATTTTAACCACTTTGACGACGTCCCCGTGTCCGGATGCGATCTTCCGCTCATCGGCAGAAACGGCGTAGTGGGCGTCTTGTCCGCCCTAAAGCGGTCCGAGAGGGCATTCGAGAGAGATGATGTCATCTTTCTGGAGCAGGCGGCTCATCAGGTAGCGATCGCGGTTGAAAACGCGCTGGAGTACGAAAAGGCGATAAAGGATCGGGATAAAGAAACGAAACAGAGACTCTATCTGGAGGAGGAGATTCGCGCTCAGTGTGGAGCAATCGTGGGAGAGAGCCCCGCTTTGAAAGCCGCGTTGCAATTAGTATCGGTTGTTGCGCCTACGGATTCAAGCGTCCTGATCCTGGGCGAGACCGGAACCGGTAAGGAGCTGATTGCCCGCGCGATACACGATTTGAGCTCCCGCCGCGAACGCGCCTTCGTCAAATTGAATTGCGCCGCGATTCCGCTCGGGCTTCTGGAGAGTGAGTTGTTCGGTCATGAAAAAGGAGCATTTACCGGAGCGATCGCTCAAAAAATGGGGCGCTTTGAGCTGGCGCACAAGGGCACGCTCTTTTTGGATGAAGTCGGCGACATCCCTCTCGAACTTCAGGCGAAACTACTGCGCGTTTTGCAGGAGCAGGAATTTGAGCGGCTCGGCAGTAACCGCACGCATAAAGTTGACGTCCGCGTGATCGCCGCTACGCATCGCGATCTGTCCGGCATGGTAAAGCAGTCGACATTTCGCGAGGACCTGTACTACCGGTTGAAAGTATTTCCGATCCACGTTCCGGCGTTGCGGCAACGCACTGGAGACATTCCGATACTGGTACGGCATTTCACAGGACTCTATGCCCAACGAATGAATAAGCGAATCGACGACATCCCTTCGGAGACCATGGATCGGCTGGTGCGATACCCCTGGCCCGGAAACGTTCGGGAATTGCAAAACTTCATCGAACGAGCAGTCATTCTCTCTCCGCACTCGGTGTTGCGCGCCCCGACCTCAGAGCTGGACCCCTTCCCAACACACAAAGAAGCAAACGTTTCCATGACGGGTCTCCAGGAAGTTGAGCGAGATCATATAGTCCGGGCGCTTGAAGCGAGCGATTGGATAGTGGGCGGCCGTAATGGCGCCGCGGCACGATTGGGGATGAAGAGGACATCTTTGATCTACCGAATGCGGAAGCTTCGTATCGGGGTTGATTCGGCGACGAAGCCGTGACCAATCCCTGACAGTGTCGGAGGTCCGCCACGGGTTCGTCAGTTGGATGTGACTGAGCCGCGCGCGTAAGTCCCTCCAGCCGATTCGGAATTCAGATCTCTTCGTTTTTGGTCTCTCGAGTGCACGGCCACACGCGATAAGGAGCGCTTCATGGGGTCGAAAACACCGCAACGGTCTTCCGGATTCTCTGTGCCAGTTACAACGGTCCACAACATTGAGGCGGATGGAGTCCGCGTCTTCTATCGCGCGGCTGGTGACGCTAATTCCCCGGTAGTACTGCTGCTGCACGGCTTCCCAACGTCGTCTTTCATGTTCCGCGAACTCATTCCGCGTCTCGCCGGCGACTACCGGGTGATCGCGCCGGACCTCCCCGGCTTCGGCTTCACAGAAGTTCCGGCAGAACGAAAGTACGTTTATTCATTCGAGGGTTTGGCCGCGACGCTCAATGCGTTCACTCAGGCGCTGAAACTCAGGCGCTACGCATTGTATGTGTTCGACTATGGCGCACCAACCGGATTCCGTCTGGCGATGGCTCACCCGGATCGAGTCGCAGCTATCGTGTCACAGAACGGGAATGCCTATGAAGAAGGGCTTGGCGATGCCTGGGGGCCGATTCGGAAATACTGGGCTGAGCCAACGCCGGAGAATCGGGAGGTGCTCCGCAAAAATATTCTGACACTGGAAGGAACGCGATGGCAGTATACGCACGGTGTGAGCGATCCGCAGAGTGTTCCGCCTGAATCGTACACGCTGGACACGGCTCTGCTGGAGCGTCCGGGGAATAAAGATATTCAGCTGGATTTGTTTCTCGATTACGCGTCGAACGTGAAGCTCTATCCGGCGTTTCAGGACTACTTTCGGAAGGCCAGGCCGCCGTTGCTGGCGATTTGGGGAAAGAACGACCCCTTCTTCATTCCCGCGGGGGCCGAGGCATTTCGAAAGGACATACCGAATGCGCGGGTGGAGTTCCTGGATACCGGGCATTTTGCCATAGAGACGCACGTTGTCGAAATTGCCGCTGCGATGAAAGAGTTCCTGGCGGCGAACGGCGCACCGCAATGAGTTCCTTTGCTCAGAACGCTACGATCGTGCTGGTCCATGGCGCGTGGGCGGACGGTTCCTGTTGGCAGAACATCATTCTGCCGTTGCAGCAAGAGGGTTTGAAGGTAACGTGTGCGCCGATTCCCCTGACATCGCTTACGGATGACATAGCCGCTCTCGAACGCGTGATTGAAAGAACGCAAAGAACCCGTGGACCGGTGCTGCTGGCGGGACATGCATATGCCGGCGCCGTGATCGCTGGTGCGAAGGATGACCAGGTAGAATCGCTCGTGTACGTGGCGGCGCTGGCCCCCGCTGAGGGAGAAACCGTTGCAGATGTTTTTTATCGCGCCACGCCGCATCCGGAGGCGCCGCATCTCGAGCCCGATATGCATGGACTAATTTGGATGCCCGCAGGAGGTTTTGCAAACGCAGTCGCTCACAAGGCCTCACCGGGCCAGACCACGATTCTGGAAGCAGTGCAGCGGCCGATCGCGGTGAAATGCATTCAGGAGAAGGCTCCTGTGCCGGCGTGGAAAACGAAACCGTCGTGGTTTCTGTTAGCGGAAGAGGATCGTATGATTGCGCCGGAGACGCAGCGCTACATGGCGGAGCGGATGGGCGCGAAGATTCGGGCGCACCATGTCGACCATACTCCGATGCATACCGCGCCCAATATAGTGGTTGGCGTAATTCTGGAAGCGGCGCGGGAGACGCTCGCATGCTGAAGTCCGTTGCCATTGTCACCGGCGCGAGTCAGGGCATCGGCCGTGCGACCGCGATACGCCTGGCACGCGACTTCGAAGCCGTTGTCCTGACCGCGAGACAGGAGGACGAGCTCAGAGAGACCGCGGCCGCGGTAGAATCCGCAGGCGCCGAGCCCCTGACTTATACGCTCGATTTGCGTGAGCCTCGGTCGGTCGAGACCCTCGTCCAGGGCACACTCGACCAGTTTGGAAGAATCGACGCTCTGCTGAACATTGCCGGCGCAGTACCGCAGATCGATTTGTTCGAGATGACAGACGAGCAGTGGGATGACGGCCTGGCGCTTAAGCTGCACGGTGCGCGCCGGTTGACGATACGAGCCTGGGATGCTCTCAAGGCATCGAAGGACGCGGTGGTCCTGATCTCCGGAAGCGCCGCTCTCGACCCGAAGCCTGGCTTCGCGGCTGTAGCGACCGTCAACGCCGCTATCATTGCGCTCGCGAAGGCCTTTGCCGAACAAGGCATTAATGATGGGGTCCAGGTCAATAGCGTAGTGCCGGGTCCGGTTATGACGGGCCGCCGCCGATCGTTCCTCGATAAGTGGGCGCCGGAACACGGAATGAGCGTGGAAGAAGCCATGAAGCAGTTTCCGGAAAAAGCCGGCATCGCCCGATACGGCGAGCCGGACGAGATTGCGGGCCTGATGGCATACCTGGTTTCGAAGGAGGCTCGCTGGCTCACGGGCGCTTCGGTTCGGATGGATGGCGGCGAAATCAAAGGAGTCTAGGATGCAACGCCGTACCTCTCTCGCAGCCCGACGCGCAGAGTAGTATCGCTGAGTTCGGCGTCGCCGGTAACAAGGTCGTGCCAGGGCGGCCCATAAAAGGCGCCCACTTCTTCCCCGAAGAGAGCCCCGATGAGACTGCTGCTCTCCTCGTGCATTTCCTCTCGTCATATCGAGGCGCTCGACCTGCAGCGGCTGCCCGGGCACCTGATCGTCATCGGAGGCGGCTATGTCGGCCTTGAACTCGGCCAGGCTCTGCGCAGACTGGGAAGCCGCGTGACCCTGATTTCGCGCGACTCGCAACTTGCGTCCAATGAAAATGCCGATGTTGGCCAGGCGCTTCTGCAGCTATTCAGGGACGAAGATATCGATGTACTGCCGGACTCGCGTGTCCTCGGTGTCGACGGCCTTTCCGGCGGCCACGTAAGTCTTCAGATCCAAAGCGGGAACAGCACACGAACCATGGACGGAACCGATATTCTCGTTGCGGTCGGGCGCACGCCCAACACGACCGGCATCGGACTTGAGAAAGCGGATCGAGGTCACGGAAAAGGGACACATCCGAGTGAACGATCGCCTGGAAACGACGGCGCCGAACGTGTGGGCGATGGGAGAGTGCGCGGGCAGCCCATACTTCACACACGTCGCTGAGGACGACTTTAATATCATTCATGAAAATCTGAATGGAGGCCACCGCAGCACGACGGACCGGCTGGTTCCCTACTGCGTCTTCATTGATCCGGAGCTGGCGCGTGTTGGCCTCAGCGAGTCAGAGGCCAGGGAAAGAAACGTGGCTTACCGGGTTGCGTCCGTGCCGGTCGACGCCGCGGCGTGGCGGCCCTGGACCCTCTCGGAGAGACGTGGGTTCATGAAGGCGCTCATCGACGCGAACAGTGACCGCATTCTCGGTTTTACGGCGTTTGGGCCTGAGGCAGGCGAACTCATGGGTACGGTTCAACTCGCGATGCTGGCAGGCCAGCCGTACACAATTCTGCGAGACAGCATG
>Ga0182024_10026639_pt1 | contig 10148 bp, 12 predicted proteins | sample P32metaG_FD_120480 | JGI IMG/M metagenome (GOLD analysis project Ga0182024, IMG submission 120480) | Permafrost microbial communities from Stordalen Mire, Sweden - P3-2 metaG (Illumina Assembly) | ecosystem: Environmental > Terrestrial > Soil > Wetlands > Permafrost | place: Sweden: Stordalen...
CATTCCTGAGATCTCGAGCTGTTGAATTATCTCCTTCGCGGTTCCAAACTCGTGAGCGTTCGGGTTGTTCGGATTTCCGAATTGATTTAGAAGTATAGCCCCAGGAATTTCTTGTGCGAGCCGTTTAGCAATACTGAAATAGCTTTTCGGGGAATCCCACGGCTCGTCGGATGGGGCAGTGATGACCTCGGCTCCAAGTGCCTTCAAAACACTCAATTTGGCGGGCGATCTTCCATCGTGTAAAGTAATGATGACTCGGTATCCTTTCACCGCTGCCACAAGAGCTAGTCCGATTCCGGTGTTACCGCTCGTCGCTTCGATGATTGTGTTCTTCCCAGGAACCAGCTTCCCCTCACGTTCCGCGGCCTCGATCATCTGTAAGGCAATTCGATCCTTAACACTCCCCCCAGCGGATAGAAATTCACATTTCGCGAGTAAAGTGCATTCTAGTCCCTCTTCTTTAGAAATCTTGTCGAGGGAGACAATGGGAGTGTTGCCAATGTGTTCGAGTATCGTTTGGCTGACCCCTGAAATTCCCCTTTGACTGCGCTGGGGAGGGAAACCGAACTCCTGACTGGATCCCATTCGTGAAGGCTGAGAGATAATTTCCGGCCAGGGACTTCTTTTAAATAGCAGAAACCCACGTGCAAAACAGAATCTTGCATGACGAGATAAGAAACACCGTTGTTGCGCTTCAATGTTCCGAGATGTGCCCCCCACGCTTTGATTTCGATTGGCTTGGTGATCGGCGTTCTGTTTCACCTACACCAGCAGGCCTGAGTAGTTGCACGCGATATCTTGTACCAATACTGGTTCGAGAAAACACAGGCGACAGCACAGTATGCTTTCAAATACACTTCAATATGCTGCGTTCACATTTTCAGCACACAAGGTTCGAGGACTGGAGATCGGCGTTTCAAATTCGGGCGGGTGGTTAGAAACCGTCCGTGCCGGAGACTGTGTCCAGCAGGCTCAGCCGCACAAGTATACGTATACTTACTTGGTCACAGGTTCCGGAAGCGGTCGGTAGGCTACCTACCCTTTTAATCCGCTTCTTTGTCGAGGATTGAGTGAGGTTCAATGGCCGACCTATTCCCTACCTGTCCGCCATCTCAATCGAAATCAACGGCAAGCCTTACTCGAGACCCGCACATCCAGAGCGTCACTTTCAAGAACCGCGAAATCCCCTTGGCCGGCAACCTCTACCTGCCTCCCGACTTTGAAAAAGGCGGCCCGCATGCGGCGATCGTCCTCGTTCATCCTGGCGGCGGAGTGAAGGAGCAAGCATCGGGTCTCTATGCAGGGCTTCTTGCTGAGGCCGGGTTCGTAGCCCTCGCATTCGACTCGTGCTATCAGGGCGAGAGCGGCGGTTTCCCACGTTTCCTTGACCTGCCAATGAACCGGGTCGACGACGTCTATAGCGCCATCGATTATATTACGACGCTACCTTGTGTCGATAACGAGCGAATCGGCCTAGCGGGGATCTGTTCTGGGGGTGGCTATGCAGCAAAAGCAGCCTCGATCGACCGCCGCGTCAAGGCAGTTGCCACGGCCAGCGCTGTGAATACAGGAGCTTCCGCTCGAAAGGGCTGGGAAGGCAAGGACTCGCCAGAAACCTTGATGGGGACCCTCCAGGCGATTGCAAAGCAACGCACTGCCGAGGCGGCTGGAGCCCCTGTAGCCTATGCGACATACGTTCCTTCGCTCGGCGACAAGGATGCGCCCTGCGACCTTCAGGCTGCTGCTGATTATTACCTCACCCCCCGCGCACAACATCCGAACTCTCAGAACAAGATGCTGTTCAATGCCTTCAGTGGATGGATCGGTTTTGATGCTTTCGACGTTGTCGATCCTCTCCTTACGCAGCCGACGATGGTCATCGCCGTCGAACAGGCTGGGTCGTACTGGCACAGTAAGGAGCTCTACGAGAAAGCGCGTGGTAAGAAGGAACTCGTTCTCATGGAGGGTACGACGCATATGGATCTCTACGACGGGAGCGGGGCTGTTGCGGCGGTCAATAAGATGGTGAAGTTTTTTAAGGAGAACCTTACAGGCAGCTAAATAGTCCAGGTGGACCGAGGTCGAAAGAACTATATATTTAAATGCTCATATGTAGTCCACAATCTTAAGCTTTGGTATTTTTAATAGTACTGACTTCGATTGAGATCCTTACAGCCCTACTTCCGCTATATAATATTTGCATTTCTAAGTGATACTGTTCGGAGAACTTGAACCTTCACACAATATTCATACTCCATCAGTCCCTCATTAATCCCTTTGATATTTTCAACCATGACCACCCCGCCCGCCGACATGCTTGGATTTCAATGCAACCAAGTCAAGGGGAACCGAAGGCAAGGCAGTTGCCGCTGGCTTTGTTGGCGCATCTAAGAAACCGATGCACACAAGATAAGCCAAATACTTCCCAATGTCTTCTGTAGTAATGCTTTTTCTTGCCGTCAAATCGTCCCCTGTCCAGTCACGATCGGCGAGGAGAACTGCCTCGGCATTTCGGTTGTCGAGCATTGGTGCCTGCAAGCGATGTTGTAAGTCATCGAGAACGAAATGTTGCAGGGGATATAGAGCGTTGGTCGAATTCTGAGCAAAGTCCCGACGAAGGACACCACACCAAGCGTTGTAATCAGTCATGTCAATGTCGAAGCCAAATTCATTTAGCGCCGAAAACACCTGATCGAATGTAGAACATGGACGGCCGGTGACGTGGACGACAGGTGTACCTTGACCTGCGTGAAAGGCAGACGCCGTTATAATGCGCGCAGCATAGTCCACCGGTACCATATTTAATGTGTTGTGAAGTGTAGGGGCTAATCTCAACTGTAAACAACCTTTCAAGAGCCTGAAGATGAAATCATCGGTATTTGACACTATCGGTAAGCAATTACTGAAGCAAAAGGATTATACCTCCGGTGTTGGAATCTCCTACAACATATCCTGGCCGTACAATGGTCGCTTGTAGACCCCGACGGATTGCTTCCGTAACGAGTTGCTCGCTAACCCACTTTGTTTGCGCGTAACCATTCGGCAATCCCGTTTTTGACTCCTCTAGGTTGGCGACTTCAAGGACCAAACCTTCCGTTTGCGACTGTGCCATGTAATATGCAGTATCGAGGACTGACGCCGAAGAGACAAAGACAAGGGTTTTGGGTTTCCCCAGATTGCATAATGATAAAATAGATCGCGTTCCGAGGACATTCTCCTTGCGGAGGTGTGTATAACTATGCACCCAGTTGACCTAGATGGTTAGACGAATTCAAGAACCACCAAGAGGCAGAAAAATAGGGACATCGAATACAACATGGGATAATACTCTTGCGCCGTTGTGAATGACAACATCGATGGTAGATGCGAGATCATTCCAAGTACTTTGCAGGATTCCGAGACGATCTGATTCCAAAGAGCCGAGAACAACTTGTATTCTAGGAAGCCACGAGTCATCCCAAACGCCGTAACCGTCACAATTCTCTCGTAGACGTCGAAATCCCTCCTCTTCAGATTGGGCTCGAACGTGGGCCACAATGCTGATCTTCCCGTGCCCCCTCACCATCAGGTCGCGAATTAAAAATGCGCCGATAAATCCCGTGGCACCTGTAAGGAAAACCTTGACTTCATTATCCGGGGATAATGGTATTGCTTGTTTGTATTCCGTTTCGAGCAGGTCGACGAGAGTCCGAAAGTCGGTATAATATGTGGAGGATGTCTCATCGACTTCGGCAGATCCATTGACCGGAACTAGACGATGCTCGATCTCACGAGAAAGGCCCGAAGCGGTTGGATTTTTATAGAATACCCCGAGGGGCAATTCAATGTTGAATCGTCGTTGTAATGCGTGGACAACCGGAGGCGCGAGCAACGAGTGTCCCCCTATGTCGAAGAAGTTGTCCGTTACCTCCACCTTGTAAGGAGTCGTTGGAAGTATGGTCTTGAATATGTCGAGAACTACAATTTCGGTGGTCGATAACCCAGACATTGAATTTTCATCCGTAACCGAGACCAATTCATCAGAGATCGGAAATGGGAGGGACGGCTTATCAACCTTGCCGTTCGGGTTCAAGGGCAAATAAGGCATCGGAACAATGACTAACCAGTCAGAATATATGTCAAGGGCAGACCTGTAGGGACAGCGTAGGACGGGAGCTTGGATCTCAGGTACTCCCGAAGTTCATGGACCAACTTTCGATAAACTCGGAACATTTCATCCATCCCATGGCTAGTGCCCTCTGTAGTTGAGGTTCCCAGTAGGGCGTTCAATTCTGGGCACTTGTTGGGAACGAAGTAAGAAACGAGAATCAAGTCTCCAGTTTTGTCGCGTTTCGTCAAGGTGACATTTTCTCTCACAAGGGTGTGTCGTGAAAGATACGTATCAATCTCTCCCAGTTCAATGCGAAACCCTCTGATTTTGATTTGGGAATCAGCACGTCCAACACACTCAACTGTCCTTGAGTACAGCTAAAAAAAGATGAGAATGTACCGTCTCCATTGGGTAGGTATCTTCCGAGATCTCCGGTACGATATAATCGATCTCGCGGTCCGAGGTAATAGGCAAGCCACGGCACTTCGTCACTGGTTGCCGGAGGCCCTTGCAAAACTTGATTCTTGGCCATCCAGTTCGTCACAAATTTCTCCTTCGTGAGTTCGGGCAGTTGCATGTATCCTTCAGCGAGACCGCCCGCCCGAACGAAAAGTTCACCCAGTTCACCAATTCCACAAGGAGTTTCGAGGTCAGTACGATTTATGACCAATAGTTGAACGTCTTTCATGCCTCTACCAACCGGAATGTTGTCCTTCAAATTGTCCAGGAAACCAGGGTCTAGATTTTGCGCGGGGATTGTGAAATGAGACACCGCGCGTTGTGTTTCTGTAGAGCCGAACATGTTGACGATTTTGGCGTGCGGAGCAATTAATCGTAATTTCGCGCAATCTCGTTTAGTGAAGACATCACCCACCAGAAAAACGTTCCGCAGGGAAGGGACAGTATTGGTGGCATCGGCGCAGAGCAGCTGTGCCATCGCTAGAGTAAGCGGCCGTTACATCAGTTGAAAGTACCGGGTGTCAGATGGCTTACTGTAACCTGCACCTTATTCGCCCACTTGGCAAGTCTGGCAGGTGTAGCAATATCATCAGCGGTGGGAATTACGAGAGTGGCGCCCAAGAAAAGGGGAGTAAAGACTAGCGATTAGCGATGAAGGCTACTGGTGCACACTATCTCGCTGGAGAGGATCATGAGCAATGCCACTAAGCATTGTGAATCGATCGTTCTCGGATAGCCCAAATGTCTCCGACATCCATGGAAAATAATACGTCAGGCTGAAATGTCGTCCGTAAACACCTTTCGGTTTGCCTTCACTTCCGCTCGTGAAGCACAGGGAAGGAATGGAATCAGGTCCAACTACCACCTCGGGGGCATGAGAGCCGGTAAAGGGGACACCTTGAGGAAATAAATTTCCGCTGGATTCCAACAAGTCATGAATGTTGAAGTCGGCAAGGTAGGCTTTGAGAGGTAGCTTTGAGAGGATGTATTCTCTAACTAAATTTGGCAGGGCCCCCGCGGCTTGGATGACGATCAAGCCGGCAGGGCTACCAACCTCTAGGTAAATTATCTGACGCGTTGGTGGATAAGTTGGATCTATCGTTAGCTCTGTCATTTCGGGAGTTACCGATGACGGAGAAGATAGCTCCGCACTTCAAGATGCCCATGATTGCAACAACCAAGTCCACATTTCTATAGGCGTAGACCATGACAACGTCTCCGCGGGCGATTCCTCGACATTGCAGGTAATGAGCAACGATATTTGAAGCCTCGTAAATTTTTCGATAGGAATGGATTCGATCGTCAGGATCCACATAGCTAGTTTCAATGACGCAAGGATGGTCCGGCCTGCGGATTGCATTCCTGTCGAATATCTCATGAATCGGGCCAACGAAATCGTTCCAGTGCAGATTTTGAGTTGGGTCTGGCAAGAGTCGTCGTTGACTTTCGGTAAGCATGGTGATGGTCCCGATCGGTTTAGATGGATCGGACAATGCACCATGAAGGATCTGGATGAGTTGCTCGATCATAAACGAGATTCGGTCTTGCAGAAATAACGCCCGATTGTAGGTGGCCAAGAGTTCGAGGGATCCTTGAGTACTTGAACGATGGCTAGCATTGGAATCAGAAGATACACAAATTGAAATTTCGGTTGGAATGGCGGCCAAGACGGCGCGAGTTTTAGGCGCGAGTTGGGATCCGTTGTAGAATGCCAAATGAAGGATCGAGGAATCTGAACCCTCGCCGGAATGGGAATGAATGCCACTGCAATATTGAACGAAATCGTCAAGTCGAACCACATCTGTCGCGAACTCTGAGTAGATCTGAAGAAATTTAATAGAGTCCCAAGACGGCAAAGGAGAACATCAGACAAAGGAGCCCTCACCTCACGAACGGTTTGTAGCAGATACGAGAAGGAGCAGTTTGACGAGACGTTGACACGAATGGGGAAAGGTGCTGGAGCCGTAAGGTTTGTTCCGATAATTGTATCTTCGTCGCCAGTAATTCGATGAATAATGATTGCAAAGGCCGACAATAGCACGATAAAGGGAGTCGTATCGTTCTCTGTGGCGAATCTTGCAATCAATGCGTGCATGTCCGCGTCGACTTTTGTTGAATACTCGCCTCTAATAAATCGGGGTGGGGACACTCGTGCATAATCAGTGGGAATCCGGGAACCCGAAGGGTTTTGAAGGCATGTTGCCCATCTTGCTCGGATAGTCTCTTGATCCATTTCTCGCTCCCGTCGAGGACCTTGTCGAAACGCAAGTCGAGTCGATGGACAATATTTCCTTGTCGGATGCAGATACGCCACAGTAGTGGGAAATCTTCCCGCTCAGGATAGATTAATTGGGCTTGAACCCAGACAGATGAGATAGACGGTCCGGCCACCGCGGGGCGATCTGATAACCGTAATTCTGCCCCTTCACCAAGAAAACCCGAAAGTCCACAGCAACCACCCAACTGCTCCAATCCTTGCCATGGAGCTAGTCATGTGGTTCCGCTGTTGCGCTTTTTCGTTTAGGTTCGGGAGTCGATTTCGTCACCAGCTGGTCGGGAAAATAAAGTTTTGGTCATGGAACGGTAGTTCCGCCCGGATTCAGGCCCAATTAGATAGCTGAGTCATTGGCACATTCCCGATAATGACGAGGACCAGATACACTATGAATCCCAGGACCATGGTAAATATGGGTGACCTATATGTGTGTCTGTCGCGCAACCTCTGAACGCGTTGGATCGGGACCCGCAATATAACCCCTTCGACCGCTTCGATGACTACCTCGTAAAACCTGTCCCGGCTAACCATGAGCCCTGATTTCCTGTAAGACCGGTAGGAACATTGGCACAGGCGATACTTGAATATTGCTTCTGAGTGATGTTATACTGCGAGCAACTTAAATCCGAATTGTGACGTACGCGATGGTGCCGAGTTGGAAAGCTGGGCTACTCGAAAATTTCCTTCGTTCCCGTGCGCGCGAAATCAGCGCCGAAAAGAGTCGGATGATTTGAAGTCCAGACAAAAAGAGAAGGACCAGAAGTGAGGTGCACAGCATAACTTTGTGTTCCACTCCGGGACACCGACGTGACTAGTGACATTACTGTTGCCTTGTGCTCGGACTCCGTTTGTAGCGCCTCATTGATACGTTGGTTTTAGCTAAGCCACAAAAGATTTGGTTTAACACTGCGCCACATTGGGGATTTATAGCCATGGTAGTGGCTGAGATATGGGGTTAACCAGTTGTTTGGGGATGTAGAACATTCAATAACTTTTTGAAGAGTGATGGTATAGTGTTGTGAATTTAATAGAAGTTAAGGCGGACCTATCCATCGATGAATCCCCGCTTGGTATGGGAGAATCGTAGTGGGTTGTGGTTGAGATATGGGGCTGAGATTTCCCCCCTCGGCAGGAGACAAGAAGTAGTTATCATTAATATCATACTCTGTTTTCACATTTGATTCCGTACTTCCAATATCATTCCAGAATCTCCTCTATCCTAGCCAATTCCTTCATTCGTTTAGACATCCGTCTGGCAGATAATATACAATCATTCACACCAACGCCATCAACCGCACTCCCCACAATTTTAACCCTTTCCCTTCCGAACGTTGCATCCAAATACCCATCTAGTTTTTGTATCCTTTCCCAATGTCCCACTTCGTACTGCGGAATACAATCCCTCTGCAAAGTGACCAAATTCACAGTCGGCTCGGCAGTGATTCCAAGATCTCTTGCTACCACCAACTTGGCAGCAGTGAGTAATTCGTCGTCCGAGGGATAAGATGTTCGTCCTCGCCAGTAGTGTCCCCCTAGCATGACTGTCAATTTCACTCCACTCTCGTATTTGCCAGTATCCTGACCCTGAATACCATCTGAGACGATTATCACGCCTAGGGCATTCTCAGGATTTCCCTCCTCGGTTTTGGGAATGAGATACCCGAATCCATGGATTGGCATTATTATTGATCCCCCGGGATAGTAGAGGTTGACTACCGCGACTGTAACTGCTGGAGGAAACGACGAGACCAGATCCTCGGGAGGATTAGGAAGGGCTCGAAATAGGTGAGGTAGCGGAATTGTAGAGACGATATGCGAAAATGAATGCGATTGTAAGCCCGTGCGGACTTTGATCTGATCGTCTTCGAGTTTGATACTTTGTACGGGACTGTCTGTTCGAATAGTCACCTTTCCCTCCAATTTCTCTCGTAATCGTCGCGATAGACTCTCTGTCCCATCCTTAAAGCTGTACATCCTACTGTCCGACGCCTTTCTCAATAACTCCAATCCCATTCCCATCTTCAATTCCGCTGCAAGAAGATCTTCCTCCAAAGGTGCCTTCATAAATCTCTTTCCGGCGGTTTCCATATCCCATAATACTTTAAGAAAGGTTGACCGCATACTTAGTCGTTCGTAGTCTCCTGCATATACTCCGTGCATCAGGGCCGAAACAAAGTACTGTGCAATATGTTTATTGAATCGTCTTCGAAACCACGACGCAACTGACTCGTCTGTCAACCCGGCCGGTCTGCTGGGACGTTTAATAACAAACTTCAGCACCCCACCAATTGCCTTCCTCAGTAACGGCTCCGTAAACAAGTAACTATCCATAACGAACCGTTTCGGTGGTCGCAATAAAACCAACCTGCCATCATACTTGACATATCGATTCTTCGAAGCTGTAGAATCGCTCGAAACCCATAAAATCTCCTTCTCAAAGTCGAGCTGTCTAATCAATTCCAGACCAGCATATCCCGCCGTGGTCGTCGGTCGCAAAGTATGTGGACCCGATTCAAATAGAAGAGTCCCACCAGGCCGTTCCACTCGTTTCGACTGCATCCATCCTCCCGTCCGGGGCGATCCTTCGAGAAGCGTCACGGGAACATGTTTGGGGAGAACTCTTGATAAATGCCATGCACTCGAAAGGCCAGATATCCCGCCGCCTTGACAGTCAGCTGTGTCTTAAGGGGAGGAAATACCGAGAACAGCTACGGATTTGACGGCTGCGGTCATGACACCTAGAAAACCGTGAAAGTTCGCGGTGATCTTCAGCGGCTTATGTTTACCCATCTTCTGGCTTTATGAGGGAATTTCCAAAAGTTTCTTTACGGAAGGATCTGCGTGTCGTGTTTAACTTCACGACCTTTGCAATCATGGCCTCAATAGCTGCGTCGTTATGGGACTCGATAATCACGCCAGGGCCGACGCCAATACTCGTGCGGGCTATGAATATATCATTTGCCGCGTTACTGGCGCTGTTGATTCCATTAATATTCTTCACGAAGAACATCCACGTCTTCTTTCTCACCATCCTCGCTGCAGGTTTATGGATAGCGATGCAATGGTATGTACTCGCCTTGAGCATGACTGATAATAGGTTTCTGACGGAACTGGAAAACGCGAAGCAACAGACGATTCAAGATACCAAAAAGGAGGAGTAATGGGAATAATGTAATATGATTAATGGGCGATGCCTTCTTTTAGGATGGCCTATCGCCGAATACTCTGACACCAATTAATCCAATCCGTGAACAGTCCAGCACGGACATTATTTTTCCCATCCTTAATCCACTTCCTCATCGTCTCAGCATAAACACCCACAAC
>Ga0182024_10026640_pt1 | contig 10148 bp, 6 predicted proteins | sample P32metaG_FD_120480 | JGI IMG/M metagenome (GOLD analysis project Ga0182024, IMG submission 120480) | Permafrost microbial communities from Stordalen Mire, Sweden - P3-2 metaG (Illumina Assembly) | ecosystem: Environmental > Terrestrial > Soil > Wetlands > Permafrost | place: Sweden: Stordalen...
AAGATCGTTGATCAGGAAAACATGTTCGATCTTGAGATCGACTCGAAGCTGGTCGGAATCGAGTATCCAAGGAAGATTGGTCAGCTTCAGCCGGCCATGGCGTACCGGACCCGGCACTCCAAAACAAGCCGCCAGCACATCGACCGGCTGGCCGAGCGTTTGCTTGCATTCCACCAGGAATGCTTCCACGATCTGCACCAGGCCGGGAAAATCCCTGGCATGATATTTGTGATCGTGCACGGTCAGCAGTTGTCCATTGTCAAACTTGCACAAGGCCAGGTCGACCTTGGTGCCGCCCACGTCCCCGGCTAGAATCATCGCGAGATCTCCAATTTACCCACGCCGTCGGCCCCGGGCGGGGGCAAGGCAGCGGCAGCCGCAGCATCGAGCAGCAGGGTGATGCGATCGTTGGCAGGCTTGATCAATTGCGATGGATAGGTTTCCGGATCGTAGGGTCCAGTGAAGACCTGCTTGAGCGCGGCAACTTTGTCCTCGCCTTCTATCAGAAAAAAGACATCCCGCCCCCGGTTGATGACCGGCCAGGTGAGCGTGACCCGCCACGATTCCTTTTGTTGCGGCACGTGGTTGGCGATCGCAATGCGCATGAGTTCGTGCAAGCCTTCTGTGTGGGGGAAAAGGGACGCGGTGTGACCATCCGGGCCCATCCCCAACGCCACCATATCAAAGACCGGTATTTCCGCGCCTTCCAGGCGAAAGCTTTGACGGATATCAAATTCATATCTGGACGCAGCTCCGTCCGGCTCGAGTTCCCCGTGAATGCGAAAGATCTGGTTTTCGCTCAAGGGAACTTTGTCCAGCAGCGCTTCGCGAGTCATGCGGTAATTGCTGTCGGGGTGATCGGGCGGCACACAGCGCTCGTCGACCCAGTAGAGCTCGAGGTTCTCCCAGGGTATCTGCTCGCGGTATTGCGCGCTGGGGTCGGCCAGGAGCGCAAACGCATTCTTGGGAGTGTGACCGCCGGAGATGGCGATCCTCGCCTTGCCCCGGGCGCCCGCAGCCGCACGAATGCCGTCAGTAAAGTACTGCGCCGTGCGCCGGGTTACCGCATCCGCGGTCGCATCCACGTAATAGAGAACTTCGATCGTCTGAGCCATGCAACTCGTATTCTAGAGCTTGTTCCAGGCGCGTCCATCGCGCGCCAGCAATTCGTCGGCGGATTTCGGTCCCCAGGTGCCGGCGGCATAGTTGGGGAGGTCCTTCGGCTTGTTGGCAGCCCAGTAGTCGAGGATCGGCGTCAGCAACGACCAGGTGGCCTCGACCCCGTCGCGGTGAGCGAACAAAGTCGCATCCCCCAGCATGGCGTCCAGCAGCAGCCTCTCGTAGCCGTTTGCCGATGATTTGCCGAATGCATCCGCGTAGCTGAAATTCATGTTGACCGGGCAGACTTCCATGTTCGGGCTGGGTACCTTGGCGCCAAAGCGCAGGGAGATACCCTCATCCGGCTGAATACGCATGGCGATCAGGTTCGGCTGCAGTTCCCTGCACGCGCCGGACTGGTTCTTAAAAAGCAACTGCGGAGGTTGCTTAAACTGTACCGTAATCTCCGTAACCCTCTTCGCCAGCCGCTTGCCCGCTCGCAGGTAGAAAGGCACCCCTGCCCAACGCCAGTTCTCGATGCCGACTTTCAAAGCAGCGTAGGTCTCGGTGGAGGAATTTGGATCGACACGTTCCTCTTGCCGGTAACCTTTCACGTCTTTTCCATCCGCCTTGCCCGGACCATATTGCCCGCGCACTGCGTCCATAAAGCGAATGGGCTGGATCGAGCGCCACACCTTGACCTTCTCACGGCGCATGGCGTCGGCTTCAAACGAGACGGGGGGTTCCAGGGCTACGAACGACAGCAGCTCCATCACGTGGTTTTGTATCACGTCGCGGAGCGCGCCGGCCTTCTCGTAGAAGGGCCCGCGACCTTCGATGCCGATATCCTCTGCTGCCGTGATCTGTACGTGATCGACGTAGTTACGATTCCAGACCGGCTCGAAGATCCCGTTGGCGAAGCGAAAGACCAGGATGTTCTGCACTGTCTCTTTGCCCAGGTAATGGTCGATGCGGAAGATCTGGTCTTCGGCAAAGACCTGATTCACTTCGTCATTCAGCTGCCGGGCCGAAGCCAGATCGTGGCCGAAAGGCTTTTCGATGATGACGTGCACCGTACCCTGTTGCGGCTTCGCCATGCCATGGCCGCCGAGCTGCTCGATAATCTCGGCAAAGTATTCGGGCGCCGTCGCCAGATAAAACAGACGGTTCCCCTTGGTGCCTTGCTTCTTGTCTATACCCTCGAGAACGGTCTTCAAGTTGTTGTAGCCACCCGGATCGTCGAAGTTCATCGCGAAATAGCTGACTTTGCCCATGAACTGGTCGAGCTTTTTCTCACCCTCCTGCACTCCTCCGAACTGAAGAATGCCTTCGCGCATGTCTTTCTCAAACTCGCCCTGGAGAGGACGCCGCGCTACGCCTACGACAGCGAACTCCTCCGGCAACAGGTTCGATTGCTCGAGGTGGAAAAGGGCGGGCAAGAGCTTGCGCTTGGTCAGGTCGCCGGAAGCGCCGAAGATGACCACGACTGTTGGCTCAGGAATCCGTTCAGCACTCTGCGCCGCTTTCAAGTCTTCAGGGGAAAACTGCACTTCTGTGGTTGCCATGGAACTCGCTCCTTGCTCAAACAGTGATGTCTATGTCCTCACGCCAGCGTGGAGACCCAGCCGCTCCAGCGCCTGCGCGCATTGTGCTTCATCCAGATAGTGAATTGCGTGAATTCCCAGGGCTTCTGCTGCGTCGCAGTTCCCCTGGCGGTCGTCGATAAAAGCGACTTCCTCGGCATCGCGCTGCAGCACGTCCAACGCCACGTCAAAGAATTTGGGGTCAGGCTTGCGGAGTCCCACGTAGCAGGAGCTGAAAAAGGAATCGAAGTACCGGCCCAACTCGAAGCGCTCAATGCGGTAATCGTTCAGTTCCCGGGCTTCGTTGTTGAGCATGGCCAACTCTAGTTCCTCTGATGCCGCAAGCTCCTGAAGGATTCGCATTGCGGTGTGAGGCAGCAAGGCTGACCGCTCCTTCATCGCCTGGAGGAATTCAGCGGGCGTGAAAGAGCGCGGCTCGTAGAAGACGGTCCGTTGGAGGTATTCCTCTGCTGTGATCAGGCCTTTTTCCCACGGATCGTTGGCGAACTCATGCCGCTGCTCGAATGAGTCGGTGTCCAGTTGAAATTTTTTCAGGACGGCAGCGCGCTCGCGGTGATCCCATCCGTTGGTGAGCAGAACGCCGCCCACATCCCAAAGAATCGTGCTGATCTCGACCATGGCTGCCTTTCCTGATTACAACGAGGGGGTGCGATATCAATCGGACGAATCCAGGACCCTGGAGCCTTAACGTCTAGGTTCGTGGTATCCCACATCTCGCGAAGAACGAGCGAGATGCCCAGATTTCCTGCCCGTGCCCTCCCCCAGGGCCGCGTGTGCGGCTTTCTTTAAGGAAAGCCGCATGAAGTGAGTTGACCTCCCCAACCCCAACAGGAAATCCGGGGTGTGAGATACCCGTGGTTCTTGGCCGGGACAGAGGTTAGGCTTTGCCGGCGGTTGCCGCAGGCCGTACCCGCTCGAGCAATTGCTTGGCCCGTTTCATAATGTTCGCCGGACTGAAGCCGAGCTCTTCCATGACCTTGGGCCCTGGCGAGGAAGCGCCAAAGCGTTCCAGGCCGATCACATCTCCGTGCCGGCCGACGTACTTCCACCAGCACATCGGTGCGCCAGCCTCGACTGCCAGCATGGGGAGATGATCGGGGAAGATTTGCTGTTTGTAGGCTTCTGGCTGTTCCTCGAAGATTCGGAAGCTAGGCATCGAGACCACCCGCGCGGAAATACCTTCCTTTTTCAAATCCGCGGCAACCTGCAGGACAGGCCAGACCTCAGCGCCGGCTGCCACCAGGAGCACGTCCGGCGAAGCGCCGCCATCCTGCAGGATGTAGGCGCCTTTTCCAACCCCTTCGGCAACCTTGTATTTTCCAGGATCCAGAATAGGCAGATTTTGCCGCGAAAGCGCCATGAAGGATGGTCCTTTCCGTTCCAAAGCGAGCCGCCAGCAAGCAACCGTCTCATTGCCATCCGCGGGACGAAAATCCGTCAGGTGAGGCACGGCGCGCAGCATGCTGAGATGCTCGATGGGCTGATGCGTCGGTCCGTCTTCACCCAGCGCGATCGAGTCGTGAGTGAATATGAAGAGCGAATGCGAGTTCATCAGCGCGGCCAGCCGAAGCGCCGGTTTGCAGTAGTCGCTAAAGGTGAAGAACGTCGAGCCGTAAGGAATCAATCCGCCGTGAACGGCCATGCCGTTGACCGCTGCGCACATGCCAAACTCGCGGACGCCGAAAAAGATATTGCGGCCAGCTGGATCGAGGTGGAAGTTAGCACTGTCTTTGAAAATCGTCCTGGTCGAGGAAGTCAGGTCAGCGGCACCGCCGATCAATTCAGGCACTGCCTTGGCGATGGCGTCCATGGTCTCGCCGCCGGCGCTGCGGGTGGCGATCGGCTTAGCGTCCGCGGCGTACACGGGCAAGCTCTTCTCCCATCCGGCAGCCAACTTGCCTGCCTGTGTGCGCTCGAACTCTGCAGCCAACTCGGGAAAATCTTTCTTGTAGCGCGCGAAGAGATCGTTCCACTCCTGCTCGTATTTCTTTCCCTTGTCTACAGCTTGCAGCCAATTCTGCTTTGCTTCGTCGGGAACGTAGAAGCTCTTATCTTCCGGCCAGCCCAGTGTCTTCTTGGTTTCCTTGGTCGCTTCCGGTCCAAGCGCCTCACCGTGCGCTTTGTTGGTGCCCGCTTTGGGACTGCCATAGCCAATGACGGTGCGAACTCGGATCAGCGAAGGCTGGTCCTTCACTGCCTGCGCGGCTTTGATGGCGAGCGAAATCGCTTCCAGATCGTTGCCATTGTCCACCATCTGGACGTGCCAGTGATACGCCGCAAAGCGCTCGGTCACATCTTCGGTGTAGGAAAGCGCTGTCGGTCCGTCGAGCGAGATGGAGTTGTCATCGTAGAAATAAATCAGCTTGCCCAGGCCAAGCGTACCGGCAAGCGAAGCCGCTTCGTGCGACACGCCCTCCATCAAGTCGCCGTCTCCGCACATGACGTAGGTGTAGTGGTCGACGATGTTGTAGCCGGGACGGTTGTAGATCGCGGCGAGATGCTTCTCGGCGATGCCCATCCCCACGCCCATGGCGAAACCCTGGCCCAGAGGCCCGGTGGTAACTTCCACTCCGTCTGTTTCGCCATACTCCGGATGACCGGGGGTGATCGAGCCATACTGGCGGAACTGCTGCAAATCTTCGATGGCGATTTTGTAGCCGGTCAGATGCAGTACCCCGTAGAGCATGGCCGACGCATGACCATTGGACAGTACAAAACGATCGCGATTGCTCCACTTCGAGTGGGCCGGGTTGTGGCGCATGAACTCATGAAAGAGGAGATACACGGTGGGGGAATCGCCCAACGGCGCCCCAGGGTGCCCGCTCTTTGCCTTCTCTACCGCGTCCACGGCAAGAAACCGCAGCGTATTGATGGACAGCTGATCCAGTTCGCTCATAACAACCTCGCTCTTTCCTTCGAGAATACTTCGGTTTCCTGTGCTAAGGATTCAATCCTGACTCTTTCCTTGAGATGATGCCCCCGCGTACCTGGTCTCCTGAATTTCAACCGGGTCATCTTCAACAGGATTGAGGCGAACTTCGAAATTACGGCCCTCCCAGCGATCGTTCAGGCGCCATTTCATAGTAAAGATCACCCGTCCGGCCTGCCCGGGTTCGGTTTCCATGTCGGCGAAATGACCGGCACAACCTACGGGACGGCTTTCCTTATTGCGTACGGTCTTCCAGTCGTCCACTGTCCACACCAAGTAGAAGTGCTCATTGGCCACCAGGCGCAGCTTACTCCCCGCCGGAATGGCCTCAACTTGCCGCTCAAACCGGAAGACCTCGATGGGAGAGGAACGTTTACCTGCCCCGTAGCGCTCCGCCACTGCCGAGATCCGATCGAATACCCGGCCGTCGGTCACCGACCGCAGCAGTTTGACATACTCGGCGTGGGCCCACACCAAGGGCATGGCCGCTCCGGTGGGCTTGCCCAGCCTCAATCCCATCTCGGGGATGTCGGGTGCATCCCAAATCTGTTCCGGCAGCATGCCGCCGCGAGAGCTGAAGCCTTCGAGCGCCAGGATGTACGGCTGGACGTCGTGGCCCGCCGCCAATTCATAGTGCGCGCGCTCACCACTCAAGAGCGGCCAGGCACGACCCTGACCCCAGCCCAGGAACGGACCCCCGTCGTGCCGTTGTCCGTAGCCGTCGTGGTTGTAGCGTCTCCAGCACAGGCCAACAGGCGTTTCGACTTTGAGCACGTGATCGACCACTTTGAGCGAATCGATGATCACCGGATCATCTGCGCGCCGGACCCCGTACCTAACGAGTTCCAGAAAGCCTGCATCCACCACATTACGCGCTTCGAAGTCTGCCCTCTCCCCCGGACCCCGGTTGTTAATGCGGACCGTCTCTTCGGCACAGCCGTCACTCGCATAAGGGTCTCCGCACCGGGGTGGACGAATGCGGATGTAATGCCGTGGTACCCCCGGCAATAGGGTGCCGTCATTGGTGACTGTCCAGTCTTCCAGGTGGGACTCAATCCAGTCCGCGTGCTCTTCGAGGAAGAGGGCCAGCTCCGCCGACCCGTAGGCGCGCACGATATCGGCGGCGCAAATCAACCCTGAAATCACCGCGGCCAGAGTTGAGGGGGAGTAGCCAGCAGCTTCTTCCCAGCGCTCCTGCTGGGTGACTGGGGAATGACGCACCAGGAATCCCACGGCACGTTCTACAAACGGGAAAACATCGAACTCTCCCAGGCCGTCCAGCTTCCACAGCCGCCAAGCCAGGATAAGCGGGAAAGCGACTTCATCCAGCTGAATGCCCGTCCAGTAAGGTGTGCCATCGATCCAGAAGTTTTGCGCGAAGCTGCCATCCGGTTTCTGCGTGCAGGCGAGGTATACCAAGGCCCGCCGTGCCGTATCGACGCGGTTGCAGGCCAGAAGCGCGGTGGCACTCTGCACCATATCGCGGGTCCAGACCAGGTGGTATCCACCCACATCGTCATCGCTCTTGTGCTGACCCCAGGGGATGGAAGCGGAGGCGATAAAGGCGCCGGAGTAGTACTTGTCCTCGTGGGACAGAATGACGTTCTGGCTTATCTGGAGCAGGCGCCCGGCATCCATGGCGGCGCCCTTCAAGTCCGTTGGGCTGGCCGCCCGGTGCCACTGGTCGTTAAAGCGCTTCAGGTTTTGATCGAAAGGAGTGGTGACTGCACCCAAGGCTGCGGTTAAAGCAGAGTGATATCCCTCTCCCAGAGCGATGGCCACCACGAATTCGCGGTGTTGGGCGATGTCGATCTCGCCGGTCAAGGCAATGTTTCCGTTGATCGCGGACCCGAATTGCCAATCCATCTGGAAGTTGTCCATCAGGTCCTGCCAGCCGTCGCTCCTGCCGACGAAACCACAACTGGCGCGGCTGAAGCCGCAGCTTGCCGCCATGACCAACGAAATGCCGTGTTTGGTCGCCAGCAGTGCCAGTTTGCCTGACAAATCCAGTACCAACCCGGAATTGTCTGCCCCGCCGACATCCAGGTGCGGGGCAAGTAGCGCGTAGGCTTTCATTCTCGAGAGAAGCCGCTCGTCGCCTTCGAAACGCACCCGCATCAACACCACAGGATGGTGGGGATCGGCAATGACCTCTTTGATGATCTTGTAGCGGCCCTGATGATCGGAGTTGATGAGCCTTACCGCGGATGAGCAGCCGTCAATGTACTCGAAGATGCGTTCCAAATCGCGCTTCTCTTCGTGGACAAACGTCTCCCCGTCGGTGAGCAGGAACTCCATATCCCGGGTCTGTGGCCGGTCGATGGTGGGATAGTAGATTTCGTTGAGGATGCCGTGCGAAATAGTGAACCAGATGCGGCTGGAGGCGGAATACGCCATGCCTACGCAGTCTTTTCTACTGGAAGTCCAACGCGGTTCCACTCCGGGCCACCCAAAGGCCGGGCCCTGCCCCTCAATCCAGCGTTGGCTGGAAGCCTGATCCGTCATCGTCCTACCTTTCCTCGCGAATGCAGATTACCTGACGGATGGATGCTCTCGAAGTTACAAAGGACTTGCAAAATAACTAAACACTAAGAATTTCCACAGCCGGCAAACCAAAGCAGGAACAGGACTACAGGACCTGGGTGTTGGCGTCGGGATCAGGGTGGAAGGCAACCTCCCGCATGGCGTGGGCTATTTCCCGGTTCTTCATGAAGCAATCCCAGACAAAACCGGAACGAAGGTTTTCAGCCATCAGCATACCGATACCCACGTCGATTCCGATCACATCCTCGCCATACCACCCGGCTTTTGGCTGGAATGCGTCGGCGAATCCATAACGCCCGTAAAGCTTATCGCCAAATCTTTCCCGCATCGTTAACAACACGTGAGAACATTCTGCGGGCAGAAAGACCAGCGACCCCGCCGCGGCACAGGGCACCAGGGTTCCGTCGAGCGGCCCAATGGAAGGCGGTCCACCCCAGACACGATAGCCCTGCCGGGAATCGGAGGCTGAGATGCCCCACATATCCTGGTCGATCCAGGGATATTTCTGCCCTTGTACCAGGCACCAGAGCTGGTGTGCCCGGGTCGCGGCGATGGAATTGGTGAAGTAGTTGGCGTGGCGGTCGCGCTGGTTGCGGTAGTCGCACCAGGCTTGCGGGTACTGGTGAATGAAGAGCGGTGCGGCGCCGCTGATGTAGTCGATTCCGCCATAAGTCACGACTGGCCGCTGCACTGCATCCCAGGCTTCCGGAGGAACCGGGTGGGTGGGTGAGCCGATGGCCAGCAGGTACATAGTGGTCAGCTCGGAGTAGATATCCCACCTGTTTTTCAGAAAGCCCTGGTCGGGCAGCCAGCCCATGGAGAGAGTGTTGCCCCCGTTCATCATCCACTGCCAGTCGATCCGGCGGTAGAAGGTGGTCGCCAATGCCTCGATCCTGGTGTTGCCGGTAAAGAACTGACGGCAGTGGAGCACACCACAAAGGAGGAGCGCCGTATCAATAGACGACAACTCGCTGCCGAACAGCCGCTGTCCGCTATCGATGTCAATGAAGTGGTAGAGAAAACCGTGCTCGTGCGGACATTCTTCCAGGAGGAAGGCCAGGGTTTTCTCCACTCGCTGTTCGCAATCCATGGGGCGAAGGTAGCTATATTTGGCGGCGATGCACAACGCGCTTAAACCAAAGCCGGTGGCGGCGATGCTGGCTACCCGGCTGAGGGATCGTCCGACGGTCGGCGCCCGGTCACGTACCAGTCCGCTCCTGGGACTCGCCTCGTTAAAAAAGAAGTCGCAGTTCCTTCCTTCCATGTCGTCGAGGAGGGCGTCCGCCACCCTGGAAACCTGGGTGAGCGGGCGGTTGATGAACACGCCTGGCGGGTGGGCGTATTTTTCGGCCGCCTGGCTCTCGGTTTTTGGGGTGGCTGCGGCGGCATTCGATGGTGCGGCTGGCCGGTCCTGCAGTCCCGCGCCAGCGGCCAGACCGGATGCACTGAAGGCAAGCGCTCCGGTGGCGCCCGCTTGCCGTAAGAGCTGCCTGCGGGTTATGCGTGTCCGGGTCAATGCAAATTTAATCTCAAGGCCAAAAATAAAAGCAAGTAGAGGCTTCAGCGCGGCAAGTCTGCCGCACTCTTTCGAGTGTAAACCCGTGTTTCGCCATCGATATCACCAGAAGGTGGGGGCTGCTGGCTGGTAACGGGCTTTTTTTGCTGCTGATACAGTCATATCGCGACAATCCATCTAGATTCCGAACCCGCGTTGCCCGAGTTGCATCCGATAGCATGGAGACGCAATATTGGATGGGGCAATCAGGCGCAGCCGTTGCGCCGGACGTTTTTGCCGCCACTCCCTAACCGCACCACGCCCAATCCGGGCTAGCTGGTCCCAGACTCATCCCTGTGGATGAGGGACCAATCCAGGAGGATATTTTGGCTTACGAACTGCCACCACTTCCCTACGACTACGCCGCGCTTGAACCCCACATCGACACCGAAACGATGAAGCTTCATCACGACAAGCA
>Ga0182024_10026641_pt1 | contig 10147 bp, 6 predicted proteins | sample P32metaG_FD_120480 | JGI IMG/M metagenome (GOLD analysis project Ga0182024, IMG submission 120480) | Permafrost microbial communities from Stordalen Mire, Sweden - P3-2 metaG (Illumina Assembly) | ecosystem: Environmental > Terrestrial > Soil > Wetlands > Permafrost | place: Sweden: Stordalen...
CCGCGAGGTTGTGTGCAACCCCTCTCAGTCGTCATCGTCGCGCTTGCCTTGCCCGACCGGCGGGATCGGCAGGTCCGAGTTGAACGAGTAGGGAAGCACGGTGATCAAGCCGGTTTCGGTTTGATCACCGCGAGTCAACGTGAGCTTGTACGCGCCCGGCTGCACATAGATGGCGCCGGGTTCGCCTCGGTCCGGCAGTTTGGAAAGCTGCATGTTCCAAGTTATCCGTTGAATACCAGCGCTACCGCCTCCGCCCAACGTCGCGACCGTCTTGCCGGCACTATTCTCAATCTTGATTGACGCACCCGGCCCGGAATCCCTGCACCAATAGCTGATCACCGCACCGAGGGCTGGGTTGCTCACCGCGAAGAACTTATCTCCCCAGTAGCCGTCTCGCCCACCACGCTGACGAGGTCGGGACGGCTTCGGGGTGAATAGGTGAACCGGTTTGTCAAGAATCTCCTGTGTGAGCTGGCTGAGAGCCGAGGCGTCGTCGAGAATCCAAATCGAACGCCCGTGCGTCGCGGCCACGAGATCGAACGCGATTGGGTGCTCGACGACGTCATGTACCGCGACCGTTGGCAAACTTCCAGCATTGAGTTTGGCCCAATGATCGCCAAGGTCGGCGGAGACGTACATGCCGGTCTCTGTGCCTGCATACAGCACTTTGCCCTTGATGTCTTCCTTGACCACTCGCACCGAGGCGCCCTTCGGCAGGTCGCCGCAAACATCCTTCCAAGTTCGACCGAAGTCAGTGGTGATCAGAATCGCCGGGTCGTAGTTGTCGTTCCGGTGCCCGTCAATCGCGGCAAACGCGGTTCCCGCGTCGGCATGGGAGGCTTCAAGGTTGGCCACATACCGTCCCTTCAGGGCCGGCGGCGTGATGTTGGACCAGGTTATGCCATCGTCCTGGGTGACTTGAATCAATCCATCGTCGGTGCCCGCCCACAACACCCCTTGTTTGACGGGTGACTCGGCGAGGGCGACGACGGTTCCTGCCGTCTCGGCTGAAGAGCCGGTCGTGAGAATTTTCTTTGGATCTTGCGTGCTGAGATCGGGGCTGATCTGCTGCCATTCATCGCCTCGCTTGAGCAGCTTGAAAACGCAGTTACCCCCCAAATACAGCACGGTGGGATCGTGGGTTGAAACGAGGAATGGGGCGTTCCAATTGAAGCGAAAGCCAGGTTGGCCCTCCTTTGCCTCGGGTTGGATATCGCGGAAATCGCCCTCTCGCAGATTCCCGCGGCCGATCGATCCGCCCTGCGATTCGGTGTAGACCACATCCTTATCGGTCGGATCGAACGCCACGTGAAAGCCGTCGCCGCCTCCGACCGTAACCCATTCCCGATTCACGATGCCGTTGCCCTCGCCGAATCGGGTCTGACTCGGTCCCAGCCAACAGCCGTTGTCCTGCAAGCCACCCATCACGCGATATGGCTCGGTAGGATCTACGGCGACGTTGTAAAACTCTCCAACCGCCATCTGCACCATCGAATCCCAAGTCTTTCCTCGGTCGAAGCTTTGATAAATTCCGCCGTCGCTGCCGACGATCAAGTGGTCCGAGTCGGTGGGGTCGATCGCCATCGCGTGCCAGTCGACGTGCAGTTTATGGGTGAGCTCATTTTCAAAACTCTTGCCGCCGTCGTCCGAGCTCCAGATGTCCCACCCGAGGAGGTAGACGCGCTTGGGGTCCTTCGGATCGATCCTGATTTTGGAGAAGTAAAAGGCGCGAGGCGCTTGCGCATTAACGCGCGTCCAGGTGTCGCCGCCGTCCTCGCTCCGAAAAACTCCGCCGTGGCGGCTGCGGTTCTCGTCTATATTCCGCGCCCCGCCCTCGTCCGATTCGACGACCGCCATGACGACGTTTGGATTGCTGCGCGAGACGTCGAGGCCGATGCGGCCGGTCTGCTTTGGCAAGCCGTTCGTCAGTCGTTGCCAGCTCTTGCCCGCGTCCCGGCTGCGGAAGATCCCGCCCTTTTCGCTGCCGCTTTGGAAGCTGTAAGCGGTCCGCGAGCGGGCGTACATCGCGGCGTACACCGTGTCCGGGTTCTTCGGGTCGAGGATCACGTCTATCGCGCCCGTGTTCTCATCGATTTGGAGAACTCGTTGCCAACTCTTGCCGGCATCTGAAGTTTTGTACACGCCCCGCATCTTGTTCGGGCCCCAGAGGTGGCCCAGCGCCGCCGCGTAGCAAACGTCAGGGTTTCGGGGGTCGACCGCGAGGCGCGGAATATCCTTGCTGTCCTCCAGCCCAACATGAGAGAAGGTCGCGCCACCATCTGTCGAGCGGTACATACCATCGCCCCAAGAGGAGGAATTGCGCCCGTTTCCTTCACCCGTTCCCACCCAAACGATCTTGGCTTTACCTGACTTGGTTCGTTCGCCGGCATCGGTCGGCGCCTTCTTGTCGTCCTTCCATCCTGCCCAGTCGGCAGGAGCATCTGCAACAACAACTGACCCGACCGACGAAGTGCCCTGGTTTTCGAACACCGGTTGAAAGGCGGTGCCCATGCTGGTCGTTTTGAACAGGCCCCCGGTTCCGAATGCCGCGAAGTACGTCTTGCCGTTGTCCGGCGCGAAGGCTAGGTCTGACGCGCGTCCGCCCATGTTTGCGGGGCCGATGGAGCGCCACGAGAACGATTTCAGGTCGTCGGCCGTAAGAACGCGGTGCTTCACGGGCAGGTGTGCCGTGAACGACAAAACGAGAGCAAGTAAGGCCAGCATGGGCGATCCTAGTATGCCGGTTCAACCATAGAGCGGCCCATAAGTCGCGCAGGCTCGATAATCCGCGCCTTGCGCTTCCAGGCCGCCAAACCGATCCCACGCCGACGGTCTGAACATGGCTGCCGGCTCCAGGTTGTGCATGTCTACCGGGATTCGGAGCATGGAGGCGACCGAAATCAGATCGGCACCAATGTGGCCGGGGGCGATGGCGCCATGGTTGGCGCCCCAATGGGACATCACGGTGTACACATCCCGGAAGGCGCCACTGCCGGTCGTTCTCGGAACGAACCAAGTAGTGGGCCAAGTCGGGCTTGTTCGGCGGTCAAGTACGTCATGGATCTCAGGCGGTAAGCCTAGCGTTTCGCCTTCCGCGATCTGCATCACGGGGCCGAGCTCGCTTACGAGATTGATGCGGAACATCGTGCATGGAATCCCGCCGCGGGTAGTGAAGTCCGTGCTCCAGCCACCGCCGGGGAAGTAGCCAAGATCGCTGGCGCACCAATCGGTCGCCTTCAGGCACTTTGTCGCATCTGCCTCTGTTATCGCCCAGTGGGGCTTAACCGCCGGTTTGCCGCCAACTTCCATTTCCCCGGTCCAATCGAGAGCGCTGGGGCCCGAGTTGATTAGGTGGAGAAATCCATTTTCAGCGCCCGTCGGAAGGGGTTGCCCGCTCACACGGCGCACGGCATCAGGACTCCAGTAGGTCCGCACGTCGCTGAAGAGTTGCGCAGAGCCGGTGAGCAAATTGCCGATGAGCATGGACGCGCCGTTTAAGCTGTCGTTTTCAGTTGCGACGATGTAAGGCTGTCGCACGCCGTTCCAGTCGAACGAGCTCGTTAGAATCGCCTCGAGAAAGTCGCCGTTCGGAAAGTAGTCAGTCCATTGCCGCTGCCCCTGAAATCCTCCTGCGATTGCATTGCGGCCTCTTGCCTGTTCCGCGAATCCGAGCTCGGCGAGCCGCGGGTTGCCAACCATCAAGTCCCGGGCGATGAGGACCATCTTCACGCACATCTCCCAATCGGCATCCTTCTTGGTTCTGGAGCGAGGCTTGGCGTTGATGTCCTGGCCCTCTTTGCAGTTGAGCTTTACCCACGCGAGCGCTCGCTTGTACTCATCCGGATCGTACAGGCCCTTGTCGATTCGGCCGAGGAACTCGGCCATGTCGATCGACTCAACGCGCATGCCGAGGTACCGCTGAAAGAACGGCTGGTCTACGATCGAGCCGGCGATACCCATGCTCACCCCGCCCATCGCAAGATAAGCGGTATTTCGCATGGTTGCCACCGCGACCCCTGCGCGCGCAAACCGGAGGAGCTTATCCTCGACGTCCGGCGGAATCGCGGAATCGCCGAGGTCCTGCACGTCGCGACCATAGATTCCGAAACACGGCAGCCCCTTTTGGCTGTGGCCGGCGAGGGCGGCGGCGAGGTAAACGGCGCCCGGCCGATCGGTGCCGTTAAAGCCCCAGATGGCCTTCGGGCGGTGGGGGTCCAAATCCATGGTTTCGCTCCCGTAGCACCAGCAAGGCGTAACCGTCAGCGAGACGCCTACTCCGCTCTTTGCGAAGAGGGCGTCGACATCGGCGGCTTCAGCGAATCCGCCGATGCAATGCTCGGGCACCACGCATTCGACAGGTAAGCCGCAACTGTGGCGAACGGATTCGGAAATGAGCTTGGCCGTGGCGTGAGCCATCGCGAGCGTCACCCCTTCGAGGGATTCACGCACCCCCCCGTACCGTCCGTCGATTGCGGGGCGGATGCCGATCTTTGGAAGAGGGGTGCGAAGGCGATTGTGGAAGTTGTGGGCGGCGCCGGCCATGGCCAGCGAGCTTACACCGCGTTCAGGTTGCAATACCCAGGGATCCGACTATCTCCTGTCGAATCCCCGGGTGACCCGCGCCGGGTTACCGCTATCTGTCGGCAAGGGCGCTTTCAATCATCCGAAGCAACTCGTCTGGCTTGAATGGCTTGGTCAAATAGCCGTATGCACCCGCCTCCAACGCTCTTTCACGATCGGCATCACCGACGCGAGCCGTGAGAAATATAATTTGTGCAAACATCGTGTTTACGTTGGCTCTGATCCGGTCGGCGACGACGTGGCCGTCTCCGCAGGGCATGCCAATATCAAGGATGATGACGTCCGGCTGCATTTTTAAGGCTATCCTGGTAGCCTCCTCGCCGTCGCCGGCGACCGCAATCTCATAGCCCGCGAAACGCAGGCGCTTGCTGAGAGACATTACGATGTCGGCTTCGTCATCGACTATCAAGACCTTTGCCCGGAGTTGACCCGTCGAATTAGCCGACGGCCTGAGTTGCCCTGAGGCCTCCGCAGGTAGCGATATCGTTGACTGACTCTGCTCTCGGTCAACTACTGGAAGTGTGCTGTTCATTATCGTATTTCCCTCTAAGGTCCTTCGATGTTCTCGGCCGTGAAATTAGATTATCCAAAACCCGAGATTCTCAATCCACGGTATTCGTTGAACCTTAAGAACGAATTTCCCCATTACTAGAAAGCAACGACTCGTTCAATTGCCAGCTTCAACCAACGGAGCCGGGTCAATATTCATGTTGTACATCCCTTCCAACGATTTCAAGAGGGACTCGGAAGCCATATGCCTTTCAGTGATTTCAACTACGTTGTAAGTGATATCCGGCCAACCGGTAATTTTAGATGCCAGTTCCTTTGACAATCGATCTACCGCGGCTGTTATTCCAGCTCGGTTGCATTCCAAAACATAAGCAATGCATCCGTAATCAGGAAGAACCATACCGTTGTCGTAAGCTCGCAATGCTGCCTTCGTTGCGATCGCGAGCGGTGCAAGGGATTCGAGAGACAGAGCTAACGACGAAGAGTCGTCAGTTTTCGGCCTTACGACGAGAAGGAACACGGCTCCTTCGGAATCTTCCCACTTATCGTCTACCAGGGCCTGAAGGCCGGCGGACTCCGACCACAGAGGAAGCGTAAAGGAGAACTTGGTCCCGATTCCCACCGAACTCTCTACAGACAAGCTACCGCCATGCATTTCAACGATGCTCTTGGAGATCGTCAATCCCAGCCCGGTTCCTTGGAATCCTGGTCCCTCCACCCGATCGATCTGACGAAACGCTTCAAATACGCTGTCAAGATTTTCGGGAGCAATTCCACGACCCGTATCTATGACATTTATTTGGAGCCGCCCATCTAACGAGGCTGCCGATAATTCAACACTTCCTCCCGCGGGCGTAAACTTCATCGCGTTTCCGGCTAAGTTGACGAGGACTTGCATGAGTTGCTCCTCGTCTGCCAAAACCAAAGGAAGCTCATCGGGCACTTCAATCTTGAAGGTCAGGCCATGACGTACGCACTTTGGCAGCATGTCCTTGTAGCACCGGCGAATGACCTCCGTTGCGCAAACGCGGTCGCGTCGAAGGGTCAGTTTCCCGGCTTCAATTCGCCGGAAGTCCAAGAGGTAATCCAGCATCGCGGTCAGGCGATCGCAATTGCGAAGAATTGCTTCGTAGCACTCTGCTTGGTCTTCGGCGGTCGAGCCGGCCGCGCCGTCCGCAAGGAGATTTGCAAACTCACGGATCACCGTCAGCGGTGTTCGCATTTCATGTGACGCAGTTGAGACGAATTCGGATTTCAGCCTGTCGAACTCTTGGAGGCGGGCATTAACCGAGGAAAGCTCCACCGCTTGTTTCGCAAGCACCTCCTCGCTCAACTTTCGATCAGAAATATCCATCCACGACCCAATGACCTCGTACGGCGCACCGGCTGAATCCAGGATGACGGCCATGTCGGACTGCATCCATCGATATGATCCGTCTCGGTGCATGAATCTGCACTTCGTGGTGTATTGGCCTTGCGCCACTAGAAGAGGCATCTCGATAGCTAACCTTAGCGCGTCCTCCGGATGAAGATGGTCTGTCCGAAAGTCGGGATCTTCCGTAAATTCGTTCGCCGAGTATCCTAATTGCGATTGGACATTGTCACTGATAAACGTGACATTGTAGGGCGGATTAGGATTCGCTGAGAAGATAGAGGTCGGGCTGGACGTCAGAAGGAAACGCAGCCTGCGCTCGGCGTTTCTCAGTAAAGTGTCCGCCTTCTTGCGAACTCTCATTTCAACTTCGAGAGATTTATTAGTCTGTTCCAACTCCGCAGCGCGTGCTTCGACCATTTCTTGCAGGTGGAGATTTTGAAATTCTAAATGCTTTCGATCAATATTTCGAGTCAGCACATTTCTGACCCCTAAACAGAGGTCGGTTACGTCAATCGGTTCGGGTAAGAAGCGCTCAGCTCCCAAATCGAATGCCTTGCGCTTCATCTCTAGTGACGTATCCCCACTGAGCACTATCACGGGTCCGATATGGAGGCTTTCGTCCGACTTTAGCATCGCCATGATTTCCAACCCGGAAAGCTCCGGCATTTGTAGGTCTAATGCGATCAGGTCAGGCTTAAGTTCTCGAATCCGCACGACGACGTCTCGGGGTTGGGTTTCTACGTGTACGTTCTCAAATCCCGCGGAGGTCAGTGCCCGTTTCAGGTTTAGGGCATTAGCCTCGTTGCCTTGGACGATTAAGATTATGGATGCAAGAATTTCATTCTCGATGCCATTCTTATCTTTACCTTTGAGCTTAAGGGGCCCGACGAAAGATTTGAAGCTTTGGTCGGGGCACGGATCAGCACTTAAGTCAATGAGAGGGGTCATGTGTTTTGTATCGTGTCATTGGCTTCAAATCGTTAGCCAATGTTAGAAGGTTGTCGGCTAATGCACAAGTAAGTGTGCAGTTAGGCGCCCGTTGCCAGCACTACACCGGTATCCTGGAGAGGCGTCTCCACGGTTCGGGCGGCCAGGAAATTCAGCGCCTCGACAACTTTTGGGTCGAACTGTGTTCCGGTGCATTTCCATAGTTGGGCAAGCGCAGCATCTCGCGAAAGCGCCATTCGGTACGGCCGGTTATTGGTTAAGGCGTCAAACGCGTCCGCGACGGCGACGATTCGGCCTGCCAACGGAATATCCTTGCCGGAAAGGCCGTTCGGGTAACCGGTGCCGTCAAAGTGTTCGCGATGGCTGGCAATGATGGTCTCGGCCATTTTAAGCAGGGCCGTCTCGCCGCCGGCGAGGATTGCCAGCCCGATGTTCACATGCATCTTTACCTGCGCAAACTCGGAAGGCGTGAGCCCGCCCTCTTTTGCGAGAATGTGGTCCGGAACACCGACCTTCCCGATATCGTGGAGGGGTGCGGCCAGGCGGATTAGGCCGACCTCGAAGTCGGACATCTTAAGCGCCTGCGCGATCAAAGCGGAAAGCTCGCCAATACGTTTCGTGTGCTCACCGGAGGCATCGTCCCGGTATTCGGCAGTCCTTGCGAGGCGCTCAACTACTTCCTCGTTGGACTTTTCAAGATCGAACGTCCGTTCACGAACAATGTCCTCGAGGGTCCTGTTCTTGTCACCCAGGCCTACGCAGAGCTGACGCATGTGCAGGAAGTTGCTCACGCGTAGCAGAATTTCTTGCGACTCTCCGGGCTTGGTCAGGAAGTCGTTCGCTCCTGCCCGCAAGGCAGCCGCCTTGGCCTCAATGGTGTCGTCGGCGCTGAACACGAGGATCGGCAGAAATTCCGGCTCGGTTTCTTCCCGAATAAACCGAATGAGGTCCACGCCGCTGAGCCCAGGCATGTGCAAATCCAAAATCACCAGGTCTGGTTTAAAACTCTTAAAGCGGCTGATTGCTTTGAGCGAATCGCCGGCCGATTCAACATTCGCAAATCCGGCCCAATCCAACATTCGTTCAACGATCAGAACGTTTGACGCGTTCTCATCGATGATCATGATCTTCGAGCGCGAGATTATTGCATCTGCTACCTGTTTGATTATCTGCATCGAACTTCTCTCTTAGTGAACCGAATGGTGCCGGGTCATGCGTGCCGTCTCATCGCTCGGGGCATCGCTGCCTAGGGCCTTCTCACGATTCCTCGCTGCCCCGAATCCACGCGATCATATTCTGTTTCTCTCGCTGACTTCTCTAAACTCAATTATCGAGGTGTACTCAAGAACTGTCGGTGAAGCTGCGCCAATGCACACCACTGGCATGCCAACTTGCGCATAAGAGAGCAACTAAATTTGATATAACGGGCTGGTTTGCGAAGTCAGCGCACAAATTGTGCGGTCGCAGTGAGGGTTTGAAGCTCGGAAGATCAAATATGACATGAGCTCAAGCCGCGCTTGAGCAGATACTGCTGGTGATAATCCTCGGCGGGATAAAACTGCGACGTCGCCGTGATTTCGGTCACGATCAGCCGGGAAAATCGGGTTTGAGCAGCCTCACGCGACGCGGCGGCCTCGGCCTCTTGATCCGGGGAGTGGATGAAGATCGCGGAGCGGTATTGACTGCCGTAGTCGGGTCCTTGCCGATTCTTTTGGGTTGGATCATGGACCGACCAGAACGTATCGAGGAGGGTTCCATAGCCAACCAAGGAGGGGTCGAACTCGACTTCGACGACCTCGGCATGGCCGGTTTTGTCGGAGCAAACATCCTTGTAGGTCGGGTTCTCAAGCGTACCGCCCAAGTAACCGACGGTCGTCCGTATTACACCGGGAAGAATCCGAAACGCTTCCTCGACACCCCAAAAACAGCCCGCCCCGAAGGTCGCTAATTCTGCGTTCTCTTGCATGCGACGAATACTACGTCGCCGGCGCGCCGGATGCTGCGGTAATGCCTGTGCGAAACCTCAGAAACGAAAACCGAAGCCGCTTTTGGGTTTGTGTATTCTGACCGGAGGTATATGATTCATCTTCTTGCATCGCTCATCGTAGCGTCCTACGCTATCGACCTCCAACAGCCAATCGGCCCCCCATTGGGCCAAGGCGACGCGTCCGGCCAGGGTGGTCCTCCCGGTCAAGGTGGCGCCCCGGGACAGGGCCGCCAAGGCGGGCGGCGCGCCAATCCAGGTGGCGCTACTCCCGGTCAGACGCCTGCAGGCGCCGGCGCGGCCGGAGCAACGCCTACACCTGAACGCACGGGCCCTATGCTGGAGCTTGTTCCCTGGGTACGCACGAAGCACAGCATCACCGTTGGCGGCGCCAAGATCGACTACACCGCGACCTGCGGCTGGCTCCCGGTTCGTGACGGCGCCGGCGAAGTGACGGCGAACATGTTCTTCGTCGAGTACAGCAAGGATGACGCGGACCTAAAGAAGCGACCCGTCCTGTTCGCCTTCAACGGCGGCCCAGGCTCTTCAAGCATGTGGTTGCACATGGGCACTATCGGCCCGCGCCGCGCCCGGATGAACGACGACGGGAGTATGCCGCAGCCGCCGTTCGATGTGGTCGATAACAACGAGACTTGGCTTAACTCCAGCGACCTTGTGATGCTGGACGCGATCGGCACAGGCTATAGCCGCCCGGCCAGCGCCACCGATCGCAGCTTCTATGGGCTTCA
>Ga0182024_10026642_pt1 | contig 10147 bp, 7 predicted proteins | sample P32metaG_FD_120480 | JGI IMG/M metagenome (GOLD analysis project Ga0182024, IMG submission 120480) | Permafrost microbial communities from Stordalen Mire, Sweden - P3-2 metaG (Illumina Assembly) | ecosystem: Environmental > Terrestrial > Soil > Wetlands > Permafrost | place: Sweden: Stordalen...
AACGAATTCTTCAAGGTGGCGGCCGTCCCCATGTCGATGCTCCTGCTATTTCTCATTTACTGGCTGCTGCCCAATTGCAAGATTGATCCGGCCCGGATCATCCCGGCCGCCATCGGCGTCGGACTTCTGCTCGAACTCCTCAAGTACATCAATCTTCTGACGTGGCCCTATCTCCGGCAGAAACTGGCTCTGGAGTACGGCCCGTTCGTTTACACGGTCACCATCATCCTGTGGGGATTTGTAGCGTCCATGGTGATCCTGGCCGGCGCGGAATGGACCGCGCGCCGCGTGATGCGGTCCGTCGACTAGTGGGCTGTCGGCGAAAGAACTTTAGCATCGAAATCCCAGGCGTTCGCAGGAGTGCGAACGCGGCAAACACGAGTGTTCGCGCCACGCGTAGCGCACGCACCCTTGCGTGCCGCGTCGCCACTCATGGCGACGCACGGCAGTAGTAAAGATTCAGCAACGACAGCCCACTAGTACTCCGACGCTCCGAGGAGCACGGGTTTTCCGGATGGCCGCGCCCAGCAATTCAACCTAGTGAACCGGGACCAAGTTCCTATTGCCGCCCCAGTACCGCTGCCTTCACAATCGAACTTCATATGTCAACCGCACCTATCCTGGACATTGATCTCCAGGCCAATCTTCCCCAGGAAGACGAGAACCTTTCACTCCTTAACCTTGCGATTCAGACCGAGGACCAGAACCTCGCGCCCCCGCTGCCTGAAACCCTGGAGGACACGGGACTGGCCGGTTCGGTCATAGAGCAGCTGGTCTTGAAGCTGTTGTACTCCCGCGGCGACATGCTGGGCCGTGACTTGTCGGAAGCTCTGGGCCTGAAATTTAGTTTGGTGGAAGCGTTTCTCGAGTTTTTCAAACGCAACCATTTCATCCAGGTCAAGAAGTCGATGGGGATGGGGAACAGCACTTCAGTGTTCGCCTTGACTGATGCCGGACGAAGCGCGACCCGCGAGGCCATGGATATCAATCAGTACACAGGTGCGGCGCCAGTTCCATTGTTTCAATACAGTCACATCGTGCGCCGCCAGCGGCGTGCGGATGGTTGGCTAACACCCGAAGCGCTGGCGCATGCCTACCGCCGCATGGTGATGACGCCGCGAGTGCTCTCGCAGATCGGTCCGGCCGTCAGCTCTGGAAACTCCTTCCTGATCTATGGACAGCCCGGCAATGGCAAAACGTTCCTGGCGGAAGCGCTCGGGGACCTGGACGATTCCTGCATCTATGTGCCGTATGCCATCGAGTCTCAAGGTTCCATCATTCAGGTTTTCGACCCAATCTATCATCAACCTGTCGAAGACACCGTCGAACGCTCCGTGCTCGCCTGCGATCACCAATATGACGCGCGTTGGGTGAAATGCCGGAGGCCCTTTATCGTTACCGGCGGCGAGCTCACGCTCGAAATGCTGGACCTGAAATACAATTCCACGTCCAAGATTTACGACGCACCCTATCAGCTAAAAGCCAACAACGGTATTTATTTGATCGACGACTTTGGACGCCAGCAGTGTGCGCCTTCCGAGGTCCTCAATCGCTGGATCGTCCCCATGGAGCGCCGCGTCGACTACTTGAAATTCCTGACCGGCGGCAAGATGACCGTGCCCTTCGAAGCGTTTCTCATCTTCTCCACCAACCTGCGGCCCGATCAATTGGGAGACGAAGCCTTCCTGCGCCGCATTCAATACAAAATGCTGCTGCGCAGTCCGGACGAACACGAGTTTGTCAGCATCTTCCGGAACTTCTGCGAGTCGAAGCAACTCCCGCATGAGGAGAGCTCCATCCGGCGCTTTATCGACAAGCATTACCGGCACACCGGGAAGGTTTTTCGACGTTGCCATCCGCGCGACGTTCTCTCGCACGTGATTGATATGATCCACTTCGAAAAACACCCATTCCGTCTGACCGACGATCTGCTGGATCGCGCTTTCGAGAGCTGCTTCCTGGAAGAAACCGGCGAGTAATGCACCGACTCCGTTACCGAACCGCGACCGTAAGGGAGTCGGTGCCTTTTTTTGCGACTACCATCCGCGCTTGCCCGCCTTAAAATCCTCCCACTGCCCCAGCGCTTTCATTTGCTCATCCAGTTTGGTGTCGGTGATCAGCTTCTCTACTTCCGCCCGCGTCTGACGCTTCGCCGGCCGGTCCGGATTCTCGGCCAAACTCCACATCAGTACGGCCGCGACGGCTTCCGTTATTTTTTCCTCTCTCTGATTCACGCGATCAATCGTATCCGATTCGGCGTGATAGTCCGGCAGATACGGGATGGGGTCCTGGATGCCAACCAGATTGGGAACACCCGAAATCATGAAATCAAAATTGTCCGTGCCGTCCAGCACATCCGTCACGTGCCCAGTCGCACGCAGTCCTTCCACCGCCGCCAGCGCATCGTTCACCGGCTTCCGAAGCTCGTCGCGTCCGTTCAAATAAAAGCCGCTCAAGTGCCCGGATCCAGTGTCGAATATCACCACTGCGGCAAATTTATCAAGCTCGCTTTTGTGGCGCGCCACGTAGGCTTGCGATCCCAGCATGCCCTGCTCTTCGCCGGTGAACAGCGCGAAACGAACAGTCCGCCGAGGCACTATGCCCAGATCGTGAAACGCGCGCGCCAGGTCAATCACCAGTGCGGCATTCACGCCGTTGTCTTCAGCGCCTGTTCCCAAATCCCACGAATCCAGATGCGCGCCGATCAGCACAATCTCGTCCGGCTTTTCGCGCCCCCGAATCTCCGCGATCACGTTTTTCGATTCATAACTCGGCGCGGTCTTGTTTGTGATGGCCAGGCGCACGCGCACTTCATCCTTCTCCGCCAGGCGCGCCAGCCGCTCAGCGTGCTCGCGGGAAATGATCGCCGTAGGCACGGGACCGTAGTTGAGATCGAGCGAAATAGGATGCCGGTACAGTAGGCCGCGCGGCCGCGTGGATTCCAGCAGCATCGCCACCGGCTGGTGTTTGCGCACCGCATCGTTTAACACCGCGTTCCGCATATACTCCGCGAAAAGATCGTCGAAGGTTTTCATCTCCGTGGAGTGGATCAGCAGAATGGCGCCCCGTACCGTGCCGCCCAGCCTGGCGAAGTCTGCTAGCGTTCCTTCTCCGGCGTCAATAATCCGGGCTTCGATGGTCCCTTTGGTGGACGGGCTCATGGGCGCCGCGGCGATGCGGATGTTGAACGCCGCGGGTGAAACCGCGTTGGCTTCGGCGGAAACCGGAAGCCACATACTCTGGGCGGCGAACGGTTCCACGCTGACGTTCTGGATCCCGATGTCGCGGAATTTCTTGGCCGCCCATTCAATCGCCCGATCGCACGCCACCGAGCCTGTGGGCCGTCCGCCGATGCCGTCGCACAGCTCGCGCAAATCCGTCATCAGGGGTGTGTCAGCGTGCGCCCGCGCTGCCAGACGGTGCGGCACGTCCTCGGCAGATAGGCTGAGCAAAGGCAGCAGAAGGCAGGCGGCAGGCGGCAGGATTCGGCCCACCGCTCGCCTAGCGATTCCCATCATTCCGGTAAATCACTCCCTCTTTCATCACGAAGACAATCTTTTCCACTTGCCTGATATTCTGAATCGGGTCTCCCGGGATCGCTACAACGTCGGCCAGTTTTCCCGCTTCGAGCGTACCTACGCGGTCCTGGATTCCAAGCAGCTCGGCATCCACGGACGTGCCTGCGCGCAACGCCTCGATGGGCGGCATACCGAGATCCACCAGCATGTGAAACTCCTCCGGATTACGACCGTGCGGATAGACCGCTGCATCCGTGCCCATCCCGATCTTCACTCCTCGCGTGATAGCTCTCTTCATGGTTTGGTTGATGGCCTCAATGGCGGCGCGCATCTTGGCTCCCACCGCGGGAGGGTACACTCCCTTCGCTAGAATCTCGCGCCCGCCCTGCGTGGCCATCAACGTCGGGATAAACACCGTGCCGCGCGCTTTCATCATGTCCAGCGCTTCGTCATCCATGAACGTGCCGTGTTCAATGGAGTCGATACCGGCTCGAATGGCGCGCTTCGCGCCCTCGGCGCCGTGAGCGTGAGCAGCTGCTTTTTTGCGCAACGCATGCGCCTCATCCACAATCGCGTTCAGTTCCTCCTGTGTAAGCTGCGGCGTGTCCACAGCATCGGTCAGCGAGAGTACTCCACCGGTGGCGCAAGTCTTGATGACATCCGCGCCGTATTTGGCGTTCAAGCGGACCGCTTTGCGCGCTTCTTCGGGTCCATTGATCACTCCGTCTGCAGGCCCGGATTCATATCCGAACACACCCATGCGAAACCCGTCCTGGAAGTCGCAATGGCCGCCGGTTGCCCCGATGGCGTGCACCGCCACCAGCATGCGCGGTCCGGGAATAATCCCCGCCTGCACCGCATTGCGTAGCCCCACGTCTATGAAATCGGTGGAACCGACGTCGCGCGCCGTGGTGATGCCGGCCAGGAGGGTCTTCTTGAGATTTTCAGTGGCGATGAGGGTTCTTTCCGCGATGGTTTTTTGCAGACCGTCCAGCATGAACTGCCGGAAGTCAGCGACGCTCGGATACGAAAGATGGGTGTGCGCATCCATCAATCCGGGCGAAAGAGTGGCGTCGCCGAAATCGATCACCTTTGCGCCAATCGGAACCGGCGCGTCAGCGCCTACGGCCAGAATTGTCGTGCCGCTCACCACCACCACTCCTGGCGTCGACATGCGATGTCCATCGAACATCCGCGCCGCTTTCAGCACAATGGCTTGGTTCTGCGCGAAGCAAGCGGCCGCAGAAAGCAGAAAGCAGGCGGCAGAAAACAGCCGGCGTCTGAGCCCCTGCCGCCTGCCTCCTGCAGCCTGTCGCCCGCCTCCTGCCTCCTGCCTCCTGTTTCCTGCCGCCTGAAATGGGGTTATCATAAGCCTTCAAGTTTACTTCGTCGCCGCACCCGTCTGCGCCTCCTCACCCCAAATATATTTCGCGAACCACTCGTAGTTGTGCTCCATCACCGCCCGCTGCTGCTTCGGCTTGTTGATGGGATGCCCGAATCCCTTATAGAGAATCAGCTTCACCGGAACCCCTCGGTCCTTCAGAGCCTGGTACAGTTCGAAAGCGTTCGGAGGCGGCACGCGCTTGTCCTGATCGCCATGCTGGATCAGCGTCGGCGTCTTGGCCTTGTTCACATAAAAAATGGGCGACGTCTTTTGATAGATGGCCGGGTCGTCCCACGGCGTGGCCTTCAGATATTGCCGCGTGAACGGATGTATATCGGTGTTGACGTAATAAGTCATCCAGTCGGAAATGCCCGCGCCCACCGAGACAGCCTTGAACCGGTCGCTATAAGTGGTAATGAAGGCCGAAATGTAGCCGCCCTCGCTCCATCCCATCGCACCTACGCGATCCTTATCCACCATGCCTTTCGCAATCAGAAAATCAACGCCCGAAATCACGTCCTGATAGTCCCCTAGCCCCAAATTGCGCACGTTCAGCGAACGGAACTTTTCGCCGTATCCCGCCGAGCCTCGGTAGTTCGGCCTCAAAATCAGCGCGCCCTTGGCGGCAAAACGCTCCATCGGGTAATAACGATCAGGCGCAGACTCCGGAGTGTCGAAGCCTGTCGGACCGCCGTGAATCACCACCAGCAACGCGTATTTGCGCGACGGATTGTAGTCGGCGGGCTTCATCAGAACGCCTTGGATGGGTGTGCCATCCGTCGATTTCCATTCGATCACTTCGCGTGTGGTGAGCTTGAAGTCCTTCCATTGATCGCCCATGTTCGTGAAATACCGGGGCGCGAAATCCTTCGTCGCTGATACCAAAACTTCTGAAAAATGATTCGGCGGCGCGCCGATCGCGGCAAATGTCCGATGATCCGGCGTGAAGGACGCGTCGGGAACGAAGAACGAATCGGGCGAGCTGATCCGGTCGATACCCAGCGTCTCCGGATTCACGCGAAACACGTGCGCGTTCGACTTCAGAAACGCGGCGAAATAAATTCCGTCCGGCCCCCAGTCGATCAAGCTTGGATCCTCGTCGAACTTCGCGGTAACAATGCGCGGCTCGCCGCCCGTCGCCGGAATAACCGCGATGTGGGCGTTCATGTAGTAATAGAACGGGTCGCCGTTCGCAGTGATATAGGCTATCTGCGTTCCATCCGGCGACCAGCGCGGCCGCGTATTAGGCCCCTTCGAATCCAGCAGTTTCTTCACCAGCTTGTCAGCCACATCAATGGTATAAATCTGCGCTGTCTCCGACGAACTGATATCGGGATCGCGAGTGGCGCTGAAGGCGATGTGCTTGGAATCGGGCGACCAAGCGAAATCGCTGACACTGAACTTGTCCCCCTCCGTGAGCGCTTCCACCTGCGGCCTCTGCTTGGCGTCGGAGGGGGTCTCGGCCGGCGTCTTCACCAGCCACAATCGCACCATCGAATAGTCGCCACCGATCACGTCGAACTCGCCGTACTTCTCTTTGCGATCCTTCTTGGCTTTCGCGTCCGGGCCGGTGGAGCTAAAGGCAATCGCAGATCCGTCCGGCGCCCATTCCATGGAATCCACGCCGTTCTCTTCACTCGTCAGTTGCTGCGCTTCACCGCCGTGTGGGCGAATCAAGTAGATCTGGCGCTTGCCGTCACGCTCCGAAAGGAACGCAATACGCCCTGAATCCGGCGACCATTTGGGGTTCTGGCTCGATTTCTTTCCGCTGGTCAATTCATAGCGCTCGCCGCTCGCGACCACCGCGATCCAGATCTGCTGCGCGAATTCGTTCTCCTCCCAATTGGCCTGCGTGACGGTATAAGCGACATATTGCCCGTCCGGCGAAATCCGGGCATTCCCCACCGATTGCATGCTGAGCGATTGATCGATGGTAGGCGTCTGAGCAAACGCCGCGAATACGAAGAGTGCGACAAGCGATAACCGGTACATGGGGCCATTATTCTACATTTGAAGAACGCTGAGCGGTCGGACGTGGCGCAGACACTCGTGTCTGCAGCGCCGAGACTCGTCTCGGCGATACTTTCCTAGTGGCTCCAATGGACACCGTTAGACATGACGACCTTGAAAGGCACGAGCGTTCCCGGCGGGCGCTAAATCTGCGCGCCCGAGTTTCTGGCGGTGCAACTTGTTACGCTGTCTTTGATCCATGGGAGTTGCGCGGAGGACAAATGAAGTTCACGAGGAATCGGATCTTTGGGATTATCGGGGCTATTTGGGATGGCGCGGTAGTAGTCTCGGGCCTGTTCCGTATTTTTTCGGATAACGCGGCCTACGCCGCCGGCCAGTTAGCAGGATTCGTTTTAGGAGCAGCGATGTTCGCAGTCGGCCTTTACTGCGCAATCAAGGGCTAACGGATTGACAGACCGTTAGGCTACTTCCAAGCAATTCCGGTACGAGCTCTACACCCGCCTAGTTTCCGAGGTATGCTAAAAAGGTCGGAAGGAGGGCACTTGACACTAAATCTCAGCCCTGAGGAATCGAAGGATTTCCTGAAGCGCGGTTTTTCCCGCAGGAACTTCGGCCGCATTGCGACCATGCTCACTGCCGGAGCGACTTTGCCGTTCTATAACGAGCCAGCCCTGGCCCAGTTGTCCAAGGTCAAAGGCACCATTCCACCCGATGCTGTATTGATCAACGCCAACGAGAACCCGATGGGCCCGTGCCCTGAGGCCGCCGAGGCCATGCGCAATGTAATTCAAAAGGGCGGCCGGTACATGTACCAGCTCACCGATGAACTCGCGAAAACCTTGGCTGAAGTGGAAGGCGTGAAGCCGGACTACGTGCGTCCCTTCGCCGGATCGAGCGCGCCGTTGCACCAATCCGTGCTGGCGTTCTGCTCGCCTCAAAAGAGCTATGTGGCGGGCGACCCTGGCTACGAAGCCGGCGGTCGAGCGGCAAAGTTCATTGGCGCGAGAGCCATCAACGTCCCGCTTACCAAGGACTATGCGCACGATGTGAAGGCCATGGCCGCCGCCGATCCGAGCGCGGGGTTGATCTACCTTTGCAATCCGAATAACCCCACCGGATCCCTGACCTCGCGCGAGGACATGGAATGGCTGCTCGCCAACAAACCAGCCGGCAGCATCCTCGTGGTGGATGAAGCTTACATCCACATTGCCGATGGCGCCAGCTCCATGGTCGACATGGCCGGCAAGGACAAAGAGATAATTATTCTGCGCACCTTCTCCAAGCTCTACGGCATGGCGGGATTGCGCGCGGGCGCCGCGATTGGCCGTCCCGATTTGCTCGACAAGATCATGCCTTACAGCGCGGGCGCGTTGCCCGTCACCGCGATGGTGGGCGCCACCACAAGCCTCAAAGTGAAGACCCTGGTAGCCGAGCGCCGCAAGATCATCAAGGATATTCGCGAAGACACGCTTGCGTTCCTCGATAAGAATCACATCCACTACGTGCCGTCCGTGAGCAACAAATTCATGGTGGACGTGAAGCGCCCCGGCCGCGAGGTGATCGACCTCATGGCAAAGGAGAACGTCTACATCGGACGAGTGTGGCCGTCGTGGCCCACGTACGTTCGAGTGACGGTGGGCTCGCGCGAAGACATGGCCAAGTTCAAGACCGCATTCTTGAAGGTGATGGCATAGAATCGGCGGACCCCCTGGTCCGCGGCCGACGCCCTCGTCGGCCTGGTAGTGGTCGAACATGCATAGGGGTTTCTTTAATACTCGAAGTGCGGGTCCAGGGGGACCCGCGCGGACCAGGGGGTCCGCCCCACCATTCAGCAAAGCATGACTCCAGGACGTCACCCGTATAGTCTCCGCGTATTCCTGGGCGACTGTTTCGGTGGAATCATCGCAGCCCTGATCGCGATTCCGTATGGCCTCGCAATGGCCTCGCTGATGGGCCTGCCGCCGGTCCTCGGAATATTCACCAGCATTCTCACGGCGCCCGTCACCGCGTTGCTTGGCCGCAATCCGGTATTGATTGGGGGCACCGCCAGCGCTACGGTTCCTTTTATCGCCCTCGCGGTCCGCGAGCAAGGGATCGCGGGCGCCGCAAAAATTTGTATCGCAGCAGCTCTTTTCCTCCTCCTATTCTCAGCGCTTCGGCTGGGCCGGTACATCCAAAAAGTTCCGCAAGCCGTGGTCACCGGATTTTCCTGCGGAATCGGCGGCTTGATGGTGATCTCGCAACTCGACACCATCCTCGGAGTCGGCTCGCCCTGGACGCGCTCGGCCGGAGCGCCACTCACGCAGTTGTTTCGAGTGCTGGGCCGCGTGGGTGGCACACAAGCCGCTCCACTCGTTCTCGGAGTCCTGGTAATCGCGGCGGCAATGCTCTCCGCCCGCTGGTCGGCGCGTCTGCCTGCCCCGCTCATCGGAGTTGCAGTCGCGGTGCTAGCGGCGAATCTGTTCGGCTTGCACGAGAAACAGGTGGGCGCTTTGCCGCTGGCTCTGCCGGCTTTCGCCGGATTTTCGTGGCAGCGCTCGGATTTCACCACTTTGCTTCCATCCGCGCTCGGACTGGCTTTCGTCAGCGCCGTGAATATTCTGATCACGTCGCGCGTTGTGGAACACTTCCGCGGCTTGCATCGGCACGTCCGGAAAACGGATGCCGATCAGGAACTGGGTGCTTACGGACTCGCCAACATTTGCGGCGGCCTGTTTGGCGCTCCCATGAGCGTCGGAATTCCGGCCCGCAGCGTGGCCAGCGTCCGCTGCGGCGCCACTACGCGCGTATCCAACATTTTGCACGCAGTGTTTCTGGTCGCGTTTCTGGAGATGGGATCCAGATTCGTGGCGCAGATTCCGATTCCGGCCCTGGCCGGAGTCACTGCCTGGATGGGCATCTGCCTGCTTGAGTGGAGTACCTGGCGCCGATTACCGAAGATGCGCCGTCTGGATGCGGCCGCGTTCCTCGCCACCGCGTTCGCGGTCCTGGTCACCAATGCCGTCGCGGCGGTCGCCATCGGCTGCTCGCTATTTGTGATCCATCATCTTTACCAGCGGTTCACAGCTTCGCCGTCTATTCCCAACCTGCACACAGCTCCAGGTGTAGAGTCCACCGATTAGCGCGCCACGCAAGGCTTCCGTGAGCCACTTCTCGCGGGTGGTAAAAAAGTTTAATCAAAAAAAACTTGAAGCGCCTTCCCCGCGCGTGTTATCTTAACCCAAGTCCACAACTCTCTCGAAAGGAGGCAGCCTGTTGAACGCAACCACTAAGC
>Ga0182024_10026643_pt1 | contig 10147 bp, 13 predicted proteins | sample P32metaG_FD_120480 | JGI IMG/M metagenome (GOLD analysis project Ga0182024, IMG submission 120480) | Permafrost microbial communities from Stordalen Mire, Sweden - P3-2 metaG (Illumina Assembly) | ecosystem: Environmental > Terrestrial > Soil > Wetlands > Permafrost | place: Sweden: Stordalen...
CATCGCAAACCGCCGCTTGCAGCATCAGCTGCAGGCCGCTTAAACTCTAACCCTGATGAGCCAGAGCCTCCCTTCTCGAAACGCCTGACCAGTCTCAATTTATCTGCCGACGGACAATCGACGGGCTTATCCTGCACCGACAGGAGGACCCACATACGAAAATCCACCGCATCAAGGTGGGGCTATCGAGTTCGACTGACGAGTAGCAGTGCGGGCTTTGTGGTGTTTTGCGATGCAGTTTACCTCCGGCAGGGATGAGCAATCGCTTCTCGACTTTGTTGTATCTAGTTGAATACGAGGAGATTGCTCCGGATTAGCTAAGGGAAAATGCCCTCAAAAGCCCGCAAAGCCCGCACGCAAAACTCGTAGCCATCCTTCTGTGCCTGCATCTGCCGATCCTTACCGGATGCTCCGGCGGCGCGAAGGTCGCCCCACTGCCCTCGCCAACGCCGGCGCACGACCTGCTCCACGTCATCACCGTGCTCCCGTGTCACCTCGACTTTCGGTCTGCCGTGAGCGCCCCAAGGGTCCCCGATTACCAGCCGGCGTGGCGCGCAGTCCAAACTGGCGGCGTCAATCCCGCTGCAATCCGTTGCCAGATCACGCTCCTTGACACGTCCGCCACCCGATTAATCTTTTTTTAGGTATTGGTGCGACAGTGTGCGCGTACAGATCAGGTTCCCCCGCCTTGGTCCCAAACGGCAGTCACGGGGGTACCATGTCCTTCATCGAAAAACTCAAAGTAGCAAAAGCTCGGGAAGCGGAGCGCGTCGCCGATCCGTGGCGCAGCAAGCTCTCAGCGTGGCTCGGGTCAACCCCAGCGATCAGCACCGCTGCCGCGCTCGACCTCCTTGGCGTGGCCAACACGTCGGGGAATGGACGCCAACTCGCGCGGGCTATTTCTTCGCTCGGCTTCATCCCGATCAAGTCCAAGCGGCTCATGCCCGGTGGCCGATGCGGTAACACGGTGACACGCGGCTGGGCTCGTCCTTTTCGTGAAGTGAGCCGACCCGGAAGGGTTAGTTGCCTAACAAGGTATCAACTTGAAAGGATCGAACGATGAGCGAGTTACTCCTAGACAACCCGCCCCTGTTCGAGTTTGTCGAGCGTGGCGAGACCAAAATACCGGCGGACTACCTGCCAGAGGCGCCGGGCGTGATTTTTGCCGGCAAAGACGCGCTGACTGCAGCAGGATACGTTCCGGGGGCAAATCGACCGCGCGGGTGGAGGCAACTTTGGCCAGGCAATTATAGGAAAAAAGTGGCGAGGCACGTCCTGATGGTTAGGCAATGTGGTGGAGCGAGAAGCGAGCACTGGACCATAGAACGAATTGATGATTTCAACTTCAACACGGAGGCGCTGGTTTTTCCCTTTGGCCCCGCTCCGATTTTTGCCCGTAACCATCAGGCGGCGATGCGACTGGCTGAACATTGTTATCGTTTTTATCCAACCGTGGACCTACCGATACCCGCGTGCTGGATGCTTGCTCGCCTGCGGCGGTAGATCACCCCCGCTAGCTAGTCGGCAAACGGCGCGCTGTTAACACGAGACAAATCGTTGAAACCAGAGACCGCGAGGGCGATCTTAGGCCGTTCCGGCAACCCGACCCGTCACCGCTAGGTCAACTTCTTCTCTTGTAACTTCCGTGCCGTCGATCAATTCGACTTCGACGCCGTCCGGCATCTTGCCAAAAAGCGAGGTGCCTTCATGTCGGACGTCGGTCAGCTTTATCTTTTCTCCACCGGGAAGCGTCATGGTCACGGTTTTGCGAGACATCGATTTCTCCATCTGGGTGGAGCACCATGTCCGTACACTCTTAAAAAAAGGACGAAAGCCGCCATGCGGATTTAACAAGATAGCTGGGGTCAAGAAGCCCGATTGGTTTACCTTAAATGTACCGCCAGAGGTAATTGGGACTGCTTGCGCACGCACTGGCGCGAACTTCTATCTCGTCGCCGTTGCTTGCGTGGCTGTTCCTCGGAGAGCGACCCAGCCTTCTCGCTCTAATGGGTAATCACGGCCTCGGCTGGGCTGCACGTCCCCCAGCAAGGCACAGCCGAATGCCCAGTAGCAAGGTATAACGGTGGAACGGCCTGCTGGCGCAATGACGAGATGTTGTTCGCGCGAAGAATTCCTGAGTGGCACCCCTGCGGGGAAATGACGTTCCAGTGCGTTACCTCCCGCAACGGCATATCACCGCCAATACTTTACTCTCACTTCCGCTTTCGCAGTGGCACCTTGCCACCTTTCAATAGGCCGCTGCTAGGAAATGACGTCCAGTGCGTCACCATCACCCGCAAAGGCAAATCACCGCTAATACTCTGAGCTTACTTCCGCTTTCGCGGCATAGGCGGACACGGCCAGGACTTGCTGCTCGCTCGACACGGTGGCGATTGACCCCGAAACTGACGTCCCGCGAGCTGACCGGGTGCTGCTTTCCCGTTTACCCCTCTGCGCTTGTGGGGTAAGTTCCGACGGGCATCATGAGCCATGCGCGGCCAACGTGTCCGCAGGCCGAGAAAGAGCGGATGTGCAGCCGATGACCGACATCTCTTTCGAGACGGCTCTGGGCGAACGCGTCGATGACATGCTCGGCGCCTGCACGCGATGCGGCAAGTGCGTCGAGGTCTGTCCGAGTGTGAGACCCGCCGGAATTTCGGGTACGAGGTCCGAAGACATCATCAGCGGCGTGCTCGAGCTTGTGCGAACCGGCGATGGTCCCGAGGCGTCGCGCAAGTGGGCGGCGTCCTGCATGCTTAGCGGGGAATGCATCAAGGCGTGCGACTACGGCGTCAATCCGCGTTTCCTCCTTGCCATGGCGCGGCTCGGCATCGCAAAGACCGACAGCGGGCTGACTGAACGACGCCGGCAAGGCGTAGAGAGATACCGCGATCTCGGCCGCGATGTGACGGTACTGTCGCGTTTGCAGCTCGATGGCGAGGTACTGGAGCGGCTTGGCCAGAAATCGGCGACAGTATCAAAGCCCGCCGAGGCGCCTGATTTCATTTTCTATACTGGCTGCAACGTGCTCAAGACGCCGCATATCGCCCTGCTTGCTCTCGATATCATGGATGCGCTTGGCGTCACTTACCAGGTGATGGGTGGGCCGAGCCATTGTTGCGGCGTCATGCAGCTGCGCCCTGGCGACGTCGAGATGTCCGGGCGCATGGCCTCTAGCACGATGGAAAAACTGTCACACTCCAAGTCCGGCCAGGTGATCTCCTGGTGTCCAAGTTGCTATGTCCAGTTCACGGAATTGACCCTTCCGACGATTGAACGACAGCACGGCTCGCGACCGTTCGAGATGACGCCATTCATGCGGTTTCTCGACGGCCGGCTCGCTCAATTGAAACCACACTTGCAGCGACGCGTCGAAATGCGGGTCGCACTGCATCGACATCCCGGCGTAGCCGGCGTCATGGAAGCCGCCGCTGAAATCCTGGGGGCTATCCCCGGCATTGAACTTGTCGACCTGAAGCAGCCGGCCGTCGGCTTGCAGAGTGTCAATGTCGGCGTGCTACCTGCGTTTAAGCGCGAACTGCAGCTGAACGAGCTAGAGGCGGCGCGCGACGCGGGCGTCGACGCACTGGTTGCGGTCTATCACTCCGATCATCGCGAGCTGTGCGCGCACGAACGCGATTGGCCATTCCGTATCATCAATATCCTCGAGGTGGTCGGCGAAAGCATGGGACTGCACCGGCACGATCGCTACAAGCAGCTCAAGATCATGCAGGATGCCGACCAGATCGTCGCGGAATGCAGCGACCTTATCGCAAGGCACTCGCTTGACGCCGGCAACGCCCGCGGCGTCATCGTCAAGGCGATGCTCGGCGACCAACCTCTTCCCTTGAAACGAGGCTCGCGCCCAGCAAGGCGCGCCAGCGACGGGGCGTGATAGCCTGACTTCGCCTTTTAGCACATCGCGACATTGCGCTTCGATGCGGAACTTGGTCACTATCGGGGCATAGCGGCCTAGCAAGGTAAAAAGCTAAAGCCACCTCACCGTGCTAAAACACCAGTCGCAGACCTACGTCAGGAACGCTGAACGGCCTCCCGCGTGCGAGGCCAAGCGAACGGCATGCGCCGCGCCCCAATAAGAGCAGGTAAGAATGGCCAGGCTCCAGGCTGACAAGGCGATGCTTGGGGCTCCATTTTTGTTTGTCCTGCTCTGGAGTTCGTCCTTTGTCACGGCCAAAATTGGACTACGGCATCTTTCCCCGCTGCTCTTCGTTGCTGTTCGGCTAACGGCCTGTGCCGTCGTGCTTACAGTCCTGATGCTCGTGTTTCGGCGATCTTGGCGGCCACTGGGTGGGTGGAAATGGATACATTGCGCGGTTGCGGGCGCTCTGCTGAACGCCGTCGGGCTCATGGCACCGCATGTGGGTCTGACGACCGCACCGGCTGCGCAGATCGCGCTCGTCCAGTCCCTGACCCCGCTCCTGACTGCAGCCTTCGGCGTGGTTCTTCTGCATGAAGGGTTACGTAGAAGCCAGTGGCTGGGATTGGCGCTCGGCTTGATGGGTGTCGGCCTCGTGGTGGGCGAGGCAGCACTTGCCAGCCCGCTTAGGTTCCAGGGACTGGTACTGGCATTTGTGGGTGTATTGGGTCTCGTTGCGGGAACGCTATATTTCGGGCACTTCTGCCGTGGCGTGCCCCCACTGCCAGGAGCAACCGCGCAATTCTTATCAGCAGCCGTAGTTGCGACGCTTGGTGCTTGGCTTCTGGAAACTCCGCGCGCCGATTGGACGGAGGGCGCTGTCGCGGCCGTTGTATGGAATACTGTCATGGTTTCGCTTGGCGGCATGGGCCTCTACTTCGCCATGCTTGTTCGCGGCACAGTCGCTCGCGCCAGCGCGAATTTCTATCTCGTCCCCGGCACCGCGGCGTTGCTGGCGTGGCTGTTCCTCGGCGAGCGACCGAGCATGCTTGCTGTGGTGGGCCTAATCACGGCTTCGGCGGGGTGTTGGCTCGTCGCCGCGGGGCCCACCAAGTTGCTGCCGGATGAGGTCAGGTAAAAAGATGAAACGCTCTCACTGCGCAAAAGAACCGGAGGCTGTTAGGCGCCACTTGCGACGCCTTGAACCGTTACACCTCCACATCCATCACCAGGTTGCGCCGGCGACACGCTCTTGAACCGTATGGCACTCTGAGGTTCAATTCATCAATGACGCGCTGCCCCAAATGGGCAGACCTATTCTCGGGAGGACGGCATGGACTGCTGTGGTCACTTTGCATGTCACGGACACACGCTCACACGTCGACAGTGGATGTGGAGCACGCTGCTGGCTTCGGTCGGCACAATGCTTGCCGGCGGCTTGGCGCCACGGGGTTCCACCGCCGCTGCCCAGACGGCGGAAAACACCTCCGCCGCGCTAGACGTGCTACGCAAATCCATCTCCGTCGATGTCCATACCCACGGTGGAACGACAGGGATTACGTCTCAGGCGCCTCCCAACGATGACCTTGCAAAGGGCATGCGGGCGGGATCATTGGCCGTCGCGTGCCTCGCAGACGTGCCGGACGGCCCCATCCTCGGCAGGAATGCGGCCGGCGTCCTCGGTGCGCTGCACACCCCCGAGCCAGGCCAGCTCTACAAATACCATCTTGAGCGCCTCGATTGGGTGGATGAGATGGTCGCCCACCACGGCCTGCGTCGCGCCCTTTCGGCAGCCGATCTAGAGACCGCACATCAAGAGGGGCAACCCTCTATAGTGGGTGACGTGGAGGGGCTTGACTTCCTTGAGGGAAAGCTCGAGCGGCTCGAGCAGGCCCACCAGCGGGGTGTCAGGCACGTTCAGCTGGTGCACTACACCCCGAATGATATCGGAGACTTCCAGACTGGCGCCGTCACTCACAAGGGTCTCACTTCGTTCGGCGCCGAGGCGATCCGCGCTTGCCACCGGCTGGGATTTGTCTGCGACGTCGCGCACGCGACCGAGGACACGGTCAAGCAGGCCGTCAAAGTCGCGACCAAGCCCTACTCTTGTCGCATACCGCGCTGTCCGGGTCTCCAGCAATGGGTCCGACGCCGCTCACGCCGCGGCAGGTCAGCCGCGACCATGCGCTCGCGGTCGCCGAGACGGGCGGCGCGGTCGGCATCTGGCATTTCTACCCCAGCCTTGAAAAATACGTCGACGGCCTGAAAGAAATGGTTGATGTCATTGGCATTGAGCACGTTTGCGTCGGCACGGACCAGCAGGTTACTCCGGGTAGTCTGCAGGACTACTCGCAGTGGGTTCACCTGGTGGGGGCGATGCTGCGCGGCGGCTTCACGCCGGATGAGGCCGGAAAGATCGCGGGTGGCAACTATATGCGCATCTTTCGCGCTGCTGTCGGTTGACCTGAAGCCTCTCCCGTCAATCGCGCAAGGTGCTCGGCAGCGGGAGGAGATAACAGACGAAGGCTCCGCCGAAGTTCGACGGGATTTGAACGCATGAAAGATTTCTCGAATGCGTCTTTCCCACCTGACACCATCGCAGTCATGACGTTGGCAATGAACGCTGCACTCTCGACCCTTCCGCATCCGGTCAGTTCAAGGCATGTTCAATCGGTAGCTGAAACAATTCTGCGGACAGCCAAAGACGGCGAACGAGACCCAAAGACTTTAGAGCGCATGGCGCTACTGGAACTTAAAATTTCGTCGCCCCTCTAGTCATCGCTCGCACGCAAGAAACCAAAAACCGCTAACGCCTCCCATTGTCGACGTCTTCGCAGCCCCCAACCAGTTTATGCTGTGCCGGTTAGCTCCCGAAGGGCTCCTACAATCCCCAATGCGCTGTAGGGTTTGGACAGGAAGCGGCTGCCCGACGGCAAATCCTCTTCGCCAATGTTGAGCAATCCTGAGGTGGCTACGATCTTGATCGGCGGCCACCGGCCCCGGATGGCGGCAGCCAGCTTCAGGCCGTCCATGGAACCGGGCATTTGGATATTGGTGAAAACGACTGTTATGTCGCGGCGATCTTCAAGGATGAGAATGGCCTGGTCCGCGTTTTCCGCCTCGACGACCTCGAACCCGGCGGCCCTTACCATATCGACCGCATCCATGCGGATCAGGAACTCGTCCTCAACGATCAGGATGACAGGGCGCTTTTCTTCGGGTTGAGCCACACGACACACCTTCCGACGGAGCTAAGCGTCGTAATTAACGTTGGTTCCATATCGACATAGGCCAACTGCGTGCATTACCGTACATTCGGGACATCTGAGTTAATCAGTGATGGCGACCGATTTTGCGGCAGACATCGACGCGATCCAGCGTCTCGATGCGGTTCCTCGCATCCTTGAGGTTGTATGCCGTTCCACGGGGATGGGCTTTGCCGCCATCGCACGGGTTACTGACGACCGATGGATTTGCTGTGCAGTGCGCGACGAAATCTCGTTTGGCCTAAAGCCCGGTGACGAGCTCAAACTTCAAACGACAATTTGTAACGAGACCCGCCAGAGCCATCAAGCTGTCGTCATCGAACACATCGCCAAAGATAAGGATTACAGCCGTCACCCCACTCCGGCGATGTACGGTTTTCAAAGTTATATATCGATGCCCATCATCTTAGCGGACGGCTCAATGTTCGGAACGTTATGCGCGATCGACCCGCGCCCAGCGCGGCTAAGTCCCGAAATCATCCAAACATTCAAATTGTTTGCCGAGCTCATTGCCTCTCAACTTAACTCCGCTCAAAGTTTGGCAGCAAGCGAGGCCGTTCTTTTGGGTGAACGCCAAGTATCCGAATTGCGCGAACAGTTTATCGCCGTACTCGGTCACGATTTGCGCAATCCGCTTGCATCAATGGCGGCAGGCACGCGGATATTGACGAGGGTAAAATCGAAAAAAGAGATAACCGAAATCGCTGCCTTGATGCAGACTACCATCAACCGGATGTCTCGGTTAATCGACAACGTGCTCGATTTCGCGAGGGGGCGCTTGGGCGGCGGACTGACGTTACAACGCAGCACCAAAGAGCCGATTGATCAGATACTCAATCAGGTCGTTGCTGAGCTTCGTTCAAGCCATCTGGACAGAGCGATTGAGACGAACTTCCACCTGACCGAGACCGTGAATTGCGACGGACAGCGCATCGGGCAACTGTTTTCCAATCTGCTCGGCAATGCCATCACGCACGGATCACCGGACAAGCCGATAATAGTCCACGCGACAACTCAAGACCAAACTTTTGAATTATCGGTTGCCAATTCCGGCGATCCGATCCTGCCCGCCGCGATGGCGCAACTGTTTCAGCCGTTTTATCGCGGGAATGTGCGGCACTCGCTGCAGGGTTTGGGTCTTGGATTGTACATTGCGTCCGAGATAGCCCGAGCGCACGGCGGAACGCTCGATGTTAATTCCTCAGCGGATGAAACTCGGTTCACGTTTCGAATGCCGACAAACTAAAGGAGCTGCGGCAGCTAAGGGTTTACTTTTCCCCCCGGCATCCCCACATGCTGTCCATGACCCAATGGCAAAAAACCTACACGCGCGAGCCGCCTAAGACGAAGGCGGAGCTTCGCGAAATACTGACCGCGGCCGTCCGCAATACGCAACCCGAGCCAAAGCGCCGGGCCGAAGACAAGACAGGTCGCGGCCTACCCAATACTTGAGTGCAAGAACCTCGGCTAGTCGGATAGCCCCCAATGCCCCTCCCAGCCGGGAGTTCCGACACAAGCGGCCTCGGCACGCAACCCGCGCCGGGGCCGTTTCTGTGCACGCAAAAGCCGCCAAGGCTTTTCCCCTTGACGGCTTTTTGCCGTTGCGTTGCGTTTGCGAGAGGTGTGCCGCGTCGAGCGGTGCTCGAACGTAGCCCCTGCCCTCGCCCTTGGACGCACAGCGGCCTCTATGGGGCGCAATTAGTGCGTTGCCAATTTGTCGGGTCAACGAGCCCCGATAAGGACAATCTGTCATTGGCGATGATGCTGTTCAAGCCAGCGGTGCTGACCTACCAAGCTTACTTGTACATCTCGCGCCGATCGACCTCGAAACTCTCGCTGTACTGGATTTCGCTCTCAGCGATCAGCTTCTTGAGTGCCGCCTTGCGCTCGAATACTCATTGAGCGACGCCGCGCTGCAGACGATCGACGGCGACCAGGACGGAGGGCCGCTCGAGCACTTCAACCAGCCGGTCGAGCAGGCCTTCGTAATCGTGCTGTCTGGGCTGAAGGTATTCTTCAAGGATGCGCTGGGCATCGCTGACGGCTTGAACAGCCAGTTCTTGATCGCTCATTGATCGCAACTCCCACGCAACAGAACCGCGAGCTTAATTAGAACATGCCACAATTTGTTCCCGAAGGCACTGGCGCGTTTTTAACCGCTGGCTGTTGTGTGTCGACCGGTAATTGATCCGCTAGCCCTAGAGCGTTGCCGCACCGTTCGCGGTGCGTTCCAGAGGGAAAGGAATTGCCCGAGACGGGCAAGTTCTTTCCCTGAACGCGCCATGAGTGCCGCTCTGGAACATCCACCAAGAAAATGATCGACCGATTAGCGCCCATTGGGCTTCTGTTCTTTGATCAGACCCGTGTCCTTATCCGATTTGGTGAGTGTCCTGAGATCACTTTTGTGCACTATCTCGATTGCGATGGCGGAAGACGATACAGCAAAATTTCGGAAACAAGCCGAAGAATGCCGGGAGCTGGCGGCCAAGGCCCAAAGCTCGCTCGACAAAGAAGCGTGGCTACGGCTTGCCGAGGATTGGCTCAAGCTGGCGGTGTCGAAGGAGGAAGGACAACGGCGGTAAGTCCGCTCTCAGTTGGCGGTCTCTTCGTCGATAACCCTGCGTCGGCCAAAAACTTCGCCAGGGCGCGTTCGACAAACTCGGAAACTGATATTTCTTGCGCTGCGGCAGCGCGCTCGATCGTCTGCCGGATTTCCACCGGGACTTCGATAGCAAGCTCTTTAGTTTTGTCAGCCATTTCGCATCCCTCCTTATGCAGCCGCGGCCTGATCTTCCTTGTCGGCGCCACGGGCGACAATGATGAGTGCGTCATCCGGCAATGGCCGTTGCAGTGGCCTCGCTTCATCCCAAGGGGCTCGCATCCAGACGTCGTGTTCCTCGTCGGTCGTCAGGATCACCGGCATGGCCTTGGCGTGGAGAGCTATCGTCCAAAGTTGGTGACGGCGGGAATCGGAAAGGCGGCATATCGTGGGGGTGCTTGACGC
>Ga0182024_10026644_pt1 | contig 10147 bp, 13 predicted proteins | sample P32metaG_FD_120480 | JGI IMG/M metagenome (GOLD analysis project Ga0182024, IMG submission 120480) | Permafrost microbial communities from Stordalen Mire, Sweden - P3-2 metaG (Illumina Assembly) | ecosystem: Environmental > Terrestrial > Soil > Wetlands > Permafrost | place: Sweden: Stordalen...
CATGCGCCGTAGCGCCGATACGAAGGTTCGTGGTCGTTTTGCTGAAATGCGACGTTGACCCTCACATCGCTGCGCACGAAACGCATCGGCAGCTCTAGAAAATTTCGTTCGCCACCCCGAAAATGACTTTTTCAACAATATCGGCGCAAAGCGGACATTCGCCAATCTGTCCATGTCGGCTAAGTGTCAATAACAGAACATATGAGAGCTCGAACTCTCGACCACAAATCATCATCTTTGTGAGCCAAGTGCCTCGAGCAGCGCCTTGGCTTCCCTGAAATCAGACGTATCGTGTCCTTCGGTGAACCAGTCGCAGATCGGCCGCAGGAGTTGTCGCGCCTGGTCGCCCTTGCCTTGGCGGCTCCATAAACCGCCGAGGCCAATTGCGGCGCGCAACTCGAATGCCTTGGCGCCCTGCAAGACCGCGAGCTCCAAAGATCGTCTTAAGCTTGCTTCAGTTGTTTCGTCAATTTGACCGGATGCCTCCATAAGCTTCGCGCGTAGCTGAAACAACCGAGGCAGATAGAAGGATTCGCCGATATCTGACGCGATGCGAAGCGCCTTCTCTACCTGTCTCAGGCCATCGTCATAGCGCCCAGCGATCAAATGGACTTCGGCGATAACGCCGTAAGTACGCGACAGAAAGACTCGCGCGCCGGAGCGCTCCAGTAAGGTTACTCCTTCTTCCGAGAGCGCAAGACCTTCCTTGTCGTTCCCCGACGATGCCAATGCCCAGCCGCGATACACAAGGCCCATTGCCCGCGACTGAGGAAGTCCGTACTGCTCGGCGAGTTCCAGAAGCTCTGTCGTATTCGCGGTGACGCCCGCAACATCGCGGCGTGTCATCTGCGATTCGACCACGAACCAAAGCCCATGGACGAGGGTAGGTTCGTGATTGAGCCTTCGGGCGAGCGCCAGTGCCCGATCACCGCTGTCTGCTGCCTGGGCTGGATACCCGAGCGTCGAATAGAGTTGCGAAGCAATCGCCAATCCGCAGACCGCGGGATCGTGTCCAAGATAGAGGAAACGATGATGGGCGTGCCGCTCCTCGTCATAAAGTGCCAATCCCGCATTGATATGTCCGACGGCGTCTGTCAATGCACCTCGCCCCCAACGCACGGGCCACGCGGTGTGATGCGCCTGGAGCAGCACCTCGGGGCTATTCAAGTCGCGCGCAATTCTGAGAAGATCGTCCGAAACCTTTTCTGCTGCGTCGAGGCGGCCACTGGCGTAATGGAACACCCAAAGGTTGGCGATGGACGGCGCAATCTCCTGCGAACTCTCCAGCCGCCGCCCAACCTCGGTGGCCCGCTCGACGACTTCGCCCACCTCAGCCGCCGCCCAGCCATGAACGCTCATCAGTGCGGGTCCGAGCTGCGACAGAATCGCCAGCTCGGTGCGCCAACGCTCACTGGTTTGCGATTGCGCTTCCAGTAGAGACAAAGCGCGACGGAAGTGGGCCACTGCCTCGCGATTGTTGGCGCGCCGGATGGACTGCTCTCCGGCCTTGCGCCAGTAAACGATCGCTTCGGCGACCCGTTCGGCGCTTTGCATGTGCAGGGCGATAATCTCGGGCACGACGCTCTCAGTGTGACTGACGGCCAGTAGTGCATTTGCGATGCGCGCATGAAGGTCCCGCCGTGCGCCTCTGAGAAGCGTAAAATAGGCGGCGTCTTGCACGAGAGCATGCTTAAACAGGAATGTGGCCTCGGGAGGCGCTGGAAGATAAGTCCTGTTTCGACGAGCCGAGTAAGGGCTTGTTGTAGGTGAGACGGCGAACGCTGCGATGTCGCAGCCAGGAGTTGGTAAGAAAACTCCCGGCCGATGGCAGCGCCGACCTGAGCGATCTCCTTGGCAGTCGATCCGATCCGATCAAGGCGGGCGATCAGCGATGCGTGCAACGTCGCAGGCACGGCGCGATCCAGCTTCGCCTGGATCGGCACGCCGGGCTTTCCCCGCGCGGCATCCGCGCCCGCCGCTTCGAGCACCGCTCGCGTCACTTCCTCCAAGAAGAGAGGCACGCCGTCTGAGCGGGCAACGATCTCCTGCACCACATCGTCGGGAAGCGGCGCGTTGTCGCGCTCGATCTGTCGTACCAGCACCGCCGAGTCTTCCTGGGCAAGTCGCGCCAAAGTGAGGGTCGTCACATGCGACTGGCCTGCCCACGGCGATTGAAACTCTGGGCGAAAGGTAGCGATCGCCATGATCGGCAATTGCTCGATCCGCTGAATGGCCAGGTCCAGCAATTCACGTGAGGTGGGGTCGATCCAGTGGATATCTTCAAAGATCAACAAGACTGGTTGGCGCTTTGTCACGCCGGCCAGATGACGGACGAGGGCGTCGAGCGTTTTTTCCTTCTTACGTTGCGGCGAATAATTGATCGAAGTATCGCCGCGGGGAAGCGGTAACGAAAGCAGTTCGGTAATGAGTACTGCATCCTCGGCAACTTCGGAATGTGCCCTAATGAGTGTCGCTAGCTTGCTGCACTTTGCCTCGGGCGTGTCGGAGTGTTCAAACCCTGCTGCGCGTTCCAGGCCGGCGATCACCGGGAATAACGCACTGTGTTGACCGTGGGACGAACAGAAATATTGAAGTTTGGTGTGGGGTTCGGACCGAAGCAAATCGGCGAACGCCACCACAAGCCGGGACTTGCCGATGCCCGCCTCGGCCGCGAGCACGACCACGCGGCCCTGCCCGGCTTTTGCTGACTGCCAGCGACGCTTGAGGACCTCGAACTCTTCTTCGCGCCCGACGAGCGACGTCGCGGCGGCATGCAGGGCCTCGAACCGGCTCTCCACCGTATTTGCCCGCAGAACCGCCCAAGCCGGGACCAGCCCCGGGATGCCCTTGAGCTCTTTTGCTCCAAGGTCCTCGAGATCGAAGAGCCTGCCGAGCAGCCTCCGCGTACTCTCCGCAATGACCGCCATGTTCGGCTCTGCCAAGCTTTGCAGGCGCGCCGCGAGGTTCGGCGTTTCGCCGACGATGCCGCGCTCTTGGCCGTCGTCCGATTCGATCAAGTCGCCGACCACGACCAGACCGGTCGCGATGCCCACACGCGTTTGCAACGGTGCAAGTGTCTTGAGCGCGGCAACTGCCATGATCAGCTCCAGCGCCGCCCGCACGGCGCGCTCCGCGTCGTCCTCATGAGCTTCCGGATAACCAAAGTAGACGAGCGCGCCGTCCCCCATAAATTTGGCAACAAACCCATCGAAGCAGCGCACAGTCTGAGCTACACATTTCTGATAAGCCGATATGATCTCGCGAAGGTCTTCCGGATCCATGCGGGCGGACAGTGCGGTTGAGCCGACCATGTCTGAGAACATCACCGTGACTTGCCGACGTTCAGCCGCGTCCTGCGGCTGCGTTTCCGATCGGACGGCCGGTTCAGGCGTTGACGCGCTTGCACCTGCAAACGTGCCGATGGCGGCAAGCATTTTCCGTCGATGCCCTAGCAGAACGCCGATGTCCTTGAGGTCTTGATCGGTCAGATGTTGGAGGACAGAGACATCGATCCCGTTGTCGGCAAAGCACTGGGCATATTCGGATAGCCCGATGTTTTCGAGCCACTGCGCGATCTGCTGCATTTCGGCCCTCGCAACGAATATTCCACGACGTTACCGACCTCCGGATCGGGCGTGCGCAGCCAGAGCGTAAGCGCTTTTGTGCGGCGGTCTACGCGGTCGAATGTCTCACATGGGTCAAAAACAGACGTCTTGGGAGTGTCGGCTATTGGCGGATTTCGTTGCAAAAGTCGGTTGAGACCGGCCGCGAAGCGCAATTCCGTGGTGTTGACGCGAATCTCGGCGAGGTCGATTCATGATGGGCCGTCTGAAGAGTGACCAAGGTCAACTGTACTACGAGTTTCGTCTTGGCGACGCGGTTCCGGAAGATCATCTGGTACGGAAGATCGATGCTGCTTTCGATCTTTCCTGGCTTCGCGGTGAACTAGCACCGCCGCACTATTCGATGGGTCGCCCGCCGATTGATCCGGAACTGATGATCCGGATGCTGGTCGTGGGATATGTCTTTGCGATCCGTTCGGAGCGATTGCTCTGTCGTGAAGTGCAGGTGAACCTCGCCTATCGCTGGTTCTGCAAGCTCGGATCGAGGACGCTGTCCCGGATCATTCGGCGTTCTCGCGCGCCCGCAACGAGCGTTTCCGCGAGGGAGAGGTTTTCCGTCGCGTGTTCGAGCGGGTCGTCGAGACGTGCATTGCGGCCGGTCTGGTGGGTGGCGAAGGCTTTTGATGCCAGCCTGATTGCGGCCGATGCCAACAAGCAACGCTCGATCGCGGGTCAGGATTGGCGCAGGGATCGCGATCCACAAAAGTCCAGCCGCGCTGTGAAGGAGTATCTAGCGACCCTCAATGATACGGCGTGGTGATCGGCCAGCGACGTGGTCCCGAAGTTTGTCTCGCCATCCGATCCCGCGGCCCAGTGGACCGGGGCTCACAAGCGGCCGGCATTCTTCGCTTACTCCGACAATTATCTGATCGACGTGAAGTTCGGCGTCATCGTTGACGTTGAGGCGTCCCGCTCTATTGAGGTCGGCGCAGCAAAGAGCATGATCGAACGAACCGAGGAGTGCTTCGGTCTCAAGCCAGAGCGGCTTGTCGGGGACACCGCTTACGGGGCAGCTGCGATGCTGAACTGGCTGGTCGAGGAGAAGGGCATCGCGCCACATATCCCTGTGTTCGATAAGTCGAAACGGGATGATGGCACCTTCTCGCGGAGCGACTTTCGATACGACCCGTCAAGCGACGTCTACCACTGCCCGGGCGGAAAGCGGCTTGGGACGAGCGGCACCGTGCACGAGGCAAGACACTTCTGTATCGCGCCAGCAAGCTCGATTGCGGCGTTTGCCCACTCAAACCGCAATGCTGCCCAAAGGAACCATCGCGCAAGATCCCGCGCGATATCCACGAGCATGCCCGAGACGTTGCCCGGTCGTTCGCCGGCACCGAGGGCAATGAGCGCAAGAAGATCGAGATGCGGTTCGCGCACTTGAAGCGCATCCTGAAGCTCGGTCGGCTTCGACTGCGTGGTCCACGAGGCGCTCAGGACGAGTTTGGCCGCCATTGCTCAGAACCTACGGCGGCTCGCATCGCTGGTTGCGCGACCGCCACCCGCTCAAGCTCTGTGTATTGCGTAGCGTAAAAGTTGCGTAGAGAGCGTCGGCGTCGGGGTCCAAACCCCGCCGCCCTAAGTGAAATGGCCGAACGACATCATCGGTCACAGCCGACTTTTGCAACAAAATCTGCCAAAAGCCGACATTGCACGAATGGCGGCTCTTCGCGCTATACGGACCCGACAGGCGACATCTTATTCGAAGCATTTAGTCGCCTCATCGGCGTGGTCGAGCAATGCTCTTGCAATCTCAGGCGGCCAGCCGACGCGCGGGGGTCACGTCAAAGCCGACGCGCGGAAAGTGCACGTTCACTTTGCCGACCGAGGCATCTTCGTGCCGGATGACGATGTCATCTGCCGTCCATGCGAGTATGGTGCCCTGAACGGGATTGCCATAGTCATCGGGGGTCACGCTGACCCAGTCGCCGCGCTGAAGCCCCACCTCATGTGCTTCCTGCGACCATCCGTCGGGCTCCTTCGGTTGATTGACCTTGGCGACCTCGATCGCTTCTTCGGGCGTCATGTCATTATGTTCACCGTGTCCAATCGCCGCAACTCGCTGATACCAGGGGTCAACGACGGACGGGAAAGAAATGAGTTCGGCTATCTCCGGGCCGCCATTCTGCCGTGCAAACCAGATCGGGTGATATGCTGATAGATCGGCCGCAGAAGGGTCCTTGCCAAGGATGAACTTGCGGCCATCGGCGAGTACTTCCGCGAGCCAGGCGAGATGTGCATTGACTCTTTGCAGATACGTCGCCCGCTTGGGAAGCAATGCCTCGGGGTCCAGATTGACCCGGAAAAGGGGGCGGCGTTCGTCGACAAGTTCCTGAGGGATTTTTCCACCCATGTTGCCGATCGTGAGGCACACGGCGTTCATGAAGGAGCCCTTCTCAATCCACCAACCGAAGGCCTTGGCGAGGCCTTCCTGTCCTTTGGGATAGAGTGCGCCGGAACCGCCCAACTTCTCGATGACTTGAAGAATGAGCAGCGTGTCGCAATAGAACTCTGCCCCGATTTGGAGAATGGGAGTACGCCGATAGCCTGCCGTCATCGGTGTCAGCTTGGGACGCGGCGTCCATACCGGGATCTCGACCGAGCGCCAATTCAAGCCCTTGAGGCCTAGGGCGAGGCGTATCTTTTCCGAATATGGCGAAAGCTGGTAGTGATGCAGAATGACCTGTGACATGTATTTCTCTCCCTATGTTGTCAGAGCATTCAGGCGCGAAATCCTTGGTGGGCTGCCCGCTCGTTGCGAATTCGTTCCGGGCATGTTGAAACGAGCGGGATTGTCTCACTTTTGCGGCGCGGGCAGCTCTACGCCGAGAAATTCAAAGGCCGATTCGACGTTGGACCAGCCATGCAGCGTGTTTGGCTGAAAAACGATCACGTCGTCCGGCTTGTAGGTGATTTCACCAATCTGCCAGCCGCCCTTGTCGTTCAAGGACAGTTTCCCGCTACCGCTGATGACATAGAGAATGTAGGGCAGCGGGCCTTCGTGAATGGCGATCGACCCTTTGGCGTCCACATGCCCGCGCATCACGTGGGCAGCTGAGCCAGGCAGTTCGTACAGCATTAGTTGAATCCCTGGTTCGATTTGCCGTTGGGCATGGCCGGCACGGCGGCGAGCGCAGAGGTCTCCTTCTTCACGGCGGCCAGCTTGCTTCCTTGACCGTTCTCGATGACGTAGACTTCGCCGGCCCATGCCGGAACGGTCGCGGCAATCGCTATCAGCGACACCGTCGCACAAAGTAGACCACGCATCCCTTCCTCCCTGGTTTTAGTCACGAATCGAACGCTGACCCGGGCCGCTACAAGGCGGCGATCCGCCGATAGTATGCAGCGGAATCCGGTTTAACCTCCGGTGCGCGCGTCCAGGAAAAGTTGCGTGAACGGCTTTGCCAGAACGGGCTCGAGCTTCGGCACGATGGCCTTGATGTCAGGCGTGACCATATGGGCATCGAGCGCGGCCTTGTCCTTCCAGCGCTCGAACGTCAGGAAGCGGCCCGGTTCGCCAATGACTTCCATCAGCGTGTAGACCAGACATCCCGGCTCCTTGGCGGACGTTTCGGCGAAGGGAACCAGCAGCGCGCGGAGTTCATCCGCCTTGTCTTTCTTGGATACGATTTCCGCGATCACGAAGTAGCCGCTCTGTCCCGCTGCCTCGGCCGATGAAGCAGCCAGAACCGCCGCCGCCACGCAACCAACGGCGGCAGCTCCCACGAACGCACGGCGATCCATTTCCGACATGGCAATTCCTCCCCTCTCAGTTTGTTTTCATTTGCAAACCAGCGGTCGAACGTGCGCTGGCCAAGCCTTAGGCAGTTACCTAAGGTACAAATAGTTTGCATACGATATAATAGGAGTCAAGCATCTCTGATATGATATAATGTAGCAGCGGCAAATTGGGCCGGGCGGCTTGGCTGGCGCGAAGGCTGACGATAGGATTCGGGTCGACGAACGGCTCGTCTTTGCCAGCGGCGGACTGACGGAAAAGACACGAACAATGAACACGCGACGCGAAGCAAGGAATCGAAGCGGTGATAACACCATCGCACCGGTCGAGATGCCAGGGCTCGACAATCATCTTTGTTTTGCGCTCTATGCTGCGAGCAATCACATGACGCGGCTATTCGTACCGTTCCTCAAGAAACTCGGCGTCACCTATCCCCAATATCTGGTTTTGGTCGTGCTTTGGGAGCGTGGGGCGCAAGGCGTCGGAGAACTGGCCTCAGCGCTGCAAATGGATCTCGGCACGCTCTCGCCGATGCTAAAGCGCCTCGAGGTCAAGGGATTGGTTACGCGACGACGGCAGGCACAGGATGAACGTCGCGTACTTGTCGATCTAACGCCGAAGGGCGCGTCGCTTCGAAAGCGAACTGAACAGATGTTGGGCGAGTTCTACTGCTTTCTGAATATGCCTCTGGATGAGCTTTTCGACCTGAAGGACCGACTTCGTCATTTCGTAAGCTCGGCGGGGCCCAAGGAGATAAAGACAACCCCTGTTAAATTATCAGAGCCAGCGTTTTGAAACGCCGAAGCGATAAAAACCCAAACATCTCTCTGTTCGCAAAAATATGCAGCGCGCAAAGACGACGCGGCCGAATCCTTAACTTGAGCGGGCGCGATTCTCGCCTTGCCACGCTTCCTATGGTCCGTATGCGCAGGGCGCTTGGCTCAATGAAAAGGTCAAACTAGGGTCCATTTTCAGACCTCGGGCCGCGTCCGAGCTAGGTCCGTTGATCCCTCAACAGCAGACACGCTGCGACTGCATCGGGTGTCGGTTTGGTGCCAACGGCGGACTCGTGCATCGCAGCAAGAAAGTTGATCACCGGCTCGAATTTGGTCGGCTGCTTCACCGGCAGATCGGAAGGCTTGGTGCCTTTGAGGATCTCGTCCACGTACCCGGCTGCGTGGCGGACCAGGTCGGATAAATCGGGGCCGTAGACGACCAATCCGCCTTTGGCAAACTGTCGGAAAAGATACATCGCGGGCAGATGATGTTCCGCCGCGAGCGCGACAACTCGCGGGGCCTGGAAATTGAACAGAGGATCGCCAAAGACCATGATTGCATCGGCGTGCTGAGCGGCGGCCGAGACAAAAGCTAGGGCTGCTTGCGGCCCCGGAGCAATTATCAATTCGGGAGTTAAGGCCACCAACTCGGCGGCTCAAGCTGGCAGGCGATCCGGGGCAAAGCGATATTCGACAAGCAGGTTCTTGTCCTCGATCCAACCCTTCTCGCGCAAGCCGCTGAGCCACGCGGCGTGAAGTGGGTCGCGAGCCGGCTCATCTATCCAAACGCCGAGGAAACCAATTCGCCGAGGCGTCCCCTGCGCCCACGAACGTCGTGGCGAAACGAGCAGCGCCGCAGTAGCCGCAATGAACTTCCGTCGCTTCATTCGATCCTCATCGCAGTTTGAGGACGATGGGCGCAGGGTATCATGTCTCGATCGTCACCGCACCCCTCGGGTCTAAATGTTGCGTCGCAAATGCGCGCGTGGTGGAGGACGGCTATGGGTCATTCGCATCACTTTGGCTGCGGGCTGGCCACTTCCGGTCCACCCCCAACTTCGGACATGGCGCTGCACTGCGGCAAACGACGTTATGTGCCATGAAGAGACTCATGCGCGGCAACAAACAGCATTGTTACTCGATCACCTCGTCGGTGCGGGCGAGTAGCGCCGGCGAAAATTCGAGACCCAACGTCTTAGCAGTTCTGAGGTTGACGACGAGGTCGAACCTTGTCGGCTGCTCGACCGGAAGGTCAGCCGGCTTGGCACCTTTGAGAATGCGGTCCACGAAATAGGCCGCGCGTCGATACAGTGCGAGAATGTTCGGCCCGTAGCCCATGAGGCCGCCTACCTCACCGTATTCCTTGGCCCCAATCGATGGCAATTTATTTTGGAGCGCAAGCGCGGCGATAGTCTTAAAGTTCGGGGCAAACTCTCCATCCTCCGTAACGACGACGGAACCGACGGAACTCCCAGCCATGGCCTGAAACGCGCGGTCAAACTCGCTGAGGCCTTGTATCCGCGCAACTCCGAGGGTCAGCCTCAACGCTATAGCAGCCGATTGCATTGCCGGAATGATTGGTCTGCTCACGGGATTGTCCGGATTTGAAAGCGCGGTCGGATGCGAGATGCTTGGACACGCCTCCTTGAGCACCTCGAGCCGTTTCGCATTGAGTTCTGGAAGAAAAAATGTTGAGCCAGTGACATTGGCCTCCGGCCTTGCGAGGTTTGACACGAGACCAGTCGCGATAGCATCGCCGCTGATGGCCATCACAATAGGAATGGTAGAGGTGGCCTGCCTCGCCGCACGCGTCCCGGGCGTTCCATGGGTGATGAGGAGATCGACTCGTGTAGCAATAAGCTCTCTTACCAATTGCGGGAGCCTATCGTACCTTTCTTCCGCCCAGCGAAACTCGATAACAATGTTCCGGCCCTCAACGTAGCCGAATTCACGAAGGCCCGTCCGGAGTAAGTCTATCGCTTTTGCCGAGCCCGCGGCGCTCGCCGCGC
>Ga0182024_10026645_pt1 | contig 10147 bp, 11 predicted proteins | sample P32metaG_FD_120480 | JGI IMG/M metagenome (GOLD analysis project Ga0182024, IMG submission 120480) | Permafrost microbial communities from Stordalen Mire, Sweden - P3-2 metaG (Illumina Assembly) | ecosystem: Environmental > Terrestrial > Soil > Wetlands > Permafrost | place: Sweden: Stordalen...
GCATCTTCGATGTTCAGAAGCTTGCCCCTCCTTTCAATAAGTCCTGGCTCGCGGGTTCCATCTGGTCGTATGTCGCCTAGAAGGGTGACGAAATCGCGCGACTCGATAACAAGCTCGCGAACGGCTTCTTGTGCTGCATTGACTTGAGCTTTGTTTGTGGGAGATGGAAGGTCGTTGTTTATTGTGATGAGCGCAAGATATTCAAAGGATGTTGCGGCGGAAGTTCGAATGAAATTTTTCGCATACAAAGCAAGTGCCTTGGCGAAATTGAAAGTCGGGTATTCGTCTGCTCCAGCCTTATCAAGGCTCACTTTTCTTAGTATGTCATTCAAGGGAACTTACGCAAATCATCTTCAAACACTGCAGGGGATGTTGAAATTCGTAGTAACCCATACCATGCCAACACAACGGCAAAATGAATCCCTTCTGCAGGCGAATGGTTTAGTAAAAAGTGCACAGCCTATTGTTAAACTTATCAAAAGGAACCGTACCCTTTCATATTCCCCCACCAAGATCAACACCAAGAAGTATCCCTCCGGCCGCTGGCCACTCCGATCCCAAGCCGTCCGTCCAGCTTTCACAACACCCTTAGCGACATCCCCAAGACCCCATCTATCACCGACTGTCTCATCTTCCCTGGCAAGTACAAGCTGGACCCACAGATAATCTTCACTCGTTGCGACCACTTTTGCAGGCATCGCGCGTTTCTGTATATCACACCGTCCGAGAAGTTTGTATAATGCGAATTTGAATGGATCATCTTCGTCGGCTTTGTAATACCGTATGCGTTGATTGAATTCGACATGCAGTCGATCAAGGAGGTGGCGGGGAAGAGTTCGGTTAGGAGACGTTGCGTAGGCTTTCAGGTATGATGGGAAAGAAGGTTCCAGGGTTTGGAATGAGGCGAGGATGGCTGGAGTTTGAATGTGCTGTACTGCTTCGACTAGATGACCTGTTCGTAATAAGAAGTAAATCAATGCCCAAATCGGTGTATCATTAACAGCCTGGAGTCAGCGTAATGGCAGAAATGAATTACCGTTAGATCGGGATGCCACTTCCCTCCTTCCTTGAAACGTATGTTGAGAAACCCACGAACACGTTGGACCACACTTGGGATTCCCCCCAGCTGAGCCTCCTGTGGGTGCTGAGAAACTTCTCCAACAACCACCCCCCAAGCTAAACCCTCCAGGAATCTCCTACTACCATCTGTGATGCTCGCATTCATCTTCCCCAGCGCCTTTCGTTCGATATAATCCTTGCGAAATGCTCTTGGAGGAACAGACTGTACCTCCTCCTCATCCTCGTCCGTGATCTGTGCAGTAATAACTTTGAGCGCATCAGCAAGCTGAATGGACCGCGAATCGGATCCGAATTTTAGGATTGCGTCAGAGAGGGCCGGGATAAGGTTTGGTCGACGAGATTGCATTCGTGAATCGTTCAAGGCTACAATCACGTCTGTCATCGCATTGACCCGCTGCAGAGAGTGCACAGAGTTCAGATCTAGAGCTAAGAGCGAATCAGGAGTATCTGGTTGCTGGACAGAGGAATCCATTGTTCGCCCAAAAACACTGATATTAGATGACACTGCGACAAAGGGACAAACCTGCTTCTGCCAAAGGCCTCGAATTGTCCTATTGTCCCCTGTGATTCTTTTCCAGCCATATCGCCATTCATGATCCCCCTATGTTTCTCGAGAGTACGGCGTTTCAAGGCTTCCCAGCTGGTATTCCGATGTCGAGCAAGTTCAGTGGTAAATGAATTACTCGTCCTCTGAAGACCCTTCTCTATCGCGGACAATATATTCTGAGTTCTCCGTTCGGCAAGAAACGTCTGTACATCCACTGGCGCAGGGTGTACACTCGGCGTCGAGGTCAAGGGCGCGTGATGTAAATGCAATGAAGAAATCGTTTTCGAGGTTTCCGAGGGATTTAATCCAGATGAGGCCAGTAAAAAGTTCCTAACATTTAGCAATTGCAGAGCAGTGTTTGTTTACGCCTGTTGCATGTTTTCTCTCCCTGTACCGCCTGCTCGTCGACTCATGTCCTTTGCCTTGTCTCGGATCATTCCCAGACTCAATTCGAGTTTAGGAAGTTCCGTGTTTCCTGCGCGCATGGTTTCATTCAACTTCTGGCTCTGCTGCGCAATCTCTCGTAGCCGTATAGTCGCAGCATTGGAGCCCGAGGGAGTTGTCCCTGAGCCGGTCGCACCAGGGAAGCCCGACATCGCAGAAGCACTAAATGCTGTCAAAGGTTGTATTGACTGTTGTGGTGTTGTGATGGGTTGAGTCGAAGGTGTGTTGGTAGAGGAAGGAACGGGATTGGGGGCCGGAGTAGACTGTGTTCCGCCCGGGTTGAGGAACGATGAGAAAGAACTCATCTTCGCAGTCTTTGCTCACGGCCTCGTTCGTGTAAGGCTTGCGTGTGAAAGAACCGTGTCGCAAGAGTCGTTTGTTGTTTGCGACAATCCTTGGTCTCAATTAGAATCAGGGCCAGATATTCCCATCTCACGTTCCTGGGTTCTAATCGGAAGGGTCATTCTCTAAGAAGATGAACTCTGTTAAGGTCATCTCCTTATATACTGTTCCTACCTTTCTTCGGTGCAAGTAAGTCCTTGGTAAGCGATTTCTGATATCGCCCAGTGCTGGTGTTCGTACAGGACATTGTTGACAATCTGGAAACTTGTCATCTCTGTAGCTCACAATAATCAAGTGGTAAATTTTGCAGAATATCTCAACGTTCGTTCAAGTCGTGCAATAAAAAGTGAACTTCGCTATGGTTTAGCACCCCTGCTCTAATGATCTATGCACCCCCACGGTATTCAGACAACCAATAAATAACCCTTTTTCCATCCTAGTAAATACTCACATATATGTCCCGCCTCTAGTCGGCGTTGGATCTCTGCTCCTTCCTCTGCCCTCATAGCCATGCCGTAATAACTGAGCCTCATCGCTAGTGCGTGAGTCATACGATCGCTGGTCATAGGACCTCTGAGATGCGATTGTGTGCAGTTCATAGCCATCGTCGGGGTTGTATCCAGGAGTGTATCCTGGGGTCGCATCGACATTACGGTATGCGCCACGACTAGGCGGTCTTTGAGTTGTGAAGTAATCGTGTTGTGGAGCTAATGGCAATGGACTCCGTAATGGCGAATGAGCATGTGATGTATAGGCAGGTAATCGAGGAACATTGGGCGTAGTCGGCCGTGATTGCTTGTATGGTACAGAGAACTCGGAGACATTATCGCCTGCGACAGTGGAATTATCCATGATACTCGCTGAATCGAAATCAGCTCGATTCTACACGTTAGAATAAATAACATCAGAGGAGGGTACTCTGAAATTCTCATAATCGAGATCTTGTTCCGCAACCACTTCGACCTTGCCAATCCCCGATCCTTGACCGTACTGTGAGTTATATCCCTGATCTTCCTCGTCATGCGTTCCCATTCGTCCATGATACACTGTGCGCAAAAGATGTTGGGCCTTAGCATGCACCATCGGCGTAATAAGTTGTTGCGTCCAAGCGGGATGACCAAACCGATTCCTCAACTTGTCACGCTGGGTATCCCTATGCACCGTGACGGGAGGGTCTTCCGGATCCGGATCCTGTGCGTCAGGGATATAATAATCGAACTTCGGATCGAGGAATTTCCAACAGTATAATTTGAATACGATAAGAAGTGGCAACAAGGGGACAATGACGATTGCATGTTGCCAATCATAGTTGACGAAGACAACTGCAAAGACAATTACGTTGGAAAATCCAGCGGCGAAGAGAAGACGGTTGAAGAGGACTCGCCACATGGAGCCACCTGTTTCGTTACGGGTGAAGTAGACGTACATCATGTCGTATTTATGCACGCCGTAGGAGATTGTGAAGTATAATAGCGCGAAAGGACTGACTAACGGGGCGATCGTGGAGTAGGATAATGCGATGGTGACGTAGAAGAGAGCATAGTTGTAGTAAGATGCGTAATCAAATGTCAAGGGTGCAGTCCACTCGATCAATTCCCTCGGCGTAGGATTGAACTTCTTCCGGATTGTCTTGTAAATCAAAGAGAACACTTGAGCGAGATCAAGCATCGAAACGTAAAGTCTAAAGTCAGTAAAATTAAGTAAAGAACGGTACCTTGCAATCAAGTACATGATCCAGAAAGAGGAAGTCTGGATGATAGCATGACTGATGTTATCAAGAATCTGATATTGCTTGATCGAATCCCAGAGCGACTCCGTATTTCCAACCGTCGTCTGTACCTGATAGACCTGCGCAACCAGCCCCCAAACAATTCCAAAGAGCGTAAAAATGACAATATTGTTCAATACACTACAGGTCAGGCATTTTCCCAAGTACGGAACATACAAGAAAAAGTACAACTTATGAGTGACACTCTTCTCTCGCTCGCTTTTTGTCAACGCCCCAGCCCAAGCAGTGAGCCGTCTCATGACTGTAGGCAACAACAAGAAAAAACAAGCCAGGATAATAGGTCCCAGAAACCCCTGTAGAATTGCCCAAAATTTCGTATGTCGATTCAATTCAGCTCCAAAAGCCGGCCAGAAGACCCCCAAGTTCCATAAATTCGTGACAAAGGTTGCGATAAGGGCGTTAGGTACTGTCCATGCGCAAGATAAGATAAAGAAGAGGATATTCCCGATGATTCGATTGGTCGCACGGCGAGGTTTAGGGATGTTGAGGTTTTTCCATAAGATGTCGCCGGGACGAGGGGCTAGGTAGACGGAACTTCCTTGGGGGTGCTTGTTTTTTGTGGCTTGAGCGACGATATTGGCGGAGGGGATGGTGGAGTAGGAGACGAAACCGTATGGGGTTGTTTTGCGGGATGAGATGGCTTGTCGAGCAGCTTCAATTCGTCCTTCCAGAATCTGTACTCGTTCCTAATGTCAAGGCTATAGTTTGCGGGAAATTACGGTATAGTAGTCGATGGCATCGATTTTCTGGGTCTTGCCTTTCGGTTTGCAAGTAGGTCGTTTATCAGGAAGTTTGCTGGGATTCCGGAGATATACCGCAAGATATTTTTCCAATCTCTTGACTGCTTTGGTGTGTTGTTCGAGAAGATCAGGTAGTTCGCCCATATCACGTCCAATATGTGCCTGCGCATAGCGGATGTTTTCGGGTTTGAATCGAGTGGCGAGCTGTGCCAAGCCTTCATCTGAGCGACTTTTTTGTGGCACGTCGACCACCATGAGAGTTCGAGAATGCATGGATCCTTGAAATTCGACTGAATGGAAGTACTTGCGTCGTAAGGCGATCATTCCGATATACCCTCGATAAAGCCAGAATACGACGATGGCATCGAAGACCCACGAAAACGCAATCTGCATCCACAAATACCCCTTTGTAATCCCCTCAATCGAAAGCAATCCCAGCGGACTATAAAGTCAGCACCTTCATATCCCAAGGAAAGATACTTATTCTTCGCGACATTGGCTTGGCCGCCAACAGTCTTCAACCCCACAATGACATTAAACGGGATAATGACCACCGCTCCCAACACCCCTAAACAAATAAAGATATTCCTACACATCCTCCAGAATCGTAAAAACAGGACCGCATCCAATCCAATCTTATCCAACAGATACTCGTCCGTACAACTCCACACGGGCTTCAACCAACTAAATAGGCCATCGTCGATTGGCGGAGGCGCTCTCTTTTCGCTCGCATACTTTAGTTTCGGGGCGTACACGATTTTATGTCGTGGCCGCAGGATCGAGAAGATGAGGAAGACGACGGTGGAGATGACTACTGAAGTGACTAGACCTGCTACAATGGCCGTCACGCCAAATTGCCCCGATTGTGTGTTTGCATCTCGGATCGCTTGAAGGATATCAGGTTGAGACGCCGTGCTCATCTTGCATTCCCTTCACAGACTAGATCCCTTGAAAATATATATATAGCCGCACGCGGACCTCGTTGAGTGTTAGGTGCAAGAAGGATGAAGTCGCCCTAGGTTGAAAGAATGGATAGAACGAGGATGTAATGTATGTCTGCTGCTGTCCTTTGTGTTGTTGTCGCCGGTGGATGGCTGGTAGTGTGCTGCTTCTGTGCTGTGCGTGTTTCGGTTGAATCCAGCCAGGGGTTAAATTTTTTGGCTTTCACCCCGACAAACAAGCGTGCAGCAACCAAAAATACCTTGGACAAGCGATTGGACGGATCTGACTCAGCACGCGTCAACAGGTGCCTTTTTACCGACCACACAAAATCGAGGCACCTCCGCTCCCTTTTCCACGATCTACATACAGCTTTCCTGCTGTGATGTCACTCTTTGACGTCAAATCTGACAACACACTAAAAGTGAACTTGCTGAAGACACCGAAAGTTATAGAAAAGTGATGGACGTAGAGATGAGTGGAATATTTATTATTATTTCAAGGTGTGATGCCCCGCCGGCGAATATTTCACCGCCAAGAAAATCGATTTGAGGATGTGGATCGGAAATTACTTCAGGGTCTGCCATTGCGTTGTTGCATGCTCAGTGTGCCTCATGTTGTGGAACTTGGGCCTACAACGCCCGATGGTACATCAAAGGAAATTGGGGATATGAAACGCGAAGGACATGGTCCGTGTTTCATAAACGGACTTATATAGCGCACTGACCTCTTGGCCTAATTATCCCAACAAAAAAAATGACCATTATGGCTAAATATCATCTGAAGTCGTCATTCATCATCTGCAATTGTCACCATCTGCAGACTGCAGTCATGGTGATTCTTCTAATTATCATTATCGCTTCCCGGGGGCGCTGAGTTTTGAGACTTTGACCTGTCTTGAGATATCCCGCATCTCAGACCGGCCCCCGAACACAGACTCCACCAAAACCCCCCCTCCGCAGACCATCTCCTTGGCATTGAAAAATGAGTACCCCCGAAGAATACATCACCAAAAAGAAGACCGGCTGGAAAACGAGTATTTTAAAGGCTCTTCCCGGTCGACGAGGCAAACCAGACGTCCCGGATATCAAGGCCTTGAACAATATTGCTGCTCCGTCTGTTAGGGCGGCAGCCTACCCCGTCGCCGCTAAGGAAGTCAACAAGGGCGACAAAACATCCAAGGACCTGAAAAAGGGCGCTAAACAACCAAGTCCGAACAATGCGGCAAACAAAAAGGGCGCAGTCCCTAGGGTAAATGAGGCGACGACGCCGGTCGTTGATGCCGATGCCACAGGCGCCAAGGCGAAGGGCCAGGGCGGACGAAGACGACACAAGCAACAACAGTTGGCGCCCCTTGTGCCGTATAGTAAGGACGAAATCGAGGACGCTAAAAAAGGGATGAGTCCGTTTGTGAGTACTTTGCTTGCGGGGGGGATTCTCTTGTCGGTTTATGTGCTTGGCAAGGCGGCGTATAAGTGGTTCACAACGCGTCGTAATGCGAAGAAACAGGAGCCAACGAAACGGACTTATACCATCGAAGAGGACTGATCTTTGAATGATGATAAGTGTTTGTATCATAAATTGTATTTAGGCATCCTATGCGGAGGGGAGGGGAAGATGTAAATACTATGTAAATTTCATTAGCGAGTTTAATGGTATCCCTATGGGTGAACGAATGTACACTTCCCTTGTTGCCACTACTTGACCAAAGATCCCCGTCCCCTGACACTGCTTCCCCTCGTCATCGTTCCATTTACCGTCCCTCTCGTCCCCCGTCCTACTCCTCCCCGTCCACGCACACTGCCAGTCTGCGATGCCCCTCGTGCACCGCCCCTGGTCGTCCCTGTGCTAGTCGAGTTCTTGAGAATCCCCCGTCCTCGGGTCGGTGTTTTTGACGTGGCGGTGGTTCGATTCGCAGCTTCCAGGGCGGCGCGTTCAGCTGCTGCTGCGGCTTGTTGGCGGGCTCGTTCGGCGGCTTGGGATGCTGCGAGGGCAGCCTCTGATTCCTGCCGTAATCGCTCTTCTTGTGCTTTTGCGTCCTAATAAGGGATTAGATTGAATTGGATGAAAGGGAAGCGAAGGGGAGGGGAGGGGATACCTCTCTTGATCCTTGCCATTTTCCATCCAGCAGGAGTCGTTGTGTGTGTTCGCTTTGACTCAGGACTTTAATCCATATATCTAACAAGCGATCTGCATTCTCGACCGTCGTTCCCACCGCCTGAAGTCAGCCTTGTTTATGACCCTTGCTTGGAAAAGAGGTGTATGTACATCCATGTTGTCTCGTGCCTTTGTCATGGCAGTGATGACTCCCTCCATGACTTGATTGAGTTTGCGCACGCCGTCGAGTTCCTTGAGCAGGGCATCTTCTCTGGCGGGATCATCCGAGTCGTTCTGACTGACTGCCAAGTCCTCGATTCGTAGGACTTCCTCCACGGGTCGCGCGGCCATTGTCTTTCTGTGCGCAATCAATGGGGCAGGTATATTTCTGCTGTGCTGTGGTGGTTGCGTGAGTGTGTGTGAGACGCGTCCTGACGCGATCGGCTCAAAAAGAGTCGAAATTGGTTGCTGAGCTAAGCTTTGAAGCTGTGATTGACCAATGACCAGTGATTGTGAAGAACCAATTGGCTGCGCCTTCTCGGTCGCCTTTCCGTACGTTTGTCCCAGGATTCCCCTGCCATCCCAGCTGAGCGCCTCCCCTTCTTCCCTTGCGTGCTGCACCATACAAAGACTGCGTGCGTCTCCATCCCACTCCAGCACCCCAGCAACCCCGTCCGCCCTCGACACTCCTTCACCACTCCTGCGCTCTGCATTAATCTTGCATCATCAGTCCTCCCACTCCTAATATTCCCGCGTATTCTGCTTCGCCGTCCAACAAAGAACCAGTGCTGTCTGCTTGCTGTGATGGCACATCTCCAAACGCCTCCCCGTCAAACTTCCTCTTCTCGAGCAAAGACATTCGGCCTCGTCACGCCTTCAACGCCGCATCATTTATCCTCCCGCTACAACAAAGAATGTCCCGATGCCCCATACCTTCCCGCCAACTTCTTCCCTCTGCCGTCCGCCGCCGTACGTACCTCTCCACGCAACAAAAAGGGCGATCCAACAAAACCTGCTTCAACAACAACAACTACCACAACTCATGTCCGCACACGGACCGTCACAGGCGATAGAGGGACTCTATTGCAGCCTGGAATGCCGCCCACGCCCGCAGAAACACCTGTCCAGAAACGAAGACGGGAACAGGAAATGAAACAACGTATTGAAGAGGGAACGAGCACCACGAGTCGGCGACTGTTTCCCTTGAAACCTGTCACGGAGGACATGGAATCGCAGCCCTTCGAGATTTACACAGATTCTATGCATCGGTCGCCTATGTATAGTCCTAATAATCCTTTTGCGCCAGAGAATATGACAAAGGAGCCGGCGAGGGGATTATCTCCCCGCAAACGAAGACGATCCGATCCAGAACGTGTCCTCGGACCTCACGAGATGTGGTATACCTTCCGTGGAAAGAAGTTTGTTAGGAAGATACCTCCTGGTCCACGTGGTGAATCTTGGAGGGAGACAGTCAAGCCAGTGCGACTCTTTCAAAAGGAGATCCAGGAGGAAGAAGATCGACGACGGAAGCGACGGCGGATTGCAACGGAGGAAGTCGAGGAAGTTGACACGGAAGAGGAAGGAGGCCCTTTCTCTGGAGATGAACAAGTGGATGATGGCCTATCTTAGTAGCTTTCCCGAGATATGATTCATGTGTATTTGTTGCGTCTGTGGAGAGTAGAGGGTCTCGACTGGCTGGTCATATGTCCATGGGTGTGATGGACTGGTTTTGGGGTTGCTTGCATTGGCTATAGTCATCTGTCGTGGTAGTAATGTGCATACGGATTGAACTCTGTGTAAATCACCTCCGTCTGCAGAGCACTTTGGATCGATGCTCGATATTTCTCTGAGATTTTAAAACTATAAATAAACACTATATGAACGATACTTCAATCACCAACACCATTCACGGACCATCCCAAACAACCACGAATGCCTTGCACTACCTATAAAGCCAAACTCGATTTATAACTCTTCCTTCACCTTATCATATCCTTGTTGGCCCTTCTCGTAGGCGCGATTCCCAGCTTTCTGCGTAGCCTCTTGAGCGCGATCTTTAGCAATCGTAGCTTGTTCCTTGACCACATGTCCGGCTTTTTCACCAGCATTATAGGCAGCGCCCGAAGCACCTGCAATGAAATCCTTGATATATCCCACGCCTTGATTATA
>Ga0182024_10026646_pt1 | contig 10147 bp, 9 predicted proteins | sample P32metaG_FD_120480 | JGI IMG/M metagenome (GOLD analysis project Ga0182024, IMG submission 120480) | Permafrost microbial communities from Stordalen Mire, Sweden - P3-2 metaG (Illumina Assembly) | ecosystem: Environmental > Terrestrial > Soil > Wetlands > Permafrost | place: Sweden: Stordalen...
AGCCACCCGTTTCTCCAATTGTCGCATTGTGCGCAGGAGCACCGGCAGTTTGGGGAACGCGGTGATGGCGCGGAGCCACTCGCGGGCCTCGAATGCGGGTGAGCCGCTCATCACCGCTCCCGCCTCGACGTCGCCGCCGATTCCCGATTGCGCGTAGATCACGGCGTTGTCGTGAATGGTGAGGTGTCCCGAAATGCCGACCTGTCCGGCTAGAAGAACGTTCTTTTCCAGGATGCTGGATCCGGCCAGGCCAGTTTGCGAGCAGATGATGTTGTCCTCGCCGACGACGCAGCCGTGGCCGACTTGCACCAGGCTGTCGATTTTCGCACCGCGCTTGACTCGGGTCTCCCCGGTCGATGCGCGATCGATCGAGGTGAGGGTCTGGATCTCAACGTCGTCCTCGATCACCGCGATACCGCTCTGGACGATCTTGTAGTGGGTGCCGTCGGCGCGCTTGGCGAAGCCGAATCCATCGCCGCCGATAACGACATTGTTCTGGAGGATCACGCGATCTCCGACTTGGCAATACTCGCGGACAACAGCGTGGGAGTGGGCGAGAAACTGATCGCCGATGGTCGCGCCTTCATAGATCACTACGTGGGGATGCAGCACTGCATCGCGGCCGATGGTTACATTTTCTCCCACCGAGACGAAGGGTCCAATAGTGGCGTTTTCGCCGATCTGCGCTGTCGGAGATATGTAGGCAAGGGGGTGGATTCCAGGAGCGAGCCGGGGCGGTTGATAGAAAAGTTCCAGCGCGCGGGCGAAGTCGAGATACGGGTTTTTCGAGAGTAACTGAGCCGGCGCGATCTCCTCGAGGTATGCTTTGACGAGGATCGCGGCAGCGCGGGTATGCTTCGCTTTCGGGGCATATTTCGGATTGTGGAGGGAGGTTACCTCCGTCGCGCCCGCATGCTCCATCCCGGCGACGCCGGTGATTTCGATTGCGCCGTTGCCCCGCAATTCACAGCCAAGGGTGGCCGCGAGATCCGAAAGATTCATGTGACCAGATTAACGCGGTGGGATAGCCGGCAGCGTTCAAGATCACAATTTGTGATCTTGAACATGAGAGGGTCCGGACCTTATTCGCACTACAAATAGGAATATGCGAACCAAGTCCACCAGGAAGACCCAGAAAGCCGAGATTATTTCACTTGACGGTATCGAGCGGCGAATTCTCGCCTTGCGCGGCCATAGCGTGATGTTCGACCGGGATCTCGCCACGTTATACTGCGTGGAGACACGAACTCTAAATCAGGCCGTGAAGCGCAATCTCGATCGCTTTCCATCCGACTTTATGTTCCGTTTGACGGCAAAGGAAGCCCGCGAGCGCTTATCTTCAAGATCACAAGCTGTGATCTTGAAGCGAGGCGAGAACGTCAAGTATCTGCCCTACGTATTCACGGAGCATGGGGCGGTAATGCTGGCGAATGTTCTGAAGAGCGGGCCAGCCGTGCGCGCCAGCATTCAAGTGGTTCGCGCCTTTGTGAGGATTCGGCAAAGAGTCGTGTCCCACGAAATACTCGCCAATCAATTGGCGAAACTCGCGGGTAAGGTCGGCGAGCACGATATCGAACTTCGGCGCGTGTTCGTGACTCTCCGCGCGATTCTGGAGCCGCCCATCCGGCCCAAGCGAGCGATCGGATTCCTCGCCGCTCGCAGTTGATCACCCTTTGAACTTATCGCGGCACTCCGGGGAACAGAAATAGTAGGTTTCGCCGCCCACTCGTTTCTGGATCGCGGTGGCCGTCGAGATGAAGGTGCCGCACACGGGATCCTTCTTCAATTCGCCGCCGGTGGGAACGGCGGGAGCGCGCGGGTTCGTTTGCGAGGATGCCGGCGGATGAAAAAGATCCGCGAATCCTTTGAGTACAATCCCGATTATCGAGCGCACGACGCTGATCACCAGCACGCTGGCGATCAGGTAAGCTAGCGCCCGGATCATCGCTACGGCTTCTTCGTGGTCTTTTTCCTGGCGCCAGGTTTGCTGTAGTCGGTCTCGACCGTCGCGCCAACGGAGGTCAGCATGGCTTTCGCCGTTTCGGCGTTCGGACCGGTCGGAGTCAATTCAAGATACTTCTGAAACTCTTCCTTGGTCCCCTCCGGAGGAACGATTTTCCCGTCGGGTGCCGTGGTGGCCTTCGCGTACAAAGAAAGGCCGTACTGATAGTGCGCCTCGGCATAATCGGGGTCCGCCTCAATTGCCTTCTTGAACATTGCGCCGGCCGCCTCGTTTTGGCCGAGGTTCACCAGAACCGCGCCGCCGTTAAAGTAGTATTTGCCAGCGCTGGGCGGATCCAGTTGCGCGGCCTTCGTCAACTCCACCAGCGCTTCGTCGGATTTCTTCGATTGCGCCAGGAGCAGGGCATAATTGTTGTGATACGCAGCGTCGTCCGGCTTCAGTTCGATCGCCTTTTTGTAAGACTCGATTCCTTTGTCTAACAACGCCTGCTGGTCGGCTCCGGTCTTGGTCTTGGCCTCGCCGCTGTAGGCGTCTGCGAGATTGCCCCAGACTACATGCTGCTCCGGTGCCATGGTCCTTGCTTTTTCGAGATTCTCGATCGCCACGTCGAACTGCTTGGCATCGAGCGCGGTCTTGCCCGCGCCGAATGCGTCGTTGAGCGCCTTGTTCTTCGCCATGGACGCCTGCGCGTCCTTGATCTTCTTCTCGAGCGCAGCCTTCTGCTCCGGCGTCATGTCCCGGGTCTGTTCCTTGGTCAGCTCGCCGCCGGACTCGATCGTCTTCCTGAACTCAGCGTTTTTGTCGGCGTTCGATTTCGCCGTCTTGCTGAGGTCGAAATCCACTCTTTTGGCATCACCGAGCGAGGCGTGGACGTTGTCCACCGCATCGCGCTCTTTGCCATCGACCTCCACCCAGATTTTGAAAATCCCCGACGGTGGCAGGCCGCCGTAATAATAGTCGCCCTTCTTCTTCGTCTTGACTTTGTATTCGCCCTTGATGTCGATGCGGACTAGGTGAACGGTCACGTTTACCAAGGGCTTGCCATCTTCGCCCGTCACAATGCCCTCAAAAGCGGCCGTCTGCCCCCAGCAAGCAACAGACAACAATAGTGTAAGTGGAACTCCAACGGCGAGCTTGCGCAGCGTGGCGAGCATAGGTGTTGTGAACCTCCCGAATGTCAATGAAGTAACTCGTTCCTCAGCATACTACAGGCGTGCGCCGGGGGCAAAGATGTTACCGGCGAACCCCCGGGCGGCATAGCACTTGGAGCGTCGGGGACTGTGGTACTAAGGCCCTCTAAAAAACTAAGTGAATACCCCTAACTATAAGAAAATACTTGACTTACTTGTTATACGATGATAAGATTTTTGCTTGCGGAGGAATAACCTTTCGGCCATGCATTGTGCGAATGGGCCGGGCATAGAATCATGAGACATTTTTTACTAGGGCTGGTTGGGCTCGTGCTCTTTTCGGCGCGCGTGTACGGTGGAATCAGCGGCTGTGCTAACACGCTGACGGTAGGCGACACCTTCACGTCCTATGGCACGTCGAATCTCACCAACGGATGTTCCCAGGCCGACAAGAGCTTCACCAGTCTCGGCGTCGGGACCGCGACCTGCACGGCTGGAAGCGGCTGCACCGCCTCAACTAATGGAAATACCGATATTTTTGCCACCGGTTCGCTATCCGCTTCACCCGGACTCGTCGGAACAGTTACCGCGAATCTAGCTCCATCGTCAAATATTTGGACGCTCACCAGCGGCGCTTCCACCGATACAGCGCCGCTAGACTACGTGGTCCAGTCAAATGAAGCCTGTCCGGCCCTTTCTGGGCTGCACTGTGTCATCGGTGGAAACGTCGGATTGACCCCAACGGGTTCGATCGCGCTAACGGCGGCGGGAGGCCTCACGCAGACGATAACGCTCGTCGAAACCTTCTGCATTAACGCGGCTACTACGGTTGGTTGCGCTGCGGTGAACCAAGGAACCATCGAAGCTGAGATCACGATCAACGGAAGCACAACAACAACTGATTCGACGTTCACGTACTTGAATTGCCTCGCAGGCTCTAGCGTCGGAAGCTGCAACGTCGGGATGACAGGTATCGCTCTGACCGGGTTCGTCTCCGAGATTGCCGTCAGCGATACGTTTACGCTAACCCGAAACTCCGGCGAAGGTGCGACTCTGGACCTGACGAACATCGCCAATTCCTTCCAGGAATTCGAAGAAAGTCCTGAGCCCTCGACCTTCGCTCTGCTCGGTAGCGCTCTCGCCGGAATCGGATTTTTACGCCTCCGCCGCAAGAGGGTCTAGCTAAGACTCAGTTCTCAAAAGACCCGTCCGGATCACCTCCGGGCGGTTTTTTCTTTTTTGGCTCTACCCGCGTTAGCCGCCGAAAACTCGGAGGTGACTGCTTTCGGTTTGAATCGGCCTCGCCGACTTTGCTGCATTCAGGGAAAACGCGGATGCTTAGTCCCTGGAATCCTTCAGCGCCGTTTCCTTTTGGCAACACGATCTCCCACTTCGCCCTTCAGAACCGACGTTTCGACGAAAGTACGACCATTTTGGTCCGGTATGGTGTATGCTCGTAGATGACGGAACTCCCAACTGCAAACGGATTTCCTAAACGAGGCAGGTAATCAGCAACAGTGAGGCCGGAGATGCAAGTGAGTTTCAAAAAGAGATCGCCCTCAAAGAAAGACCGAGCCAAAAACCTCACTGAACTGAAGCCTGGGGAAGCGGGAGTGCTCGCCAAGCTCGACCTGCCGGAGGACGACGCCCGGCGACTGATGGAGCTGGGTTTCATACCGGGCCATTCCGTGACACGAGGTCTTTCCGCTCCCGGTGGCGATCCGCGAGTCTTTCGAGTCGACGGATCAGAGGTCGCACTGCGCCGGGAAACAGCCGTCAGGCTGATTCTCCGATAGGAATATATGGGCGATTGCCACGGCTGCCCCGCCAATTCGTTAGCGACTCTTCCGCCCCCGCGCTTCGGCGCTCCTCCGCGCCGCCATATTGTCGCGATTGTCGGTCCACCGAACTCCGGGAAATCGACGCTCTTCAACCGTCTCACCGGCTTGCGACAAAAGGTCGCTAATTTCCCCGGCGTGACCGTGGAACATCGCATGGGCCGGGTGAAACTGGAGCAGGGCCGCGATGTTTTTGTGGTCGATCTGCCGGGCGTCTACAGCCTGACGCCGCGCACCGAAGACGAGCGGGTCACGCACGACGTCCTCTCCGGCCAGATGAAGGACATTCCTCGTCCGGACGCCGTCCTGCTGATCCTCGATTCAACCAATCTCAGCCGGCATCTGGTATTGGCCGCACCCGTGTTGAGCCTCGGTTTGCCGACGTTGGTTATCCTCAACATGGCCGACGATCTCAAGAGCCGCGGTGGTGAGTTGAACGTCGCGGAACTGGCCATGCAACTCGGCTCCCCCGTCGCACTGGTGAGCGCGTCCAAAGGGGTCGGACTCGAAAAGATTTTCCAGTTCCTTAGCGGAGCGACGTTGGGCGCGGCTCCGCTGGCGCCACTCATTCAACTCCCGGTGATTCAGGATATTCCGAAATGCCGCGCCTGGGCAACGAGCATCGGCAATAAGACGGGTTATCATGCACCCGCGCCGCCTTTATGGACGCGCCGCCTGGATGCGTTCTTTCTGCACCCCGTCTGCGGTCCGCTGGTCTTTCTGGTCGTGGTGTTGGCCGTTTTTCAAACGATTTTTAAGGGTGCGAAACCGTTGATGGACGCGATAGACGCGGCTATCAAACATTCAGGCCACTGGATCGGGCATCTGCTACCGAATGAGGCCCTGCGATCCCTGGTGGTGGACGGCATCTGGAAAGGCGTCGGCTCCGTAGTCATCTTCCTCCCGCAGATTCTTTTGCTGTTTCTGTTCATTGGTGTTCTCGAAGATTCCGGTTATCTCGCCCGCGCGGCCCTGATCGCGGATCGCACCATGGCGAGGTTCGGGCTGCAAGGAAAAAGTTTTATTCCGCTGCTCTCTGCCTACGCGTGCGCCGTGCCCGCGATCATGGCCACGCGAACGATAGAGAGCAAGCGCGACCGCATCGCCACGATTTTAATCGCGCCTTTCATGACCTGCTCGGCGCGGCTGCCGGTCTACATCCTGATCATCGGGGCGTTCATCCCGGACCGCAATCTGATTGGCCGTTTTCTGGGCATGCAAGCTGCCGCGATGCTGGGTCTTTACATACTCGGATTCGTGGCCGCCATGCTGACCGCGCGTCTCCTCAAATCGACGGTACTCAAGAGCAGGCGTTCGTCGTTCATGCTGGAAATGCCGCCTTACCGCTGGCCCACCGTGCGCAGTCTGGCGTTGCGCCTGGTGGATCGCTCCAAGGTCTTCCTGTACCGCGCAGGAACCGTCATTCTGGGCGTCGCGATCACAATCTGGGTGCTTTCGAACCTTCCCCTCAACCACGGAAGGCCTCCAGCCATCGAGCACAGCATCACCGCCGGGATCGGACATTTCGTGGAACCGGCGATCAAGCCGCTCGGATTTAATTGGAAAATTGGAATCGGTCTCATTACCTCGCTTGCCGCGCGCGAAACGATGGTCAGCTCGCTTGGCACCATCTATGGAATAGAAGGAGACCAGCACTCGCCGGGCTTGCAACAGGCTTTGCACCAGGATCTGACTCTCGGCGGAGCCATCGGGCTGCTGGTGTTCTTCGCCTTCGCGATGCAGTGCATGTCGACAACCGCCGTGGTGCGACGCGAAACCGGTGGCTGGTTTTGGCCGGCGATTCAGTTCGCTTACATGACCGGCCTAGCCTATATCTGCGCATTTCTCGCCAATAAAATCGTCACCTTCTGGTCTTAGCGCGCTCAACTGCCCCCACGCGTGCCGTGTGGAGACTTGGGCACCGCTGACGCACTTCAGGGGATGCCTTCTTAACTGAGTCTCCTCCCCCCGCCGTACTAGGTATTTGCCTGGTCCTACCCCTAGTTTGCGTACCGGTATCGTCTTAGGACTGGAGTGACCGCAGTTCTATTGGTGCACTCAACCACGAATGAGATTCTCGTGACATCCCAGGAGGATGTTTAATGAAATGGTTCTTTAAAGCTGCCGTGGGCGGCTTGTTATGGCTCACTTTCAGCGCCGTGGCGTTCGGTGATACCTTGAATTTCAGTGGTCAAACTGAGAATGTCGATTACGGCGGTCAGTTCGCCGCTACCTTGTCGTCCAATCCGTCGCAGACGTTGCTGGTCTATTGCGTAGACTATGCCGACTATCTGGTTAGCGGAGACAGCGTTTTTATAAGCACCCCCAACCCTTCCGTATCGCCCTTCGCAGGGCTCGCGAACACTCGTTATGGACAAACGCCGACGGCGGATTTTAGTTTCTACCACAGCGGCACAGGCACCCTCAGCAGCGGCACCGCGCCTCTTACGGCTCTCGAGCGTTATGTGCTGGCTGGATGGCTCACCCAGCAATATATTTTCCCCATCGTTAGTGGGCCGACTACGACGGCGGACGATCAGATTCAAAACGCGATCTGGACTCTGTTGACCGTAAATGGCACCTCCGGCTTCCCCTATGGAGACGCTGCTGGCGACGGAACCTACATCACTAAGGCCGAGCAGTGGCTGGGCGCCGAAAGCCCCTCGAATCTGGCGACGTTCGAGAGCGAAATTCGCATCTATACGTCGACCAATACCGTTCCGTATACCGGCGTGCCTTGCGGCCCGTCTTGGGTCTCCGGTTCACAGGAAATGATCACAGTCATGGACCAAACGCCGGAACCAGCGACTCTGGCCATGCTGGGAGCGGGGCTGTTAGCGATCGGACTGTTCCGGAAACGGATGAAGGCTTAATAAAACAGTTTTGCAGTCGCACTGCACGAGCGGTCCCGCGCCCTCCAATGTGGGTCGCTCGTTTTTTATTGTTACGCCTCCGCTTGTTACGATATAGTGTGCGAAACGTTATCATTCTCGGCTCCGGATGCGCCGGCAATACCGCTGCGATCTATACCGGCCGAGCCAACCTGAAACCTCTGGTCGTCATCGGGCATGAGCCCGGAGGTCAGCTCTCGCTTACCACCTCCGTCGAAAATTTTCCCGGCTTTCCCGGCGGCATCAACGGTCCGGATCTGGTCGAGAACATGAAGAAGCAGGCCGAGGAGTTCGGCGCCGAATACATGTACGGCACAGTCGCGGAAGCCGATCTCAAGGTCACCCCGTTCCGCATCAACATCGATGGCGAATGGCACGAGACGCGCACGCTGATCATCGCCTCCGGCGCGTCGGCAAAATGGCTGGGATTGCCGAACGAGCAGAAGTTGATCGGCCATGGCGTCAGCTCCTGCGCGACCTGCGACGGAGCGTTTTACCGCGATCGCAAAATCATGGTGGTGGGCGGCGGTGACACCGCGATGGAAGAAGCGAATTTTCTGACGCGCTTCGGCTCCGAGGTAACGCTGGTTCATCGGCGCGACGAATTTCGCGCATCGAAAATCATGCTGGATCGGGCAAGGGCGAACAAGAAAATCAAATTCCTGATGAACACGGTCGTCGAAGACGTCTACGATATCTCGAAAAACGAAGTCAGCGCGGTGAAACTTCGCTCCTTGACGACGGGCGAGGCGTGGGATCAGGATGTCGATGGATTTTTTCTTGCCATCGGCCATATCCCGAACACGAAGCCTTTTGCCGGACAGATCGACCTCGATCCCGACGGCTACATTCTTTCCAAGGGCGGCGCACGGACCAATATTACCGGCGTCTTCCATGCAGGCGACGTGCAGGATCGCGTATATCGCCAGGCCGTCACCGCCTCAGGCGCGGGTTGCATGGCGGCGATTGAAGCCGAGCGGTACCTGGAATCCGAGGGACATTAAATGATCCCTCAAGGCGACCGCTCCCGATGGTCGCGGCTCTATTCACTTCGCGCATTCCGCCGGGAGCGGTCAGCCAGCCGCGGAGCGTACAGAACCGCCATGCGTAAGCATGCGGACAGACGCGAACTAATATGACGAAGCCAGAAAAACTCCGCGCACTACATCAAGGACCCGAAATTCTCGTGCTCCCGAACGCCTGGGATTGCGCGAGCGCGCGAATTTTCGAAGAACTCGGCTTCCCGGCCATTGCCACGACGAGCGCCGGCGTTGCGTTCTCCCTAGGCTACGCGGATGGCCAAAATATTCCCGCGAAGGAAATGCTCGCCGCGGTCGCAAGAATCGCGCGATGCGTTGACGTTCCAGTCACCGCCGACCTGGAAGGCGGCTATGGCGACATCGCCGAAACCGCTGCCGCATTGATCGAGTCCGGCGCCGTTGGTCTGAACCTCGAAGACATTCCGGGTCATGGACCCGAGTCGCTCGCGTCGATCGACGAACAGGTAAAACGAATCGCCGCCGTCCGCCAGTCGGGACCGGTAGTGATCAACGCAAGAACCGATCTCTACCTGTTGCAGATCGGCGATGAAGCCACCCGCTTCGACCGCGCGTGCGAGCGCCTGAAAGCTTATCGGGACGCGGGCGCGGATTGCCTTTTTATTCCGGGAGTCGTGACGGAGGACCTGATCGGACGATTTGTGGAGACGCTGCAGTTTCCGATCAACATCCTGGCGGTAACCGGCACTCCACCGGTCGCGCGTTTAAAAGAATTAGGAGTGGCGCGCATCAGCGTAGGATCCGGAATGATGAGATCCGCAATGGGCCACACGCGCCGAATCGCCGAAGCGCTAAAGACCACCGGCAAGTTCGACAAAATGATCGAAGGCTCAATCCCATTCGCCGAAGCCAACAGCATGTTCCCCCAAAAGTAGGAACTTATCTCCTTTCCTTAGCGAGCTTTGCGACTTTGCGTGAAATGCGCTTGTGCTTTCTTGGTGTACTCTCCATTCAGAAGGAGTCCTCCACTGTGGCTTCTTTGACAGTTTTTTGCTGGCCGGCAAATGTCGTATTACGGTGGTCCTGAGCTTCCGGAGGCGTGAGCCGCCTTGCGGCATCAACTATACGTGTGGTGCCGACGGGAGATTTTGGGGTCGACCTCATAAGATCACGGGAGAGCAGTTGTGTCTATCAAGTTGGATAGCGCCGATCGCCGCACCCGAGGATTTCAGAGGATTGTGCATCGAAGCATGGAATATGCGGTCATGTTGAAGTGACCGCGGGCCCCATGTGAGAGACAGTCCAATCCACTAGCGGCCGGTTTAAC
>Ga0182024_10026647_pt1 | contig 10146 bp, 9 predicted proteins | sample P32metaG_FD_120480 | JGI IMG/M metagenome (GOLD analysis project Ga0182024, IMG submission 120480) | Permafrost microbial communities from Stordalen Mire, Sweden - P3-2 metaG (Illumina Assembly) | ecosystem: Environmental > Terrestrial > Soil > Wetlands > Permafrost | place: Sweden: Stordalen...
AATCCAGCGCATCGCCGGATCGTGGCGCAGGCGTTCGGCATCGTTCACATCCTCGTAACCAGCGAGGCGGCCGAACACCGACTGACGCAGCAAACCGACCAGTGCATGGCGGTCGTTCTTGCCGGTGCGCGCATCGGCGAGGGTCTCGCCCGCCATCGTGCTCAGCCCGAGTGCGTCGTCGAGTTCGCGGTAGGCCAACAATCCGGCATCGGAGGTGACCACTGAGCCGCGAAACTGCAGCATCAGCCGGCGGTCGAAATCGAACTTGAGAGCCTCGTCGTTTGATTCACCCGCTGGGTTCGCCATCGCCACCTCGCTCGATCCAGAATAAGGTGCTGACGCCTATATCTGAATCGGCGCGAGCGTTGCGCAAATCAGTCCGTCATCCGGGGAATGCGGGACAAGAAGATCTACGCTAGGATCGAGGCGTGGCGGACCGACGCATCGAAGGCGAACATCCGTATCTCTATCTGGAAAGGATCATGATGAAGCGTGGTTGGGTCAGGGAGTTTCGCAATTTGCCTAGGCTGGTGGCCACCGCCGTTAATTCGGAAGGATTTGGGCAGAACGCTACCGCGGCTACGGCCTGGCTGATCAGAAACCAGGACGAAAAATTCAATCAGCCTTGACACCGCGCTCAAACCCGGTGGAAAAAAATATCTACTAGAAGTGTCCTCAACTGGTCGCGCGCAAAACTGTACAAATAAATAAGATAAAAAGCCATTCCGGTTATAACAAGAAGGATAAAATCGTAGTCTTGATAACGCCAGGACGGGCGCAAAAATGGCATATTCAGAAGGGCCGCCATGGTAATAGCCCCAATCAGTGAAAGAAGCGACGGCCGTATTGCGCTGTAACTCGGCGTGTGGCACGCGCGACAAAATAGCACCAGGAAAATCGGCAACAAAGCCCACTGGCGTGCCGCCAACGAAAGGCAAACTACGTCCAAACCGAACGGAGCGGCACACAGCACCGTTGCTGTTATGGTCAAAGCTTGAAGCTTGGCCATCCGCTTAAGGACAGTCGATAAATTTCCAGCAAGCAGCGCTGCATCAAAACAGTAGAAGAGCGCAAGCGGCAAGCCACTGATTATGATGAGCTGCGTTGGGATTGCTCCGGCCAGCCAGCGTTGGTCAAGCCATATTCGGAACAAGTCGGGCGCCAGAGCTGCCGCACCGAAAAAAATCGGAAATGATAGGACCGACACATTCTGGACCATCTTTGAGTAAATGCGCTCAAACTCCGCTGAACCGACTTCGGCATGCCGCAATTCGATCCGGCCCACTGCGGAGCGTGGTGAAACGGTCGTATGGACTATTATGTCCAAAAAGCGATTCGCCAAGGTAAAGAGACCGACCTCTGTCGGGCCGAGCGTATAACCAAGGATGAGTCGCGGAAGTTGCCCGCCGGCGAAAATCATTGCGCGCGCTGTGAAAAGATTCTTTCCGACAGGGCTGATCTCGCGAAAATGGGTGCCTGACCATTTGAAGCCCATTCGAATTGGCACGGATATCCACGCAATTGTGAGCTCCGCAATCCGCTGCGCAACCACTTGCAGCACTAGTGCCCAAACCCCAGCGCCTGCAATTGCGAGAACGATCCCGAATATACCGCCAAGCGTCAAACCTGCGATCGAGCGAAGGGCCAATTGTTTATATTTCAGGGATCGCCGCAGTACCGCAATCGGTGTCGCCGACAACGACGACAGCACGGGCAACGGAGCGAGGGTCCAAATGAGAAGCTTTATTTCTTCATCATGGAATAACAGGGCGATCGCAGGGGCCAAAACGCATATCACAAGGGCGAAGGCGAGCGCAATTCCGCAACTCGCGAGATTAGCCGTGGTCGTGTGCAGATAATCTAAGTCATCGACCGTGACGAGCGCCTCGACCGAGCCTTCAAGCAGGATAAACTCGGAAACGCCGACGAAAACCATGACGATGGCAAACAAACCGTATGGGCGCGGACCGAGGATTGGGGCCAGAATGGCGAATAGAATGAGCCAAAGAACCTGTTGAGTTAAACTATCAACGGTTATCCAAGCAGTGGGCGACAAAGAGGGAAGGCCGAAGGCCATGCAAACTCAAATCCTTCGCTGCATTAGATCAGTAGCTGGATTTGATAACGAGGATACTACAACCAAATGCAGCGTGATTCCGGGCAGTCTTCGCACAATGTTGTGCAACGCGATGGATGTTCGTTGAGAATCCGGCCGGCGAACGACGTGAGCACGCAGGCTGCACCAACGATTTCCTCGACCGGCTCGCGGCGTCATGCGCATATTCCAGAAACCCGCTCGTAAGATCCCGCACCATAGGTTAGGGCCGGAAGAACCGCCGTCGTCAGTTAGTCGGGTTGCTGTGGTAGTCGGTATTCGGACGCCTCGCCGGCTACGAGGACGGGAACACCCGTGAACGGCTGTGCCACGATCCCGCCATCCGCTTGGGTGGTCGGATGCGGGATACCAATGGGTCAGACTGCCGCCGCCAGCCAGACGGGCCGCTTCGAGCTCGAATGGCTGGCCTGGCCCTAGAACCTCACCGTTGGTGGCCACTACGAAAAAGAAACAAAAACCCGCGCTCTCGTGTCCAAAACACGAAGGCCGCTTACCGTCATTCACGGTAACGCCTGCTTCATAAAGTTCAGGAAAAGCCATACCGCGAATAATGCTTGTTATCGTAATAAGCGCCTCGGTGGGCTTCGTAGCGACTGAGTTTGCTGATATCAGCCTTGTTAAGTACCGTGCCAAGCAGATTCTCGTAAACGCCGGGTGCTTCTGCCAACGCCTTCTTCACGACGTCGATCTTTGTTTTGCCCCATTCGATTACACAGATATAGGAATTGACGAAATGAGCCGTTGTACGAACGTCAACGACCGGAGCAAGCGGTGACAAATCGACGATGATATATTCGTAGCGTTGGCGCAACTCATCGAAAAGGGTTTTTATGGCCGCTGAGCCAAGTATTTCGCTGGTGTGAGCCACACGCGATTTCATAACCGCCGGCAAAAATGCCAAATTAATTTTCGGATCCGACCACCAGAGCACATCTTCGATCGCAGCCTTTTCGGAAATTACTTCAAGTATTCCCGCCTTCGCCGACGGAGCAAGAGTTCGTGTAAGAGATGGGTTACGAAGATCGCAGTCGACTAAAATGACGCGACCACCTGCCTGTGCAATCAGCAGCGCAAGAGCGGCAGCCAACGTCGATTTTCCCTCATTCGGCAACGACGAAGTAAAGCCTAAAACCTCGCTTGACCTGACGCCTTTATTCAGATCGATAGCTACTTTGATCCCGCGTATCGTTTCGGCAAACCGCGTGAATGGCGAATCAACACTCCTCCAAAATGTTTTATTATCGTGCAAAAAGGTTCGTGGGCTGGGGACTTTCCCCTTGTCACCGTCCGGCGGACTGGCACCGGTCGCATCGGTCGGCGGCCTGGGCAAATTATCCGTAGGGGACGGACTAGCGGCTTCCTCTGTCCGTGTCTCAACCAACGGCAACGCCGGGGCGACCGCGACGGCTTTCAAAGAAGGGACTAAAGTGATGCAAGGGGCATGCAGGATCTTCTCAACCTGCTCAGTTGTACGAAAAACCCGATCCCACAAATCTCTCAATACCCCGATGCCAAGGCCAAAGATGATCCCCGCGCATGCGGAAATCGCCAAGGTAAAAACCGATTTCGGACTACTTTTCCCCAACGGCCGTAGCGCCGGAGAAATTAATCGGGACTCTGAGATCGGAAATGACTGCTGCTGAACTGAATCCATGTAGCGCTGTAGAAAGTTCTCGTAGAGAGCGCGATAAGTTTTCGATTTGCTTTCAAGGTCGCTGAGGACGACCTGCGCCTGATTATTTTTCTCCGCTTGGGCGACTGCGTGATCATATTCCTTTTGCACGTCATCACTACGCTGCTTAGCTATTGCAAAATCACTCTTATAGGTCTCTGCGAGCCGTCTAAGCTCATCGAGAATAGCGGCGCGCGTCTCACTCATTTCATTGCGGAGGTTGACCACCGCGAGGTGATTAGAGCCATAACGTGCCGACCAGTCCGCTACTTTTCTGGCCAGATCAAGATACTGACTACGCAGCTTCGTCACCACGTCGTTTTTTAGTACGTCCGCAACAGTACCATCGACCGCACCTGACGAGTCAGAACTCAGCACCGCCTGGATACGATCCAATCTTGCGCGCGCTTCTGCCGCTTGAGCACGAGCGATAATTAATTGACTATTTAACTCAGCCACCCGCTGCCCGCTCGTCGACTTTCCGGCGACGTCAACGATATTGTGTTCACGCTGATAATCGACCACGGCCTGTTCAGCGGCCGAAGCCTGGTCGCGCAAGTCTCGAAGTCGGTCTTGTAACCAATTGCTGGCGCGGAGCGTCGATTGATATTTAGCATCGAGCTGGTCGACGATATACGCTTCGACGATAGCGTTTGCGATACGCGCCGCCTTTTCTGCATCGTACGAACGAAACGCTATTTCGATTACATAGGAGAGAGCGTCGCGCCTGACGTCCAGCCGAGTTTTGAAGATATCCAGAACGCGGCGCATAACAAGATATTCGGAAGCGGGCTCACTTTTCGAGCCCGATCCAGTGAACTCAAGAACCTTGTTCAGCTGAAGTTTTTTGATTACAGAAAGCGCGACGTTGTATAGGGAAGCCGACCCACCTTTCGAATCCGATCCGGTGAACTCAGGATCCTCGTTCAACTCAAGTTTTTTGATTACAGAAAGTGCGACGTTGTCGGACTTAAGGACGATTACTTGACTTTCGACGGATGCAGCATCGATTGGCGGGTCGCTGGTCAATGGCTGCTGCTGTAAGAACTGCGTCTTACGGGAATCGATTAACATCGTTGCCACTGCCGTATAGCTCGCTCGAGCGACCATAAGATACGCGACGCCGAGCGCAATCGACAGAAGCGATGCGGACAGAATGACGCGGTGTTGTTGACGCAAGAAATGAACGAACGAATCCAGAAGTTCTGCGGTAGACGGAAATTCCGGAGCGGATAAACTTGCTCGATCCGAAGATATTGGCTTGTTGCGTTCCAGCATGCTGTCAGCACCATCAACGTTAATAAATCTAAGCACTATTGTCCACCAGTCAACCGCATTGTTTTTTATTGTTAATATTCGTATTTGCGAGCTAGACTGGTATGTTAACTAGATCCATTTCTCATAGCAAACGGTTGGCAATTTGCCCCGCTAGCTCATGAAAAGGAGGCTGACGTCCTCGGTGTTGAGCCGGTAGGTTCGGCGAGGTGTCGAACCCGCAAAGAAAAATCCAACATCATGAAGAACATCGCTACACTTCATCGATTGGGTTGATGTCGGACCTTGAAGCAGCTTGGCAAGAAAGTTGAGATCTTGTTCGACCGCTTCAGTCGGGTGGCCGAAACATCGAGTAGTTTGCGGGGAGCTCCATCGGGTCGCAAAGGGTCGAAAATAATCTTTCCCCGATAGCCAACGACCTCGGCAATGATTTTAGCAAATTCGGCGATTGTGATGTCTTCGCCCGTGCCGACGTCCAGGAATTGCAGATCGGAGTAGTGCTTCATCAGGAAGACGCACGCATCGGCAAGATCATTAACTGACAAAAATTCACGCCGCGGGCAGCCGATTCCCCCAGACCGTTACGGTCGGGTGCCCGCTCATTTTTGCTTAATGGGAACGCCGCAGCAAAGCTGCCGGGACATGGCTGTTGTCGGGATGATATTTGTCACTCGGGCCATAGAGATTAGTCGGCATCATCGAAATGTGCCTGTTCCACAATGCAAACGGTGGGCTTCGCACAGCTTGATGCCGGCGATTCTCGCGACGGTATACCTTTGATTTGTTGGCTCGATCGGGCCGCTCAGCAGTATCTCTTCCGTCATCGGTTGCCGCGTCATTCTCGGATAGATGCAGGATGAGCCCGGGTATAGGAGTTTCTTCACATCACTTTTATGCGCGGCACAGATGACACTCTGGGCAATCGCGAGATTGTCCGCCGTAAAGTCCGCAGGAAACTTGCTATTGGTCTGAATGCCGTCCACTTTTCCGGCCGCGAGGAATACAGCCTCGGGTTTCGTTCGCGTCATATAGCAATCCACCTGCTCAGGCCGCGTCAAATCGCACCCGGATTGTTCAGCGACAACGATCTCGCAATCTTCTCGTCGCAGTCGTCGGACGCTTCAATCATCGGCGCTGTCACGCATTCCGATACGTCGCAACTCGCGGAGGTCCGTTTCAACCATTTCGCTGACCAGTTCGTCGAATGAAACCTTGTGGTGCCATCCGAGCTTTGTTCGTGCCTTGGTGGGATCGCCAAGCAGTGCGTCGACTTCGGTCGGCCGGAAGTAACGCGGATCAATCGCAACAAGTGTGCGACCATCGCGAGGATCAATACCCTCTTCCTGCGCCTCCGATCCCCGCCATTCTATTTGCCTTCCCACATGAGCAAAGGCCCTTTCAACAAATTCTCTGACCGAGTGCGCCTCTCCGGTCGCCAAAACATAGTCGTCCGGAGTTGATTGTTGAAGTATAAGCCACATGGCTTCCACATAGTCACGCGCATGACCCCAGTCGCGACTCGCATCCAAATTGCCGAGAAATATTTTATCTTGCAATCCGAGCTGGATCGCTGCAACGGCGCGAGTAATCTTACGCGTCACAAACGTCTCGCCCCGGGTCGGACCCTCATGATTGAATAGGATACCGTTTGACGCATGCATCTTGTATGCTTCCCGATAATTCACGGTAATCCAATACGAATACAGTTTGGCTGCGGCGTATGGTGAGCGCGGATAAAAAGGGGTTGTCTCGCGCTGCGGTGTCTCCTGCGCAAGGCCAAAAAGTTCCGAGGTCGATGCCTGATAAAACCTCACCCGATTTTCAAGATGCAGGATGCGGATCGCCTCGAGCAGCCGCAGCGTTCCAAGCGCATCGGCATTGGCCGTATATTCCGGCGTTTCGAATGAGACATGTACGTGGCTTTGCGCTGCGAGATTATAAATTTCAGTCGGCTGGACGTCCTGGACGATGCGTATCAGGTTCGTCGAATCGACCATGTCGCCGTAGTGCATGGAAAACCGGACGTTGCGCTCGTGAGGGTCTTGATACAGGTGATCAACCCGTCCGGTATTGAAGGACGACGAACGTCGTTTAACTCCGTGAACGATATAGCCTTTGCTGAGCAGCAGCTCCGCCAAATAAGCGCCATCCTGCCCAGTTACGCCAGTAATCAATGCTACGCCGTTTGCCATGCTCACGCTCGGATTTAAGTTTCAACCCTCGCAAATTTTCCGTGCGATGCGAAAATGAACGCCCGTTAAGCTTAATGGGCCGTTAAGCAGATAACCATTAATTGCAGATCGGAAAGCTCTCATTTGTATTAGAAGAAAATACAGCTATGATCCGAGTCCGATATCAGTAACAGGTAGTTAAAAGCCGTGAGCGCGTTTCACAAGGCTCAGCGACGAGAAAGCGCGGCTGGCGCCAAATTTCTTGTGGAACAGCCCGATCGGCTCAGCAATGTCCTCTATGGGATCATTGTCATAGAGTTCATGACAGTTTTCCTTGTGGCCAGTTTTACCATCCGCCTTTATTATTGGATCGAGTTGGAAGCTCAGGTTTCGTCATTTTTGTATATTCCTGCTGGACTGGTTGTCGCCGCCCTGTTTGTTCTCGTGGCGGTCAGTTTTCGCCATTACGCCAAAATCCCATCTCAACGCAAACGTTGGTACGTAACAGTCGGAATCGGGGCTGTAACCCTCGCTTTCTCATTGTTTCTATCGCTCCTATTTTTGCTGAAAGTTGCTGACGAGTATTCTCGCGGCACCTTTTTCTTTCAACTTGTCGCCGTGGGCTTGGGAATCGCAGTCGTGCGAGCGATCACGCATAATAAATTACGCGCTTTAATCGCCACAAATAAAGTCGAAGCTCGCCGCGTCATTCTCATCGGCCGTGAAACGCATTGTCGGCATGTTGTTAAGAAATTCGCAGAATCGGGGCTTCGTATTGAAGCAATAATTCCATTTCCGGCCGTCGAGGCGAGTAGCAACAATGACACTGCCCCGGAAGACAACGTCTTTCGTCAGATTGCGAGGCGATGCCGCCCGCTGTGTCCAGACGACATTCTTGTATTGGCAACCGAAAAAGACCTTCCCAATGTGGAGCTGCTTGCTGGCGCGCTCTCGGAGCTACCGGTTTCGTTACACATGATGCCCATTGGGCTGAAGGATATATTGGCTACATCGAAGTTTTCCGAACTCGGACTTATACCAACGATTCAACTGTTGCAGCCGCCCTTGTCGCTGTTCGATAGATTTATAAAACGCTCGTTTGACTTAATCGGAGCGTTATTCGGATTGATCGTGTTGTTTCCGCTTTTTGTCGTTGTTGCAGGGGTGATCATGTTAGAATTCAAGGGGGCGCCGATGTTTCGGCAGTTGCGCCACGGATTCAACAATGATCCCATACGCGTGTTCAAGTTCCGAACCATGCGAGTAATTGAGGATGGCAATAATTTTACTCAAGCGGTGAGGGGTGATACTCGCGTGACCAAGTTCGGAAAAATTCTGCGGAGGACCAACATTGATGAATTGCCTCAGCTTATTAATGTCTTGTTGGGAGAAATGTCGCTCGTCGGTCCGCGACCTCACCCGCTAGCGCTTAACGAGAAGTTTCAGAACCAATTATCACCACTGTTTCGTCGTCATAACGTCAAGCCTGGACTCACCGGCTGGGCGCAGGTTAACGGCTGTCGCGGCGAAACCGATACTCTGGAGAAAATGCAGAAGCGATTGCAATACGATTTATATTATATAGATCACTGGTCATTTTTGTTCGATATGCAGATCATCATGATGACGTTCCTTTCCAAAGAGGCGTATTCTAATGCCTATTGAGAAATTCGCACAGACAGGGTGTCCGACAACGCCGTATGGCCATTCCTACGGGACGGGTGAGCATGATCTCAGTGATCGTTCCTACCGTGCGCCGACCAAAGCTTTTAATACGTGCCGTCAATAGCGTATTGGCGCAGTCAACGTCGGATCTGGAGGTGGTTGTTGTCATTGACGGCCCTGACCCGGAGACGACGCAATTACTAAGCGACATCGCCGATCGTCGATTGCGTTTCATTCAGAACTTGCGATCATTAGGCAGCGCGGAAGCGCGCAATGTCGGGATAAAGGCGGCGCGGGGCGAATGGGTTGCATTTCTCGATGATGACGACGAATGGCTTAGGGATAAGCTTGAACTGCAGCTGACATTGGCCGGGCCGGTCCGCCATGACGTTATCGTGTCTTGCCTTAGCTACGTCGTCACTCCCTTGCAACGCTATATCTGGCCCCGTCGCGTTTACGATAACGTTTCTTCGCTGGATGAATATTTGTTCGATCGCCGCAGCTGGTTTCGAGGCGATGTTATGCTGCAATGTTCGTCACTGCTTATGTCGCGGCAACTAAGCCGTGAGTTGATGTTCACGCCCGAGCATGACGATTGGGACATGCTTTTGCGTGCGGTAAACGCAAAAGGTGTCAAAATTGTCAGCGTTAACAAGCCGCTGGTTATGCACCACACAGAGGACGGCCGCCATTCGCTCGGTGCAAGTTTCGATTGGAGGAGGTCTCTGACGTGGGCCGATAACAATCGATCCCTCATAAGCCCTCGCGCCTACGCCGGCTTTTGTCTGACAATCGTCTCGCCGCAGGCGGCAAAGGCTGGTGACTACTCGGCCTTCTTTGTTCTTCTTTACCGCGCGCTTAGCAACGGCTCTCCGCGGCCGATTCATTTCGCACTCTATCTTGCGATTTGGCTTATACCAATCCATCTCCGGCAAAAACTACGAAGCTTATGGTACCGTCCGCCCAAATCACGCAACGTGTAACCGCAGCAGCAGCGCCAACATAATTCGGCAGCCGTTGCGACTGCAGCCTGAACGCCACGACCCTGCTGGCCGCGTGCTCCATCCTGGCGGAGCGGGATTGAGTAGAATTGACGGCAATTGTCGCACGATCGCTTCGTCGCTCTTAGAGCGGATTCCGGTCATGTGGAGGCGTAGCCTGCATGTCGGAAGTAATTGGCGCATTCCTGCGGGCTGAATGCGGCCATGAGGGCACCGATTCTGCGCGAGAGACGTGGAATGGTTCGC
>Ga0182024_10026648_pt1 | contig 10146 bp, 8 predicted proteins | sample P32metaG_FD_120480 | JGI IMG/M metagenome (GOLD analysis project Ga0182024, IMG submission 120480) | Permafrost microbial communities from Stordalen Mire, Sweden - P3-2 metaG (Illumina Assembly) | ecosystem: Environmental > Terrestrial > Soil > Wetlands > Permafrost | place: Sweden: Stordalen...
CCGCCCGCGCAGTAAGATGGAGTTGCAACGATCCAATGATCCAGACGAGCACGGGTTTCAACCTGCCACGAACAAGCTAGTAGCTAGAAGCTAGCAGCTGGAAGCTGCTTTCCGGAGAAGCAATGAAGACCATCCTAATGGCCGACCCTGTGCGCTATCCGCGCATGAACACCGACGAACTCCGCGAAACATTCCTGCTCCAGTCGCTCTACGAGCCCGGCAAGCTGCATCTCAATTATGTCGATCTCGATCGCTCCGTGGCCGGCTTCGCAGCTCCGCTCGATACTCCCATGGCGCTGCCCACCGATCCCGATCTGCGCGCCGAGTATTTCACCGAGCGCCGCGAGCTGGGCGCGCTCAACATCGGCGGCGTGGGCATCATCACCGTCGAAGGCAAGAGCTACGAGCTCAATAATCTCGACGTCCTCTACATCGGCCGCGGCAACAAGCAGGTCGCGTTCGCGTCAAAAGACAAGTCCGTGCCCGCCGTGTTCTATCTCCTCAGCTATCCCGCCCACGCCGTCTATCCCGTCGCGCTGGTGCGCAAGGAAGACGCCACGCCCACCGAACTCGGCTCGCTCGAAACCTGCAACAAGCGGACGATTTGCAAATATATCTTTCTGCAGGGCGCGCGCAGCTGCCAGCTTGTCATGGGCGTCACGCATCTCGCCCCCGGCAGCAACTGGAACACCATGCCGCCGCACACCCACATGCGCCGTTCCGAAATCTACATGTACTTCAATGTCGCCGCGGACGCGCGCGTGATGCATTTCATGGGACCTCCAGCGGAAACCCGCCACATCGTCATGGCCGACAAGGGCATCGTCATCTCGCCCGGATGGTCGGTTCATTGCGGCGTCGGCACCCGCGACTACAGTTTTTGCTGGGGCATGGGCGGCGAAAATCAGGATTACGCCGACATGGATCCCGCCCCCGTCGACACGTTGCGCTGAATCCTCCGGCCAGCATCAGATTCCGCATCAAACCAAAAGCGGCGATTTCCATTCCGGAAATCGTCGCCAGATTTCTATTCCCTCGTCCCTGTCTTTCACGACTTCCGAAACATCGCCGTCCCCCACACGTCGGGGATCTCCACGAGCCGTTCCGGTTTGTCCGCCAGAAACTCATTCGCCGCGCGCGAGATGGCATGATTTGACTCGGGATTATTGAAATCGTGCATGAAGAAATATGCCCCCGAAACCAGGCGCGGATAGAAAAAGTTGAAGGAGTCGATGGCGGATTTATAGAGGTCGAAGTCCAGCATGACTAACGCAAACCGTTCATCTTCCAAACCGGCTGCAGTTTCGGGAAAATATCCGGCGCGAAAAATCACATTCTCCTGATCCCCGATGAACGCTGCCACGCGCTCCTGTGAAGTGTCCTTGAAGCGATCGTCTTTCTCCACATCCAAAGACGCGGCCGGGAATCCTTCAAAAGTGTCGAAAAGATAGAGCCTGCGATGGGGAGCCTGCTTGTGCATCACTCTGCTCGTAGTGCCCTGATGAACGCCGAGTTCCGCAAATGCTCCGTCGATTTGCTCGGTATCCAGCCGCTGAATTGCCAGCGCCAGCGTCGCGTAGCGCACGTCGTCGCGGAACTCTTCAAAGTATTGGCCAAAATCCGGAGAATAAGTTGGGTACGTCATCGGCGGCTGAAGAGCCTTTTTGGCCTCGGCGCGCAGTGAATCCTTGACCCGTGCGGGCATCAACTGCCGGACCAGTTGCGACAGATTCATAACTTAGCTCCGAGTGAGGAGATCAGGCGAGCGCTCTTCCAGTGTACGGTCGCGGCAGGCCGCCCCAGGGCCTATCCTGAGCGAAGTCGAAGGATCCTGCTCACGGAACCGGGGACAGTAAGCCCACTCACTCACCGCGACCAGGTTGGTAGCTGAAAGCTAAAAGCCGGGTGCCCCAGGTCTCGATTTTGAGACCTGGGATAGCAAGCCCGTTCACTCACCATGACCAAGGTAATAGCTGCTTCTACACGTTGTACGTCGACGACGAAACTCGTCCGCCCTTTCCCGTCCAATTCGTATGGAAGAACTCGCCGCGCGGCTTATCCACGCGCTCGTAAGTGTGCGCGCCAAAGAAATCTCTCTGCGCCTGCAGCAGGTTCTGCGGCAACCGGCCGGTGCGGTAGCCGTCAAAGAAGGCGAGCGCCGTTGAGAACGCCGGTGTCGGCACGCCCAGCTTCACTGCGTGCGTCACCGCCTTGCGCCACGAGGCCTGGTATTTGTTTACGAGGCGCGAGAAAAATTTGTCGAGCAGCAAATTGTCGAGCTTCTTGTTCTTTCGGAACGCGTCCTTGATCTTGCCCAGGAACTGGCTGCGAATGATGCAGCCGCCGCGCCACATCAGCGCGATGCCGCCCATGTTCAGGTTCCACCCGAACTCCTTGCCCGCGGCCCGCAGCAGCATGTAGCCTTGCGCGTAGCTGATGATTTTCGAGCAGAACAGCGCGCGCCGCACATCCTCTATAAATTTGGCCCGGTCGCCAACCTTGGGCGCCGTTCGCGGTCCGCGCAGCACCTTCTCGGCCTCCACGCGCTCGTCTTTCAGCGCCGACAGGCAGCGTGCGAACACCGATTCGCCGATCAGCGTCACCGGCTGCCCTTCATCGAGCGCGCTGATCACCGTCCATTTACCCGTGCCCTTCTGTCCCGCCGTGTCCAGTATCTTGTCCACCAGCGGCGTGCCGTCATCGTCCTTTTTGGCGAAGATCGTGGTAGTAATGTCGATCAGGTAGCTGTCCAGCTCGCCCTTGTTCCACTCCGCGAACACATCGTGCAACTCATCGGCCGTCAGTCCCAGCCCGCGCTTCAGCAAATCGTAGGCCTCGCAAATCAGCTGCATATCGCCGTACTCAATGCCGTTGTGCACCATCTTCACAAAATGCCCGGCGCCCTCTTCGCCCACCCAGTCGCAGCAGGGCGTGCCATCGTCAACCTTGGCGGCAATGGCCTGGAAGATCGGCTTCACATGCGGCCACGCGGCCGGATTGCCGCCCGGCATGATCGACGGGCCGTTGCGTGCGCCCTCTTCACCGCCCGAAACACCCGTGCCGACAAACAGAATCCCCTTCTCACCCAGCGCCTTGGTGCGCCGCGTCGAATCCGTGAACAGCGAGTTGCCGCCATCAATAATGATGTCACCCGATTCGAGATGGGGAACGATTTGATCGATCATCTGGTCGACCGTATCGCCCGCCTTCACCATCAGCATCACGCGCCGCGGCCGCTTCAGCAGTTTGGCCAGCTCCTCAATCGAGTGCGCCCCCACCACCTCGGTTCCCTTGGCTTCGTCGGCAATAAAATCGTCAACTTTTGAAACAGTGCGATTGAACACGGCCACCTTGAAACCACGATCATTCATGTTGAGGACAAGATTTTGTCCCATAACGGCAAGGCCAATCAGGCCGATATCACACGATGCGTCAGGCATGCTTTTCTCCAAACGTCAGAATTTTATCACTGCGGATTTTTGAGTTTTCCTGCTTTTATTTTAGCCTAGTGGTCCGACCTCAAAAGACGCAGTGGTGGGCCCGTTCCGCGTTGATTCCCGGTGCATCTGGGGGATTCAGCGGCAACGCCACAGTGGAGAACTAGCGCATTGCCACAATTTCAACCTCGCCGCTGCGGCGCAGGATGTTGACGCTTACCGAGTCCGCATAGCGTTCGCATGCCAGGTCGACGCTGGCGTTTCCCACCTTGAGGTTGAGAATGCGAATGCCTTGCAGCTTCTCAGGCAATGCCGAGTAATGAAGATAAATTCGAGACTCGCGGGCACGAATCTCCAGCCCCAGGCAGGATTGCAACAACATGAAAACCGATCCCGCGGCCCAGGCCTGGGGCGAGCAGGCAACCGGGTAAAGCGTCGGCCCTTTCCCGGGACGGCGACTGAAGCCGCAGATCAGTTCGGGGAGACGATGGAACATCACCTCGGACGACAGATCAAACAATCCGGAAGCAATCCGCAAGGCCAGATCCTTGTCGCTTCTCCGCAGCGCGCCGAGTGCGATCAGCGCGTTGTCATGCGGCCACATCGACCCGTTGTGATACGACATGGGGTTGTATCTGCGCTCGCCGCTAGCCAGGGTGCGCACGCCCCAATCGGAAAAGAAAGCCGGCGACAGAAGTGCATCGCTGATGGAGCGATATTGCGCGTCGCTGGCAATTCCGGAGAACAAGCACTGGCCCGCATTGGAACTGCGCACGCCGCATTGCTTCTTTTCGCCATCCAACGCCAACGCAAACATGCCGAGTTCGTCTGACCAGAACATCGACTGGAACTTCGCACGCAGTTCGGTAGCCTGCCCGCGAAGCCGCACGGCAAGGTCTTCGTTTCCCAGGTCGGCGGCGACACTTGCAATGCCGTTTTTGGCCGCATAGACGTAAGCTTGTACCTCGCAAAGCGCAATGGGACCGGTCGCCAGACGTCCATCGCTGTAGAAGACGGAGTCAGCCGAATCCTTCCATCCCTGCTGCGCCAGGCCGTTATCGTTCTGGCGAGCATATTCCACGAAACCGTCGTGGTCGGGATCGCCATAGACATCGATCCATTCAAGAGCGGCGAGAATATTCGCCCAGATTTCGCGCAGAAATTCGGTATCGCAGGTGCGCTCGTAGTAGGCGGCAGCCAGCAGCACGAACAACGGTGTGGCGTCCACCGTGCCGTAATAGCGCCCGAAGGGTACCTCCCCGAGGTTAGCCATTTCACCCTTGCGCATTTCGTGCAGAATCTTGCCCGGATCAGCATCGCGTGCGGCATCGTGGCTCGTCGCCTGGGTCGCGGCCAGGTATGAAAGCACGCCCTTCGCGATCGAAGGCTCCAGCCAAAGCAACTCGAGCGCGGTAATGATGCCGTCTCGACCAAACACGGTGCTGAACCACGGCACGCCCGCATACGGATAAGGCCCGTACGGCGTATGAGTCACCATCATGGCCAGGTCGGCACGGGACTTCTGGATCCACTTGTTGAACTGCTCATTGGAGGTTTGAATGTCCACACCCGCCAATGGTCCGGTACTGCGCTGGTGGTCCATCGCTTGCAGCGCGTCACTGTAGCTCGTGAAGGAAATCTGCGCATCTCCCTCGCGCTCGCACGCAACATAAACTGTGAAGCTCGTCTCGCCATGGGCTTCAATGTGAAGCGGAATCACGATGCCGCCATCGTGCGGCTCACAGGGGGAGGCCGAGCACACCACTCGCGTGGTACGCCGGACGTGATCCAGCCCTTCGTAGGCCAGCGCTACGGACGAACGGCCGATCTCTTGCGGAAGCTTCTCGCCGCGATGCGCGCGCTTCTCGCCGCGCACTTCAAAGATGTCGGCGAAATCTGCATCGAACTCGAAGGCGAGTTCGGCATCGATGGCCGTATCGCCGTAATTGTTCACAGTGATCTGCTCGTAGCAGACCACTTCGGTCAGGAACTTTGCGCGGTAGATGTGCACCGTTCCCCGAGGCAGCGTCGCACCGGATTCCAGTTGAATATCGGGATTGGTGAGGTCGACTGCAAACAGCACATTGTCTTCGCGGATGGTGGAACTCAAGAGCAAAGGGCGAGATCCGCAGAAGATCATCTCCAGGCGCGAGAGGTGGCGCGTTTCGTCGTGGAAAATTCCTTGCTGGCCGAACCCGACCGGCTGAATGTCTCCGCTGCGATCGAAAACGGCGAAACTATCGCCGTTCAGCAGAACTCTCGTGCGATCGTCGGCCAAGGCCGACGAAGCGCGAATGTAGAACTGCTGATCGACCTCGATGACATCGCGCTTTTGTTCGCGCTCCCTGGTTGGCGTCATGAATAGACAGCTCCCGCTCTAAAGGGTGAGTGTGAGGCCACGCTTGCCGGGCGCGGTGCGTTTTTGTTCGCAGATGACGCGTTCGTACGCGGTGAGATATTGTTCGCACATGCGTAGCGATGTAAAGCGCTCCAGAAACCGCTGGCGGCAGGCCACGCGATCGATGGACGGAATCCGTTGCACGGCCGCTATGGCTTGTTCCACGCTTTCCACAATAAATCCGGTGACTCCTTCGTCAATAATCTCGGCTACCGATCCGCCGCGAAAGGCAACCACAGGCGTGCCACAGGCCATGGACTCAATCATCACCAGGCCGAAGGGCTCCGGCCAGTCGATCGGAAACAGCAAAGCCGCGGCATTGCCAAGGAAATCAGCTTTCTCGTGTTCGCCGATCTCGCCCACAAATTCCACATCGGAATCTGCCAGAAGATGGCTGATTTCCGCTTCGAAGTAACTGCGATCGGCATCGTCGATCTTGGCCGCCACCCGCAGCGGCATTCCCGCACCGCGCGCGATCTCGATGGCACGATCGACTCTCTTCTCCGGAGAGATTCGACCCAGAAACGCAAGGTAATCCCCCTTTGAGAAGCGGGGCTGGTACAGATCTTCCGGAATTCCATGGGGCACGGTCGTAAGCCAACTCGCCCAGGGCATTGGAGCACGCTGAGCATTGGAGATGGAAATAAGTCGCATGTCGTCGAATTCCCGGAACAGCGGATAGAGATCGGGAATATCAAGCCGGCCATGCAGCGTGGTCACCGCAGGAATTTCCAGCCTTCTAATCTGCGAGAAAGGCAAATAGTCGAGATGGAAATGGATAAGGTCGAATTCGTCCGCTTCCTGGCCTACGATTTCGATCAGATTGAGATGATGAGCCAGCGGAGAAACCAGCTTGCCTCCATCAATTCGAAGCGCCCGATCGCACACAGATCGCAGTTGGGCGGAGGTTTTGGAGTCTCCACTCGCATAAAGAGTTACGTCATGTCCCAGCTTTACAAGACCTTCCGTAATATATGAGGCTACGCGCTCCGTGCCGCCATACAGTTTTGGGGGCACACTTTCGTATAAGGGCGCAACTTGCGCGATTTTCATGATGGCATACTCCCCGGCCAGTTCTGACCATGCGGGTCAATCTGTTCTGTTGGATGCAACGGGAGGAGGAAGGCGTCGCCTGAAGCAGCGTGAGCCTCAGGTTTCGAAGAAATATGCGACCGAAGATCGGCTTAAAGTAGTATCCTCCCACGCGCGAGGTGGGGCTTGCTGTTCAGCAGATTTGTTTAGTAGATTTCAGTCAACCGTTCGTTCACGCACGCCGCTCGCTGACACCTGAAACCTGAAACCTGCTTTTTTCACTCCACGCTCAAATCCCCATCCGCATCAACCATCAGCTTGTCGCCTTCAATCTGAACCGAATGAATCTTCAGCCGGTCCAGACTCACCTTGTATCCTGAGGAAGCCGTCGAACCCTCCAGCGCCTTGCGCAGCAATTCTGTCGCATTCACTTTCATGCTCTTCGGCACCTGCCCACGCAGGAAGGGCGCCAGCACAAAGTTGATCTCCTTCCGGTCCGAAATCTTGTCCAGCTGCGCGTCGCGGAATCCAATCGTCTCCCCTTCCGCGTCCGGAGCCAGAGAAACCTCGGCGGGCAGTGTCAGGCTCATCCCAAAGCACGCTCCGCCCACGGCCGTTCCCAGCCGGGCCACGGTTTTAACACGCACCACGATCCGCCCTTGCTCAAAACTCAAATGCGGGTCCTCGGTCGAGATAAAGCAGGCCGAGTGAGGGTTACCCTTCAGGTAGTACCGGCCATTTGGACCACTGAAGAGCTGCTGTTTCAGGGTTCGCTCCAAGGCCTGCCGGCTTACCGTTAGTTCCACGCCGCGGCACGTGGCAATCCCCGCCAAGGGCCCCGCCAGCAGCGCCAGTCCCGCCATCCAGTGTCTTGTCATCATGGATCCCGCAACCCTCCGCCCTCCGTGCTTGCAATTGATTACGCCATAACTCGGGAATCTGTTCCCGGTCCAGAACTGGCAAACTTCCCACAACATCTATAACTACAATCATTTGCATAGCATCAGACCCCCGCAGTTCACTCCGCTCCAATTCCCACTTAATCCCTCTTTCCTATTGATTTTTGAACAAAATTTCCGTAAAATGGTTATTAATGTGCCTCGGGTCCTAACGATCCCCCAGCCCCGACCCAGGACGAACCGATAAAAACTCCTTTCAAGGACACTAAAATCAATGGCAAAGCGTCGTGGAAATCCGAATTGGGGCAAACCAGAGCCCATTGGCCCGGTTGTGCCCACTGTCACCTCTTTCGAGCAGATCACCAAGGAGTTTAAGCTCCCACCGGATCAGTTCATCCGGTCAACCCGCCTGCGCGAGTGGGCGCGTCGCAACAAGAATTCCAAATATATCCCGGAGGCCTTGCTCGAGGCCTGGGGCTTTGAGATTGAATCCACGCTGTAGGACTTTCGCCAGTTAAACAAAAACGCCGCCCTCGGGCGGCGTTTTTGCTGCCTGCAAAAACTCCCGGGGAGCTTTGCCGTGTATCAGGGCGCGAGTTTACTTGCGCCGTAAATGCATTGAAATGGTTGGGGCTTTTAGCCCCTGCGGGAACTTTAGTCGAAGCCCGCTCACCGGTAAGCCTGTTCGTCGGCCCAGTCCCCAATCAGCGGCAGCTTGCAGCGCTTTCCATTCAATGCGCCGACCACACACCACACCCAAAAGGAAAAAACCACCAGACATATGAGACAGAACAAACCCACGACGACGCGAACCCCTAGGAACTTGAAAAACGGCAGGATATATACCACGGCAATGCCGAAGAGAATCACAAACGCGTTGAATACCAGAGACTGCCAGGCGTGGAACCGCACGTAAGGCCTCTTGTTGTAAAGCCTTATAGCCAGAAAGAAGAACGCCGGGATGGGCGAGAAATAGGCAATTGCGGCAACAAAATTGTCAGAGGCACCGGACTTTTGGGGGCTGCCGGACTTGTCAGACGCGCCAGATTTGTGGGGCTGGGACATCATCCCTCCTTTGGGGGGATTTGGAAGGGGTTACCTGCAGGAGATTGCAGACGCTCGAGGCACGCAGCGAGAATAAGCTGAAGCCCGCGTCGATCTCCTTCCATTGTTCCGGCAATAAGCATCTCCCGGACACTTACTGGATTATATGAAACCGGAGAGGCCGGAAGCAGGAACTCCGGTGTTTATTCAGATTCCCGAAAGGTTAGGCGCGCCCGCGTTTCTCGATTTTCTTGAGCACGAACTCATTCCCTTTATCGATCGCACCTATCGCACGAATCCCGCCGACCGGGGGCAAACCGAAGTTGGACTACTCACTTACGCCCCATTCTGGCGTTCCCCTCACGGATAAGCGAAAATAAGAGGGCATCATGCCCCAATCACCCCGCACTCCCGAACCTCCCTTCACCGACGTCCCCGGCGCACTCGACGAGATCCGTGCCGGCCGAATGATCGTCGTGGTCGATGACGAGGACCGCGAAAACGAGGGCGATCTCACCCTGGCTGCCGACCACGTCACACCCGAGGCCATCAACTTCATGGCCCGCTACGGCCGCGGCCTCATCTGCCTCACCCTCACGGAGGAACGCGCCGACACTCTGCGCCTCTTCCCCATGACGCAGCAGAACTCCTCGCGCTTCGGCACCGCCTTTACTGAGACCATCGAAGCCCGCGAGGGCGTTACGACAGGAATTTCGGCGTCCGACCGCGCCCGCACCATCCGCACGGCCATCGATCCCCGCACCACCGCGTCCGACCTCGCCCGTCCCGGCCACGTCTTCCCGCTGCGCGCGCGCCGCGGCGGCGTCCTCGTCCGCGCCGGCCAAACCGAAGCCTCCGTAGATCTCGGCCGCCTCGCCGGCCTCACCCCCGCCGGCGTCATCTGCGAAGTCATGCGCGACGACGGCGAGATGGCCCGCATCCCCGACCTCATTCCCTTTTGCCGCGAGCACGGCCTCAGGATGCTCACCGTCGCCGAACTCATCCGCTATCGCCTTCGCCACGAGCGCTATATCGTCCGCGCCGGCGAGTCCCGCATCCAAACCCGCTATGGCGAGTTCCGCATGATCGCCTACGAAAGCGAAGTCAACGGCGGCGATAGCCACATCGCGCTCATCCGCGGCGACATCTGCCCCGGCTGCCCCGCCGTCCACGCCGGCCCATTTCCCGACGCGCTCGCCGGACTCGTCTCGAACGGCGCGGCAACCGCCGTGCCCCCCCCGCCCTGCCCGCATCCGGTGCTCGTCCGCGTCCACACCCGCTGCACCGCAGGCGACGTCTTTGCCGCCGACTGCCACTGCCGCGAGATCCTCGACCA
>Ga0182024_10026649_pt1 | contig 10146 bp, 10 predicted proteins | sample P32metaG_FD_120480 | JGI IMG/M metagenome (GOLD analysis project Ga0182024, IMG submission 120480) | Permafrost microbial communities from Stordalen Mire, Sweden - P3-2 metaG (Illumina Assembly) | ecosystem: Environmental > Terrestrial > Soil > Wetlands > Permafrost | place: Sweden: Stordalen...
CGGGTGCGGCAGGGGATTACCACGCTGAAGGAGATCAATAAGGTTACGTTTATCGAGGCGGGACGATAATGAATGCAGTTGTTAGTTGTTAGTTGAGCGGGGTTATCGTGATGGCGAACCATACAGCGATCTTCGAGCAGGCGGAAGACGGAACCTGGGGCGGGTATTTTCCCGACCTGGCCGTGATTCTGGTGAACGGAAGCACCCTTGAAGAGGCGCAGGAGGACGCTCGGACCGGGCTGGAGATGTGGATCGAGGACCAGAAAGAGCAAGGTGTGCCGATCCCTCCACCGACGGTTCAAGTTATGGCGATTGAGGTAGCCGCGTGATTGTTGGCAGGGCAGTCAAGCGGTGCTTGCGGGTGTAAGAGGTGATACCCCAGGGGCTAAAGCCCGGAGTTGTGGATGGCGTGAGAGACCCAAGGCTGAAGCCTTGGGGTACCTAGAAGCAGAGGCGCAGAAGAAGTGCAGGGAAACGGATAGTCATAGGACTGAATGGAACTTTTGCCGAGAACGATGGGGACGCGGCCGCGGCTGGCTTGCGAGGTGCGGGCCGAGGGGGTTGTGGCGGCGCGGGCCGAGGATGCGTCGGCGGTGTTGTCGGCGGTGGCGCGGGTGGGGCTGGCGGATGGGGTGGTGGTGCCGCATCTGCGCACGGGCGAGGCGGGTGTGACGGTTGCGAGCCCGATTGGAAACTCCGCGGCGGAGGGGTTTGTGGGCAGCGTGGCAGCGGGTGCGGCCGGGCGGGCGAAGCTGGTGGCGGCGGTGAAGAGCGCGCTGGAGGCGGTGAGCCTGAAGACGCGCGATGTGACGCTGGTGGTTCCGGATGCGGCGGTGCGGGTGCTGCTGCTGGACTTCGACGAGCTTCCGGCGAAGGCGGCGGAGGCGTTGCCGGTGGTGCGCTTCCGGCTGAAGAAGCTGCTGCCGTTTGACGCGGATGACGCGGCGGTGAGCTACCAGGTGATGGCGACGTTGCGGGGCGTGGTGCAGGTGATCGCGGTGGCGATGCCGCGCGAGGTTCTGGCGGACTACGAGAGCGTGGTGCGGGAGGCTGGATTTGAGCCGGGCGCGATCCTGCCGAGCACGCTGGCGGCGCTGGCGGGTCTGGACGAGGGCGAGATTCCGCGGCTGGTGGTGAACGCCGGGCGCGAGGGTGTGACGACTGCGATTGTGAAAGGCGGATTGCTGCTGCTGCACCGGACGGTAGATCTCGGCATGGATATGGCGAGCCGGGCGCGGGCGGCGGAGGCGGTTGTGGAGGCGGCGAACGAGGCGCGTGAGGAGAACAGCATCTCGGCGATTGCGGCGCGGCTGGCGGCGGCGGGGAGTCATGCTCCGGTGGCGGGCTCGCAGATTCCTGTGATTGCGGCGGAGACGGTTTTCGAGGGCAGCGTGACGGCGCCGGCCGGCGAGGTGGCACAGGCGGTGAGCGTGGCGGCGGCGTACTTTGAAGACACGCTGGAGGCGACGCCGGCGGTGGTGCTGGCGGCGGGAACGCTGGGAGCCGAGGCGCTGATCAGGGTTCTGGACGACGCCGGCGTGGGCGCCGGAATGGGTATGGGGACGGTAGCGGTGCAGGAGATGGTGGACCGGCAGATGCTGGGCGCGGGAGCGACGTCGGCGGGGCAGGCGGGCGGAGTTCCGCTGGGCTGGCTGGCGGGAGTGCGGGGGGCGCTGGCGAACTAGATGCGAATTTCGCTCAATCTCGCGACGCGTCCGTTTATTGAGCTGCGGCCCCTGTTTGCGCGGCTTCGGTTGACGATGGCGGCGCTGGCGGTAATGGCGGTGGCGCTGGGGATCGCGCTGCACCAGTTCAGCGTGCGGGCACGCGCAGAGCAGGCGCAGATGGATGTGCTGACGTCGCAGACCCTGGCGCTGGAGGCGGAGCGGCAGAAGAACGAGGCGCGCATGAACGAGCCGCAGAATCGCGCGGTGCTGGATCGCTCGGAGTTTCTGAACACTCTGTTTGCCACCAAGAGCTTCAGCTGGACCTCGGTGATGATGGACCTGGAGCGCGTGGTGCCGCAGGGGGTGCAGGTGACGAGCATCGAGCCGTCGGTCTCGGCCGAGCACGATGTGAATATTCACCTGCGGGTGAGCGGCGAACGGGACCGCGTGGTCGACCTGGTGCGGAATCTGGAGCGGAGCGAGCGCTTCCTGAATCCCCGGCCGGCGAATGAGACGGCGCAGACGCAGGAGCGGGGCGGGGTGACGCCGGTTGCGCAGGTTGGAGTACCGGGGGGCGTGCAGTTCGATATTTTGAGCGGATACATTCCGTTGCCGCCGGTGGATAAAGCGACGTTGGCGAAGGAAGAGGCAGCGAAGGAAGGGCCGGCGCAGACGAGCGGAGCTGCTCCGGCGCACAAGGCGGCGACGAAGCCGAAGGCCGCGGGCGTTACGACTCCAGCGGGCGGCAAGCCTCAAGTGAAGCGGGGTGTCCAGTGAATCCGATGGCGCTTCTGAAGGCGAAGAAGGGGAATGGCGGGGCGGCCGGGCCGGCGCGAGACTGGCTGAGTCCGCTGAACCTGCATTGGGCGGGCGTGGGACTGCTGGCGCTGGTGAATTTGTATCTGCTGGTGCACATGGCACTGCTGTGGCATGGCGAGCAGAACTACAACGCCGACGCGCAGGTTGAGCAGCGGATGGAGTTGAAGACGGCGGGGGTTGCGGCTGCGCCTCTGCGCGGACTGGATGTGAAGCTGGCGGCGGCGACGTCGGAGGCGGACCGGTTCTACCGGCAGCGGCTTCCGGGGACGGAGTCGGACATTCTGAGCGAGCTGGGAGCGTTGTCGAAGAAGTCGGGCGTGCGATTGATGCGGGTGCAGTATTCGCCGCCGGTGATTGTGCTGGCGGGAACGGATGCGCAACTGACGGACGACCATATGGATGCGACTCTGAGCGGCGACTACAGGCCCCTGGTGATGTTCATGAACTCGCTGGAGCGCGACAAAATGTTCTTCGTGATTAATTCGGTGACGCTGACCGGCCAGCAGACTGGCACGGTGAGTCTGCGGCTGCGGCTGACGACGTATCTGCGAGCGGGCGGGACGCAGGAGCCTGCTCCGGACGATGCTGCGAAGCCGGTGGGCCCGGAAGCGATGGATACCGGCCCGGCGATTGGGGGGCCTGGGCGATGAAGACCACGACGGGCAACCGGAACGACTTGATGCTGTGGGGAGTGCTGGGAGTCTTCGCGTTGGGCTCGTGTATTTATATCTACGAAGAAGTGTTTGCGGGCAGTTCATCGGCGCCCGCGCCGTCGTCGGCGGTGGTGAGTGCGCCGGCTGTGTCTTCCGCGAGGACGACTGCAGCGGGGCCTGAGACGGGGAAGGCTGCAAGGGCGATGGGTTCGACGTCGGCTGGGCTGGATCCGACGCTGCATATGGACGCCATGCTGGTGAGCGAGTCGGTGGAGTACTCGGGGACGGGGCGGAATATTTTTTCGCCGAACTCGGCGCCTCTGGTGGAGATTCCGACGCCAAAGGGACCAGCCAGGCCGCAACCGACCGGGGTACCGGTGGCGGTTTTGCCGTGCCCGCCAAATTGTCCGCTGCCGCCTCCTCCACCGCCGATCGAGCTGAAGTTCTTTGGCGTCGAGACTGCGTCCGATGGAGTGAGGAAGGCGTTGCTGTTACACGATGACAGTGTGTTTGTGGCGTCGGCGGGCGAGGTGGTGATGCGGCGTTACCGGGTGATCGCGGTCGACGCGAAGACTATCGAAGTGGAAGACATGCAGAATAATGATAAGCAGACACTTCCTTTGCTGGTGAATTAGGCAAGGTTCGGGGTTCGGGGTTCGAGGGAATACGGACTGGTGTGCTGACGATGACGATGAAGGCAAACAAGGTGAAGAGCGGCGCGGCAGCGGTTGCGGAGGGCGAGCAGGGTTTCATGCTGCTTGGCCTGATCGTTGCGATTGCGATCATCCTGATTTTTCTGGGCGCGGCTGCTTCGGAGGTGGCCTTCAGCCTGCGCCGGGAGCGCGAGGTGGAGTCGGCGCGCCGGGCCGATCAGTATGTGCGCGCGATCCGGCGGTTCTACTTGAAGAACCAGCACTATCCGGGCTCGCTGGAGCAGTTGGAGAATACCAACAATGTGCGCTATCTGCGGAAGCGGTATGTCGATCCGCTGACCGGCAAGGCGGACTACAGGCTGATCCTGGTGGGACAGAACAAGACGACGGTGAAGGGTTTCTTTGGCGAACCGCTGGCGGGGATTGCATCGACCGGGCTGGGCGCGGCGGCGGGGATGCAGTCGTCAGGGGTTGCCGGGCCGACGACGGCGACGCCGGGGGGAGCTGCCGGTGCGAGCGACGCGACAAACTCCGGCGGCGCGGCAAACTCCGGGAGCAACACTTCGACCGGGACTACGACCAGCGCGAGCGGAGCGGCGGGGAGCACTGGGCAGGCCGGTTCTTCGACCACGACGGGAGCGTTTGGCTCTTCTTTTGGGTCAGGCTTGCCTGGTTCGGTGGGACCGTTTATGGGAGTGGGCAGCAGCGCGTCGGGCAGTTCGATCATTGTCGTGAACGAGCAGACGACGTACGAGACGTGGGAGTTCCTATATGATCCGCGGGTGGAAAAACTGAAGGCTGCAGCAGCTTTGAACGCGGGTGCGGGTTCGGTAGGCGCGGGCGCGCTGGGGCAGGCGCCGGGAGCGCTTGGGTCCCCCACGAATGGGACCAACTCCACGAACTCTACGGGGAACAACGGGGGCAACACGCCGAATAGTGGCACACCGACGCCACAACCGTAGCGGCTCTTGCTGCAACCGCGTTCGGGCGGGGAGTATGAGCTCAATCCAACCTTTGCCGCATCGTATTTTTGGATGGACACAATTTGATGGAGACTTGCCGATGCGCCGTTCCGCAGTTCTGTTGATCTTTTTTGCAGCGCTGATGTTTGAGACGGCTGGAGGAGCTGCGCAGGCGCCTGCCGCCACTCCGGCGACTGCGGCGGACACGCCTGCTGCTGCGGCACCATCGCCGGCCTGGGTGAAGCGCAGCAACGAGTACACGCAGATGCTGCTGGATGTGCAGTACGAGCACTCGCCGGAGAGCGGGTCGCGCGAGGGCCTGGTGAAGTACGATCCGTCGATTACGGATGCAACGCGGGTGGACGAGATTGCGCAGCGCAAAGAGTTGGTAGCGCTGCTTGCGAAACTCCAGAAGGTGGAGGCGAAGGAGAAGGACAAGAACGTACGCGAAGACCTGGAGATCATCCAGAAGACGTTCAATCTGCAGTTTCGCGAGGACGACTATCAGCTTGCGCACAAGGTTCCGTTCATCGATGCGAGCGAGGCGATCTATGGCGGGCTGCAGGCGCTGCTGGACGACCAGGTGGCGCCTGAGCGGCGACCCGCGGCGGTGATCCGGCTGCGCAAGTACGCGGGAGTGGAGCCCGGGTTCAGGGCGTTCACCGAAGTTCTGAAGCAGCGCGTGATGGAGCAGATGGCCAAGCCGGGCGTGGTGTATCCGTCGGTGGGCGAGATGGAGACGGAGCTTGGGCGGGACAAGAACTACGTCGATGGCATCGCAAAACTATTCATCAAGTACAAGCTGACCGGCTGGGAGGATGCGTTCGCGAAGCTGCAGGAGCAGTTGGCCGACTACGACACGTGGATTCGCGCGAATGTGATGCCGAAGGCGTGGACTGATTTCCGGCTGGCGCCTGAAGAGTACGCTTTGAGCCTGGAGAGCTACGGCGTCGATATTCCTCCGGCACAATTGGCGGAGATGGCGCACAAGGCGTTCACCGACGACCAGGCGCAGATGCAGGTGCTGGCGGCGCAGGTGGCGAAGGAACATGGCTGGAGCCTGACGGGCGACTACCGCGATGTGATTCGCGAGTTGAAGAAGACGCAGATTACGGGCGATGCGATTCTGCCGTTCTACCGGGCGCGGCTGAAGGCGATTGAAGACATTATTGTGGCGAAGAATTTGGTGACGCTGCCGGAGCGGCCGGCGATTATTCGTTTGGCCACGGCTGCGGAGACGGCGCAGCAGCCTGCGCCGCACATGGTTCCTCCACCGTTTCTAAACAACACCGGGCAGGAGGGCGAGTTTGTGCTGCCGCTGAATGTTCCTTCGGCCACGGGCGGCGAGGCGGAGAAGTACGACGACTTCACCTTCGACGCGGTGGCGTGGACGATGACTGCGCATGAGGCGCGGCCGGGGCATGAACTGCAGTTCGACTCGATGCTGGAGCACGGTGTGAGCCTGGCGCGGGCGCTGTATGCGTTCAACTCAACCAATGTTGAGGGCTGGGGACTGTATTCGGAGTGGATGATGCAGCCGTATGAGCCGATCGATGGGCAACTAATTACGTTACAACTTCGACTACTGCGGGATGCACGCGCGTTTCTCGATCCGGAGCTGCAGTCGGGCAAGGTGCCGGCGGCGGAGGCCGGCAAGTTGCTGGAGAACGATGTGGTGCTGAGCCCTGCGTTTGCGACTGAAGAGGTGGAGCGGTTTACGTACCGCGCTCCAGGGCAGGCAAATAGCTACTTTTACGGTTACACAAAGTTGCTGCAGTTGCGCAAAGATACCGAAGCTGCGCTGGGGGCGAAGTTCGACCAGAAGAAGTTTCACGACTTCCTGCTGGCGCAGGGACTTCTGCCGCCGGACCTGATGCGCAAGGCGGTGATGGAAGACTTCGTGCCGAGCCAGAAGAAGAAGTAGTAATTTGCGGTGGGTCCCCACATCTCAGAATCGAGATGTGGGGCTACCCACACGCGCAGCTACATCGGCTTCGCGGGTTGGAAGAGGGCGATGGTGGCGCCGGTGGGGTCGGCGAGTACGCTGAACCAGCCGATGTTGGGGATTTCCATCGGACCTTTGTGGATGGTGGCGCCGAGGGACTTTGCCTTTTCGGTGGAGGCGTTGATGTCGTCGACGCCGACGTAGGCGAGCCAGAAGGTGGGCATATCCGGCATGGAGAAGAGGCCGCCGCCGGGGCCGGACGAGGGCTTGAAGGTGGAGTAGATCATGCCGCCGCCCATGTCGTTGTCGGTGAACTCCCAGCCGAAGAGGCTGGAGTAAAACGCCTTGGCATTGGCGGTGTCGGAGGTAGAGAGTTCGAGGTGGACGAAGGGGTTGGACATTGTGGTCGGTGTTCCTTTCGTGGGTATCTTGTTGTGCGCTGAAGTGCGATGGAAGAGATGCTACCGCAGAGGGTTGAGGAAGTGGGGCCAGGGCGGGTGGATTTTATGCAGAATTTTTCGATCGGAGCGCGAGTCGTTCCGAGGCGAACTGGACGCCTACTGCTTATTGAGGCTTCCGGTGAACGAGCCTGCATTACAGCCGGTGATAACCGTGTTGGAGAGTCCAAGGAGCGCGACGTTGTTGCTGACTGCCGGGCCGGCGGTGAAGTCGGCGGTTGAAGGCGGGCCGGTAGTGGAGACGAGGTTCGCAGTAAACGGTGATCCGGAGAACACGGTGGCGACGGGATAGGTACTGGTGCATGTCGCGCTGGTGACGGTGAGGGTGCCCGTGAGTGGGAACTGGCCGTCAGCGTTGGCGGCTCCCTGGGTCAGACTTGCGGTGAAGCTGGCGGTTGCACCGAGCGATGAGGTTATGCTGCCGCTGTAGTTGCCGGTGGCGGATGGAATCTGGAAGTCGGAGAGCGAGATAACAGGAGCGCTGCAGGCGCCTGAGCCCGTCACGAGCAGAGTTGCTGCGCTCGGATTGTTTCCCTCGGCAAGTGCTGCGGTGATGGTGACCACGTTGTTGGGAAGATTTGTGGAGGTGAGGGTGAGGTTTTGCATTGCGTCTTCGCTGCCGGTGAAGTCGATGTCCTGGGTGGTCGCGAAGCAGGTGTTGCTACGAAGGACCGCCGTGACATTTGCGCCTTGCCCGCTGATTGCACCCGTGTAGACGATGTTATGGGGGATGGCGCCAGGGTAGAGCGTGGTGAACACCCAGTTGCCTGTGAGGTCCTGGGTCGAGTAGTTGGACTGGGATCCCGTGGTGCATCCGGATAGGGATGCTGCGGCGGCGAGGACGAGGATGCCGAGGATGGAGTTGCTCATCGATGCACCTCGTGGTCTCAACTTGAGGTAATCTACGCCATTCTTACGGTGGTGCGCCAGATCTCCGGTCACAACTTTAGTGAGCGCCGGCGGGGGCTTTGCCGGGCTTGACCTTCTTGAAGGCCCAGACGATGACGATGCAAGCGAAGCTGAGCAGGGAAAGCCAGCGGAAGACATCCACGAAGGACCAGTTGAGAGCCTGCCGCTGGATCTGCTGATAGAGCAGTGCTTCGGCCGCATGGGTGGCATTGGGTTTACCGAAGACGCCGGTGAGGGTGTTGGCGGTGCCGCTGAGCGAGTCCTGGAAGTTCTGGCCGGAGCGCGGGACGGTGCCGGTGATCAGGGTCTGATGGAGGTCTGCGCGACGGGTGAGCAGGGTGGATGCCAGCGAGATGCCGATAGAGCCGCCTACATTGCGCATGAGGTTGAAGAGGCCGCTGGCGTTGCCGATCTGCTCGTTGCGCAAAGTGCCGTACGCCGCGGTATTGATGGGAACAAAGACGAAGCTGAGGCCGAAGCCGGTGATGAGGATGGGAACCAGAAGCGTGGTTGGAGAGATCTCGAGAGTAACGCTGCCGAAGTAAAGCGTGGTGAGGCCAAAGGTTAAGAACCCGAAGGTGAGCAGGTAGCGTGGGTCCACCTTGTTGGAGAGGTAGCCGATGATGGGCATGCCGCAGATGGCCCCGATTCCACGGGGCGCGACGACCAGCCCGGCGGCGAAGGCGGTATAGCCCAGTAGTTCCTGGTAGAAGAGCGGGAGGACGACGATGGTGGAGTAGATGGCTATGCCGAAGAGGAAAATGAGGCTTGCACCCACGGCGAAGTTTCGATTCTTGAGGATTTTGAGGTTAACGAGCGTGTCCTTGTGCGCCCAGGAGTGCCAGATGAAGTAGATAAAGGCAACGATGAGGGTCACGACCGCCCAGCGAATCCAGGCGGCTCCGAACCAGTCGTCCTCCTGGCCTTTGTCGAGCACAACCTGAAGCAGGCCGGTCCATACGATGAGCGCACCGAAGCCGAGGTTGTCGAAGGCGGGGACTTTGGCGTTCTTGATGTAGTCGGGATCGTGAACGTAGCGGTTGATCATGAACAGGGCGAGGATGCCGATGGGGATGTTGATGTAGAAGGCATAGCGCCAGGAGTAGGTGTCGGTGAGCCAGCCTCCGAGAGTTGGGCCGAGGACGGGCGCGACGACGACCCCGAAGGCGAAGACGGCCATTGCGGCTCCGCGCTTGACCGGCGGGAAGCTTTCCAGCAGGATGGCCTGGGAGAGCGGCTGCAGCGCTCCGCCGCCGGCACCCTGAACGACGCGCGCGATCAGCAGGAAGACGAGTGAGGGTGCGGCTCCGCAGGCGAAGCTGGAGACGGTGAAGATGGCGACGCAAGTCATGAGGAAACGCTTGCGTCCGAACTTCAGGGAAAACCAGTTGCTGGCGGGCAGGATGATGGCGTTGGCGACGAGGTAGCTGGTGAGCACCCAGGTCGCCTCGTCGGTGGTGGCGGAGAGCGACCCGGCGATGTAGGGAAGCGCGACCGAGGCGATGGCGGTGTCGAGCACCTCCATAAAAGTCGCAAGCATGACCGCCGCGGCGATGAGCCATGGATTGACGCCCGCGTTCGCTTGAGCGGACTGGTCTGCTGGTGCAACGGCAGCGGTGGCCATGCGGCTGGAGAGGCTCCTTTTTTTCCCTTGGATATCGTGCAGGACTTGTACGGATATAGAGGCGCTAGAGGAGGTCGAGGATGCATTTTGACGGACGGCTGCGGGTGGTCGGCGCAACTATCCGGGCGCGAAGCCCTACGGTGTCAATGAAATGCGAGGAGGAGAAATTTTGGGTTAACCCGGCGTGGTAGATTCTGGGGATGAACGAGATAGAGGCGGTGGGCGCGGAGGCGGTGGCGATCCACCCGGACGGTGAAGCGGTGGCGCATGAGAACGCTCGTCCCTGGCTGTACGCCTTCCTGATCGGGCCCTCGGCGGTGGTGGCCAACGGGGTGATTCAGGGCGGAGTCTTAGCGTACCTGCTAAGCCAGCAGGGCGTCGGCAGCGCGGGACAGTCGCACCTGATTGATCTGCTGGCGCTGCCAACCAGCCTCTATTTTCTTTGGAGCCCGATTA
>Ga0182024_10026650_pt1 | contig 10146 bp, 13 predicted proteins | sample P32metaG_FD_120480 | JGI IMG/M metagenome (GOLD analysis project Ga0182024, IMG submission 120480) | Permafrost microbial communities from Stordalen Mire, Sweden - P3-2 metaG (Illumina Assembly) | ecosystem: Environmental > Terrestrial > Soil > Wetlands > Permafrost | place: Sweden: Stordalen...
CAAGGCTCGCTTCCGGCCGGTGGCTAGCCTTTGCCGGGTGGGAGTCGAACCCACTGGATTCCATCAAAGAGTTTCCGCTACCTACATAGCTTCCCCCCTTTCCAGGCTTATCCTGGCGCGACCTAAAGTTACCCCAGAGCTGTTCTATTGGGGACTAGCCCAGTAAGTTGAGTCCACGAACCTGACGCGCCCGAGCCGCAGCCTTGTCGAGATCGCTCTGTAACAATCGCACAGGCAACGGGATCAGAAGTGGCGCTCAGTCTGCCTCGGCTTTGCTGTCAAAGTTCAAGGCAAGTGCGCAATCGCCCTCGCCCGAAAATTTCGGGCCGTTGTTAAGGTCAACAGTTCCGCCGTTGCCGAAGAGCCAATGGTAGTCGAACATCTTTTCGGCTTTTTCGTAATAGGCAAATTGATCCTCTGTTCCAAAAGCCTTGGCCACGTCGTTTGCGATCTTCTTCGCTTCAATGGCACACGCCCCTTCGTCAAGGTTGCTACTCCACCTCAGCATCACAACGCTGAAATTCGACGCAATCACATTGTAGAAACCATCGTAGCTCCGTCCATGAAATGCCGTTTTTACCTTTACGACTGTTCTGCCGTCGGCCATCGGAGATACAACAACTGCATCTGCCCCGCCTAACGCACGTATCAATTCATCCAATTTCATCCCAAACTTGGTTTTGCCCAACCCAGTTAGGGGACCTCGCGATTTGGCTGCATCTAGTATAGTCGCGCTGGTCGGGTGCGGATGAGACACGCAACCGTTCAGATAAGGTTGCGGAAAGATTTTGCAGTCCCATTGAAACCCGCCATATCCATAATAGGCTGTCCGAGGTTGTCGATCGTTAAAACCGCCGGTATCAAAAAACTCTGCGAACGTCGTTGCCGCGGGAACTTCCTTCCGAGTTGCATAGAAGGCGACTTGGCAGTTGCCCGACGGGCACAGCGTGTGTGCCGCGTCTTCATAAGCCGAGCGGTCGCGCGCGAACTCTGGATCAACTACCACGAAGTACACGTCCCGTGTGCTGCCCGAAATGTGATTCACTTGCTTCCAGCGGTGCGTTCCAGAATTGAGGTCGCAACCTCCGATGGTGAATGCCATCAAGCCGAAAGCAATATGTGCGAAGTATCTGCGAAATAGCATGCTGGCACCCTAGAGATTCAGCCGCGGCGCTAATCGGCCGATGCCGTCGCCTCTTGTACCGTGTCAACGGTAGCGACGGCGATGACATGCTGGGCTTCCTTGCCGGATCCTCCCAGGTAGATCAGGCACTCGTCCCCAGCTCCAATAGCGGCACGATTGCGTGTACTGCGGTACAGGGGCCACACCTTCTTCTGAAGGCGCCGCCTGCAGATGTCGTGCGCGGCAACGTGCAGGTCGTCAATGTCTCTCGAGTCGCTTCCTACAAGCAGGAACAGGTTGGGAACTCCAGACGTCACGTGTGGTTTGGCTCCAGTGGAATCCGAAGTTTCGGGCTTGTCTAAACTGTTTAGGATAACCCCATGACGCCCGGTAATAAACGCCTTTTCATTCAACGCTTTACTCAGCGACAACCGAGGCCGTGAAGGCCGTAAATCGCGGCAATAAGGCTAAGAACACTTCGCCCGAATTGGCGGTAAGACGTCTGGTCTTCGCACTGGGGTATCGGTACAGGCTGCATGTTCGGTCCCTACCTGGGAAGCCGGACCTATCATTTCCGTCTCGGAGAAAGGTCATCTTCGTACACGGCTGCTTTTGGCACCGGCACGCAGCGCGATCATGCCCATTACGTTCTCAGCCGAAGATACATCGCAGGTATTGGTCCGCGAAGCTCTCCAGCAACGTCGCTCGAGACCGGTCCGTCCTCCTAGACCTAAGACGCCTTGGCTGGAAATCGCTCGTCGTTTGGGAGTGTGAGCTGAGAGCCATCGATGACGTCCGTCAACGCATCGTATTGTTTCTCACGGAACTACCGCACAGGTAACGCACGCTGCATTAGATCGGCAAACGCGAACACCTGCGTCGCTGGCCGTTGTATTCTTGCCAGATTCAGGGGAAGGTGGCGACGGTGAGGAATCTTCCGCGTGCGCGAACCCGGCGGTTCCGCTAACGCGGTCTCACTGCTGTCTCAAACAACACCAAGGGCAATCGCAGACATCGTTCTTGGTCTTCGCTAACCCGCCCCGCCACATCCTTCAGGTCCTGGATCACGCCGATAATCGTGTTAAACGCGGCCACATCGCCGGATTCCAGCAGATCGAGCAACAGCTTTTCAGTCGCCCAGTCGATTGCTTCTCGCTGTTTCCTAGATAAGAACTGATAACGCGACTTCCGCAACAAGCATCCTCCTCATAACGACACCGGTGTTTAGCGCCGATCGTGGCTGTTGGAAATCGTCCGTACCTTGGCGTTACGTGCCCCGCGAGCCGGATCAGCAACCGGAGAACCCAAGTGATGACCAGCCCAGCGATGACCAACCCGCCCCGGACGAAAGCTGAGGCAATTCTCAGCATCAAATATCAAATCAGACTCCATGCCCTGCACCGACGGTTATTCAAACGCGTGCAATCCTTACTTGCCGTTGTGAGTCTTTTGGCTGGTGCCGCCGCTCTAATTCCATTCTGGCAGTCAATTCCGGGCGGAATAACAATCTCAGCTGTGATCGTCGCATTCGTAAGCATTGTAGGTGCTCTTGGCGGATTTGCAGAAGACTCCGTCAAACACGATATCTGGCGGCGTGAGGCAGCAGACCTACTCGCACGGAGCGCAGGCATGGATTTAGTCGCAATCGATGCCGCTCTCGCATATGTTCCTGGCGATGATGAAACCATCGAATCCCTACGCGCAGTCGCATTCAACGACGTTCTGACAAGCGGTGGCTTTGATGACGGAAAGCACACCGAAAGCTGCTCGGAACGCGTCTTCCGTCAGATCGCTTAAATCGGGGTTCACCTTGATTCCCCTTTCCTCCACGGCTTAGACTTCCGCTATGAAGCAATCACTACCAAAACCGCGGCCGGCCACCGAAGACGATGTGCTACGCCGAATGCTTGCGACTCCGCCGAGGCCGCACAAACGGAAGGCGCACGCGAAGTTGAAGCTGAAGCTGAAGAAGCGCGCCAAGTAGCGGCGCTTCGATTCCGAATCGTCACGCGGGGAAATTCTGGCCGGTTTTGGTGCATTTGTATAGTACATACTTCCGTATTGTTTAACGCCGCGAACGTGGATCCGTGGACGATCGCTTCTTATCCCCCGTCTAAGTGGGTCGCTGTTTTGCTGCGAGGGCTTCGGCGATCTGCCGCAATGCTGGTGTTGTTCCCTGAAATGTTAGTCCGCAGTCAGTCTTCGCATATGCGCACCGAACTGAGTGTTTGCTCACATCTATTAGCTCACTGCTGAAATAACCAGTCACGCTGCTACGCGGTTCCAAACGTCGCGGCCACGGGCCCTTGTCCAATAAAATGGGCTGCACAATTGTGCTTCGCCCGGACGTTCCGTTATGTAGGACGCCCAGTTCAGTGATCGTTAGAGCAAACGTGCCTAAATTTACGGCTTCGATACAGAAATCAACACGCTCATCGAAGCCGCCGACCGGAATGGCGCGCTTCGGGATCACCTTGATTTTCGGTTGATCGCGGGTGATTGCCCGCCATGTGTTTAAGACACCAAGTACTGCGCCGACGGTTGCCAGGCCAAATGTTATTAGGTCCTTGAGGGTTAGAGATGCTGCGATCGTAGATGCAGTGCTCATGGTCAAAATTGCGCGGTGACCATCAAAGTAACGCACCTGCGGCGTCGAGTGCCTCAACGGAAAGGTGCGTCGCAAAATCAAGCGCGGCGCCTGATGCCGCGGCGACGGCCGTGGTGGCTTCCGCGCCGGCTGAGTTTCGAAGCACATCGAGATCTGCGCGATTTTTGACGAGAGTAGCGCGGATGTTAGCGAGGGATGCGAAAAACGAGGGGGATCGAGATATGATTCCGTTCGCCACTTACGACTCCTTAGTCAGATGCAATTGGCAACGCGTCCGTCGGTGCTCTAACCATCGGTGGACGCCGCTATAAAACTCCCCTTCGAGCCCGCCGTCAAGGAAAGTCAAACCTATTATAGGCCGTTGCTAAAGGGCTGGTTAGGTCAGATGTTTTCCCAGATTTTCGCGCGCCTTCTTGAGGCGTTCTGCGAGCTTTTCCGGGGAAACTCCTGGTGCTTTTGGCTGCGATTCATAGCGCTCTAAAATCTGGATTTCGTCATCAAGACGTTTTGTCTTTCGATAAACGATCGCCAATTGTTCGTAGTACCACGGCGCGACTCCGCAATTTTTTCCCTTTGCCTCCTTTTCCGTTTCCGCCACTAGCTTCAATAGCAGCGCGATTGCCTCGTCGTATCGCTTCTCCTGTTTTAAATATTCAACTTGATCTACATACGCCGTGTAGTGTGCTTCCTTGCCCAACGCTGCCAGAGGTAGTGACTCCGGATCTGCCTTTTTGTACTTCAGACGCTGCCCTTTTGGGCCTAATACTTGAAAGAGAATTTCCACATACCCGGAATCTCCGATATATGTTTTAAGGAGTCGTGGTGTGACGCTGCCATAGTAATTTCCCTCAATAATCAGGGCAGCGACCCCGCTGGGCACGTAGCCGATAAAATGACATTTCGATCCGAAGATTGTTTTTCGCCGGCCCATGATCTTTATGGCATTTTTGTCATGTGAATTCTCGGGTTCTCGTTCAAATTCCAACGTGAGTCCTCGGCCGGCCGCGAACGCACGCGCATCATCGCGCCGGTACTTAATGCCCATGACCTCCACACGTTCCTCAAAGATCTGCAAGCCGTCTGGTATCTCGTCCAGATGATAGTGTCTCTCTGACATTTCCCCCACCCCTTCCTTTCTGGGTCGTCCGGTTTAAGTGTGGGTAAAAGCGACTGGTTTGTCACGCTGCAAGGTCTAGATTCATAGGGTTTGGTGCAGATTTTAGGCGTTGAGAAATCTGGCATGATTGACGGATGCCCAAGACAGCCCCACGCCGCCGCTTGGCGGACGCATACGCTTTCCCTGGTTTCCGGGCCGGCACCGCGATGCGCGGGCGCTTTGGCGATCCGCAGACGCGGATTGTCACCCTGGCACGGCGCGCAAAAAAACGGGTTGCGGCACTTGCGCAACCATACATCGCAGCTTTTACGACCGCACGCGCCGGCAGGTGCGCGATCTGTCGAGCGGGCCGTTTCGCATCGTCCTCGATTTGGAAGTGCGCCGGGTTCGCTGTCGCCGGTGTGGCGCGGTGAAGCGCGAGCGACTGGCGTTTCTGGCCGACAATCCGTTTTATACCCAACGCTTCGCGCACTACGTGGGCCGACGCTGCCGCTCGGCGACGATCAAGGACATCGCCGAGGAGCTGCACCTGGACTGGGATGCGGTCAAGGAGCTGGACAAGCAGTACATGCGCGCGCAGCTCAAGCGCGCCGGTACGCCGGGACCGAAGGCCCTTGGCATCGACGAGATCTCGATCCGCAAGGGACACACCTACCGCATTGTCGTCAGCGATCTCATTCGTCATCGCCCGATCTGGTTCGGCGGCCAGGACCGCTCGGAAGCCAGCATGGAAGGGTTTTATCGGTTTATCGGGGAAAAGAAGGCCAAAAAGGTTCGCTTGGCGGTGATGGATATGTGGAAACCGTTTTACAACGCCACCCGTCAGCACGCCCCGCAAGCGGCAATCCTGTTCGACAAGTTCCACGTCCTGCGTCATCTGGGCGAGGCACTCGACAAGGTACGCAAGCAGGAATACGCCCGCGTCGAGGGCAAGGCGCGCACCTTCATCAAAGGTCAGAAATATACCTTGCTGGCCCATCCGCAGAATCTCACCGGTACCGCACGCAAGAACCTGAAGCTCCTGCTCGCGGCCAACCAGCGCATCAACACCGCTTACCTGCTCAAAGAATCCTTCGCGCAGTTGTGGGATTACACCAGCGAGGCCTGGGCGCGAAAGTTCTTCGAGAACTGGCGCGCACAGCTCAAGTGGCAGCGTCTGAAACCCTACGAAGACTTCGCCGCCCTGATCGACCGACACTGGGACGGTCTGGCTGCCTACTGCCAACCCGAGAACAAAGTCTCCCTCGGCTTCGTCGAGGGCCTGAACAACAAAATCCGTGTTCTGCAGCGCAGAGCCTATGGCTTGCGCGACGAGGAGTACCTTCGACTGAAGATCCTCACCTGCATGCTGCCTAAACTTTGAGCACAAAATGATCAGAATTCACCCACACTAAGTCCGGATGACCCTCCTTTCTAAGCGTTCAGTTCTAGCGCCTCAGTCTCGTCGACCTTGCCGTCATCACGAGGCTGCGCGCGCAAGCAGAAATTGCTCTGACGTGCTGGCATTCTTTCTCTCGTCCATCAATTTGCGCAAGGTCGGGCGACATTGAGCAAAATTCGTCCCCAGGGTCGCTTTTCTTACGCGCTTGCTAGGGGATGCTGGAGGGTTCGGTCGGGAAGTGATGGTGCCCCCGGATTGAACAACCGGCAGGCTCCTCACTGTCGATACAATCCCCTGGATCTGGCAAGACGACAACGGTCGGACGGCCGTTTTACCGGGGAGGTCCGACCGATTACCACAAAGACTTGTCCGTAGGGCCGGATTTCAAACTGGTGGGATAGGCGATTGTGGAGGCTTTGGCGGAGTTTTCTTAGGAACTGCAGCCTTCTTAGCCGTTGTCTTCTTGCGAAAACCGACGGATCGTGTCGATGGTGAGGAATCGACTGTATTGACGAACCTCACGTCCATCAGTTCGCGGATTGTTGCCATAGGCCCAGTCGGTTTTGCTGGCTTGCCATGGAGATCACGCAGATTCTGTGGTGGTCTTGGTGGCGGCTGATTACCTGGGTGTACTTTGACTCGGTATTCAATCCAGATCACGTGCTCATTCTTCCATTGATCATAGCCCTGCCAGCGCTTTTTGACGCTGGATCGGATTTTATTTGGAAATCCGATGGTCTTATCCAATTGCACTAGCAATCGATTCCAGTCATTCATGTGAAAGCGCCTCCTGCGGCGTATTTACTGCGTCCGCCGTTGTCGGCTATCCGGTAAACATTGGACGGTATCTGCGTGAACTTGCGAAGGAGATCACGCATGTACCGATTGGAGAACGATCAGTTGGACCAACTCGTTCAGATTGTTCGAGACGAGTCGGGTGACAATCTCACCCGTCCGGAATTCACCGATGCGATGCTGCAGCTGTTCGAAAATATCGCCGGTTTCGAGACCCTGCCCCGAAGGCTCTCTCAGCGGTACATAAAGATCCTCTGGCAGAGTTACCAAACTGCTCGACCGGCTCCCGAACGAAACACCAGAAATCGGCCATAGGGCGTCTTTCGCCGTTGTCTTCACGTGAATTGATGGGGACCCTGTGCCTGTGGATCCCAATACCGGGTCCCGTCCATCAAAACACGAGGTGATCCCATGAATCCTGAAGTTGAAACGCCCAAGACCGATACGACTGCGCAGCCTCAGAACGCCGTCAAGCCGACCAATGCTGCCGCTGTGCGCAAAGCTATTGCACTCGGTAAGGACATGCGCAAAGTCCCGGAGACGTCGAAGGCTGATGTTGCCCGCAAGATGTTCGAGACGATTGCTGACGAACCGCGCGAGGTCATCGTCCAGGCCTTCGTCGACGGCGCTGGACTGACGCCGAAGGGCGCCCAAACGTATTTCTACAATTGTCGCCGGAAGGTCAAGACCACCAACTGATTAACCTGGTTGATCGGTCCATCAAGGGCGATGGCTTTAGCTATCGCCCTTTTTTATTTCCAGTTCCCAAGAAACGAATATAACGATGGAATCCACGACCGCAATCTCTCTGGGGCGTGAGATGCACATCAATCACGATCGCCGGGAATACACCCGCTGAGGCTGTATGACACGCCATGCTGACGCCAGTCGTCGTCGGCTTTTGGTATTCCGTTTGAATTGGAAATCACCCTGGATTTGCCTGTTGTCTTCACGGGCGGTATGCCCGGATAGTCCTTGGCGTAGGGACTTCCTACGAAAAGAGGATTCATAACAAAAACAATAATGGAGAACAGACTATGGCAGTTTACAGATCAGATGGCGGCAAGATGTATCGAATTCAGTTTCGGCTGAACAACAGAACGTATGTGAAGTCGGCGAAGACGACCGACAAGCGAGTGGCGGAGCGAATGGAAGCGGAATGGAAAGCGGAGATTCACGGACAGCAGTACCTCGGGGAGCGAGAGGAAATTACCGTTCGTCAGATAATCGAGAATCTGCTGACTGCGTCATTGGCGCAGACCACCTTGAAATCCGCTCGGAATTTCCTGAGCGTATTCCAGCGCTACGTGAACATCGACGTGAACGCATCCGCTTTCGATCAACGGGAACTTCATCGCTACCGTGAGGCTCGGCTGAAGGATGGCAGCAAGGAATCATCGATTCGGGCTCATATGCTGACTTTCAGTTCCGCATGGGGCCGAGTAAATCCGAAGATTTACAACATCCCTGAATTGTCACTCCCGAAGTTCTCGCAACAGAGAGCAAAGACGGATTACCTATCTGAGGATGACGAGAACCGATTGCTCAGCCATCTGCTGACACGGACACCTCACGCGTCTGGCACCGGAGATTGGCAATACGAAATTCACGATATCGTTGTCATGCTGCTTGACACTGGAGCCCGGTACAACGAGGTTGCCCGTCTTGAGTGGAACAATATCGACCTCAAGCGGAAAGCCATTGAGCTGTGGCGTGGTAAGACGAAAACGGCCAGCTATGTCTTTATGACGGATCGCGTTCATCAGATCCTTCAGCGTAGATCAGAGAACAAACATCACGAGCGGTGGATATTCACAAATTGGGATCGGACTGCTCACCGGACCGACAATACGACTTACATTAATCAAGTAATGCAGTCGGCTGGCGTGTCGTACACGGTCCATACACTGCGACATACATTTGCGACCAAGATGCTCAAAGCAGGAATGACACTCAACGATGTCCGGGTATTGCTGGGTCATTCGTCGATGCAGACAACGCTGCGATACGGACACCTTGAGGCCTCAGACGCTTCCCCCAAGGCCGTAGCGATTCTGAACGAGCAAAACGTCACCCGGAATCGCTCCAAGATTCGGGTGGTTTGAAGGCGCAACCCGAGGTTCGGCGGCTGACGGCGACAGTGTCTGACCCCTCCTGAAACTACGCGCGCTCTTCGTATAGACTTCACCCTACTCGCCGAGCGCACCGCTCTCTTCGCCATCCTTTCAACGCTCCGCTCTCCCATCCTCTCTTTAAGTATATAAAAGAGAACACATCTCGATATCCATATATTTCAAGCGATTACAAAAATCTGTGATGGGCGCCGTCAACCGCCCATTTCGGCCACATATTGACCGAGCTTTTTGACCAAAACGGCATCTTTGGCTTCCTTGATTTTCGCGTTTAACGCGTTTAGTAGCCGTTTGTGAAAGCTCCGGCGGCGTCCCACAGCCAGTCCTTTGATCACGTCTTGTGCGTCGTCCCAGAACGCCTGGCCACGCTGGCCCAGGCCGTTTCTTAAGTACGAGTCCAGATTCCGGATAAACCAGCACAGGCCGTCCGTCAGCGTCGTGTATTCCTTCTTAGCGGCAGCGCGCTCATCCACGCTCTTGATCACCGTGCCCACGTGGTAACGCATTCCCTTGATCAAGACGTCATGCAGTTTTGGTTCGCACAGCACGATGCAGCGCCGTTGCGCATGTTTTTTTTGATCACTCCAGCGATAACCGCTATTGCGCCCGATGGCCTGTTGAAGGGCATCCAGAGCCAGGACGACCTTCAGTGGATTGCGATCGCTCTCCTCCCAGCCGTGATCGTGCAGCTCATCGATGAAGCGGGTGATCAATTCGTAATGCGGTTCACTGATTTCAATAACGGTGTCTTTGTCCGCAAAGATATTTTGCCCTTTGTTGTTCACCAAATTGACGACGGTACCTTGCCCATCGGCAATGTAGTGAAACTCGTATCCCTCACTTTGCAGGCGCTTCATGATGGGAGGTAGGTGTCGCGCTTCACGTCAACTTGGACAAAACGGCTGAGCTAAGTAGGGAGACTTTCACTGCCTAGGCGGCCTCGATAAATCGCTGCTGGTTGGTCGTTTTACGAAGCGCACGGGCCGCAGC
>Ga0182024_10026651_pt1 | contig 10145 bp, 9 predicted proteins | sample P32metaG_FD_120480 | JGI IMG/M metagenome (GOLD analysis project Ga0182024, IMG submission 120480) | Permafrost microbial communities from Stordalen Mire, Sweden - P3-2 metaG (Illumina Assembly) | ecosystem: Environmental > Terrestrial > Soil > Wetlands > Permafrost | place: Sweden: Stordalen...
CCAGGGGAGAGGGGTGTTCGCGGCGAGGTCTTCGCTCATCTGCCGCTCGACCATCGGGGCGTGGACGCTGATGAGCGTCTCCGCGAGGAAGAGGCCGCGCCATGGGTCTTTAGCCTTAAGGATGTGCTCTGGGAGGAAGAGGAGAAGCGCGGCGGGAAGGATGGCCGCGGCGGCGAGCATGGCTTTTGCCCGGATGGAGGCGCCGGGCAGAAGAAGGGAAAGCCAGACCGGGGATGTCGAGAAAACGGTGGCAAACCCGAAGCTCGGCTTGGCCATGTACATGAGGAAGGCGACGAAGACATTGACCGCGCCCAACCAAAGGGAGGAGGGCCTGGGCCGGATGAAGCGGGCATCGAGGAAGAGAAACGAGAGCCAGATATTGAGGATGGCGAGGAAGGGGAAAACGGCCTCGGGGCGGATTTGATGCTCGAATGAGATGGCGGTGGCGGAGCCGAGGTAAACGTATGCAGGGGCGAGGCCGATGAAGCGGACGAGCGGCCGCGGGATGCCGCCGGGCGGTAGGAGGGCGGCGGCGGCGTTCCAGGCGAGCAGGATGATGCCGCCGGCGGCGATGCCGAGGATATGCTGGACGATGGAGATCGCACGGAAATCGCCAAAGATGCGCAGGATCAGGTAAACGAAACCGGGATAGGGAAAGCTGCGGCCGATGAGGTGAAGGAACGGCTTGCCGGCAAGGGCCGAGATGGCGGGGCCGAGGTAGCCTTCGATATCGGGATCGATAATCGGCGCCTGTGGGAGATGGAATCGTCTCGAAGCTCCCCAGATCAGAAGGGCGGCGGCGGCGATGAAGTACGCAGCGGTCAATACCCGCGCGACAATGCCGAACCTGCCGGGCGGCGGGATGCCGGCATCAGCTTCCGGCGCCGGGGTCTCGGTATTCATGGTTTCGGCGAAGGCTCGGCCCGAGGCGCGCGTCTGGCGCCAACCCCGAGAATCACATCCATGAGAACGAAGATATAGATGACCGCGAAGGGCTCGAAGACAAAACGGTATCGGGGCACCACCGGGCCGGTGAGCATCACGACGAAGGCGATGAATAAGAGTGTCACCACCCATGCGAAGTGCACCTTTTGCATCGGGCCGGGCCGCAGCAATGCCGCGACCATGCCGGCGGCGGCCAGAATGTAGAAGAGGGGGATCCCGGGAATAGTGGGCTGGCCAGGGAGGGCAATACGCGCGCCGACGGTGGCCCTGAACCAAAGGGACTGCAACTGGTTGAACCAATCGGGCTGCAAAGGGGGAAATTCCTGGCGGATATAGGCGGCAACATCGTCCGCCGAGTGGATGGGCCGGCCGGTTAAACGGGGCATCAATTTCACCATCCACGTCTTGTAAGTGGCTGAGTCGATCTGCCGATCCTGGAGCCAGGGCTTGAGGAAGCCCTCGTTTGTCGGGTAGATTGTTCCCATGAGGAATTTATCGAGGGCGAGCGGTGGAAGGAGGAAAGGGCTGTGCAGGGCAGCCTCGACGGCAAGGCGCTGGCAAAAATCTCCGGCGGTCTTCTCCGAGCCTGTCTTCGCCTTAAGATAAGAGAAGACAATGGGGGAAATCTCTTTCTCCTCAATTACGTAATCCGGGAGCGCTAGGGTGCCCTGGGCGAGCCGCCGAGCACGTAGCGGGGCGATAAGGGGACCAAAATCCGGGGCGCTCCTGGGAATGTCCGGGGCCAGCGGAAGAAGGGTGGCGTAAAGCAGAATGCCAGCCTGGGTGTTGCGGGAGGTAAACCAAGTAAGAGTGGAAAAGAGAAGAGTGATGGCGCCGTAAACGGCAAACAGCCGCCATTGCCCCCAATAAACGAGTGGGATCAGAATCAAACAAAAGACTACAAAGAGCTTACCCTCCGGCCGGGAACCGGCGGTGAGCAGGAGCAGGACCAGGAGCAGGATGAACCGCCCAGGAGTCCGGTGGAGCGCGAACGCCGAGCCGGCGAGCACGAGGGCGGTCACGCACCAAAGATACTGGGACTCCGCAATGAGGGCGTGCTCGTAATAGAGCGAGGCGGGATTCAACGCGACGAGCAGCGTAGCCGGGACGATCCACCAACGCCACAAGGTGGTCCAGCAGCGCACGATGGCGCCGGCCATGACGACATAGATCAGCCCAAGGAAATGTTGCGCCCACGAGACCACGAGGAGGCTCGGCATCTTGAGCACCATGGGAAGCGTGAAGAGGATCGGGCCGAGGAACGACTTCTTCCCGTGAAGGACGAAGCGGTGATGGATGAGGAAAGCGTTCGCCGTAACGAGGAAGTCAGGGGAATCGGGATGGAGGTAGGTGTACGGGAAATGGATGATGAGCAGGAGGCGCGCGATGCCGCCGCAGACGAGAGCGGGAAGGCACCAAAGCAGCAGCTCACGCGTCGACGCCAGCCGGAAGAAATTGCGAAGTGGGGAAAAGCTGGGCATTCCGGCGGATTTGCGGGATTTCGCGGGCATCCTTGCAGAACGGGTTGGGAGGGAACTAGTACTTTTTGGGCCTTTTCACTGGCGAAAGATTACAAAAAATTTAATAAAGCAGGATTGCTTCGAGGCCCTGCCTTCCCAAAAACTGGCCAGTTACCGCATGAATAGTGTAATCGATGCGCTTCCCGTACCGGCTGCGGAAACGGAGGTTTCCGGCCCAGGCGAAATATCCACGTCGTTCGGATCGGCCGAGGTGGTGAGTTCGGCGCGATCAATAGCCCCGGAGGTATGGCGGAAGACGTTTGCGGACGAGGCTCGGGATGCCCGTTACTACGAGGTGATCGAGGCGACGCTGCCCGAGAAATTCGAGTACCGCTACCTGATCCTGCGCAATGACCAGACTGGGCAGAGTGTGGTGCAGCCGTTCTTCTTCATCGCGCAGGACCTGACGGATGGCTTGCCAAAGAAAATCCAGCAAATGGTGGCGCGTGTGCAGCGGAGATTCCCGCGATTCATAGTGATGCGCGTGCTGATGGTGGGCTGCGCGGTGGGTGAGGGCCAGGTGGCGTGCTCCGAGCCGTGGGCCGTGCAGGCGCTGCACGAGGCGCTGCGGGTGGCGGCCCGGCAGGCGCGGGCTTCGATCATCGTATTCAAGGATTACCCGGCGCGGCATCGGGAGGCGCTGAGCCTCTTCGCCAATGACGGCTACCGGCGGGTGCCGAGCATGCCGGCGGCGAAGGTCGACCTGGATTACAAGGACTTTGAGGATTACATGCAGCGGCGGCTGGGGAAGGTATTCAGGAAGAATTTACGGCGGAAATTTCGAGCGTCGGCGGAGATCGGCCAGCTCGAGATGACGGTTTGCGAGGATGTCTCGAGTATCATTGACGAGGTTTACCCGCTATATAAGCAGACGCTGGCGCGGGCGGATTTCTCGTTCGAGGAATTGACGCCGGAGTTCCTGTCGCGGATCGGGCGGGAGATGCCGGACAAGGTGCGCTTTTTCATCTGGCGGCTGGAGGGGAAGATCGTAGCGTTCAATTTCTGCCTGCTCCACGAGGGAGTGCTGTATGACATGGATATCGGGCTGGATTACACCGTGGCGCTGGATCTGCACCTTTATTTTGTGACATGGCGCGACGTGTTTAACTGGGCCATCGAGAACGGGGTCCGGACATACTACACGGCGCCGCTCAATTACGATCCGAAGCTGCATCTGCGTCTGGAACTGGCGCCGCTGGACCTCTACGTCTGCCATACTTCGCCGTTGATCAACCCGGTGTTTCGCGTGGCGATGAGTTTTCTGCAGCCGGTGCGGCATCATCCGATATTGCGCGAGTTTCCAAACGCGCATGAGTTGTAGGTGTAGGCTGTCGTAACTATACCTGGAGGGAACATGGAAAAGGACGCTTCTCCCCTCCAAAACCTCCGGCGAAATACCGGGATCGTGCCGACGATGGCCGTGCTCGTCGCCTTCGTGGCATCCCTTCTTCTCACCGCGCCCATTCGCGCGGATCAAAGCCCGGAGGAAGCTGCCGCTATTCTCATGACCGGCTCCTGGCATTACGGCAACGGTAACATCAAGAGAGTTTTTCGGAAGGACGGCACCGTGACCGCCGGCAAAGGGGCCAAAGGGAAGTGGGGTATCAACGGAGACACCCTGGAGGTGTACTATAAGGTCAGCGGATTGCATAAGTTCTTCCTGCCAATCGATCCGGCCGGGACACGTGGCGTAGATGCCAATGGGCAACCGGCGATGCTGATCCAATATCCCCTGGCCGGGCCGAACGCGTCACCGGACGCCGATACGGGGGACGAGACCGCGGCCCCTTCGCCAACTCCTCCGATTCCAGCCGACGTGCAACAAGCGGCATCCAAGCTGATCCAGGCTTACCACGACAGCCTTGTCTTCGTGACTGGCACGGCGGCGGCGGGCAGCGGGTTTATCGCTTCGATGAACGGTTCAAATTTTCTCGTCACCAACGTCCACGTGGCGGCGGGCATCCGGGACGCGCAGTTCGAGAAACTCAATGGGACGGTCGTTCAAGGGGGCGCGGGGTCGTTGGCCGTGGGCGAGGATATCTTCTGCATGGCGCTGCCGGCGGGCGGGACGCCTTTTGAGATCATGCAGGGCGTGGATACGAATGCGGCGGTGGGCGATGCCGTGGTGGTGCTCGGCAACGCAGAGGGAGAGGGTGTCGTGAATACAATCATCGGGAAAATTGTCGGGGTCGGTCCAAACCTTGTGGAAGTCGATGCGCCCTTTGTCCCGGGTAATAGCGGGAGCCCTATCATTCATATAAAAAGCGGGAAAGTTATCGGCGTAGCGACTTACCTGGTGACCAATGAGTATGACTTGACCACCAACGCAAAGCTAAAGCAGCCGGTGGTTCGCCGTTTCGGTTACCGGCTGGATACCGTGAAGAAGTGGCAACCTGTAAACTGGCGGACATTCTTCGCGCAAGCGGTGGCGATGGAGCGCATTGAAGGGCTGACGGATGATCTCTATGATTTCTTTCGCGACATGGACGAAAACAAAGGCTTCGTGACGGTGGACCGGCATAACAATCCCGTGATCAAGACCCGCATCGACGATTGGATCGCGGCGAAGGGGAACCACGCCAGCGCGGAAGACGCGGCCGAGGCCAACGCCAGCTTTCTTTCGTTCCTGAAAATCGCCTGCCACTCGGACACGGACGCCGTGCAGAACCAGATCACGTATGATTATTTCGCCCGCGAACTCGGAGACCAGAGACAAACGCGCGGCGAGATGGAGCAGGCCTTTCAGGAATTAATCCAAAGCAACCTGCAATAGGCTGGCACGCGGTTATTTGCCGTGTATCATTCTCTTCCTTGGGAGAAACAACATTGCCGGCGAAGATGAATAAAGTTGTCTCAATGCTTATCGCGGCAGCGGCGATGCTCTGCCTCATATCCGGCGCACATGCCGAGGAGCAATCGAAGGACGAGGCGGTAAACATGCTCACTCGCGGCGCGTGGGTGTTTCACGGGTTGGCGAGGACATTCAACCGCGACGGAACATGGACCACCAATTCCTCGACCAACACCAATAGCGGCCACTGGCAAATCACAGACACCGAATTGGATATCGAGTTTGGCGGCGGCGCGACCTACCGGTTTTCGCTCCCACTCGATCCGAAAGGGACGGAGGGCCTCGATCATGGCAAGGGGCTATTGTATAAAGAGGGCGAGAAAGCGCGACGGCCGGCACAAACGCCCGCCCCGGATAAACCGGGTCCTGCGCCTGCTCCCGAAGCCCCAACTCCCGCCCCGGCGCCTGTCTCAGCGGACGTCCAGCAGGCGGCGTCTAAGCTCATCCAGGCGTACCGCGACAGCCTCGTCTTCGTGACCGGCGCGGCGGGGGCGGGCAGCGGGTTTATCGCTTCGATCAATGGTTCGAATTTCCTGATCACAAACATCCACGTGGCGGCCGGCATTCAGGGCGCGGAGTTCAAGAAACTCGATGGGACGATCGTGCAGGGGGGCGCGGCATCGATGGCGGTGGGTGAAGATATCTTCTGCATGGTGCTGCCGGCGGGCGGCACGCCTTTCGACATTATGCAGGGGGTCGATACGAACGCAGCGGTGGGAGATCCCGTGGTCGTGCTGGGCAACGCGGAGGGTGCGGGTGTTGTGAATACGATCATCGGGAAGATTGTCGGCATCGGGCCGAATCTCGTCGAGGTGGACGCCCCCTTCGTCCCGGGCAACAGCGGGAGCCCGATCATTGATCTCAAGAGCGGGAAGGTGATCGGCGTCGCAACCTATCTCATCACCAATACCTACGATCTCGCGACCAGACAGCGGCTCAAACAGCCCATCGTGCGCCGCTTCGGCTACCGGCTGGACACTGTGAAAAAATGGCAGGCGGTTAACTGGCGGGCCTTCGCGGCGCAGGCATCGGAGATGGAGAGCGTGGAAGGGCGGACGGCCGATCTATACAATTTCTTCCTCGACCTTGCTGTAAGCAAAGGGGTTCTCACGACGGGCCGGCATACGGATCCGGCCATCAAGACCGGCATCGAGGATTGGATCGCCGCGAGAGGAAGCCATCCGAGCCCGGAGGACGCGGCGATTGCCGACGCGACATTTCTTTCGTCGCTGAAAACGGCCTGCCGCTCGGATATTGATGCCGCGCAAAACCAGGTTACATACGATTACTTTCGGCGGAAACTGGCCGACGAGAAGCAAACCCGCGACGCGATGGCGCAAGCCTTTCAACAGATCATCCAGGACCTGGGCCAATGAGGAACCACTGATTAAATGGGAGAGGCCTTTGTTGCACTCAAAAGAGGCCGTGGGCAAGGCGGATTCGAAGGCGCATCCCCGCAGCGGGCCGAGGAGGAGGAAGGGATTAGTGGAGGTCGGTGGGCGGGCGAGCAAGCAACTGAGAATCCAACGCAGCCCCCGGCCTCTTTTCAGTGCAACCCTACGGGCTGGAAGCGCTTGGGCCGTCTTTCGGCGTTGCTCGCTCGGGCAAGACCGCGCGGGTATTGCCGCTTCGCTCGCGCCTTGAAATACGGCCCAATCGCTTCCGACTCGCCCACCCACCAACCTACCGCTTCGCCCTTCCTCCTCCTCGGCAAAGGCCTCTCCCATTTAATCAGTGGTTCCCTAGCGCTCCCACATGCGCGGCGACCGCCCCCCCCAATAAATCCAGCCCATACCCCCCTTCCAGCAACGACACCACCCTCCCATCCGCATACTTATCCGCAATCCCCATCACCAGCCGCGTCATCTCCGCAAAATCATCATCCTTCAGCAGAAACCCCCCCAGCGGATCCCCGGCCCTCGAGTCAAACCCCGCTGAGATCATTACCAGCTCCGGCACGAACCTCTCCGCCGCAAGCTCCAGCTCCTCCTTCATCGCGCCCACCACCAGCGCCCGTCCCGCTCCCGCGGCCAGCGGCACATTGATCGTCAGCCCCGCGCCCGCCCCGATCCCCGTCTCGCTCCGCCTCCCCGTTCCCGGATATAGCGGCCATTGGTGCGTGGAAAAAAACAACACCGTCCCATCCCCGTAAAAAATCTCCTGCGTCCCGTTCCCGTGATGCACGTCCCAATCGACTATCAGCACCCGCTCGATCCCGAAAACCTTCTGCGCATGCCGTGCCGCCAGCGCCACGTTATTGAATATGCAAAAACCCATCCCACGGTCTCCCGTCGCGTGATGCCCCGGCGGGCGCACCGCGCAAAACGCATTCTTCACCCACCCCTTCATCACAGCCTCCGTGGCCCCCAGCGCCAGCCCCGCCGCCCGCACCGCCGCATCCCACGACTCCTCGCACACCACCGTATCCCCCGTGCTCAACTCTCCCGCCCCCTCCTTGATGTGATGCTCCGTCACGTCCAGGTATTCGCTCGAGTGCACCCGCCTCAATTCCGCCCGCGTCGCATCCCGCGCCGGTATTCTCACCAGCTTCTCCGTGAGCCCTGCCTCCTCCAGCCCCGCCATCACCGCCTCGTACCGCTCCTTGCACTCCGGATGGCCGAACCCGGTATCGTGCTTCATGCATAGCGGGTCCGCCGCCAGCCCGGTCATTTCCCTCCCAGCCAGCTCGCGGCCGCCTCGATGTCCTCCTGCGTCAATTGATGCCCCGCCCGCTCCGTATGCCGCGTCACCTTCGCCCCCGCCCCGCCCAGCAATTTGCTTAAACGCTCCGTCTCCGCCTGCGTCGCGATCGGATCGTACATCCCCGCCGCCAGCAGCACCTCCGTCCCTGTCAAATCAATCCCTTTCTCCGGCTCCAGCGGCGGCATCGCCCGCACCAGCACCGCTTTCGGGAAACTCGCCGCTCCCGTCAGCAGCATGCCAGCCGCAATATTTGCTCCATTCGAATACCCCAGCGCGATCACACGTTTCACATCAAACCCATGCTCCTCTCCCTTCTCCCGCACAAACTCTCCCAGCTCCGCCGCGCGCCTCTTCAAATCCTCCACATCGAACACCCCCTCCGCGAACCGCCGAAAAAACCGCGGCATCCCATTCTCCAGCACCTGCCCGCGCGGGCTCAGCAATCCCGCCCCCGGCAATACGAGATCCCCGAGTCCCAGCAGATCGCTCTCATTCCCCCCGGTCCCATGCAGCAGCAGCAGCGTCTCCGGCCGGCTGCCCGGCACATAGCGGTCCACAAACGCGCTCATGCCGGCAGCGTTATCGGCGCCAGACCCGCCGCGATCCGCTCCCGCGCCCCCTCGAGCCATGCCGGCAGCTTCAGCGCCTCTCCCAGCCTCTCCATCGGTTCATCCGTCGCAAACCCAGGTTCATCCGTCGCAATCTCAAATAAAACGCCGCCCGGCTCCCTGAAGTAGATCGAGTGAAAATATTGCCGGTCCAGCACCGGGCTCACATTCATCCCCGCGCTCACCAGTCTCTTCCGCCACTCAAGCTGATCCGCGTCATTCCGCACCCGAAACGCGACATGATGCACCGCTCCGGCGCCTCCGCGCGCGTGCTGCCCATCCGGCGTGCACAGCAAATCCACTATCCCTCCCGATTCCCCCGATTTATACCGGAATCGGTTCCCCTCCTGCCCCATCGCCGTGAACTTCAGCGTCTCCGTCAGCAGCTCCGCCGTCTTCTGGTAGCCCTCCTCGTGCGCCGTCACTCCATGCACCCCGCGGATCCCCATCTCCTCCGGCACCCTGCTAGCCTTCCACGCCGGCCTCTCATCATCCACCGCCACAAGTTCCAGCGGCAGTCCGTCCGGATCACGAAACGGCAGCACTTTCTCCCCGAACCGCATCTGCGGCGGCTCATGCTTCACCCACAGATTCTGAAGCCGCTCCTGCCACCACCCCAGCGACCCCTTCGGTACGGAGAGCCCAATCGCATTCACCTGGCCGCTCCCTATCTGTCCCCGATACGCATTATCCCACGCAAAAAATGTCAATATCGTCCCCGGCGCCCCGGCCTCAGTCCCATAATACAAATGGTAGCTCAGCGGATCGTCAAAGTTCACCGTCTTCTTCACGAGCCGCAGTCCCAGCGCCCCCGCATAAAAATTCACATTCCCCTGCGCACTCCCCGCGATCGCCGTCACATGATGAATTCCGTTCACGCTCATATTCGCCTCCCACCTTGCCCACCCCACCGAATTTTTTCCATCCTAAAGCAGCATCGCCGCTGTAATCACTTCGGAAATTCCATTCGTCCCGCTGCCACGTCGAAATAATCCAGGATGGATTCACCTCGATCAAAACGCTCCTCCAAATTCCCGGCAGTCGTCGGCCCCTTTTTCTTCGCCTCCCGTCCGGACATCTTCCGGGCCGCCACTTTTCTCAACACCTTTCGCTTCGGCGGCAGGACAGCTTGTTTCGAGCTACTCTTCGCTCTGCGAGCGGCGTGCTTTTTCAACGCGGACATATTCGGCGATTTCTTCTGCGTTCGATTTGCGGACACTAATTAATCGGATCGTTGCACCAACATAGGTAACAACCGCAGTCCAATACTCGCTGCTGATCCTGCCAATTTCAAGGTATCTCTTCTCCTTCGCCTCCTTGGCATTCAATATCAGACGGGGAGAATCCCATAGCCTCTGGGCTTCGACAAAATCAAGTCCGTGTTTCGCCTTGTTGATCTGGCTCTTCCCCGGATCGAATTCAAATCTCGGCCTATTCGCCGGCATGATCCTCCTCCTTTGCGCTCCCGCCTCCGAGGCGGGACGCCTTTGCGTGAATCTCTTCCGCATAAACCCTCGC
>Ga0182024_10026652_pt1 | contig 10145 bp, 12 predicted proteins | sample P32metaG_FD_120480 | JGI IMG/M metagenome (GOLD analysis project Ga0182024, IMG submission 120480) | Permafrost microbial communities from Stordalen Mire, Sweden - P3-2 metaG (Illumina Assembly) | ecosystem: Environmental > Terrestrial > Soil > Wetlands > Permafrost | place: Sweden: Stordalen...
GCGCTGTTAGAGATAGAGCACAAGAAGTTCCCATCGGGAGCAGTCTTCAATTTGCGCTCAGAATAAAGGAGAATGAAATGAAAACCAAAGTGTTCTTCCCGGCGTATGTGGTGTTCGTTGCCGTGGCACTCTCGTCCTTTGCCTTGGCGCAGCATGAAATGCAACCAGACTCGACCAGCCCGCCCCATCTTGTTCAGCTCGTTCGTACCGCCACGCAGCAGTACATCGACGTCAATGCCGCCAGCAAGGCCGGCTATGCGCCTTTCCTCGGCTGCGTAACCGGTTCGGACCATGGGGCCATGGGCGTGCACTATGTCAATGGCGCTTTGCTCGACGGTGTGCTCGACGTCTCGACCCCGCAGGCCCTGATCTACGAGCCTTCCAACGGCGCCATGCGACTGGTGGGCGTCGAGTACATACTCTTTTCAGACGCTTGGCTCGCCGCTCATAACAACACGCCTCCAGTGCTGGACGGCCAGGTCTTCCAATTCGTTGACAGCCCCAATCGCTTCAACATACCTGCGTTCTTTGAGTTGCACGTCTGGGCCTGGCGAGACAACCCCCAGGGCGCGTATGTCGACTGGAACAATCACGTGAGTTGCGACCATCAGTAATGCCGAGGATTTGTTTGGGGGGCGTGCCGGAGGATGTGGGAAGCATGAAGCGCTTTCCACATCCTCCCAGCATCGATTGGGCAAGAAGGCTGGGGTTACAAAATCAAGCCCGCTTGCAAGAATCAGGAAACCAGGGAAATTACTATGCCAAAATTTGTGATCGAGAGAGACATTCCGGAAGCCGGAAGCCTGTCATCCGAGCAACTGCAGGCGATATCGAAGACATCGCGAGGAATTCTGCGAGAGATGGGTCCTGAAATTCAATGGGTCGAGAGTTATGTCACGGACAATAGAGTCTACTGCGTGTACATGGCGCCCGATGAAGAAGCAGTGCGCAAGCACGCCGAGCAAGCCGGTTTTCCTGCTAATCGAATCTCGCAAGTTCGGGCGGTCATCGATCCGACAACCGCCGACTAGCCTTCGCGCGCTTATAATACCTCAGCTTTCGGGAGGCATTCGTGGATATTCGATCATTGCAGCGCCCATTGAAAGACCGTTACCGCCAAGACCCGTCCAGTTCGATCATCACGTTGACGGCGCGCGGCACCCAGACCGATGCACCGATCTCGTGCTCCGTGGACTTGGGCCGCGCAATCTATAAGGCGGAAGCGCACAAAGGAGTCGGTGGCGCGGGCACAGGCGCCTGCTCCGGAGACCTGTTGCTGGGCGCGCTAGCCGCCTGCGCGCAGATCACCTGCCAGATGGTAGCGGCTGCCATGGGAATCCCAACAGAAGGCATCGATGTAACGGTCGAGGGTGACCTGGATCTGCAGGGAACGCTAGGAATCTCGAAAGAAGCCCCAGTAGGATTTCAGAAAATCCGAGTCAATTTCGAAATCCGCGCACCGCAAGCAACTGCAGAACAGTTAAGTGCGCTCAAGATAAAAACCGAGCAGTACTGCGTAGTAATGCAAACCCTGCAGCATGCGCCGCAGATTGAAAACAAGTGGAAGTAGTTGTCAGGGGCTAGGGACTAGGGGCCAGGGGTTAGGGATCAGGCGCTGGACACCAGCGCTTAAAAAAATGCAAATGTCTTAGCAGCCCCCTAATCCCTAATCCCTAGTCCCTTTCCCCTAAACTCTCTGCCGCGCTCACCGAATCGAAGAAACGGAAAAACTGCTCGACATGCGTGACCTTGAGCGCATTATGAATGCGCTCGCTCACGCCCACCAGCGCCAGGCTTCGTCCGCTATTCTGGCGCGTGACGTAGGCTCCCACCAGCGCCCCAATGCCCGCCGAATCCACGTAGGGGACATTCGTGAAATCGATAATCAGCGAACGCGAAGTATCGGCGCGCACCGTGGATTGGAACCCAAACACCGTGGGCATCACGAGCGCGCCATCCAGGCGAAGAACGCGCTGGCCGGGCTGGCTTCCGGGCTGGTCGTCGATTCGTAAGGTCTCTTGCGGCATGGGAGAGAATATTACTCCTGTGTAATTTTTGAATTGTTAACGCAGTGTTAAATCCGGGGAATTTTAGGCCCGGCACGACGAACCTTGGGCTTCGGGAAGTCTGCTCGCTCAGACCACGCCTCAGGGTCGTCTTCGATAAAGGCTAGGCCATCTTAGCTCCAAGCAAATCTTGAGCCGCAAACCGGACACCGACACTTTTGACGCGGAAACCGCGTTCACGCCATCGCGCCCAATGCCCCAACAAATCGATTTGCAGCCCCGTAGAGCGCGACGAACCACACCAGGCACCCCGAAGGTCGTCCAAGCGATTCGCGCCCGTGTAGCGACGAGGCAAACCGGTTTGCCTCCGGGCTGCTTTGGAATCAACGACTTGAAAGCTCGAATGTATATCTTATTGAAATACAACAACTTGCGCCGGAGCGAAGTCAGCGCCCATGAAGAATCAATCACTTACGGCCAGCGTAGGATTAGTAGAAAGCGCGAAACACAACCCGAAGACCACGCCCTAACCCCTAATCCCTATCCCCTGCAACCTAAATTGCCGCTGCCTGTTCCCGCCGCTTCGCCTGAATCTCAATGAAGACGTTTACCAATGACACTGCCGCCGGTGTCACTCCCGGGAATGCGCGATGGCCCGCAAACCACCGCTATGGGGTAACTTGAAATACGGCGCCACAGTCGCTGGTGCAGTCGCCGGTGCTCGAGCCGCCAATGGTCATACCATAGAGATTGCCGCCGGGGCCAAAGGTAAGCCCCGATTGGAACGGATACCCACTTGCTGAGCCGCCCGAGAAGTAGTGCAGTACGGACTCGGTCCAGGCGCCTGCACTCGGCGTTAGCTTGTAAATAACACCTTCGTCGTCCTGACCACCCAAATACGTCGCGCCGTAAAGGTTGCCGCTGGCGTCGAAGGTCAGGTTGTAGACGGGCCATCCGCCGCCTGCCGCGGGGGTGCCGTCAGAACCGGTGAAGCCGTGAATAACCGTTTCCGCCCAGCCGCCGCCGCCGTTGGGAGAAAGTTCGTAGACGACGCCGCAGCCGCCGTTGCACTGCGTGTCATGGCCTCCGGCGCCCGTTGTGCCGTACAGGTTGCCGGCGGAATCGAAGATCACGCCCGCGTACCACGGATAGCTCCCGTCGCTCTTTCCGGTGAAGGCGTATAGCGTGGAATGAATCCAGCTGGCGCTGCCGTTCGGCGAGAGTTCAAAGACCGTTCCGCACCCGCCACCGCCGCAATACGACAGATTGCCGCCATAAGTCGTTATGCCGTAGAGATTGCTGGCAGCGTCAAAAACCATGGCAGCCCTCGGCCATGCCCCGTCGTCGCCGTTGAAGCTGTAGAGCACTCTCTCGGTCCATGTGCCCGACGAACTCGGAGAGAGTTCGTAAATTACACCGCAACTCAAGTTGTTACAGTACCCGCCGATGTTCCCGCCGGAGATCGTCGACCCGTAGAGATTGCCCGCGGAATCGACTACCAACTCAGATTGCGGTCCTTCACCCTCGGGGTAGCTCGTGCCGAAGTTGTAGATCACCTGGTAGTCCCACCCGCCGCCCGAGGTCGGCGACAGTTCAAACACTGTGCCAACACCGTAGAGGCCACCCTGCCAAGTTGTGCCATAAAGATTTCCGGCGCCGTCGAAAACCAAACCTGCCTGGGGACTGGAGCCGTCCTTTGTCCCTCCTCTGAAGGTATGCAAGTTGGTGCTCGCCCACCCGCCAGACGAAGTCTGGTAGAGCTTGAAGACGTTGCCGCAACCGAGACCTGCGCAGTCTCCGGTCTCGCCATAGTCCTCCGAGGTTGCGCCATAAAAATTTCCGGCCGAATCCGCAACCAGGTTTCCCACGGGGAACGATCCGTTGGTGCCGTTAAAGTCGTGAATTACTTTGTAGGTAGCTCCAGCGCTGGCGCTCGTGGCGGCCGCGATCAGGATTAAGGTGAGAATGGTCCTTACGCCATAGAAGAAGGTCTTGGCGATTGTCTTGCCGCTTTTCATCGAATCCTCCAGAGGCATAGTGGGGCTAGCGAACCAGGCGGAGAAAGGGGGGAGCGTCCGCAGATCTTGCAACCACCGAGGAGCCTAGCGCCCGTCCATAACGCTGTCAAGATGCAAGAACTTGCCTAGCATGCGGTCTACAGCCCCGCCGCTTGCTCGCGCCGCTTCGCCTGAATCTCAATGAAAACATTCACCAACGAAACCGCTGCCGGAGTTACTCCCGGAATGCGCGACGCCTGGGCCAGCGTGCGAGGCTGCACGTGAATCAGCTTTTCCTGCATCTCGTGCGACAGCCCGCTGATGGAGCGGTAGTCGAACCAATCAGGAATCGAACGCTGCTCCGACTTTTTCATACGCTCCATCGCGCGCTGCTGTTGCAGCAAGTAGCCTTCATACTTGATTTCAGTTTCGACAGACTTGAGTTCGTTGCGGATCTCTGAAGAAAGCTCGGCCGAAGAAAGCTTGGCCACGGATTCGCACGGATTTTCACGGATTGATTCTCTTTCAAAAAACTTCGGATCTAATTCGCGCAGGATTGGCGCCAGCTTCTCGATGACGATCCCAGGCCGCTTCAGCAGTTGCGCGCAAGTCTGGCCTACGGCTGAGGTAAGGCCGATGGCGAGCTTTGCGGCGCTGCCGGCGACAGCAGGTTCCTCGCCGCTTCGCTCCTCGGAATGACAAACTGAGTTTTCCTCGGAATGACAAAGTGTGTTGATGCTCTCCGACATTGCCGTGTCAATACGCCCCAACATCGCGGGCGTCAGTCTCGTCCGCCCCAGTAAGCTCTTCACGTTCTGCAACCGCTGCTGCTTCGCCTGAAAATCATTCCAAGCCCCATCCGAGATCAGTCCCACGCGGCGGCCGTGCGGCGTTAGCCGGCGGTCGGCGTTATCGATGCGCAGGTGCAGGCGGAACTCCGCCCGCGAGGTGAACATGCGATACGGCTCGTTCGTCCCCTTCGAAATCAGATCGTCGATCAGGATCGCCGTGTAGGCTTCGGTGCGATCGAGAATCAGTGGCGGCTGCGCCTTCACTTGCAGCGCCGCGTTGATGCCCGCCATCAGTCCCTGGCACGCAGCTTCTTCATAACCGGACGTGCCATTGATCTGCCCCGCAAGAAACAAGCTCGCAATCTTCTTCGTCTCGAGCGTGCGTTGCAGTTCCGTGGGATCAATCGAGTCATACTCGATGGCATAGCCAGGGCGCAGCATCTCTGCGTTCTCAAGTCCGGGAATCGACTTCAGGATCTCAAGCTGCACCTCGACCGGCAACGACGTGCTCATCCCGTTCACATAAATTTCATGCGTGTTCAGGCCCTCAGGCTCAAGGTAGAGCTGATGCATCTCCTTGTCGGGAAACTTCACGATCTTGTCTTCGATCGAAGGACAATAGCGCGGACCGATCGATTGAATCTGTCCGCTGTACATCGGCGAGCGGTGCACGTTCTCGCGAATGATGCGGTGAGTTTCAGGCGTAGTCCATGCGATGTAGCAAGGGACTTGCGAATCGTGATGCGCCACGCGCCGGGTGCGAAAACTAAAAGGCGTAGGGTCAGCATCACCGGGCTGCTCCGCGAAGCGCGACCAATCAATGCTGCGTCCATCGAGGCGCGGAGGCGTTCCAGTCTTCAACCGGCAACCACGCAAGCCAAGATTCTTCAAAGCTTCGCCGAGCAGCACGGCATTCGGTTCGCCAGAACGCCCAGCAGGATACTGCTGCTCGCCACAATGAATGAGCCCGTTAAGAAAAGTTCCCGTAGTGATGATGACAGCTTGTGCGCCAACGGTACGGCCGTCGCGAAGCCTGACTCCGAGAACGCGAGAGGCGTCGTTGGTCGTTCGTCGTTGGTCGTTGGCAAAACCTTGGATGTCGTCGTCTTCTGCCAACGACGAACGACCAACGACCAACGACTCGACCTCGGCCTGCTTAATTTTCAGATTCGGCTGCGAATCGAGCACTTCGCGCATCTTGAGTCGGTAGGCCTGCTTGTCGCACTGCGCGCGCGGCGACCATACTGCCGGGCCTCGCGAAGTATTCAGCAGGCGAAACTGAATTCCCACTGCGTCGGTGATCTCGCCCATGATGCCGCCAAGCGCATCGACCTCGCGCACGAGATGTCCCTTGGCGATTCCACCGATGGCAGGATTGCACGACATCTGCGCGATCAAGTCGACATTCAGCGTGTAGAGCGCAGTCTTCAGCCCCATGCGCGCCACCGCCATCGCGGCTTCGCACCCGGCATGGCCTGCGCCGACTACGACTACATCGAATTGTTCTGTAAATTGCACGACTAGGACGGTTTGTCGCTCCTGCTATTCATTCTAGCAACCTAACAGAGGTTTCTGAGGGAAGGCTCATCCACCGGCGTTAAAGTTTTCCGGATTTTCTGCCGATAGGATCTTCAGGGAGATAACATATGACCAGCGCTACCTTCGTCAAGAGGATGCAGGATTCCATGCAGCAGCAGCAAGCCCACGGCGAACTGGCCATAAGGGACACGTTCCATGATGCCAAAGTGGCGGAAACCAACGGCCCCGAGAAGTGGCTTGCTTTGAAGACTTTGGTCGCTCAATCCGCAAGTGAGATTAATCAAGGGCTGAGGTCGGATGTGGGGTTGGCTTATTCCGAGGGAGGGCTGGACAGCTTCACGCTGCTGAATCGAGTGTCAGACCGATCGGTACAGGCGAGTTTCGACTCCGCGAATGCCGTCATTTCGTGCCACGGAGGCGCTAACGGCAATTTTCAACCGCATGTGGAGGGCAACGAACTCGCATACTCCTGGCAGAACGCCGCCCCTGCGTACGAGGTCACCTCGAGCTTCGGTGCTTTCGGAGGTGAGATCACCGTCGAGAAGATGGGCGAACTCATCATCTCCTCGGTGATCAGCCTGTAGATTGCAGTACCAGCAGCTCAACGCGGACAAGGTGCTGAAGCTGTCAGCCTCAGCGAGGGGCTGATCATTCGATTAGGTTCCCACACGACGCGTGAAGCGGATTGGCTAGTCTTCGGTAACGGCTTCTCTCACGACTCTGGCGGCAGCTTGGTTGGGATCTTCCTTGTAGGGAGTCAGCTTGTTAATCGCAATCGCGCGAACAGGGTCGCCGACTGACTTCTTCGTCGCTACATCGAATTTCTCAATATCGGCGGTTTGTCCGTCCGCGGAAACCGACACAACCCTGTAGACGCCAACCAAACCATCCGGCTCTACAATCTGACCAGTCTTTATGGTTGCCATGCAGACAGTTTCCCACAGGCCGGAGCCGATTGCTAGCCTGCGGAGATACAAACTTGCACCACCACGCGTGATCCCTGCACTTGCCGCACCGCACTCCCGACCGTATAGTAGTGGGTCATACCCGAATCAGGAGGCCATCATGAATAGCACTCAGTTCTTCGAGCAACTGGAGTCATCGATCGCCAGGTACGACCTGCTTTGTCATCCATTTTATAAAGCATGGGCCGCTGGCGAGTTGACGCGCGCCGACCTGCGCGAATATGCGCGCCACTACTACTATCACGTGGAAGCGTTTCCCTGCTATCTGGCCGAGCTAGCGCTTCGCCTGGATGAAGGCGAACTGCGCCGCGCGGTGCTGGCCAACATGTGTGAAGAAAAAGGCGCGGCCGATGGATCGGGCAAAGATTCTGTGCCGCACTCCGAACTGTGGCTCGATTTCGCCGAAGGCATGGGAGCGCGCCGGGACATGAGCTGGCACTTGCCCATCGCAGAAATCGTCGAACTGATGCGGCATTTCCACACGGTAGCAAGCGAAGGCACGCCGGAAGAGGCGCTGGCAGCGTTTTACGCCTACGAATCGCAGGTGCCGCGCGTGGCCAAAGAGAAGGAACGCGGCCTGCGCGAGATGTACGGCGCCGACGATAAGACCGTCGGATATTTTGCGCTCCATGCCACTGCCGACATTTTTCACTCGAATGTTTGGCGCAAGCAGTTGGAGAAGCGGATCGCGGCCAATCCAGAAACGGCGCAAGCCGCGCTGGATGCGGCCGAGAAGACCGCGCAATTATTGTGGAAGGCTCTAGACGGGATTGAAGCGGCGCGCATGACTTACGCGGCGTAAGCGCGGTGAGGCCGCCGGATTCCATCACGATTCCTTATTTGGCATGGATCCTGTTGCTTATGCCGGCCCTCGGAGTTCGCTCCTGGTTTCGGCTCAGATCAGGGATGGCGCTACCGCCGAAGCGCAGCCGCTACGTCGCAATGATCGCCCTGCAGTTAATGCTTCTTGCATGGACCGCGCTGGTCGCAAAACAAAATAACATCAGCGTGCTTGGTTCAACTCGGCCCCCCAGTTGGGTTTGGGCGGCAGTTGCGGCATATCTTGCACTCGTTGGAACGCGGGCCTGGTGGGGACTACGCAAGCTGACACCGGAGGGACGGAAGAAGGTCAGCTTGATGCTGCCCGAGTCGCCTTCCGAAATGCGCTACTGGGTGATCATTTCATTCTTGGCGGGTATGACCGAGGAATACGCTTATCGAGGTGTTGTTTACTCCACGGTTTATGACATCACAAACTCGCTGATTGTTTCGTTGACGATTTGCGTGCTGGCGTTTGCTATTGCTCATGTGATGCAAGGTTGGCGGTATGCCCTGGGGGCGGGCTTGATCGCGTTACTCTGCCATTTAGTTGTCTTCTTGACGCAGACGCTTTCGGTCGTAATCGTATTCCACATTGCGTATGACCTCCTTGTCGGTGCTCTTGGGATGCAGGCTTTGATGCGCGACACCGCAGCAGATGCCCTCAGCACCCAAGAAGCTCCTTGAGAATGCTATGGCAAAAGAAATCCCCATCGGCGCGCGCGGCGAGGCGCAAGAAACTGTCGAGTTCAAGCACACGCTCAGCGCGCACCATCCCGAACTGCCTCCGGTTTATTCCACACCTGACATGGTTCGCCTGATGGAGACCGCCGGCTTTCACGCGCTGCAACCCTATTGCGAAGGCGATGAGATCTCGGTGGGGACTTCGATCAACATCGAGCACCGCGCGGCCAGCGGCATCGGCTCGCACATCAGGGCGGAAGCTGTGCTCGAATCTTTCGATGGCCGCTTCTATGTGCTGCGCGTGACGGCACGCGATGATGTGCGGGAAATCGGCCGCGGCACCGTGGGTCGCGCCATTGTCAGCATCGGTAAATTTCTGAAAAAGACTCAATCGAGCTAGGTTCCGAGACTCGCGCTGCGCTCCCCTCTACGGAATCCTCACTACGACACTAGTGTCTTATGCCGATGTCGAAATTCCTGCTGACGCGTCATCCTGTATCTATCATCGCGTGACCGGAGTCCATCATCATGAAGATCCCAAAGCTTCTTATTATTTCTCTCGCGGTTGCGCTCCTGCCCGTTGCGGGCCTCGCTCAGTCCATTGCCAAGCCTTCCGCTTTGGTTGGACCGGTGATTAAAGGGAACGTGAGTACGAGCGATCGAAGGTTTGTCCGCGGTGCGGTGCAGGGTGGGATGGCCGAAGTCGAGCTTGGCAAGCTCGCGGCCGAGAAGGGATCGACTGACGAAGTCAAGAAATTCGCGCGGTGCATGGTCGACGATCACAGCAAGGCGGGCGATCAGTTAAAGCAGATCGCGAGCGAAAAAGGCATTGCCGTGCCGCAACAACTCAGCGCCAAAGACCGGGCGCTCAAGGATCGCCTCTCGAAACTGAGCGGCGAAGAGTTCGATAAAGCTTATCTATCGGACATGGTGAAAGACCACACGCAGGACGCGGCTGACTTTCAGCGCGAAAGGACGTCCGGCGCGGATTCCGACATAAGAGACTTTGCCGCGAAGACCCTGCCAACCATTCAGGATCATCTTCGCCAGGCGAAAGAAATAACTCCGTCGGTTCAAGCTGTTAATAGTGGCCAGTAGTACGCGACTCAGCGGTATACAACTTCACGTCTCGGTAATCCCATGTCTCGCAAAATCAGCGAGACATGGGGCACCCATTCTTGGCGCCGCAATCGTTACCCCCTTCGCGTTGCTACAATTCCAATCACAACAATGTCCATTGAATTTCGCATTGATGCTACGCGTGAACGTGCGCGCGCCGGACGGCTGCTCACTCCGCATGGAGTGGTTGAAACCCCTGTGTTCATGCCTGTTGGCACCGTGGCC
>Ga0182024_10026653_pt1 | contig 10145 bp, 10 predicted proteins | sample P32metaG_FD_120480 | JGI IMG/M metagenome (GOLD analysis project Ga0182024, IMG submission 120480) | Permafrost microbial communities from Stordalen Mire, Sweden - P3-2 metaG (Illumina Assembly) | ecosystem: Environmental > Terrestrial > Soil > Wetlands > Permafrost | place: Sweden: Stordalen...
GCATGGGCGCATACGTGCTGTGGGTGGCAGACCGCCATCTCGTAGTCGTGCGTTACATTCCGGCGACGCCACCGCCGAGCCCGGCTCCGCCGCCGCCGGCACCGCCGCCGCCGCCCCCGCCGCCGCCCCCGCCGCCGCCGCCGAAACCGGCCAACCTGTTCTTCGTCGCGGGCGACTACATGATCTCGCCCAAGGTCTACAACCAGTTCTCGCCGGGCAACTCGGGTACGGGCTCATATACCGTTCGAGGCGGCGTGGAGTTCAACGCCGGCGGCCTGCCGTTCATGATCGAAGTGGACTATAAGAACTGGCAGTATCCGCATAACTGCGGCGTCCCCGCATCGACCGCTACCTTGCAAAACGGAGCGCAGTGCTATGTGACCGTCATCGGCAGCCGGGGTTCGGCTTACGTGCCGGCGTTCACGGCAGTCAATCGCGACGCTGACGTCCGTCTCGGCTTTCGCGTCTTCCAGCCGCACGTGTACATCGCGGTCGGCTATCTTTGGAACTCGAACAACTTCGGTTACCCGAACATGAACGCGGTCGGCGGCGGTATCGAAAAGCTGCCCGATCCCGGACAGGCGTTCAACTATTACGGCAGCGTGTTCTACTATCCCAACGTTAACGGTTCGTACACCACGACCGCGTCGGAGGGTCCGCCGAACACGACGTACGGCCTTGGGTACAACGTCCTGAAGTATCAAGTCGGAATCTCGTGGGCGTTCGTTCCCGCGGTCTCCATCGATCTCGGATGGGCCGGGGAGAACGGAGCCAACAAGAATAACGCTCCGATCTCGTATACGTTCAACGGCCCGTACGCCGGGCTTGGGTTCTATCTCCCGTTCTAACAGAGAGAGTCTCTCTGGCAACGCCGGCTGCAGTATCGCAGCCGGCGTTGTTTTTTATGAAAGCTAGCGCCCGCTAGGCGTCGCCGAGCGCGGATTGGCTTTGGGTGAGATTTTGGGGACCGCCTGCGTGCCCGCGTGTTTGCGCCGTCGCGCGCCGGGGAAATAGCGGATATCGTGTCTTAATCAGCAGAGCGGCGCTGCGAGCGCTCGCTCAGGTTCTAGCATAAGGAGGCATCCTTGAAACGACTGAGCACCGGAGTCCTCGTCGCGTTGATCGTGGCGCTCTGTGGGCTAAGTGCGGTTGCGGCTCCGTCGAGCGCGACGTCTGGAAACACTGGCAACAGCGTCGCGCAGATGAGCTCACCGCCGGCGGCGGACTTCGGTTCGCCGCCATCCGGCCAAATTCCGATTCTCTATAACGATCATCACGTCTACAGCAGACCCGATATCGACAAGCAAGGACGCGTCTTGTCCGCGCTGGTCCAAGGCGGAACGCTGTTGATTCCGTTGCGCTCGATGTTCGAACAGATGGGTGCGACGGTTACGTGGGATGCGGGAAGTCAAACCGCAACCGTCTCGAAACCCGGCGCCGAGGTGAAGGTCACCGTCGGCAAGCCGGAGGTGGTTATCAACGGCGAATCACGTCCCCTCGACGTGCCGCCGATGATCTATAAGGGCGTCGTGCTCGTCCCGGTCCGCGTTATTTCAGAAGGCATGGGCGCATACGTGCTGTGGGTGGCAGACCGCCATCTCGTAGTCGTGCGTTACATTCCGGCGACGCCACCGCCGAGCCCGGCTCCGCCGCCGCCGGCACCACCACCGCCGCCGCCGCCCCCGCCGCCGACGCCTCGGCCGCTCCTAGGCGAGTTCTACGCCGTCGGCGACTACATCATCTCGCCCAAGGTCTATAACGAATTCAGTCCCGGCAATACCGGCACGAGCTCGTTTGACGTCCGCGGCGCAGGTGAGTTCAGTCTTGGCAGCATCCCGTTCATGCTCGAAGGTACGTTCGAGCGCTACCAGTACCCGCACAACTGTAACGGCAAGATTCCGGGCTCGTCGGCCTACTATCCGGAATGCTACGTTACGACCATCGGAGGGCAGGGCAACTCGCCGGTTCTCGTCACTTCGCCGCTGCAAGACCAGGATGCCGAAGGGCGCTTTGCCGTGCGAGTTCTACAGCCTCGGATCTACATCGGCGTTGGCTATATGTGGCTCTCGAACAACTACGGCTATCCGAACATGAACTCGTTTGGTTTCGGTGCGGAGAAGCTGCCGGATCTCAACCAGCCGCTCTCGTTTTACGGCAGCGTTTGGTACTACCCGAACGCCAGGGGGACGTATAACAACGTGGTTAGCGCTCCCATCGATCCGACGTCATACAACCTTGCCTACAACGTTCTCAAGTATCAGGTCGGAATCAATTACGTCGTCGGGAATAGCCCGATCTTTATCGACCTCGGCTGGATGGGCGACAATTGGAGCAACAAAGAGAACGCTCCAGTCAATCGCAGCTATAACGGCCCGTACGCCGGACTCGGATTCCGGATACTCTACCCATAGTCGGGCAGCAAAGCAGCAGGACGGGGGCTCGGTCGCATCGACCGGGCCCCCTCGATTTGACCGGGGTCCGGTCCCTGGGGTAAGATACCTTCTTGGCGCCTTCCGGGCGCCCGGGACCCATCACGTCGTAAATCGGGAGAGATTTTGGCTGCCAAGAAGCAAACGAAGTCGCGCAAGAAACGCGAAGTAAAGAACGTTGCGTCGGGCGTCGCGCACGTCCATGCCTCGTTTAACAATACCATCGTAACGATCAGCGATCCTCATGGCGGCGTCATCTCATGGGCCTCCGCCGGAAACCTCGGTTTCAAGGGGTCGAAGAAGTCCACGCCGTTTGCGGCTCAGATGGCCGCCGAAGCGGCGGCCCGTAAAGCGATGGAGCACGGGATGAAGTCCACGGAGGTCCTGGTAAAGGGCCCAGGCGCCGGCCGAGAGGCCGCGATTCGCTCGCTTCAGGCCGCCGGCCTCGAGATCACGATGATCAAAGACGTGACGCCGATACCGTACAACGGCTGCCGGCCGCCCAAGCGGCGCCGGGTGTAGGCCGATGTCGCGATATACCGGGCCGGTCTGCCGGCTCTGCCGCCGGGAAACCGCGGCCAGCAAAACGGGCGAAAAGATCAAGCTGTTCCTCAAGGGCGACCGCTGCCTCTCCCGCATGTGCGCGGTCGAACGGCGCGGCACGGCCCCGGGCCAGAAGACCGCCGGCAAATCGCGGACGAAGGTCTCCGAATACGGACGCCAGCTGCGCGAGAAGCAGAAGATGCGCCGCTATTACGGCGTCCACGAGACGCAGTTCAGAAACTATTTCCGGGAGGCCGCGCGCGTTCCGGGCCAGACCGGGCGAACGTTCCTGCAACTGCTCGAGCGGCGGCTCGATAACGTAATTTACCGGCTGAACTTGGCGGCGAGCCGGGCGCAGGCGCGCCAGCTCGTGACGCATCGCCACTTCCGAGTCAATGGCCGCATCGTGAACATTCCATCGTACGTCGTACGCGCCGGCGACACGATCACGATCGCGCCGGGGAGTCTCAAGTCGCCGGTCTTCGGGTCGAACCTCGAAGTCGCGCAGAGCCGCCGGCCGCCGGATTGGCTGGAATGGAACGACGAAACGAAGACTGCCAAGGTGCTGCAAGCACCTCCGCGCGAGCAGATCGACACGCCGGTCGACGAACAGTTGATCGTCGAGTACTACTCGCGCTAACAACACCACACCGCCGCTAGGCGTCCGATCGTTCGTCACGCGGTGACGAACGGATAACGTAAGCGGCAATAAAGGATACAACGACTCACATGACCATGTTGGAAACGCCGGTCGGCGCAACCATCGAAGTTCGCGAGCGTCGCGACAACTACGCCAAGTTCGTTATCGAACCGCTCGAGCGCGGCTTTGGAATCACGCTTGGCAACGCGCTGCGGCGCGTCTTGCTCAGTTCGATTCCGGGCGCCGCGGTGACGTACATGAAGATCGACGGCGTGCTGCACGAGTTTTCGACCATCCCGGGGATGGTGGAAGACACGATCGCGCTGATGCTCAATCTCAAGGGCCTGCCCGTCAAGCTCAACAGCGACGAGCCGAAGGTTCTGACGCTCGCCGTGAGCGGCGCCCGCGAAGTGACTGCCGGCGACATCGTGCCCGATGCCGACGTCGAGGTTCTCGATCCCAGCTACCGGCTCGCCACGCTCTCCGCGAAGGACGCGAAGCTGACGATGGAGATCGGCGTCGAGAAGGGGCGCGGCTACGTGATGGCCGACCGTCAGCGCAACGTCGAGCACATGATCGGATTGATTCCGCTCGACTCGATCTTTTCACCGATTCGAAAGGTCAACTTCACCGTCGACGATACGCGCGTAGGGCAGAGCGTGGATTTCGACCGCTTGACGGTCGAAATCGAGACCAATGGTTCGATTACGCCGGACGACGCGCTCTCGACTGCCGCGACGATCATGCAAGAGCAGCTCGATCTCTTCGTTTCGTTTACCAATCGCGCGGAGCCGTTACCGGAGGCGCCGCCCAACGAGTGGGATATCCCCGTGGAGACGCTCAACCTCTCGGTCCGCTCGTTCAACTGCCTCAAGCGCGCCGGCATCTCGAAAGTCTCCGAGCTGCTGGACTTGACCGAAGACGAAATCATGAAGATGCGCAACTTCGGCAAAAAGTCACTCGACGAGATCAAACAGGTTCTGGCTGAGAGGGGGTTGGCGCTGCGCCAGTCGTAGCGTTGTAACGAACATGCCGCATTCCATCGCATACAAACGGCTCTCGCGTACCGACGGTCATCGCAAGGCGCTTTTGCGTAATCTCGCGACCTCGCTCTTCAAATACGAAAAGATCGAAACCACTTCGACGAAGGCCAAGGAGATCAGTAAAATCGCCGAGCGATTGATAACGACGGCCATGGCCGGCGATCTCGCCGCTCGGCGTCAGATTGCGGAGTTCCTTACCGAGCCCGCGGTAGTGAAGAAGCTCGTAGAGCAGATCGCCCCCGCCTTAAAAGGCCGCAACGGCGGCTATACGCGGATCACCAAGACCCGCGTCCGCCCCGGCGACGCCGCCGAACTCTCAATCGTCGAACTAGTAACCCAGTCCGCCTAGGACTTCCAGTGTCACACTGATCCTTCGACTGCGCTCAGGACAGGCTCCGTCGAAGGGCGATGCAATCCCCCGTGTCACCCTGAGCCTGTCGAAGGGTGACGGTACGCAAACCTTGGACTATTCTACTGAATCTCAGACGCTCGATTGCGAAATCCTCGGCGTCATCGGCGCCTGGCACCGCGACGGCATCGAACTAACGCAGGGCGAGTTCAACGACCTCGCCCTGCGGCTTTTCGACTACCAACTTCGCTACAACATTCCCTACGCGCGCTACTGCGAACGCCTGGGGTTGACGCGCGATGCGTTTCCCGCGTCGTGGGAGGCGATCCCGGCGGTTCCCGCTCCAGCCTTCAAAGAAGCCGCGCTGACGACGTTCGATCCCGCTGCACCCGCGCTCTTCTTCGAGACGAGCGGTACGACCGACGGCAAGCCCGGCCGCCATTACCTCGAAACGCCCGCGCTGTACGATGCTGCGCTGCTGGCCGGCTTCGATCGTTTCATGCTTGCCGACGGCGTTGCGCTGCGCTACTTCAACTGCGTGCCGAATCCGCTCGAGTCACCGCATTCGTCGCTGGGATACATGATGAAGCGCGTGGCGGCAGAGCGCGGCGACGCAAAGACCGGCTGGTATCTGCGCGACGGCGAGCTGCTGTTCGAGACGTTCAAGAGTGACTTACTGCAGGCGGTGGCAGAACGTCAGGCGATCTGCCTGGCGGCGACGGCCTTTGCGCTGGTGCACCTGCTCGACGCCATGGAGGGCGAAGGGCTGCGCATCTCGTTGCCGCCGGGTTCGCGGATCATGGAGACCGGCGGCTTCAAAGGACGGTCGCGGATGGTGTCGCGCGAGGAGCTGTACGAACGAACCTGCGATCGCTTTGGAGTTGAACCGGAGGCAATCGTGGCGGAATACGGGATGACGGAGCTGTCGTCGCAATACTACGATCGCGTGCCGGCCGGCGCCGTGCTTGCGCAGCGGCGCAAGATCGGGCCGCCGTGGCTGCGTGCGCGCGTCGTTGGCCCCGATCGCGCGACGCTTCCATACGGCGAGATAGGCTCCATCCTGCACGTCGATCTGGCGAGCCGCTCGTCGTGTATCGCGATCCAGACGGAGGACCTGGGAGTGCAGCACGACGACGGTCTGGTCTTGCTCGGTCGGGCAGTCGACGCGGAGTCGCGTGGCTGCTCGCTTGACTCCGAAGACTTGCGCGAACGACGCTCGGCTTCTTGACCGAGTACTTAGACGGCGCATTATTAACCATAGCATGGGAGACATACTTATCCGCAACGTGCCCGAAGCGACGGTTGCGCGGCTCAAAGCACGAGCGAAGCGCAACGGACGATCGCTCCAAGCTGAAGCGCTGGCAGCGCTCCAAGCGGAAGGTCCGCATTCCCGTACCGCGTTCCTCAATGAAGTCGCTCGGCTGCGGGAACAAGGCCAGTGGGATTTCGACGTCGACGCCGCCCTAGCCGGGCTGCGCGAAGACCGGGCACGTTGATCGTCGACGCAGCGCATTGGTTGACGTGCTGCTAACCGCCGATGCGGCGTTCAAGCGGAAGACCCGCGCCCCGCGCCTGCGCAAGGGCGTTTGCCTTATCGGTCTTAAGCTTCACGCTTATCGTCGCCGAGATGTAATCAGTCCGCTGTTGAGGCCATTCATCGATAGGCCGCCGCGGAAGCGCGCGTGTTCGACTTTCATGCAACGATCGACGACGACGTCGAGGCCCGCCCGATCGGCAAGTGCGATCGCTTCGTCGTTGATGACGCCGTATTGGAACCAGATTGCCTTTGCTCCGGCGGCGATCGCGTCGTTGACGACGCCGACGACTTCACTGGGCTTGCGAAAGACGTCGACGACGTCCGGCGCGCCGCGCTGCTCGGCGTATGCCGCGATCGTTGGAAACGCCTCGATGCCGTCGATTCCGGTCAGCGTCGGATTGATCGGTGTGACGTCGTACGGCGTCTGCGTTCGCAGATAGGAAAAGACCGTGTAGCTCGGACGCAGCGGATTGCTCGATGCGCCGACCATCGCGACCGTGCGCACGCGCGCTAGCAGTTCGCGAATTTGCGCCGGGGTTGAAAGGATCATGCCGTGTCCTCCTTCGACTTCGCTCAGGATGACACCACGGCGCGCAAACCTGTATCGAGATCCCAAAGCAGATCGTCGACGTCTTCTAGGCCGACCGAGAGACGTATGCTCTCCGGTGCGACACCTGCCAGGCGCAGCTCTTCGTCCGAAAGCTGGGAATGCGTCGTCGAAGCCGGATGAATCACGAGGCTCTTGGCGTCGCCGATGTTGGCCAAGTGACTCCACAGCTCGAGAGCGTCGATGAAGCGTTGCCCGGCTTCGCGGCCGCCGCGCAGTCCGAAGGTAAAGACGGAGCCCATCTGAGGCGCGCGTACCCACGCAACTTCGGGACGATCGCGAAGAAAGGCTACAACTGCGCGCGCGTTGCGCACGTGCCGGTCCATCCGCAGTTCAAGGGTTTCGAGGCCAAGGAGCATCAGCCAGGCATCCATCGGCGACATCGCGGCACCGACGTCGCGTGAGACTTCTGCGCGGGTTCGCATCAAGAACGCGTACTCGCCGAACGTTTCGGTGAAGACCTTTCCGTGATATCCGAGGCTTGGCGTGTCAAGTAGTGGAAAGCGACCGTTCGTCCACGGAAACTTCCCAGACTCGACCAAGACGCCGCCGATCGCCGTTCCATGCCCGTTGATAAACTTCGTGGCCGAGTGCAGAACGATGTCGGCACCCAACTCGATCGGCCGGCAAAGGTAGGGCGTGGCAAACGTGTTGTCCACCACAAGCGGCACGCCCGCTTCATGGGCGACCCGCGCGAAGGCCTGCAGGTCGGCAACGACGCCTGACGGATTGCCGATCGTCTCCACAAAAACAAACTTCGTTTCAGGACGGATCGCGGCGCGCGCCTCGTCCGGATTCTCCGCCGACACGAACGTCGTCTCGATGCCCATGCGCTTGACCGTGACGCTGAGCTGAGTCACCGTGCCGCCGTAAACGTTCTGCGCGCAGACTAAATGATCGCCGGCCTGCGCCAGCGAGAGCACCGTGCAGAGCTGCGCCGCAAGGCCGCTGGAGAAGGCAATCGCGCCGAGTCCGCCTTCGAGGCTGGCCATGCGCTCCTCGAATGCGGCGACCGTCGGATTGCTGATGCGGCTGTAGATGTGCCCGTAGCTGCGCAATGCAAAAAGTTCGGCCGCCTGCTCGGTCGAGCCGAAGACGTACGCCGCCGTTTGGTAGATCGGAGCGGCGCGCGAACCCGTCGCTGGATCGGGTGGCGTTCCGGCGTGGATCGCGCGCGTTGCAAAGCCGAATTTGTGCTCGTGCTGCATCTAAATCGTTCGTCGTGTGTGCCTTACCGCACAATCCTGCGCGCCAACCGGCTCCTCGCCGGCATGCGGCTCATTCATGAGCAGCGACTCTGCTCACCCCGCTCACCCTGGCTTGCACCTTCGAGCGCGGCTGCCGTCCGAGCGCGAGTCTTCGCTTTCCCGTCGACAAATACACGCTATCACCCGAAACTGCCATATGCCTGGCACACCCCTCCTGTCAATAGCCGTCGTTCGCGGATCGCTGCGCCGCTAGCGCTTCGCACGGCACCTCTGCACGCAGGCCACGCATCGGTGGTCCGTGCGCCGGCGTCGTTCGGAACCTTGCTCACTACCAAGGTCCCGAGGCCTACTTCGCGCTATAATGCTCTTATCATGGGGATGACACTCACCGAAAAAATTCTCGCGCGGCATGCCGGCCTCGAAGGCGTCGAGCCGGGACAAATCATCAACGCGAAGGTCGATCTCGTCCTGGCAAACGAGCTCTCCGCGGCCGTTGCCATCGGCGTAATGCGCGGCATCAAAGGCGCCGGCAGAGTCTTTGATTCGAGTAAGATCGCATTGGTTGCCGATCACTTCGTTCCAGCGAAGGACGCGCAGTCGGCCGGGCTTGCCCGACTTATGAAGGAGTTCGCGGCCGAGCAGGAGATCGAGCACTTCTTCGACGTTGGACGAGGCGGGATCGAACACGTCGTCCTTCCCGAGGAAGGATTGGTTGCGCCGGGCGAGCTGATCGTCGGCGGCGATTCGCACACCTGCACGTATGGCGCGTTCGGCGCCTTCGCAACCGGAATGGGCTCGACCGATATCGCCGCTGCTTTCGTGCTGGGCGAAGTCTGGCTGAAGGTTCCGGCCTCGATCAAGTTGGTCTACAGCGGGAAGCCGGGACCGTTCGTCTACGCAAAGGACATCATGCTGCGGACCGTCGGCGAGCTGGGCATTGACGGTGCAACCTATCGCGCGATCGAATATCACGGCTCGACGGTCGACGAACTTTCGATCACCGGCCGCATCACCATGGCCAACATGGCGATCGAGGCGGGCGCCAAGAACGGCATCTTCCATGCCGACGCAAAGACGCTCGCGTACGTAAAAGAGCGAACCGATCGTCCGTTCGTCGTCGAGCGGGCCGATACTGATGCCGTCTACGAGCGCGTGATCTCGATCGACATTAGCGAGCTGGAGCCGCAGGTCGCCTGTCCGCACACGCCCGATAACGTGCATCCGATCTCCGACGTCACGCGCGACGACCTGAAGGTCGATCAGGTCTTCGTCGGTTCGTGTACGAACGGCTATATCGACGACCTGCGCGTGGTCGCAAAGATTCTCAAGGGTAAGCGGATCGCTCCCAACCTGCGCGTCATCGTCAATCCGGGCTCGCAGAAAGTCTGGATGCAGGCCGCCGACGAAGGCATTCTGACGACGCTTGCCGCCGCGGGTTGTGCCGTCAATACGCCGGGCTGCGGCGCCTGTTTCGGCGGCCACATGGGCACGCTGGGAGACGGCGAGCGCGCCATCTCGACCACCAATCGAAACTATGTGGGGCGGATGGGCTCGCCGAAAGCGGAGATCTTCCTCGCTTCGCCGGCGACCTGTGCCGCATCGGCGCTTACCGGCCGAATAACCGATCCCCGCGTCGTCGAAGCGGTGCCGGTGTAAAGATGGAAGCGACGCTACGCGGCCACGCGCACAAGTACGGCAAGAACGTCGATACCGACGTGATCATTCCCGGAAAATATTGCAACATCATCGATAAGACGGAGCTTGGGAAGCACGCGCTCGAAGGGCTCGA
>Ga0182024_10026654_pt1 | contig 10145 bp, 10 predicted proteins | sample P32metaG_FD_120480 | JGI IMG/M metagenome (GOLD analysis project Ga0182024, IMG submission 120480) | Permafrost microbial communities from Stordalen Mire, Sweden - P3-2 metaG (Illumina Assembly) | ecosystem: Environmental > Terrestrial > Soil > Wetlands > Permafrost | place: Sweden: Stordalen...
CGGGGGTGACGCTCGGAAGGGCTCTGCTAGCCTCAGGCGCCCGCTAGTGCGCCGCTATCGTCTAGGGGACTAGGACGCCGCCCTCTCACGGCGGAAACCCGGGTTCGAATCCCGGTAGCGGTATTGTGAGATTTGCAACGAGCACCGTTTGGGTTTGGCTCGCGCGGTTTGAACGGTGTCCCGGTAGCTGCACTAGGTCGAGCCAGACACGGCGGGCAAATCGGCCGAAATCGACGGGTGCGCCACAGCCGAAACGCCGACGTACCGGTCGAACTGGTGCAGCTGCAGCGCGCTCGGCGCCCGGTATCACTGCGTGTAGCGACGCAACGACACGCGGATGTCGCTGTGCCCGGCCGCCGTCTGCTCCATCTTTGACGTCTCATCCTGCAGCCACTCAGAGCCTGGTCGCGACGTGCCGTGCCTCGTGCAGCGTGATCGGGTCCTCGACGCCAGCGACCGTCCACGGCCGCAGCGCCGCGGATCGGATCGTCGACGGACCATGGGTAGCTCTGCGGTCCGGCCGAAGACGAGATCGTCTCCGTCCCGGCCACTCCGCTGCTTGAGCGCCCGGGAGCTCGCGCCGCCTCAGCTGGCTCATCAGCGGCACGTCGCGCACCCGGCCTCGACTCCGTGTCGACCGCGCCCCGCACACAGGTCCCAGCTGCGTTTGTTTGACCCTGACCGCGCCCGCGTCGAAGTCGACGTCACGCCGGCGAACTGCTAGAAGGTCGCCACGGCGTAACCCGGCGAACATCGCTACGGTCCCACCTCGGTTGAGAAAACCCCGAAGGCACGCCAAGCCGCACTATTCGAGGGACTGACCACCCTGCGTCTCGATCCTGACCGACTCCTCCCGCCGGATCCAACGACGCGTGGGATCGCACGTCGACTATACGAGCACACGGTCCAGCTGCCGATCATTTCTCCGCATGGCCACGTCGACCCAGTGCTGCTGCTGGAGAATCACCCTTTTCCCGATCCCGCGGAGCTGTTCATTTGCCGCGATCATTACGTGACTCGCTTGATTCACGCGGCCGGGGTGTCACTTCAGCAACTGGGCATTCCTGAGCGAGCGACGAGCACGGCGGCAGTTTCACCGCGCGAGGTGTGGCGCACCTTCTGCGAGCACTGGTACCTCTTCGCCGGGACCGCATCCGGATACTGGCTGCAAACTGGGCTGGCGGAGCTCTTCGGGGTCGACCGGAGCCCGTGTAGTGATAATGCCGACCAGCTCTTCGACGCCATTCAGACGGCCCTTGCGACGGAGGCGTTCCGCCCGCGGGCACTCTTCCAGCGCTTCCGTATCGAGGTGCTAGCCACGACGGATGATCCGATGGACGACCTGGCGACACATGACGCGCTCGCCGCCGATCCGAGTTTTGGTGGTCGTGTGATTCCGACCTTCCGGCCCGACTCCTACCTCGATCCGCTCACCCCGGGGTGGGTTGATCGCGTCGCGCGGCTCTCTGAATGGAACGGCTCCAGCTCATCGAGCTATCGGGGATATATAGAGGCCCTGGCGGGCCGTCGGCGGTATTTCGCCGAACACGGTGCTGTCTCCGCGGACCACGCCGTGGTGGCGCCACTGACGGTAGAGTTGAGCGAGTCAGATGCGGCGGCGCTGTTTGCGAAAGCGCGAAGCGGAGCGCTCACCACCGCGGAGGCTGCCACGTTCTCCGGGCACATGCTGCTCGAGATGGCTCGTATGAGCGTCGGGGACGGCCTGGTGATGACCCTGCATGCGGGCGTGTACCGTAATCACAGCAGCGAGACCTTTCGCCGGTTTGGTCCTGATACCGGTCACGACATCCCGCTGAGGACGAGCTACGCTGAGGAGCTCCGTCCGTTGCTCGAGAGGTACGGCACGAATCCGGAGTTTCACCTCGTGCTGTTCACCGCGGACGAAACGACGTTCTCACGAGAAATCGCGCCCCTCGCGGGGTTCTACCCGAGCGTCTACGTTGGTGCGCCCTGGTGGTACCTCGATGCGCCGGACGCAATCCTTCGCTTTCGTGCAGCGGTCACGGAGACAGCCGGCTTCTATCGCGGCGCTGGTTTCGTTGACGACACACGCGCCTTCCTGTCGATTCCGGCGCGGCATGACATGTCCCGGCGGCTCGATGCGGCTTTCCTAGCGCGTCTGGTCAGCGAGGGGCGGCTGGATCTCGCGGCGGCAGAGCGGATTGCCGTGGACCTAGTGGACGCGCTGCCGCGGAAGGCCTTCAAGCTTTGAGCAATGTGCCGAGCGCGAGGCCGACCGCAGCGCTGAGCAGAGCGGCGCTCGCCGGCGTCGACGGCGAACGCTGGCGGGCTCCGCCGGTTCGCATCGTGCACATCGGTTTGGGGGTGTTCCACCGGGCCCACCAGGCGTGGTTCACAGACCACGCGCGGGACGGCGCCGAGTGGGGGATTGCCGCATTCACAGGGCGCAATCCGCGGGCGGCGCTGCAGCTTGCCGCGCAGGACGGCCTGTTTACGCTTATCGAGCGGGCAGCAGTGCGCGACACGGCGTCAATCGTCGCGAGCATCGCCGAGGCCGTCGACGGAGCCGATCTCGAGCGGTTCCTTGCGCTGCTGTCGTCGCCCTCAACGGCGATCGTGACGCTCACAGTAACCGAGGCTGGCTACCGGCTCACTCCGACCGGCCAACCCAACCCGGTCGACTCGATGTTGTCCAGCGACCTGCGTTACATCGCGGCGGCGACGCGGCGCCGACATCTGCTGCCGCGATCCAGCGGCGGACCCCAGACCGCCCTCGGTAGGCTGCTGCTCGGGCTCGAGGCGCGACGGCGTGACGACGGCGGCCCAATCGCGATCGTGCCATGCGACAACATTCCAAACAACGGTGGGTTCGTCGCCAGCGGGCTCACTTCGATGGCCTCTCGGACCGATGACCAACTCGCCATCTGGATCGATCGCAACGTGTCGTTCGTGTCCACATCGGTCGATCGCATGACTCCCGAGACATCGCTCGCCGACGCCATCACGGCCGAGCTGCTGACAGGCTGGCAGGACCACGCCCCGGTCGTCACGGAGCCGTTCAAAGATTGGGTCCTCAGCGGTAACTTTCCGGCGGGCAGGCCCGCCTGGGAGACCGAGGGCGCTCAATTCGTAAGCGATATCGAACCGTTTGAGCGACGGAAGCTGTGGCTGCTCAACGGGGCGCACAGTTTGCTCGCTTATGTCGGGCTGTGCCGCGGGCACGAAACGGTGGCTGACGCCATGGCCGACCAGCTCTGCCTGGACTTGGTGAACGAATACTGGGACGAGGCGGCGCGGCATCTCCCCACCGATGAGTTGGACGTGGTGTCCTATCGCGCAGCACTGGTGGAAAGGCTCGAAAACCCTCGGATCGAGTACAGGCTGCGCCAAATCGCCACGGACGGCCTCACGAAGCTCCGCGTACGAATCGTCCCCGTAGTGCTGGCCGAGCGAGCAGACGGTCACACCGCTGTGGCGAGCATCCGCGGGCTCGGTGCCTGGCTCGTGCTAATCCTGGCCGGTGCCGAGCTCGTCGATACCGAAGCCGAGGCGATCACGGTGGCTGCGAGCAACCGATTCAATACGGCGGTCGAGGAGCTGACGAGCCTTGTTGAGCCCCGACTCCTCGAAGATTCATTTGTGATGACCTCATTGCGCGAGATCGCCTCGGAATCCGGGTACGCACGATGATTCTGTGGCCCACATCCGCATCCCTCCGCGGACACTGAGGAGCCCGCCGCAAATGCAAGTCGCCAACGCCGAAGTGCTCGTCGCAAACCCGGGCCGCAATTTCGTCACGCTACGGGTCACGACCGACGACGGTTTCGTCGGTCTCGGTGACGCCACACTCAACGGCCGGGAACTGGCCGTGGCCGCGTACCTCTCGGAACATGTGGCGCCGCTGCTCATGGGACGTGATGCACACCAGGTCGAGGACACCTGGCAGTACCTCTACCGTGGCGCTTACTGGCGTCGCGGGCCGGTCACGATGGCGGCCGTCGCAGCGGTGGACACCGCCCTGTGGGACATCAAAGCAAAGGTCGCCGGGCTGCCGCTCTACCAGCTGCTCGGCGGTCGCAGTCGCAGCGGACTGCTCGTCTACGGCCACGCCAGCGGCATGGACCTGCGGGAGCTCTTCGAATCCGTCCGCGAACACCTCGAGAAGGGCTACCGCGCGATTCGTGTGCAGGCCGGCGTTCCCGGCCTATCCTCCGTGTACGGTGTCGCCTCGAGTAAGAACGCAAGCGTCGGAGACGGCGGCGACGCTCGCTACGACTACGAGCCCGCCCGGCGGAGCGCGGTGCCGGTCGAGGAGAGGTGGGATACCCGTGCGTACCTACGCCACATCCCGACCGTGTTCGAAGCGGTGCGCAACGAGTTCGGCCCGGAGCTGCCGCTGCTGCACGACGCGCACCACCGGCTCACGCCGATTCAAGCGGCCAAGCTGGGCAAGTCATTGGAGCCATACGACCTCTTCTGGCTCGAGGACCCCACCCCCGCCGAGAACCAGGCCGCACTTCGGCGTGTTCGTGAGCACACCACCACGCCGCTGGCAATCGGCGAGGTATTCAACTCCATCTGGGACTACCGCGAGCTGTTCGAAGAGCAACTCATCGACTACGTCCGCTCGGCCGTGACCCACGCGGGCGGCATCACGGCGCTACGCCGGATCTTCGACTACGCCTCGGTGTACCAGATCAAGTCCGGCGTGCATGGTCCGACCGACATCTCGCCGGTGGGGCTCGCCGCCGCGATTCACCTCGGCATTGCAATACCCAACTTCGGCATTCAGGAGTACATGCGCCACAGCCCGACCACCAACGAGCTCTTCCGCCCGAGCTACACCTTCGCCGACGGCACGCTCGCCCCGAGCGAAGCGCCGGGACTCGGCGTCGACTACGACGACACGATCGCGCAGGCGCACCCCTACCAGGCCGCCTACCTGCCGGTCAACCGCCTCCTCGACGGCTCGATGCACGACTGGTGACCAGCACGGCGCGAGACGGAACGGTTGCCTGGCGGTTGAACGGCCGGAGAATGGGCGAAATACACCGTCAGTGCTGCTCCTCAGGCGGGTTCGAATCCCGGTAGCGGTATTCGCCCGCTCGCGCAAGACCCCGTCGGAGAGCCGGGATCCGAGCCGCGCACTCGACGCGTGGCGCAGGCAGGAATGCCGCGACGCGCGCGAAGCGCAGCTGCCTGTGCCGCGTCATGCTTAGCGCCATGGATCTCACGGGCAAGGCCGCGGTCATCACCGGCGGCGGCGGCGGGATCGGCAGCGCGACCGGCGTGGCGATGGGTCGCGCGGGCGCGCGCGTGCTGCTGGTCGACATCGACGCGCAGCGCCTGGAGGCGGCAGCCGAGGCGGTCGGCGCGACGGGCGCGGAGGTGCACACACACGTAGCGGACGTGACGAGCTCCGCCGCCGTGCGTGGCTACGTCGCCGCTGCCCTCGACGCGTTCGGGACGGTCGATGTGCTGTTCAACAACGCGGCGATCATCGGGCCGATCGCGGCGCTCGCCGAGTACGACGAGGACGCCTTCGACCGCATCCTGGCCATCAACGTCCGCGGCGTCTTCCTCGGTCTGCGCCACGTGCTGCCGGTCATGCTCGCCCGGCGGTCGGGTCGATCATCAACACCGGGTCGCTCTCGAGCGAGCGCGGCCTTCCCGGGACGCCGGCGTACAACGCCGCCAAGCACGCTGTGCTCGGCCTGACGCGATCGGCGGCATCGGAAGTAGCCCAACCGGGAGTGCGGGTGAACGCGGTGCTCCCGGGGATGATCGACACGCCGATGCTCGCCGAGGTGGTGTCGGGCTTCGCCGACCCGCAGGCGGCGCGCCGCGCCGCGGAGGGGGTGTCGCCGCAGGGCCGCCTCGGGCGCCCCGAGGAGGTTGCCGAGGTCGTCACCTTCCTCGCTTCCGACGCCGCGAGCCTGGTCAACGGAGTTGCGTGGCCGGTCGATGGGGGCATCCTGGGGACACTGCCAACGGCGAAGCCGCAGTGACGGCGCGCGCCGGCCTCGTCGGCATGATGGACCGCTACCTGGCGGCGCTGGCGGCCAACGACCCGTCGGCGCTGCCCGTGGCCGACAGCGTGCGAAGCACGGAGAACGGCCAGGAGCTGGGGTTGGGTAGGGGGTTGTGGGCGACCGCGACGCGCGTCCCCGATCACGACTACGCCCATGTCGCCGATGAGCGCCGCTCGCAGATCGGCTGGCTCGGCGTGGTCGACGAGCATGACCGCCCGTCTGTCGTCTTCGTGCGCCTCGCGGTGCGCGATGGGCTCATCGCGGAGGTCGAGACGATCGTCCGCCGTCCCCACGAGCGCCTGTATGACCCGTCCACGATGCGCGAGCCGCGTGCGACCGTATTCGAGGGGATTCCGCCGGATCAGCGCGGCAGCGCCGACGCGCTAATCGGAGCCGGCCACGGCTATTTCGACGGCCTCGAGCAGGCCGACGGGTCGATCATCCCGGTCGCCGATGGCTGCACGCGCTTCGAGAACGGCATGAAGACCGTCCGCGTGGAGCACGTCTCGAGCCTGTCCGGCGCGAGTGCGCTGGTCTTCCCGATGGGGGTGCGCGAGCAGGTGGACAGCGGCTACTTCGGCTACATCGACGCCGTGCGCGACCGCAGGGTCGTCGCCGTGGACGTAGCGCGCGGGGTCGTACTGATGATCGTCGTGTTCGACCACTCCGCGCGTGCACGAACGGTCGAGGTCAGGGGCGTCGGCGAGGTCGAGCTGCCGCCGTATCACCAGACGCCCAACAGCGTGCTGATCGCGGAGCTGTTCAAGGTCCGCTCGGGGCTGATCGAGCATGTCGAGGCGGTCCTCGAGTTCGTGCCATACGCGATGCGGACAGGATGGGAGGGAGGCTGAGTCATGAAGGTGACGTCGTTTCATTTCATGCCCTACCGCGAGCTGCCCGACGACGTCGAGCTGCGCTACCGCTCGATGTGGGTCGATGCGCCGTGGCACGAGCTTGCCGACGCCGCGCGGGCCGGCGACTTCTACAACCAGTCGATCGACGAGCTGATGCTCGCGGCCGAGGTGGGCTTCGATGGGCTGGGGACCAACGAGCACCATCAGAACCCCTACGGCTTCATGTGCAATCCCAACCTGTTCGGGGCGATCCTCGCGCGCATGACGCGCGATCGCGGACTGGATACCGCAATCGTTCAGCTGGGCGCGACGCTCGTCTCCGCGTCGCCGATCCGCGTTGCCGAGGAGTACGCGGTGCTCGACTGCCTCAGCGCAGGCCGCCTGATCGCCGGCATCCCGGTCGGAATCGGCGCCGACGCGGGGCTCAGCTACGGCGTGACACCGATCGAGCAGCGGGCGCGCTGGCGGGAGGGGATCGAGTTCATGCTCAAGGCGTGGACCTCCGCTGAGCCGTTTGCGTGGAACGGCGAGTACTACCAGCTGCGAAACGTGAACCTGTGGCCGCGCCCCGTGCAGACGCCGCATCCGCCGCTGCTGGTCCCCGGCGGTCACAGCTCCTCGACCTGGGACATGTGCCACGAGCGCGACTGGGCCTACGCCTTCCTCAGCTACTTCGGGGCGAAGGCGGCGGAGGCGGCGATGGACGGCTTCTGGGAACACGCCGATGCCCACGGGCGCGAGCGCAACCCCTACCGGGCGTCGTTCCTGCAGCTCGTCGGCGTGGCGGAGTCAGACGAGCGCGCCGAGGCTGAATACGGCCCGCACCTGGAGTACTTCTACAAGCGACTGCTGCACTTCCCACCGCAGTACTTCACGCCACCGGGCTACCTGGAATATCCCAGTCAGCTGGGCGCGTTCAAGGCGCTGGCGGCCTCGCCGCCGGTCGACCTGAAGGCGCTCACGTCGCGCGACATGATCGAGCGCGGGTTTGCCGTGGTCGGCAGCCCCGCGACGGTTCGCGATCAACTGGAGGCGATCGCCCGGCGCCTGGGCGTCGGGCACCTGCTGGCGATCACGCAGTTCGGCTCGATGCCGCACGAGCTGGCCGAGCGCAACATCCGCCTGCTCGGCAGTGAGGTTCTGCCTCACCTGCGCACGATCTGGAACGCCGAGGGCTGGCAGGATCGCTGGTGGCCGAGCGGCATCCCCGGCGCGCGGGAGCGGACGGCCGTGGGTGGCGCCGCGTGAGCGTCACCGTCAAGACGGTCGCGGTTCGCCACTGCGGATTCGAGGCCAAGGTCAAGGTCGCCGGCAGCGGCGAGCCCGTTGTCTACCTGCATCCGGCCGGCGGGCCGGCGTGGGACCCCTTCCTCGACGCCCTCGCGCAGCGCCACACCGTCTATGCGCCCGACCATCCCGGCACCGGCGACACGGCGCGAGACGCGATCCACCGCGTGCCGGGCCTCTGGGACCTCGTGCTGATCTATGACGAGCTGCTCGACGCTCTCGGCCTCGACCGGGTGGCGCTGGTCGGTGCCTCGTTCGGGGGCATGGTGGCCTGCGAGATCGCCGCGCACCGTCGCAGCGCCATCAGCGCGCTGGTGCTGCTGGACCCGATCGGGCTCTGGCGCGATGACGCGCCGGTGGCGCAGTACATGACGATGAGTCCGCAGGAGCTGGCCGCGATCCTGTTCCACGACCCGCAGGGCGCGGCGGCGCAGGCGGCGCTCGCGCTGCCGCCCGGCGACGATGAGCGCGCGGTCGCGCTGGCGGATCTTGTGTGGGCGATGGGGGCGACCGGCAAGTTCGTGTGGCCGATCCCCGACAAGGGACTCGCGCGGCGCCTGCACCGCGTCAGCGCACCCACGCTGATCGTCTGGGGCGAGGAGGACCGGCTCGTCTCGCCGGTCTACGCCCAGGAGTTCGCCGACCGCATCGGCGATGCGCGCGTCGAGCTCGTCGGGGCCGCAGGCCACCTGCCGGCGCTCGAGCGCCTCGACCTGGTCGCGCCACTCGTGCTCGACTTCCTCGCAGCCGGCGGCCGTCACGCCAGTCGGCCGTGAAGCTGCCGTCCGGCGTCATTTCGCCGCCGGCCACGAAAGAGGCCTCACCGCCGAGGAGGAAGCGGGCCGCGCAGGCGCTTCCTCCTCCTCGACGGCGGTGGGCGACAAGGGCTCGCGCCAACGCAGGTGAGAGGCATCGACACGCTCGCGCGAGCAGCATCGAGCGCTACTCCAAGCTCACCAGGCGATCGCCACCCGCTCGCGCACATGGCTGCCCTGCTCGACCAGGTCGGCGATCGCGATTGCGTAGTCCTCCGCGCTGATCTCGCTTGTGCCGTTGTCGTCCGCGAGGAACTGGTCGCCGGCGCTGAGGCGGTAGCTCCCCGTCCGCTCGCCGGGATGGATGAAGGCTGCTGGGCTGACGTATGTCCAGTCGAGATCGGTGATGTCGCGGTAGAACGCGAGCATTGCGATGCCCTGCGATGCCTCGGCCTTGTACTCCTCGGGGAATTCGGGCGTGTCGAACAGACGCACTCCGGGCGCTACCTCGAGGCTGGCGGTGCCACCGACGACCACCACCCGCGCGATGCCGGCCTGCCGCATCCCCTCGACCAGCGAGCGAGCGGCGCCGTCGAGCGTGTAATCGACGCCGCGCGCCGAGATCGCGGAGACGACGGCGTCTGCTCCGGACACCGCGGCGCTCACGGCGGCTGGATCTCTCATGTCCGTGCCGCTCGTGCGGCTGGCGCCGACGATCTCATGGCCGCGCCCGCTCAGCTCGGTGACGATGCAGCTGCCGACCATGCCCGTGTATCCGAAGACGACTACCTTCATGTGCTCACTCCTCATCAGATGGCGTTTGTGTATCGAGGGTCGTGATAGTAACTTTGTGTTCCTGAGTACTTCAAGGTAACCATGAAGGCGAACGTCCACGATCCCGACTGCCCGGCCCGGACGATGCTCGACCGGATCGGCGACAAATGGACGGTGCTCGTCGTCCTGACGCTGCTCGACGGCCCGAGGCGCTTCAACGATCTGCGCGCGCGCGTCGGCAAGGTGGCGCCCAAGGTGCTCACGGAGACACTGCGCCGGCTGGAGCGAGACGGTGTCCTGACGCGCACGGCGTTCGCCGAGATCCCGCCGCGGGTGGTCTACGAGCTGACCCCCCTCGGCCGCTCGCTCGAGCAGCCGATTCGATCGATCGCCGGCTGGGCCGAGGAGAACGTCGAGCGCATCACGGCCGCACGCAACGCCTACGACGGCAGCGGATCCCC
>Ga0182024_10026655_pt1 | contig 10144 bp, 8 predicted proteins | sample P32metaG_FD_120480 | JGI IMG/M metagenome (GOLD analysis project Ga0182024, IMG submission 120480) | Permafrost microbial communities from Stordalen Mire, Sweden - P3-2 metaG (Illumina Assembly) | ecosystem: Environmental > Terrestrial > Soil > Wetlands > Permafrost | place: Sweden: Stordalen...
ACAAGTAGCAACTGATTGGTTGCCATATTATGGCAACCAATCAGTTGCGTCAACCTGGGCGCTCCGGCCGGTCGCAGCCCCTGCCTCGCCGCGGCGCTGACTACAAGGCCCTAGACAACTAGTCCGGGACAAGCGGACCAGCCGAAAGACCCTTCCCTGAACAGGCCAAATGGATCTGGGGCAGGGCGCCCATCGGTCGGATAGTGGGTAGGACAGCCGGTAACTCCAGTGAAGGGAAGTGGGCAGCGTGAGTTCTATGAAGGCCGGCGACAGCCGGACTAGCGCCGTGCCCCAGCCGCGCGGGCATCGCGACTCCCGTCGCCGTGGCGGACGCCGCCAGCACACCGCAGCCAAGCCCCCCGACCTGGCGGCGGTAGCCAGGCAGGCGGTGGTCAGCTTCCTGCACGACGAGTCGCCGGCGACCGCCGAGCGAGGCATCTCCCTGGCGACCGGAACCGTACCGGAACCGAGGGCAGGCAGCGCCACGGCCGGAGGGCTCGGTGCGCGGGAAGGCGTGCGCGAGGCGGGCATCCCGGCGGCGGGCGAACCGGGGCCCGGAATTGGCGCCCCCGCCGCCAGCGTGTTCGAGGCGCAGGCCGCGGCGGTGGAGGCGGCGGCGCTCAGTGTCGCCACGCTCGACCGGATCGAGTCCGCCGCCGCGCGGCTGGAGCAGGACATTACCGCGGCGCTCCAGGAGCAAGCCGACCTCCAGGCCGGGGCCGGCACCGCCGCTGAGAAGGCGGTACGCGCCGCCCAGGCCGCGTGGAGGGCGGCCGCCGATGCGGAGGAATCCAGTTCCCAGGCGCGAACCAGTATGCGCAAGGTCGGGCACTACCTGAAGATCACCGTCATCCTCGTGGCGATCCAGCTGATCATCGCCGTGCTATTCGCCGTATCGGCTCACTGAGATGCAGCGCCGCCGTCGGAGAGGGTGAAGTAGAAAGTGGCGCCGTGGTCGATGGCGCCCTCGGCCCAGGTACGCCCGCCGTGGCGCTCGATGATCTGCCGCACGCTGGCCAGGCCGATGCCGTTGCCGGCGAAATCGCTGGCGAGGTGGAGCCGCTGGAACGGCCGGAAGAGCTTGTTTACATAAGCGGGGTCGAAGCCGGCCCCGTTGTCGCGCACGTAACAGCAGGTCTCGGCGTCGCCGGTCGGGCGCGTGCCGAACTCGATGACGGCGTAGCTGGTCCGGGCGGTGAACTTCCAGGCGTTTCCGATCAGGTTCTGCACCACGCTGTGGAGCAGAGCGCTGTCCCCGGTGACCCGGACCTCATCCTGGATGGCGAAGCGGACCCGGCGGTCGGGCTCGCGGAACTGCAGTTCGCCGGCGATGGCGGCTACGTCCGCGCTGAGATCGACCGGCTGCAGACTCAGGTCGCCGCGCGATACCCGTGAGAGGAGCAGCAGGTCATCGATGAGATTGCCCATCCGCTCGCTCGCCGCCTGGACGCGCTGGGCGTACCCGCGGCCGGTCTCGTCGAGCCGATCGCCGTACTCCTCCAGCAGCGCCTCGCTGAACCCGCTCAGCGCGCGGAGGGGTGCGCGCAGGTCGTGCGAGACTGAATAGCTGAACGCCTGCAGGTTATGGTTGGCCCGCTCCAGCTCGGCCGTGCGCTGCTCGACCCGGGCTTCGAGCCCGGCCGTGAGCTCTCTGACCTCGACCTCGGCCCGGCGCTGCGCGGTGATGTCGCGCACGACGCCGATCAGCAGGACCGGCTGGCCCGCCGGGTCGCGGACCACGGAGCGGCTCACCTCGGCCCAGACGATGCCGCCGGATTTTTTCAGGTAACGTTTCTCGATCGAGGCGCTGTCGCTTTCGCCGGACAGAAGGCGCTGGATAACGGCGGCATCGGCCTCGACATCGTCGGGATGGGTTATGTCCTTGATCGGCACGGATTGCAGTTCGTCGGCCGTATAGCCGGTCATCTGGCACAGGTACGGGTTGGGCCGGCTGATAACGCCGCTCAGCGACAGGTCGTCGATGCCGACCGGGGCATGGTCGAACATCGCGCGGAGCCGCCCCTCGGAGTCACGCAACGCCACCTCCATACGCATGGTCTGCGTGACGTCGCGCGCCGCGGCGGCCACCCCGAGCACCCGCCCGGACGGGTCGCGGTAGACCGAGCCGTTGTACAGCACCGAAATGGCGGACCCGTCGCGATGGCGCAGCTCCAGCGGGTAGTCACGCGCGCTCTCCTCCCGGAAGACCTGCTCGTAACAGGCCCGGGCCAGGTCCGGCTCGGTGAAGTAGTCGCTGAATTCGGTGCCGATCAGCTCGGCCCGGCCGTATCCGGTGGCCCGCTCGGCGGCGGCGTTGACGTCGGAGATGGCCCCGTCCGGGCCGATCGTGACCAGGGGGTCCAGGCTGGCCTCGACCAGGCTCCGGTTGTACGCGGCCGCGGCGCGGATCTCGTCCTCGCGCTGCTTTCGATCGGTGATGTCCTGGCAGATCCCCAGCATCCGTATCGGCGCCCCGGTGTCGTCGGACTGCACGACTGCCGCCATCAGGACCCACCGCAGCGAGCCGTCGGGCCGAACGATCCGATGCTCGGCCCGGTAGGGAGTGCCGGCCTCCAGCGCCACCCGGTACGCCTCGCTGATCCTCGATAGGTCGTTCGGGTGAACAAGACCCGCCAGGGTCTCCAGCTTCCCGTCGAACTCGGCCGGGATCAGGCCGAAAATCCGACAGGCCGCCGGCGAGAAGGTATGCATCTTCTCTCGCTGCGGGTCATAGGTCCACCAGCCGAGCCCCACGGACTCCTGGGCCTGCTCCAGGAAAGCACTCCGCTCTCGCAGTGCCCGGTGGGCTTGCGCCGCCTCATCCTCCGCGGCACGCTGCGCGCTGAGATCGGTCAAGACCAGACAGCGCAGCAGCATGCCGTCGAGGTCGAAGGCGCTGACGGCGAGCAGGACCGGCACGGACACGCCACCAGGCCCGGTCAGCAGTACCTCGCCGCGAGCGCTCTCGCCGACACCGACCTCGAGCAGGCGGGCGGACGCGGTCCGGCAGGCATCGGAGATCAGGTCGAGCACCGGGGTGCCGGTCAGTTCCGTGGCGGTCTGACCGGTCATCGAGCCCAGCCGCGGGTTGGCATCGAGGATCACCCCGCGGGGGGAGACGGTGGCAGTGCCCTCGTTCATCGCCTGGGCGAGGAGCCGGTAGGCGCGGTCGGCGCTGGCGACCGCGTAGACCTGCTCGTGTCCGGGCGGCCCGATCATCAGGGAGTCGACGCCACCGCCCCTGATCGCCTCGATCGTCTCGTGCGCCTCGCGCAGCTGGGCCCGCAACTCGGCCAGCTCGGCGGTCTGCGCACCGCTGTCACCCATCGCGGAGGTCGAGTGCGGGGCGCAGCCGGGCAGCGTCGGACAGGTCCCCGACGACCCGGCGCGGCGGGCCGGGATGGTGCTTAACCAGCGTCGGCGTGGCGACGATCTGGTCGCGCGCGACCAGATCGGGCTGCAAGTACACGTCGATGACCTCGAGGTCGACGTGGCCGGCGAGATCTTCGTCGCAGATGCGGCGCACGGCCTCGATGGCCAGCATGGAGTTCGGGGATGCGCCATTGACGTAGAGGATCAGAGCCCAGCGATCGGCGGGAGCGGTATCGGTCATGTCGCGGTGGGCCTGGGCGGTCGAAGGTCCAGGCCGACGAGGAGACGGTCGGTGTCGGAGAGATCACCGACGATCTTGCGCATCGGCGACGGCAGCTTCCTGACCACCGTGGGCACGGCCAGGATCTGATCACCGGCGCCCAGGCGCGGGTCTTCGAGCAGGTCCACGACCTCGATCCGGTAGCGGCCCGCCAGGTGCTCCTCGCAGGCGCGCCGCAGATTGTCGATCGCCCGCAGGCACTTGGGTGACCGGTCAGTCACGTACAGGCGCAGATCCCAGGTCCCGTCGGAATCGGCAGCGTTCCCGGTCCCGTCGTCCCCGCGAAGAGGCTGGCTCATCGCTGTCCTCCGTCGGTTCGCTGTCCTCCGTCGTCTCGCTGCCCTCTGTCGCCCGGGGCCGCATCGGCCCAGCGCTGCCGCCCCATCGCCGTCCGGTCCGCCCGGGAGTCGGCCACCTGGTGGCGCTCGCGACGGTCGAGCTGGTCGATCTCCGCCTGCTCGGCGGAGAGCTGGTCCTGCACGGCGGCCAGGTGAGCCTCGCGCTCCGCGATGCTGCGGCGCAGCTCACGCCGGTGACGGTTCAGGCCGTCGGCCTGCCGCACCTCGGCGTCGCGGGTGGCGGCTTCCTGGCCCATGCGGGCGGAACCAGTCAGCACCCCTTCCGCGCCGACATACACGTCGACTAGCTCGATGCCCTGGTCGCTGAGGACGAATTCCCGCACCTGATTCGAGTGGGCCGTGCCCCGCGATTTCAGCACGGACAGTAGCCGGTTGCGTTCTCCGCGTTGCTCGGTATTGCGCAGCTGCAGCCAGGTGTCCACCATCGACGACACACTGACCGTGCTGGTCTCGGCTCCATCACTAAGCCCGGTCGCCACGGTCGTGATGCCCCGGTCCTTGAGCAGGCCCAGTTGGCGACTCACCATCGAAGTCACCGCCGGGGCGGAGGCTCCGTGGGTGAGGCCGGTGATCCCGTCGAGCACCGTCACCGACGGCGTAACCTCATCGACCAGCTGAGCCAGTTCCGCCAGGTGAGTTTCCAGGCCGTACGCGGATGGCCGCGATGCCCACACTCGCAGCAATCCCGCGTCGACCCACCGCCGCAGGTCGAGCCCGATCGACCGCATATTACGCAGGACCTGCTCGGGTGACTCCTCGTACAACGCCAGCACGGCCTGCTCGCCGCGGCTGCAGGCCGCATCCACCAGGTACGCGCCGAGCGAGGTCTTGCCCGTGCCCGCCATGCCGGTCACCAGGCCGGTCGACCCCCGGAACAGGCCGCCGCCCAGCATGTGGTCGAGGCGGGCGATACCGGTCGGGATCCGCTCCTCGGAGACGTGGTAGTCGAGCCCCATCGAGGTGACCGGCAGGACGGTGAAGCCACGGGCGGAGATCAAGAACGGGTACTCATTGGTACCGTGCGCCGACCCGCGGTACTTGATCACCTGAAGATGACGGGTCGCGATCTCCTCGCGCACCCGCTGGTCAAGCACGATCACGCAGTCGCTGACGAATTCCTCAATTCCGTGCCGGGTGAGCATCTTGCCGGCCCGCTCTCCGGTCACGATGGCGGTGACGCCTCGGTCCTCCAGCCACCGCGCCAGCCGGCCGATCTCTCCCCGCACAGTCGAGTCGTCGCCGAACGCGCCGAACAGCACTTCGACGGTGTCCAGGACGATCCGCTGCGCGCCGACACGCGCAATCGCGTCGCCAAGAATCAGGAACAGCGGCTCGAAGTCGAATTCCCCGGTCGCGACGATCTCGGCGGGATCTACCTGGAACGAGAGCACGGCGAGCAGCCCGTCCCGCTGGAGCGCGTCGAGGTCGAAGCCGAGCGAGCGCACGTTGGCGGAAACCTTGGCCGCCGACTCCTCGAAGGTGACCAGCACGCCGGGCTCGCCCTGCTCCCGGATCCCCCCAACCAGGAATTCCAGCCCCAGCAGCGTCTTGCCCGTTCCCGCGCTGCCCGCTACCAGCGTCACCCGGCCACGGGGTATCCCGCCCCCGGTGATCTGGTCCAGCCCGCGGACTCCCGTCGGCGCCTTATCCAGCCCCGGACCTATATCCGTATCGACCGAATTCGGCAGCAAGTCGCTTGCCACCTGCTCACCCTCCCCCGTGTCGGGTGTTACTGGCGGACCGCTCGCGTGCAGATTCACCAGAAAGCCAACAGTAGTCTTACCCGATCCCCGGCATACTCAAAGGTCCCTGATTATTTTCCTAGAATGTGCGATCGTCTAGACTTCACACCTGCAAGGAAATAACTCTCGTAATTCCCAGGGGACTGCCCTCGGGTGTTAGGGTTAATCCAAGGCCAGTATCGCAATCTGTTGTCATGACGCGGTCGCGAGCATGGCATGGCCGTCTATTTTGCGCTCGAACGTGACCGAAGTCGCAGGCCGGATTGAAGTAGCAATAGAGACGGAAGCCATATGAACGACGAAGAGGACGAGCGGGACCGCTCTGTCATCCTGATCGAGGACAACGCTGACGATGAGGCGCTGACGCTCCGGGCCCTGAAGAAAGCCAAGGTCGTCAACGAGGTTATCGTCGCCCGCGATGGCGCCGAGGCTCTCGAAGTTATCTTCCGCCAGTGCAGCCCCGATATGAAGTTTCCCGCGCTCATCCTGCTCGACCTGAAGCTGCCCAAGATCGACGGGCTGGAAGTGCTGCACCGGATACGGGCCGACGAGCTGACCCAGCTTATCCCGGTCGTTATTCTCACCAGCTCCAGAGAGCAAGAAGACATCATTGCTGGCTATAAAAACGGCGCCAACGGTTATGTACGAAAGCCGGTAAAGTTTGCCGAATTCGCCGATGCGGTCGCTGCTGTCGGCATGTTCTGGCTGCTCCTGAACGAGCCCGCGCCGGTCATCAGCGGGCCATCGGCCTGAGGGGCGCGACCATCCCATGAGCGACGAGCACCAGCGTGACGAGCCGGTGACCAGCGAGCCGCAGGCCACGGCCGGCCCGCGGCAGCCGGACCTGCCGGCAGAAGACCATGCGGATCCCGATCGACCGGTGGCTCACATCCTTATCCTGGAGGACGACGCCTGGGATGTTGAACTCGCCCAGCGCCTCCTAACCGGCGCGGGCCTGAGCTTCAGCGTTGCGGTCGTGGACACTCAGGCGGCGTTTGCCGAGCAGCTGACCGCCCGGCGCCCGGACGTCATCGTCTCCGATTTCTCGCTGCCCGGCTTTTCGGGCGCGGAGGCCCTCCGGATCGCGCAGGCCCAGTGCCCGGAGATACCGTTCATCGTCTGGTCCGGCGTGCTCGGTGACGAGGCAGCGGTCGATCTCATCAAGCACGGGGCCACCGACTACATCCTGAAGGACCGGCCCGCGCGCCTTCCGTCGGCAGTCGACCGTGCGCTCACCGAGGCCCGGCACCGGGCTCGGCTGGCTCAGATCGAGGGACAACTGGGCCAGGCGCAGCGCCTGGCGGGCCTGGGCCACCTGCACGCGGCCGGACAGGCGGTAAGCCGCACCCGCGAACTGCTCGACACCGCCCGCCGCGACGTGACCGCCCCGGACGTGACTGTCCCAGATCCGCCGCCTTGACCGGGTTTTTGCGTGGCGGGGGCCCGCGACGGCCGGGGATCACAGGTGGCTCGACGGAGGGGAAGTCATCATGGCGACGGGGGCAATGCGGGTGGCGCGGCAGGCCATCCTGCCGATGCTGATCATGCTGGCGGCTAGCCTGGGCGCGCTGGCGCCCGGGCCGCAGGAAGCGCTCGCGGCCTCGGCGCGCGCGGCCTTACCGGGGACGTCCGCCGCGCCGGGAATGGCCCCGGCGGGGGCGGTTTCGCTAGGGGCGGTGTCGGTCTCGGCCGGGGGGTACCATTCCTGCGCTATTGAGGGCGGCGCCGCTTACTGCTGGGGCAGCAACGAGAATGGCGAGCTCGGCGACGGTGTCACCGGCCGCCGCTCCGGCATCCCGAAGGCCGTGGACACCAGCGGCGCGCTGGCCGGGAAGACCCTCACCCAGATCGCGACCGGCGACGTCGACACGTGTGCGCTGGATGCCGCCGGGGCCGCCTACTGCTGGGGCAACAACCAGGACGGGCAACTCGGCGACGGCAGCACCACGCCCTCCAATGTCCCGGTGGCCGTGGACGCCAGCGGCGTGCTCGCCGGGAAGACCCTGACCCGGATCACGCTCGGCGACGAGTACATGTGCGCGCTGGATGCCGCCGGCGCCGCCTACTGCTGGGGCGGTAACGTCGTCGGCCAGCTCGGCGCCGGCAGCTCCGCCGACCACTCCAGCGTCCCCGTCGCCGTCGACACCAGCGGCGCGCTCGCCGGGAAAACCCTCACCCAGATCACCGCCGCGGACTACGGGCACACGTGCGCGCTAGCGGCCGGCGGCACCGCCTACTGCTGGGGCGACAATAACTTCGGCGAACTGGGCAACAATAGTCCCGCCGACTCCAGCGTCCCGGTCGCCGTCGACACCAGCGGCGCGCTCGCCGGGAAAACCCTTACCCAGGTCACCGCCGCCGGGGAGTACCACACGTGCGCGCTGGCCGCCGGCGGCACCGCCTACTGCTGGGGGTATGGCGCCGACGGCCAGCTCGGCAACGGCGGTACCGCCGACTCCAGCGTCCCGGTCGCCGTCGACACCACCGGCGCGCTCGCCGGGAAGACGCTCACCCACATCGCCGACGGCGCCGGTTACTACACGTGCGCACTGGCCGCCGGCGGCACCGCCTACTGCTGGGGCGACAACGGCTACGGGGCGGGCGGCAGCGGAACCGCGGCAAGTTCCAGCGTCCCGGTCGCTGTCGACACCACCGGCGCGCTCGCCGGGAAGACGCTCACCCAGATCACCGATGGTTACGACCACACCTGCGCGGCCGATGCCGTCGGCGCGGTCTACTGCTGGGGCGACAACCACGGCGGTGACCTCGGCGTGCGCGGACTGCACGCCCAGAGCGACGTGCCCGTGCTGACCGGACCACAGGCACCGGGCGGGGTCACCGCGGTTCCGCGCGCCGCCAGCGCCATCGTGTCCTGGACGGCTCCGGCCAGCCTGGACGGCGGTCACCTGAACGGTTACACCGCCGTCGCCGCACCCGGCGGCGCCTCGTGCGCCACCCGCAAGAGGACCTGCACGATCACCGGCCTGACCGGCGGCACCACCTACACCGTCACCGTGGTCGCCCGCACCTCCGCCGGCAACTCCGGGGCCAGCGCGGCCGTCAGGTTCACCCCGGGTGCCCCCGGCCCGATCATCTCGGGCAGCGATGCCGCCAAGTGCGTCGACGACAGCGGCGACGCCACCGCCAATGGCACGAAGATAGTGATCTCGGACTGCAACGGCAGCGCCGAGCAGAACTGGGCCGTGCAGAGCGACGGCACGATCCGGATCCACGCCGCGTGCCTGGGCGTCCACGGCGGCGGCCAGGCCAGCAAGACCGTGGTCGAGCTGTGGAGCTGCACCCAGGGCGCCAGCCAGCGATGGCAGCCGCGCAGCGGCACCCTGGTCAACCCGGTATCGGGCAAGTGCCTGACCGATCCGCGGTCCGACGTCACGAACGGGACCCAGCTGGAGATCTATACCTGCAACGGCGGCCGCGATCAGAACTGGGACCTGCCCTGAGGATCCGTTATTTCTCCTGTTTGATCCGGTTGCAGGCGGCCCGGGGCGTCGTCAGGGCTTTTCGGAGCTGAAGGCGGCGTCGAAGGACGACTGGGGCAGCTCGAGGTCGAACCGGCGCAGGTAGGCGAGCGCCTCAGGGGCCCCGGCCAGGCGGTCCATCCCCGCGTCCTCCCACTCCACCGAGATCGGGCCGCGGTAGCCGATCGAGTTCAGCATGCGGAAGATGTCCTCCCAGGCGATGTCGCCGCGGCCGGCGGAGACGAAGTCCCAGCCGCGCCGCGGGTCGCCCCAGGGCAGGTGGGAGCCGAGGCGGCCATTGCGCCCGTCGAGCCGCTTGCGGGCCTCCTTGCAGTCCACGTGGTAGATCCGGTCGGGGTACTCGGCCAGGAACGCGACGGGGTCGAGGTCCTGCCAGACGAAGTGGCTGGGGTCGAAGTTCAGCCCGAACGCGGGCCGGTGCGCCACGGCCTCCAGCGCGCGCTTGGTGGTCCAGAAGTCGTAGGCGATCTCACTGGGGTGGACCTCGTGCGCGAACCGCACGCCCTCGGCGTCGAAGACGTCCAGGATCGGGTTCCACCGCTGCGCGAAGTCCGCATAGCCCGCATCGATCATGGACGCCGGGGTCGGCGGGAACATGGCCACGGTGTACCAGATCGAGGAGCCGGTGAAGCCCACCACCGTCTGCACCCCGAACGCGGCGGCGGCGCGCGCGGTGTCGGCGATCTCCGCGGCCGCCCGCTGCCGGACGCCCTCGGGCTCGCCGTCGCCCCAGATGCGGGCGGGCAGGATGTCACGGTGCCGCGCGTCGATCGGGTGATCGCACACGGCCTGGCCGACGAGGTGATTGGAGATGGCCCAGCAGCGCAGGTCGTACTTGGCCAGCAGGGCGTGCCGTCCGGACAGGTAACCGTCCTCGTGCAGGGCCCGGTC
>Ga0182024_10026656_pt1 | contig 10144 bp, 10 predicted proteins | sample P32metaG_FD_120480 | JGI IMG/M metagenome (GOLD analysis project Ga0182024, IMG submission 120480) | Permafrost microbial communities from Stordalen Mire, Sweden - P3-2 metaG (Illumina Assembly) | ecosystem: Environmental > Terrestrial > Soil > Wetlands > Permafrost | place: Sweden: Stordalen...
CTCGTTCTTCGTCCCACCCCGAATTGGTATCATGCATTACGAACCGATTATCTGCACTCGTGCGGGCAAAACGGGGTCGATTATTCTATTTCTTTTGCTTTCTGATCAACCGGAGTAGCTATGAGATTCTGGGAACGAGTAGCTTTTGCTTTTCGGTGTTTCTTTTCAATTTTGTTCCGCGCTGACATTCCAAACGACATCGCACAGAAACTGGTCAAGCTTGCCGGTCCGGTTCCTCAGGCGGCGACCGCTGCTGCACCCTCCATCTCGCGTCTGAAGGAGGTTCAAGGGCCAGCCTCCGAAGCGTTTGATCGCGCCGTGCAGATGCTGGCGCTGCTGCAACGCGATGGGCGGCTGATCGATTTCTTGGCGGAGAACATCTCCGCCTACCCCGACGCGCAGATTGGGGCCGCTGTCCGCACCATCCACGACACTTGCCGACAAGTGCTCGAGCAGTATGTAAAGCTGGAGCCGATTCTGAACTCCGAAGAGGATCAACCGGTGACGGTGCCGGCGGGTTTTGACCTGGCGGCTATCAAACTGATCGGCAACGTGGCGGGAGAGCCGCCAGTTCGGGGTGTTTTACGACACAAGGGCTGGCGCGTGAAGGAAGTGAATCTTCCCCCGTTGCCACAAGGCGCCGGCCGGATGGTGGTTGCACCGGCTGAAGTCGAACTTTCATAACAGCTAATCACCTCTGCCGAGATTTGAAAGGAGACTTTCATTGGCGGCCAAATACATCATTGGCATCGATCTAGGGACCACAAATTCGGCGCTGGCGCGCTGTGACGCCGGTGCCGCCGAAGAGGAAAGCCGCATCGAGGTCCGCAGCGTTCCGCAATTGGTGAATCCGAACGAAGTGGCGGAACGCACGTTGCTACCGTCGTTTCTGTACATTCCGGGCGAATTCGATTTTCCTAAGGGCAGCCTCGCCTTGCCCTGGGAACCCGAGCCGAAGTTCGTGATCGGCGAACTGGCACGCAAACGCGGCGCGGAGAGTCCAAACCGACTGATCGCCTCGGCCAAATCCTGGCTCTCTTGCGCCGGAGTGGACCGCAGTGCGCCGATCTTGCCCTGGCAAGCACCCGCGGAGGTGCCCAAGCTATCGCCGGTCGAAGCGTCGTCGCGGTTCTTGCAGTACTTGCGCACGGTGTGGGACAACGGTGAGGCGGGGGAACAACGGGAACTCGCTTTTGCGGAGCAAGACGTGCTGCTCACCGTGCCCGCTTCGTTCGACGAAGAAGCCCGCGAGTTGACCAGGCGCGCGGCCGAACAGGCCGGTTATCCACACGTCACATTGCTCGAAGAGCCGCAGGCAGCATTTTATGCGTGGCTTGAAAGCCAGGGTGAAGCCTGGCGCCGCCGCATCAAGGTCGGCGATCTCGTTCTGGTGTGCGACGTCGGCGGCGGCACGACGGATTTCAGCCTCATCATGGTTTCCGAAGAGAACGGCGACCTGACCCTGAAACGCGTCGCCGTTGGCGAACACATCTTGCTGGGCGGCGACAACATGGACTTGGCGCTGGCGCGCGTTCTGCAGCAGCGCCTTGAGGCCTTGGGCAACCGCGTCGATACTTGGCAATTGCACGGCTTGTGGCATCAGTGCCGCATTGCGAAGGAGAAGCTATTCGAATCGCCCAAGACGCAGAAGCGCCCAATCACGTTGCTGGGCAAGGGGACGAAACTTATCGGCGGTACCATCAAAACGGAATTGGAGCGAGAAGATCTCGATCAGATCCTGGTCGAAGGATTCTTCCCCAAAGTCGGGAGCAGCGAGTTACCTGCGCGACAACGCCGTGTTGGTTTTCAGGAGTTGGGCCTGCCGTACGCGGCTGATCCAGCCATCACCAAGCACCTCGCGCGGTTTCTAGCGGAGCAAGTTCGCAACAGTCCCGAGGCGGAGGGCATTCGGCGCGGCCGCAACGGACTGGCATGTCCGACCCACCTCCTGTTCAACGGCGGGGTGATGAAAGCGGCGGTGCTGCGCGACCGCGTAGTCGAGGTGCTGAACAGTTGGTTGCGGCAAGAAGGATTCGATGCGCTTGGGGCAGAGCAAATTCTCGAGGCTCCCGACCTGGAGCATGCCGTTGCGCGCGGAGCGGCCTACTACGGAAAGGCGCGTCACGGTCGAGGCGTGCGTATCCGCAGTGGCGCCTCGCGCACGTACTACATCGGAATTGAAAGCGCAATGCCGGCAGTGCCGGGCATGGAAGCTCCGCTCAAGGCGCTCTGCGTTGTTCCCTTTGGCATGGAGGAGGGCACAGAGGCCACGATTCCCGGCCGAGAGTTTGGCCTCGTCGTCGGCGAAGCAGCCGAGTTTCGTTTCCTGAGTTCCAGCGTCCGTAAGCAGGACCAGGTCGGCAGCCTGCTGGAAGACTGGGGCGCCGAGATCGAGGAACTCAGTCCGCTTGAGGTTACGCTCAAACTGGATGGGCAGCAGGGAACGGTGGTACCGGTGCGGATCGAGACTCGCGTCACCGAACTCGGCACCCTTGAGGTCTGGTGCGTATCTCGCGACGGCGCACAGCGTTGGAAGTTGGAGCTAAACATTCGCGAAAAGGCTGGGAAGTGAGGTTGTCGGTGCCTGCTCGTTATCTGATCGGCATCGATCTGGGCACGACCAACTCAGTCGTGGCGTACATCGATACTCAGGAAGTCGCTGATGCTGGCTCTCCAATTCGTGTGTTCCCCGTACCGCAGTTAGTGGCGCATGGGGAAGTCCTCACGCTTCCCGCACTACCTTCCTTTCTTTACTTCCCCACCGCAGATGAGTTGTCTGGCGGAGCCGTGAGCGCCACTTGGGATGAGGATCCACCCATGGTCACAGGTGTGCTCGCGCGCGAAAAGGGAGCGCTTGTACCGAGCCGCCAAGTGTCATCGGCCAAGTCGTGGCTTTCCTATGCTGGCGTGGATCGCCGCGCCAAGATCCTGCCGGCCCAAGCGGAATCGCCGCAGGCCCTGATTTCCCAACCCAAGATTTCCCCGGTCGAAGCGTCGGCACGCTATCTCATGCATCTGCGCGACGCCTGGAACGGCGCCCTTGGGACCGATGCAGACACGCGTTTTGAGCATCAGGAAATCGTCCTCACTGTGCCTGCCTCATTCGATGAGGAAGCGCGTGAGCTTACGGTCGAGGCCGCCCGCCGCGCCAAACTCGACAATCTCACTCTGCTCGAAGAGCCGTTAGCCGCGTTTTATGCATGGATCGCGGCGGGGTTCGCGGCAAATGGCCACACTCCGGCAAGTGGACCATCCTCGCGCCCTTATCCAGGCGATTGGAACGATGAAGACCTCCGCGATGGTGAACTGATTCTGATCTGCGACATCGGTGGTGGCACGACCGACTTCAGCCTGGTGCGCGCTCGCTTGGTCAACGGCGAGTGGCAGTTTGGGCGCACCGCCATCGGCGAGCACCTCCTGCTCGGTGGCGACAACCTCGATTTCGCCTTGGCTCGCCACGTGGAAGAGAAACTCGTGGAAGGCAATCTCAAAGACATGCGGCTCACGTCACAACAGCGTTATGTGTTACGCCGGGCCTGTTGTGCTGCGAAAGAGCGGCTGCTGAGTGATTTGTCCTTGGAGAACTCGCCGGTCACGATCTTGGGCGGCGGCCGCGCGGTGGTTGGACAGGCGCTCAGTGTTGACCTGACGCTCGACGAAGTCCTGCAAATTCTGACAGACGGATTCCTGCCGATCACCGCGCCGGATGAGATGCCGGCGCCTCGCCGGGCAACAGCGTTGCGCGAACTCGGTCTGCCTTACGCCAGCGATCCCGCCATCACTAAGCACCTCGCCGCATTTCTGACGCAAGCCGCGGTCACCATGAACGGTTCGTCTGCAAGCCAACGATCTTCAGATCAACAAATGGCTCGACCCAACGCCGTGCTCTTTAATGGCGGCTTTTGTGCCCCAGCGGTGACTCGCGAAAGAATTGTCGAGGCAATTTCCGCCTGGTTCGGCGGGCGCCAAACGGGCTGGCGGCCCAAACTCCTCAACAGCGAAGCGGTAGAGAGTGCGGTTGCTCGCGGTGCTGCTTATTACGGCCGTGTACGGCGCGGCGCCGGTTTGCGGGTCAGAGCCGGCAGCGCGCGCACGTACTACATCGGGTGGGCCTCGGACGACGGGCTGCAGGGCATCTGTGTTTTGCCTGCCGGGGTCGAAGAGGGTGCCGCACTTCCTCTACTAGACCGCGAATTTTCGGTACTGGCAAACCGTCCGGTGTCGTTCATGTTGTACAGTTCGCGCACACGGCACGATGCACTAGGCGAAGTGTCTACGTTGGACGGAGCCAATCTACATCGTCACGCTCCGCTGGTAACCCTGTTGCGCTACGGCAAGAAAATGCGCGACGCTCACCTGATTGTGCGTATCCGAGCCAGTTTCACGGACGTCGGCACTCTCGAACTCTGGTGTGAATCGCAGGATACGCCGCATCGCTGGCGGCTGCAATTTGAACTGCGCGCCGAAGAGGCACAAGCGCAGGAACTCGATACGGCGAAACCACGACCCTTGCCGACACGTCCATCGACCGTCGCGACTTCCGACGCAACGGTCGAATCCGCTACGCAACTGATTCGCGGCGTGTTTGGCGGCTGTACTGATGATGGCACGCTAGCGCCCGAGGCGCTTGTCAGCCAAATGGAAGCGGTGCTGGGCGCGAAGAAAGACTCGTGGCCCATCTCAGCCATTCGCCGGTTCGGCGACGTGCTCCTCAAAGTTGCCGCCGGACGCAAGAAGTCTCCGCGCCATGAGGTACGTTGGCTTAATCTATCTGGCTTCTGTTTGCGGCCGGGATTCGGTGCACCGGGTGATGATGCGCGCGTCAACGATCTGCATACGATCGGGTCGAACGAACTCGTCTTTGCGGACGATCTGCAATGTCAGGTCGAAATGCTGGTGCTGTTGCGCCGGATCGCCGGCGGTATCAACGCCAGCGGGCAGCAGGCGCTCTATCGGAAGCATGCTCGTCGTGCCGGTAGCAAAAAGAAAGGCCGCGTGAGCCCGCAAATCGAGTACGAGGAGTGGCGCCTGTTTGCGAGCCTTGAGCATCTGCTGGCCAGCGCTCGTGCCTCACTTGGACAGGAGTTGGTAGCGAAGATCAGAAAAGAACCTGGAGATGCAATTTGGCTGTGGTCGCTCGGCCGGCTGGGCGCCCGCATTCCGCTTTACGGGCCGCGGCACTCTGTAGTGGCGGCTGAAATTGCCGAGGAGTGGCTGAAGGCCCTGCTGGGCTTATCCACGATCACGGCGGTAACGGCTTCCGCCATCGCCCTGATCGCCCGGCGCACCGACGATCGCTCGCGTGACATCGATGAGTCAATCCGTGATCGGGCAATCTCCCGCTTGATGGCACTTGGGATCGCCACAGAAACCATCGCGCTTTTGTCGAAGTACGTCCCACCCGAACGGGCGGACGCGGTCCGCAGCTTCGGAGAATCGCTGCCACCGGGCTTGCAAGTTGTCAGCTCCTCAAACTGCTTGCTGTCGGTACCGGGGTTGCGCAGCTCTGATCCGACCTTCTCAAAAACGACGTGAACAGCATGTACCAATCGAAGCAGAAATCAGCGAGACGGGTAGGCTGCCGCCATCTTATTCTTGGGCGGACGCGTACTCGGCTATGCCTCGGATGCCACGTCGAAATTGAGGGACATTCTTTGGGGGGAGTATCCGCGTCTGCCTTGACCGAGACATAGTTTCGGAGTATATAAAAGCCTACCTGTTGCAGGAACTGAGGGGGCTTCTGCCATGCAAGGAGAATGCCCCCGTGCCGAAGCCCTACCGAGAGCCTCTAGAAGAGCCCATTGGCATTCCAAGACTGGATGCTTTACGCGAAGCCCGCCGAGATTTAAGGTTCAAATTAGATGTTGACGTACAGATTGATTCCCCATCAAAGGGTTCTGTCTTAGGTCGAACGCTCGACCTAAGCGACCACGGAATCTCGGCTACGTTACCTCTTGAACTGCCGGTTGGAGAAGTCGTGCAAGTGAATTTCAAGTTGCGCATCGGGCGCGTGGCCGTCTTCGCCACCGTCCGCAATAGGAACGCATTTCGGCATGGCTTCCAATTTGTCGAGCCCAATCCCGCGCTGTACTTGATCCGGGAAAATTGCTGCTTATTGGAGCGGACGGATACCCCGATGTGAACGAAAAACCAATGTGTGTTGACGAGGATCGCGAGAGAAACATGCTTCAACGCTGGCATTTAGGCTCCCATGTCAATCTTCCTGCTAACAATTCTTGGATGACCCGCGAGGTCCTTTTTGGGTAGACGTTCAGCGGACACCCAAACTTTGCCGCCTTCCCAGAAACTTCCATGCTTCCAGATAATTCATGTAGTCGTGACGACCCGAGTGAGTGAATCCGCGTTGAACAATCGGGCAAGGGGTCGGAGCGAACGACGTTCTCTGCGGAAATGTCTTCCATACCTTTGATGGAAAAATGAAGAAACCGATCGGGGAGATACCCACATAAAAATCGGCGGAAACATCAGAACGCCCAAAGGCGAGATAGCGGCCCCTAGTCCTCATATAAACAATGTGCACCCGCCACCCGTTGATGACAACATTTCTTGCCTGGAACCGCCATCCCTCAGGACTGTCGACCCTGCTGGGTGTCACTGTGTATCCAAACTCTTTGCCCTTGGCGATCAGCTCACGATAGCCTTTTCGCTCTTGCCAAGCGGGCATCCGTTGATGCAGCGCGCGTTGTTCCCGGCGTTGGCGCCCTGACGTCATCCCAAGCTGCTGAGCTATCTGGCGCACCCTTTCCCGTGTGATTCCCAGCCTATCCCCAATATCGGCAAACGAGAGCGAGTTATTGGACAGCAGACCCCTAATTCTCCGGTGCTGGCGGCGGTAGATGGAAAGCCGATGGTAACGATGACTGCGGTTTGCACCAGGAAGACCGCATTCACATGTCATCAGCTTCCTCACCCGTTTCATTATTTCACTCTTTCTTCTTCGCCCACGTTTTAAAAGAGGCCCACCAGGAGTAAACTTCGTCACTACTGCTGAAAAATTGGTCCCTCCTTGCGCGCCGAGTGTAATCGCGATTTATCGCCAGTTGACGCGCTGATTCCGTATTGTGTCTAATCGTTTTCCAGAATGGCAACACTGCTATTAGCCCTCGCTGGTATCGCGACTATCGCTTGCCCGATTGCTCTTGTTTGGGTATGGGTGCTGAGGGTTTCTCGAACCGGGGGTGAGGAAAGCCTAAGATTGCTCTGCGGGTGGAGTTCTCTCGTCCTGGTCTCCTTCGCGGTAGCAGTCTACTGGGTCTCCGCGTTTCATTCACCTCAACCGGGTACACCATCATGGGATGTGTACTTCGGCAGGTGGTCAAGAGTCTCAATAGCTACTTCGGTGCTCGGGCTTGTTACTGGAGTCTTCGGCAGCGGCAGGAAGCAGGGCGTGGTCTTAGCCGCTAGCGTGATTGTTTCCCTTTCTTGGGCATTGGCGAAAATCCTTGAATGATAGTTGAACGTAACAGGCGATAGCGCTCAAAACCCAAGCTCATGCATCGTCATCTTGGCCAAGAATCTGAAGGTGGGAAAGAATCGAAACCCGTTGAACCTGTTTTTGGGGCGGCCATTAATCGCGGTTGTAGAAAAAGGTCATTCGCAGCCCCAGGTACTGGCCAGAAAATTCGCTGGGCAATTGCGGAAATGGGTTCGAGGCGGTGATGCCGGTCCAGGCACCGTGTTGAGTAGGAAATCGCCCGCTTTCGCTGATTCCGGAATGTTCTTGTACCAATTCAAGGTGACATCGTGCATCACACGCTGCAGATAGGGTCCGAAATCCACGCCCATGGTGTCAGTTAGCACCTCCGGTGGGCCTATTGTGGCGGTTGGGTTCTGGCCCATGCCCGAACCAAAGGATGGAAAAACGACGCAAACCAACAGCACTGCGATCACAAACCTTGGTAGAGATTTCATGAGGATTTGCCTCCGGGAGTCAATCACCGCAGGATTGTACGCCGCTACCCAACGTGCCGCCGTAACCCCACGCCGCACAGAGCCTTGCCCATTGCTGTCCGCCAACTGTCCGCGTGTCCGGAGGTTCCAGTCGTGACTCGAACCTTGCTATAGGTGTTACCCCGTACAACGGTTTAGCAATTGTCTCTATTCACGCGACAACTCGCAATCTCCACGTCCCTTTCAGTGTCAGCGATTAGCTGAAGTTGGGTGTCCAGTTCGTGAATGCGCTCTGCTCTCCCGTTGTATTCATCTCGTTCTTGCTTCGACAGGCCCCATAGACCTCGTTTTCCCGAGCCTTACGTTGCGCCTTGAGGAGCTGCGTCAATTCGGAGCGGGGATTTTCGTCTTTCGTCACGGGACAGCTCCTGCACCCGATTCAAAGTCTACGGGGGTCGTGGCATATATCCTGCAGAGAACGTGTGGAGAGGCTCGGTCGCTCTACGACCGGCCCCCAGTCTGCCTTTTGGAATGAAAAGAACCAAGGCTAGGTGAACTGTATTCCCCTGTCACGATTCGTGTCAACGTCTTTGCGACGGCGGACCGCGCACAAAATATTAACCGAGTGTTGGTTGTCGAACAGACAATTCGGTACGCTGCGGTGACGCACACTGAGCAATCTTGCTCAGACGCGGAGGGAGTAATTTGGCATTCTAAGAATTCCCAAAAGGGGAATTTATCATGACCGCGCATCAGCAACACTTAGCCGAGCAAGTTAGTAAGGAAACGGATTCAGGAAAACTGAAGCACCTAATCGCCGAGCTTTGCCTTGCGTTCGATAGCGAGCGTGAAGCGAATCGTCAGTTGCGTCCCAGATGTTGGGAAGATTGCAGGGAACATCAGCAAATGACCGCTTAAAGCCGACCCTAGCAGGCCGCGTGATCACTACCAAAACTCTGAGTGCCTTCAACCTCTGTGGCGCTCGGCATATACTGCCGCAATGTAGCGCGAGATGGTGTGGATAGACCAACCGCGCTTTCGTGGTTGGGGCTGTTCCCAATGTGGATGGGTCTTCAACCCTCTCGGTCCGCCTACCGGACAAACTTTCGACGCGATGATGCGGAACTTTGAGTCGCCCCGGATAGTCTCAGCGTTGAAGCCCTGAAGCAGTTCGTATCCAAGGCAAAACGATGCTCGACGGATGATGCCCCGGCAGAGGCCCATGCTGTATACCGGGCAATCGGAAGCCCAGAGTTAAGCGATAGACTCATCGGGGTTCCCTGGCTCGGGTACATTGACTGGAGGCGGACTACTTTTGGGTTCGCCTCCATCCTTAGTGGTTGGGTTTTGATCGTCCATAGCGGGTTCAATCTCGTTTATCGAGAACAATTTGTAACGTAAGCAAATGAGAGCGGGAGAATTCAGCAATGAAAGCGGTAGCCATCAAGAAAGGTCAGAGTTTAGAGAAGGCGGCGGATTTCCGAGAGATGGGGACGCTCCGGTGCGACGGTTGTGGCGAAGAGTTCGCCATTAGCCAACATCCCGCGTTCGTCGATAAGAGATTGGCCGATGAACAGGCACATTGGCTAGAAAGGGTCCTTGCCGAGGAACACGAGCGCGACAAGAAGCACGCCGACCGGATTGAACTGCCGGGCTGATGTCCTTACTCATCGGTTCTAGCGTCACTGAAGGATTCGTGGCGGTACATCAAGATCAGCAGCATGTAACGTGAGACCAGGATTCCGATTCAATTTACCCTGAGCTTCAATCTCGTGTAAGCCAGCAATCGCCCCATTGCTCGTTTCAATCGCCGGACTTGCTCGTTCTGTAATTTTAGGATTTGGGCTAGGCCACGTTGGGTTATCAATGCCACTGCCAAGTCATCCCGGCTAGGCTGCTTCTTTAGTTTCATCACGCCCTCGGTTAAGGCTTGGATAGCCAGTCGCTGGATGGCGTTGCCCCATCAAAATAAAATGTCCGAAGCATGACTGCGTGCGAGGAGAGCGCCCCTGGCCTATCCCCGTCAAGGACGCCCTCCAAACAGTTCCGGAGAACTGCTTCGCCACAAAATAAATCGCCAAGCTACGGCCCGACAGCGCTCCCGCGCTGAGCGGCCTCGCTGTGCGCAGCCCAAGGCGGGTTCGCGAGCATTGCGGCCACGCAAAGCCCGGGCAACATCCTGACGGCTAGATGATACGGATTCCGCAAAGCTACGGCCCGACAGCGCTCCCGC